>ERZ1292640.1322-Hain-H43-02um-R1-1322-length-20520-cov-11_pt2 | contig 12571 bp, 10 predicted proteins | sample MGYA00564404_ERZ1292640 | MGnify/ENA primary metagenome ERZ1292640 (study PRJEB36523, sample SAMEA6512636) | groundwater metagenome | collected 2019-01-08 | study: AquaDiva: Metagenomics assemblies of 32 groundwater samples | reverse complement strand
CAAAATTAGAGATGGGCTGGGAGCGGTTATTTAAATAATTTTCTGTGAAGTTTTCTATAGTATCCGATTGCGAAGCGGTGGGCTTCGGAGTCGATAGTCAAAAGAAGGTTTTTGTCGGTCCCGGAGAGCTTGGTTAACGAAAGAGGAGTTTTTCTTCCGGTAATTATTAGTTGATGACCTATGTGGCGTTCGTTTTTAGAAATGCCGATAATCGGGATTTTTATTGCCATATTTTTTAGTGTTTTAACCGCGGTATTTACCTGGCTTTTACCGCCATCAATCAGTATCAAGTCCGGAAATGGCCATTCATAATGCTTAAAGCGCCGCTCCAATATTTCTTTGAGCATGGCCGTATCGTCGGGAGTTTGTTTTGTTTGGATTTTAAATTTGCGGTAAAAATTCTTGTCCGGCTGGCCGTGAATAAATGTAACCATGGAGCCGGTGGCATGGATGCCCTGAATATTAGAAACATCGTAACCCTCTATACGGACAGGTAACTGGGCTAATTTTAACAGTTGCTTTATTCCGTATAATACATTTTGTTTTTTATTCTTTGCTTCCAAATTTCTAATGGCCATATAGGCTACTGCTCGGCTTCGCTCGGTTGTTTCTAATTTCGAATTTCTAAAAAATTTCCAATTTCCAATAATTTTTGCGTTTTCAAAGACCCTTTTTAATTTTGAGATTTTGTCCTTTAGTTCGATTGCTTTTTCTAAATTAGCGTTTTTAGCCATTTGAACCATTTCTCTTTCGAGTTTTTTAATGAGAGACCCCTTTTTCCCTGATAGTATTTCTTTTATGGCTCGAATGTTTTTCTTATAGCCCCTTGATACTTGATACTTAATACTTAATTCTGGTTTCTTTAGGCAGCAATATCCTGGGCATTTGCCAATGTGGTAATTTAGGCAGAAGTTGTTGTGCGGTTTTTTGCAGGTGCAATAGGGGAATATTCTTCTTAAATAACGAAGGGTAGTTTTGAGGGCGTTGCCGTCCGTGAATGGCCCTACCAAACTGTGGATAACGCCATTGAATGGCGTTATCCACAGTTTGGTAGGTTGGTGAGTAAGGAATAGTTTCGGAAATGTATCTTTTGTAAATCCAACATAAAAATATTGCTTATCGTCCCGCATCACGATATTGAATTGAGGACGGAACTTTTTTATCAATTGTGACTCCAGAATAAGGGCTTCAATGTCAGAATCGGTTTTAATAAAGTCTAATCCGTGAGCATTAGATATCATTTTCTTAAGCCGAATATCTTCTGTCCCAATATAATTTTTTATCCTATTTTTTAAATTTAAAGCTTTGCCCACATACAAAGCCTTTCCGCCCTTAGCGGAGAATGTGTAAACTCCGGGACTTGAAGGAGATGATGATATGTATTTTTTTAGCGTAGCTTGATTCATTAAGGCCATTATTATACAATATTTTCAGCAATTTGAAAAGATGGGAGTTGAAATGCAAATAGGCTCCAAATTTGCTGTTTTGAGCTTATGTATTATTTTCGTTTCTTGTAATCTATTTTCATCTTGCAATTCAAAATCCGATGTCAGCAAGCAAAAAGAAGGTTGCCGACATGGCTCTTTTGTTCAAGATTTTAAAACCGATGTTGCCTGGATAGTTAATGAATGGAATTGTAAGCCGGGCGGATACGGTTCGGGATTTCTTATTGATAAGGAGCGCGGAGCTTTCTATACCAATAAGCACGTAGCTAACGAGTTCAATAACTATGGCAAGGGAAGCCACAAAATATATTTTAACGGCAAATTCTATAATGCCGAGGTAGTGAAGGTTCCGCCTTTGCGCGATGCGGCGATTGTAAGGATAACTGACGCTTTTGATCCGTCGGAATTCCCAGAACCGGCGCCTTTTGTCACAGAAAAGGTAAAAATGGGCGACAAGGTCTTTATAGAAGGATTTCATCCTCATCCATATTTCATTATAGAATCCAATAAGACTGAAGGCTATGATGAAAAGACAGTGCCCATATGGGATAAATATTATAATTTAGGCACTCGTAATCTGGACAAGAAGCAGGAAGTTGTTTTTGAAAAAATAACAGGAAAAGTGGTCAAGCTTAATACTATGATTGCTTTTGAAGATACCGGCGACACCATCGATAAGACAAAGGAACTCTCAAACACTTATGTTGTGGTCAAAGTTGATAGGGATCATAAATTTTCTTTTGGCGGTTTAAGCGGAACAGTAGTGCGAAATGTTGAAGGAGAGGTGGTCGGCATAGTTACTCTAAAGCGGGCAAACTACGAGCTTGACAAGGAGGAAACAGAAAAAAGCCAGGATGGAAATACTTATCTAAAACAAGTCTATAATGTCATAGGTTTTACACCGATAGAATCAGTTGCAGATTTGAGGCAATACCTCATAAAGTAAGCAGGTTGACAACGCCTGCTTTTTTTTATTAAATAAGTTCAAATACGTGAACCTTTACAATGTTGGAGGGGTAAAATGGACAAGCAGGAAATGACTCTTGATTGGGGCAGGGAACAGATTTTTGAAATTGTTTATCAATTAGAAAAACGTCTGTTCGGTGTCAGAATGCCGATAATTAGGGTACTAATTGGCTTTTTATCGTCAATTCCTTATAGCCAAGGCGGACACAAAGTGTTGGGTCGGGGCCATGTCTTGCTGAAAGCGGCGCCGGGTTTTGGCAAAACAGATATGATGCAAGGTATCGCTCATACCATTTCTACCAAGTATTCTTTTATGGTAGGACAGCCGGAAACCAAGATAAGCGAACTTGTCGGAGCTGATGAGTATGAAGTAGGGTCGGGAAGATATTTTTTTCGCCGAGGACGCGTATTTACCAATATTTTACTATATGACGAAATAAACAGGACCCATCCGAAAGCCCAGGCTGCGCTTCTTCAGGCGATGGAGGAACGCTTTATTCCGGTTGGTGTTCACAACACCGAGACCGGCGAGATTGAAGAAAAGATTTTCCCGCTCTTTCCGATATCGAAAGAAGCGGACGAGAAAAGAATGATGTTTTGGGTGGTTGCCTCCGGCAATCCCTTTGAGCAGGAGGGAACTTATCCGATTCCTGAAGCGCAGTTAGACCGATTTGCCATTTGTCTTGATATTGACTTGCCCTCGGAAGAAAACGAGGAGAAGATTCGTCTTGAAAATGTTTATGCTAAGGAAGGCGGACCCCAGATTGAAACCGTTATGGATCCGGCGACTTTTCTTGACATAGCTCAGATGGTAGTCGAACGGGTTAAGTTTGGAAAAGAGAATGGCCAATATATGGGAAGAATAATTCATAATTCAAGACCTAGGCCAAAGCGTCGGCGATATGCAAAAAAGTCACTTCTTGATCGCATCGACGCATATGTAAAAGCCGGTCTATCTCCGCGAGCCAATTTTCATTTCCAAGCAGTTTCAAGAACAATTGCTTTTATGAACGGAAAAGATTTTGTTTCTGTTGACGATATTAAAGAAGCTGCCCGCCTCGTTATGCCTCACAGGATATTGCTTGAACCAAAAGCCAGGGGCAAAGTAAAACAACACGATCTGGTTGAAGAGATACTTGAAAATACGGAGACACCGCCGTGGACTTCACGGTAGAGGATGTTTTTTCAGGTATTGAGAGGGCCTCAAATTATATTCCCGTAGAATCTCTATCAATGCGTTACCGATTCGGGGAGCATAAGAGTGGATTTCGGGATGGCCGGGATTTTTATCAGATTCGGGAATATGAACCGGAAACAGATTCAGCTGCTGATATTCTTTGGCATCTCAGGGAGCCGAGCGGTAAGGTCTATGTTAGGGAAACGAATGTAACCAAAGAGTTTATTGGAATTGTCTTGGCTGATCTTTCTGCTTCAATGATATATAAATCCCGATTGTTGTTGGAAACTATAGGCAATATCGGCTTGACATTCTTTCATGGCCAAGATCCGATGGGATTAATAGGATTTTCGGAAGGTATTATTATTGACGAAGAGCCACGGGTAGGTGAGGGCAATATCTATTACTTACTGAATCAGCTATACAAGTATCTCGATCATATGTTTAAGGAGAAGCCAAAAAGCCTAAAAAGCCATACTACTGACATGGCTAAAGCGCTAGATTTCTTTCTTCAGAGATACTACAACAAACAATGCTTTGTTATGGTAGTCTCTGATTTTATCGGGTGCGAGGATATTATTAATTCACCATTGCTTCAGGAGATTTCCAATCAGAACGAAGTCGTATTCATTTTTTTGGACAATCCAGAGGAGTTTAAGGTCAAACTGCCTATCGGCTACTTAAGAAGGGGCGATGTAGAAAAAGGAACTACCCAGTTCGTATCTCTTAAAAAAATGGCTAAAAAAATTGCAGAAGACAGAGTCAACAGAAAGCAATTTCGTGATGATCTTTGGAATGAAATGAGCGTTGGTTCAACGGTTTTGGAGTATGGAAAACACTTTGACAGGTTGTCTAGATTCTTCCTGATTAGAGAAGAGATGTTTAGGATTTAAACGAGGAAAATTCCTCGTTTTTTAATTTTTAAAATATCATTGACAATATCATATTTTTTCCTTAATCTTTATCCTAAGAACTTTTACATTTTATGAGAGGCGGTTATGAAATACAAAGCCATCTCTTCGGCCATTGCGGTGCTTTTGATATCAACTCCTGTTTTTGCGCAGAAATCCGTTCCCATTCTTACCCAAACTCTTAGGACTACTAACCCAACTACGGTAATTACGGGTCAGTCTTTAAGACAGACCTATGTTGTCCGGTTTATTGACCTTTCTCATCTGGGTGAGAAAATTATTGTACAGAAAGACGCCCTAGATCAAAAATCTCTGGGTGATTTCGAGGTGTTGAATTTTAAAATAGATTATGAAACTAAACAGGGACAATTTCTTGAGCATTACTGGTATGTTAATTATATTCTAAGGATAATCAATCCTAAAAAGGGGCCGAAAGTAATTCCTTCCTTTGTGGTGCCCTGGAAGCACAAGAAGTCCGGGCAACAAGAGAACGACCCCGGTATTCAGACTAATTATGATCTGAAAACAGAAGAAGTCCATTTGAATTATGCTTCTACCATTCCCGAAAAAGATCCGTATCTAGCAATAAGAGACCAGATAGATTTTGGGGCATTTAGAATGCATGGGTTAATTTTGAAGTCCGTTTCATGGTTTCTTGCCGTCGTTCCATCGGGGCTGTGGTTGGTATTTTTTATTCGGAGGCTTAAATCTTCGGATATGCGTTCTCGCGAAGAAGAGACCAAGGTTACTCGGGCTGACGAATCAATTAATGAGGTTGTCCAGATATCAAAGCGAAGAGCGCTCCGAAATCTCTGTCGGGGAATAAGAAAATTACAAAAAGCCAAGGAAACTGAAGTTAATACTTGCGTCCACGGCGTACTGATCATCCTTAAGGATTTTCTAAGAGCAAAAACCGGCTTAAGCGTCGGAACAACTCCTTTGGAAATGGTTACGCATATTTCAAGCAACAAAAAGTTCGGGTCTTTCCAAAAACCCTTGCTGGCATTGGCTGAAAAGGCGAGAGAATATCAGAATTATCTTGAGAGCGGTTCTGTGCTAATTATCGATGCCAATTCAGAGACAAAGAAGCTTCAGAAACTTCTCTGTAATCTCCGCTGGTATAATCGATTATTCCGGAGGCGATGATGAAATTTCTTTTTGATTTTAATTTAGAAGAAATTAAAATTATCATTCAAGAAGGCTGGCGAGATCTGGCCAATACCGATTTCTATCAAATGAAATTTTCAGAAACTGAATTGGCATTCAAGGTTGGTGTCGTACTGTTTTTTCTGATTTTACTGAAAATGGTTTGGATACTGATTGGCCGGTGGCTTGGCTGGGAGAATTATTCCCGCAAGGACTCCGGCCATTTTATTTCCGAGAAAAATGAAAGACATTTTATTGCAAGATTTCTTTTAGCTATTCCGACATTAGTTTTAATTTTGCCTCTTCTGGCCGTATTATTCGCTATTGCTAGCCCATATTTCCCCACAACAAAAGAAGAAAAGAAATATATTGAAACACGAACCAGGGTTGAACTTCGGGATGTGTCAGGCTCAATGGGGGGCGGACGGTTCAAAAATACAAAGAAATCAAAAGCCGAAGTAGCCATGGAAGCGCATCTTAAATTTTTGGAAATGCGTCGCGGTAAGAATGACAGAACCGCTTTCTGGCTTTTCAGCGATAACCCCTATCCTGTGCAGGAGAATTTTATTGTTGATGATGAACTCTACTATCTCAAAGTTTATGATGCGCCCTGGGAATTGGGCAGTGTTAATTATAATGGCACCGAAGATCTTTGGACGACTTATCCTATACCTTATGATCGTTATCTTTATGTGCCTGGCCAGGGAGGTACTCAATTATCCGCAACTCTCGGGGTCGCTATCCGGATATTTGATGCTGACGCAAAAAAACAAAAATTATCCCCGTATTCGAATACAGGAAGAGCTATTCTTATCATTACTGATGCGGCCATAGCCGATTTTGACGAAACTAAAACCGATTTCGAGGAACTAAGCAAAAGGAAAATAAGACCATATATTATTTTTATTGATGATTCCAACGGAGAAGACTCTGAAAACCAGCTTTCAAACATACCTGATTTGCTGAAAGAAGTTGTAAGCCGTGGTGGTAAGTTTTTTCCAGTTTCAGATGAAGATGCCCTTAATAGAGCATATCAAGAGATAGACAAGCTTGAAAAAACAAGAGTAGAAATAGTAAAGAAATCTTTCAAAATACCGGCTTTCCAGAAATTTATTTTCATGGCTATTATAGCTTTGATTATAATTATTCCGGTAGGTCTGCTTACTAAATTACTCAATTATCCCTAACCCCCCACTATACTGGTCTGACCAGTATAGTGGGGGGTTTTATTAACGAGTTTGACTAATCATTTGAACTATTGCTATATTATGTTCAATCTTTGTACTTTTACAATCTCGGAGGTTTGGAATGAAGACCAAAAGATTTAGGCTTGGCCTAATGGTTGGCTTGCTGTTTGCGGTTTTATTGTTCTTATTTTCTTTTCCGGTTTCGTGGCTGGCAGATTACTATGCCCATTTGAACCAATTCAGTTATGGTGTAAAAAGCTATGACCGAGATGAAGCCCAAAAGATCCTTGAAACGCTTAAAGAAGATTATAATCACTTTGTAAAATGGAAGCTTCAATATCCGGCGGACAGGTTTTTGTTTACTAAAATGTATTTGTATGAAGCGGCGGTCTCGGTATTGAACGAAGACTATGAAAAAGTCGAAAAAGATGACCTCAAAAACCGTGAAGGGTGGGAAGCCAATTATATTTTGGGAATATCCAAGTTCTGGGCGCTCCATGCCGCTTTTCAGGAAGCCATGATAAAGAAAGACAAGGCAAAGATGGTTCTTATTCTGGGAATTGTGGTTGAACAGGTAAAGTCTGATTTTGAGAAATGCGTTATGAATGGTCCCGGACCGGCTGAAAATTTCAACTGTTCGTTTGACTATGACCTGACAAGCGATCCCAATGCCGCAATTAAGGCGCTGGTAAGTCCAAAACCTCAAACAAAATATCTTTTCGGTCCTGACGGCAAAAAGATGCCGGGCCAGACTGGCGATAAGAAAGCCCCTCCCCAACTGATGCCGGGTGATAAAAAAGATGCAGGTCAGGGCGGAGCCAGAAAGGTGGGATGATATGCTTCTCTTGAATTGGCAGAATCTTCATTTTGCAGAACCCGAAAAGTTGCAGCTCCTTTATGTGGCAGCAGCTTTATTTTTTATTAGTCTAATTAGCTGGCTTATAAAATTGTTTTTGCGTCCCAAGAGAACACACGGTTCGAGGTATCCTTTCTTGGGGACTATGAAGTTTTGGTTCAGCCTCTCCGTTGTTTTGCCGCTTTGTATTCTTGCTTATGCCCGGCCGTTTCTGGCGGAGAAGCGTGTCGTCTTTACAAGAGGCAATGCAGAAATAGTTTTTATTGTCGATTATTCTGCCTCCATGTTTCTTAAAGATACCGGTTGGGCCAGGATTGATATTGCCGCAAGAGAGATAATGAAAAGCCTGTCCGGGGGTGTCATCAAAGAAGGTGATAGGGCGGCTATACTGATATTCGGTAAAATGGTTTCACCGAGATTGTTTCTGACCAAGGATTTAAGCATGCTCGCGACTGAAGCTGATAAGATTGGAAGGCCGACTATTTTATCGGGCAACGACTTATTTTGGGGAACGGCCATTGCCACAACCTTCAAAAGAGTGCGTGAAATTATGGACAGGCAGGATATGTTCGTTGAACTTCACAAAGAATCTAAAGATTGGCGGCCGAAACCGAAACACAATCGGCTCGTTATAATTTTCAGCGACGGAGATTTTTTTAATTACGGCAACGAGGAAGGCGGAAAAGAGCGCGTAGAATCCGAGAAGAAGAATCTTGGAATGGAACTTCAAGAATTGAAAAAAAGAAACATACCGATTTATTCCGTAGGCATTGGCACCAGGTCAGGGAAGAAACTCACCGATATTTTGAAAGATTATAAAAAAGGCGTAGAATATGATCCTGTCCTTGAAGAAGAGTTAAGAGGTCAAGTGTCCCGGCTTAATCTTTCCAATCTTGATTATCTTGCTAATGCTACTGGCGGAAAAAGTTTTTCTGTTGAAGATTTCAGGTCTGATGCCGGCGGATTTATCAGAGCTTCTATAGACAGGCACCGCAGTGTTTTTGTGGAGCCGATTCCAAGAGAGGAAAAAGAAGAACTCTGGCCATATTTTCTGCTTGGAGCTTTGGCGGTTTTTATTGCAGGAACAGAAATTACAAAATTTTGATCCCTCACCTTTCAAAAGGACGAGGGACTTTTTTATTTGTTCAGATTTTTGTATTGTGAAGTTATGCATGATTTACGAAATTCTATTTTAGCCACTATTGTTTATTACGATATTCTTGATTTTCCCTTGACCCTTTTTGAGGTACACAAATTTTTGATAAATCCGGCTCGCCTCGCCGGAGCCTTTGGCGTAGCGCAGGACCGTCTTTCCAGGATACCGGTCGCTGAGCCGATTACCTTGGGGCAGATAGATGAAGAACTTCAGGCATTAGTCAAATTGGGAACTATCCGAACGAAAAACGGGTTTTATTTTCTTCCCCCTGTGGATAACGCCATTGAATGGCGTTATCCACAGGGGCTTTATAACCTTCGAATCGAGAGGGAAAAGATAGCCGCTCAAAAATGGAAGAAATTTTTGAGGATAGCAAAATGGTTTCAAGCGGTGCCTTACTTGAGGGCAATTTTGGCTTCTGGTTCTTTAGCCATTAACAACACCGACAGAGAGAGCGACTTTGATGTTTTATCGGTGGCGAGGTCAGGCCGTCTTTATACTTGTAGAATATTTTTATCTTTGGTCGCCTCTCTTTTTGGCGCCCGCAGGACGAGATATGAAAAAAGCGCGCCGGATAAGTTTTGTTTTAATCATTATATTACAGACGGCGATTTGAATATAAAACATGAGAGTTTGTATAATGCCCAGACATACGCCAATCTCAAACCCGCTTTGGCAAGAAACGGAATTTTCAACCGTTTTTATACCGCAAATATCTGGCTGAACAAATATGTTTATAATTTCAAACTACTATACTGGTCAGACCAGTATAGTAGTTTGAAAAGGTTCAACATTGGGTTCCGAAGTGTTTCGCCTAATTCTGCCCTATTAGCTGTTGCCAAGTTGGGGGAATTTGTTTTGAACTCTTTTTTGGGCGACAAAATAGAGGATTGGGCCAAAATGTACCAGCAGAAAAGAATAAAAGAAAATCCCGCGACTTATGAACCTGGAGGCAGAGTCGTTTTTAATGATAACGAACTTGAATTTCACCCCCGTTCTTTTGAGGCTTTCGCCATTGATAAATACAATAAAAAATTAAAACAACTCGGTATCGTTCCGTACGTGGAAGAAAAAGATTCCGGGCTGACTGTTTAAACCTTATTTCAATAATTCACACAATCTTTGTGGCCACATCTTTCATAAAAATCAATTGTCTCATAAGTGTTTCGTACGAAACACTTATGAGACAATTGATTAAACAGTGATGACTTCCCCTATGTCGGACTTAGGGGTAAATAATAACTATTCAAATACTTCTTTCTCATTATTTCAGGAGAGTTTGAACTTCTATTGCCAAATGTAAACTGAAAACAAAACAACCAGTCGCACGCCGCCATAGCTCTGGCGTACTAGGTTGTATGAGCGACTGAACGAAGAGTGAAGAAGTACTGAAGCCAGCAGGCTGAATGTAGTGCTATTGAAATAAAGTGCTGGGCTGAACTTACATGTTGCGGGTTTTGTTTATTTAATCTATGCTTGCCGCAGATTCTTCCTGCCTGCCGGCAGGCAGGTCGGTTCTTTGAAAAGAGGACGAAATGAAAAGTTTTTTCAGACTATTCTCTGCTTTCGTTTTGATGTGTATTTTCTCTGCTGATGCCTGGGCGGATAAGCCCAAAATTCTTTTATTAAAAGATCTTCAGCCCGGGACGGAAGCAATCGGTTTCTCTGTTTTCAAGGGCGTTGAACCGCAGCCGTTCAATGTTGTTCTCGGCGAACCAGTTGATAAGTTTGGAAGCAGTTTCATATTGGCGAGAATTTTCGGTGGTCCGATGGATACGCCTTTGGAAGAAATTGGGGCAGTGTTGGGCATGAGCGGCAGTCCGATTTTCATCGGTTGCGCCGACCTTGATGATTGTATTAAAAATGGAACTCTTGTGGGCGCTTTGAGCTATGGCCCGGGATCTTTTATAAAAGGCGGCCCGAATGTTCTTCTTACCCCGGCCGAATACATGCTCGGAGCTCGAGTTGACGGATATGTGGCGGCGGCCGAATTTTCAAGCCGCATGCCGGATAAAATTAATGTCGGAGGTTTAGAATTTACCAATCTTATGCTCTTTCCGAAAATGAATAATTTAGCGGTCCGAGGAGGGTCGCTCGGTAAATGCAATGAAAATAAGTCTGTCGGGAGTGAACTTAAACCAGGCTCAATGGTTACCGTTTTTCTTGCTACGGGCTCAATTCCCGTTGGCGGCTCCGGCACCGTTACATGGAGAGATGATGATAAAATTTATATTTTTGGCCATCAATTTTTTGGCACCGGCATGGTTAATTATCCTTTTGTTCATGTGGTTGTGGCTGACATTATTCAAACTCCCGTTAATGCTTATAAAATTCCCGGTTGTTACCTAAACACCGAGGGAGCAATGCTCGTTGACGGCGCTTTTGAAATGGCCGGCGTAGTTGGCAGGATGGCGCCTATCATTCCCTTGCGAGTGGAACTTCATTTAAATGACGGAGGGGCAATCTTAGACGAGGAGATTGTTTCAAGCCCCATGGCCAGGATGATTATAAATAAACTTCCCGGCATGTGGGCGGGACAGCTAATGGGGGACTTAAACTCACTGTCCATTGCCTATCAGGTACGGGTGGGTATTCAAAATGAGCCTGAAATTTTCTTGAAAAGCATTATACCGGTTGGAGTTAAAAATGGTCCAAATGATCCTTTTGAAGAATTATTCAATAAAGTAGATTTCGTCTTTGAAAATCTTGAGAGAAGCGGACATAATTATAAAGTTGAGGGTATCAAGGTGCATATAGATTTTGCTAAGAATTTCAAAACCTGGACTAAAAAAACCGCCTTTTTATCCCAAAACAAGGCGACTCCCGGAGAAACTGTATATGTGAATGTGGTTTTGGAAGAAGTTCTTTCCGGCGCCACAAAGCAAATGAGCATCCCGATTAAGGTTCCCGAGGATTTTATGGAAAGAAAGGGGTTGGAAGCCCCGTCTAATATTACGGTTTTGATCCAGAGCGGCAATAAGTTCACAGACAAGAGAGAGCAACCAGCGGAGACAGCTTCCACTGAAAATCTCATTAAACAAATGAATCAGTCCATGAACTATAAGACGAATGTTTTATATATTCAGCAGGTAATGCCTAAAAGTAAGATCGGGCAGGAAGCCGATAAGGCCAGCGCCAAAGCATCGGTCAAACCGGCATGGAAATGGACAGATGTTGAAGAAGGCGACTTGAAACAGCTTCCGCACGACGATAAGAATGATGTTGCATTGACCCTTTCACCGGCGCTAAATGATTTCATTGACCTTAATCTGACCTTTAATTTCTCGGTTCAGCCAAAGAAAGACGCGGATACCGAAAAGAAAGACAAAGAGACCAAACATAGAAAATGGTATCTGTTATTCTTGTCACGGTAATCCCCACGAGGGGATTTTTGTTTTGCGGAGTGGGCTTGACATTGCTTTTATTTTGAGTAAGATACTATATAAATATAAACAAAAACTATGTCAAAAATCACACCGCTTTCAGACCATGTTTTAATTGAACCCCTAAGAGAGGAAAAGAAAAAAGGCGGCATTATCTTGCCGGAAACAGTTGACAAGGAAAGACAAGAGAAAGGTAAGGTTATTGCCGTAGGTCCCGGTAAGATTAAAGACGGCAAAAGAGTTCCCTTGGAAGTGAAAAAAGGCGACATTGTCTTATTTACAAAATACGGACCCAATGAAATTAAAATAGACGGCAAAGAATATTTAATCGCCAAAGAAGAAGA
>ERZ1292640.3305-Hain-H43-02um-R1-3305-length-12574-cov-4_pt1 | contig 12574 bp, 10 predicted proteins | sample MGYA00564404_ERZ1292640 | MGnify/ENA primary metagenome ERZ1292640 (study PRJEB36523, sample SAMEA6512636) | groundwater metagenome | collected 2019-01-08 | study: AquaDiva: Metagenomics assemblies of 32 groundwater samples | reverse complement strand
GGCGTCGGCGCCGGTGAGCTCGGCCGCCGCGATGAGCTGCGGGATGCGCAGGTAGCTGTCGCGCGCCGGCGGCGGGCCGATGCAGACGTCGTCGTCCGCGAATCGCACGTGGAGCGACTCGCGGTCGGCCTCGCTGTAGACCGCCACCGTCGCGACGCCGAGCTCGCGGCACGCGCGGATCACCCGGAGGGCGATCTCGCCGCGGTTCGCGATGAGGACCTTCTTGAACATCAGCCGCCGAACGGGTCGCGGCTGATGCCCGGCACGCTCGGGCCGCCCGCGGCGGGCTTCGGCTTCGGCGCGCCGACCGCCGGCTGCTTCGCCGACTGGCCGATCCCCTTCTGGAACCCCTCGAAGGTGCGGTCGCTCGAGCCCTGGATGCCCGAGATCTGCAGCGCGAACTCCGTCGGGTTCGAGCAGTAGAACAGCGCCGACTCGTAGGTGATCTCGCCGGAGCTGTACCACTGCATCAGGCTCTGGTCGAACGACTGCATCCCGTACTGGATGGTGCCTTCCTTGATCAGGTCCGGGATGTTGAGCTGCGCCTTCACGTCGCGGATGTTGTCGCGCACGGCCGCCGTGTTGACCAGGATCTCGGCGGCGGGCACCCGCTTCACCCCGTCCACGCAGGGCACGAGGCGCAGCGAGACCACCGCCTGCAGCGCCGTGGAGAGGAGGTGCCGGATCTCCTCGTGCTGGTGCGGCGGATAGAAGGAGATGACGCGGTTGATCGTCTGCGTCGCGTCGGTGGTGTGCAGCGTCGAGAAGACCAGGTGGCCGGTGTCGGCCGCCTTGAGCGCCGTGTCGAGCGTCTCCATGTCGCGGATCTCGCCGACCAGGATGACGTCGGGGTTCTGGCGCAGCACGTGGCGCAGCGCGTTGTGGAAGGAGAGGGTGTCGGCCCCCACCTCGCGCTGGTTGATGATCGAGCTCTGGTCCCGGTGCAGGAACTCGATCGGGTCCTCGATGGTGATGATGTTGACGCGACGATTGGCGTTGATGTGGTTGACCATCGCCGCGAGCGTCGTGGACTTGCCGCTGCCGGTCACGCCGGTCACCAGCACGAGCCCGCGCGGCTTGACCGCGATGGCCTCGAGGATCTTGGGCAGGCGCAGCTCCTCGATCGACTTCACCTCGTAGGGGATGACCCGGAAGGCGAAGGCGAGGGTGCCGCGCTGCCAGTAGACGTTGACGCGGAACCGGCCGATGCCGGGCACGCCGAGCGCGAAGTCCGCCTCCTTGGTCTCGGCGAACTCCTTGAGCTGGCGCGAGGGCATCGTGTACTCCGCGAGCGCCTTGAGGTCCTGCGGCGAGAGCGGCTGCATCTCGAGCGAGACCAGCTCGCCGGCGACGCGCACCGTCGGCGGACGGCCCACCTTGAGGAGCAGGTCCGAGCCGGACTTCTCGATCATCTGCCGGACGCACTGCTGGAAGAACGGCGGCGACGGCTTGGGGGCCGCCGCAGGGGCCTGCTGCTGGGCGGCGCGGGGCTCGGTCATGGTTACGGCTCCACGCGGAAGAGGACCTGGCCAAACTCGACGGGCTGGGCGTCCTCGACGAGGACCTCGCGGATCGTCCCCGACACCTCGGCCTCGATCTCGTTCATGATCTTCATCGCCTCGATGATGCACAGCGTCTGGCCGACGCTGATGCGGCTGCCGGCCTTCACGTACGGCTCGGCGCCGGGCTCGGGCGCCCGGTAGAAGGTGCCGACCATCGGCGACTTGACCTCGATCAGCCGGGCCGCCGTGGGGGCCGGGGCCGCCGCCGGCGCGGCAGAGACAGGCCCTCCAGCCGCGCCGGGGGCCGCCGAGGCCACGGGCACGAACGGCAGCGACGGCGCCGCCGCGTGGGCCTCCCGGCTCACGCGGTACGTCGTGAAGCCCTTCCGGATCTCGATCGTCGTGGCGCTGGAGTTGTCCAGCAGCGCCAGCAGTTCCTTGACGAGGGCGATGTCGGTCATAGGCGGGTCACCCCGTTGCCTTCTCTTTCATCCCAGGACGACGAGCTCGCGGGGGAACGCGGTGAGGAGCGTCGCCCCCTCGTCGCCGAGGAGCACGTCGTCCTCGATCCGCACTCCACCCCAGCCCGGAAGATAGACGCCCGGCTCCACCGTGACTACCGCACCGGCCGGGAGCGGCTGCTCCGCGATCCTGGACAGCCGGGGCGCCTCGAGCACTTCGAGCCCGATGCCGTGGCCCAGCGAGTGGCCGAACTCCTCGGCGAACCCCGCCGCGGCGATGCGGTCGCGCGCCAGGGCGTCGGCGGCGCGGCCGGTCAGCCCGACGCGCAGTCCCGCCACCGCGGCCGCCTGCGCCTCGCGCACCACCTCGTAGACCTCGCGCTGGCGCCGGTCCGGCTGCGCGCCGACGAGGAACGTCCGGGTGACGTCCGCGCAGTAGCCGTCCACCTGCGCGCCGAAATCCATCAGCAGCCATTCGCCGGCGGCGACGGGCCGGCCGCTCGTGCGGGCGTGCGGCAGCGCGGCCCGCGGCCCCGACGCCACGATGGTCGCGAAGGGATAGGCCTCGCTGCCGGCGCGCCGCAACTCCCCTTCGAGCAGGCCGGCGATCTCGTACTCCGTGAGGCCGGCGCGCACAGTGACGATGGCCCGGCCCAGCGCGTCCGTCGCGACGCGGCCCGCCGCGCGGATCGCCGCGACCTCCTCCGGCGCCTTCACCGCCCGCAGGCCCTCGACCAAGTCGGACGTGGGCCGGAACCGCCACGGCCGCGCCCCGTCGTTGAGCCGCGCGCCGTCCCGGAACGGGAGCGCGTGCGCCTCGAACCCGACGACGCCGACCGCGGGGAACTCGGGCAGCACCGTGAAGAGGCGCTCGAACAGGCTCGCGCTGTCGATCTCGATGCGGGCCAGGTCGCCGACTTCGTCCGCGGCCTGCGTCTGGTACCGGAAGTCCGTGACCAGCACGACCACGCCCGGCGTGACAAGCACCAGGCCGCTCGAGCCGGAGAATCCCGTCAGGTACCGGATGTTCGGCGCGTGCGACACCAACAGCGCGTCGAGGCTCTCCTCGGCCAGCCGCTGGCGCAGCGCGCCGAGGCGCTCGGGGCGGCGGTCAGTTGTCACAGGGGCCAAGGGGCCAAGACGCCCAGACGCCAAGGGGCCAAGACGCCCAGACGCCAAGGCAAGGCCTCATACCTGGACGATCGCCGGGTTGTTGCGTGGGCCCCGCAGCCATGCCACCAGCCCTTCGAGCGCGAGGAGGTACGACTCCGCACCGAAGCCTGCGACCACCCCCACGGCGAGGTCGGCGAGCAGCGAGCGCCGCCGCTCCTCCTCGCGCGCCCACACGTTGGAGAGGTGCACCTCGACGAAGGGGACGCCGACGGCCAGGAGCGCGTCGCGGATGGCCAGCGAGGTGTGGGTGTACGCCGCGGCGTTGACGAGCGCGCCGTCGGCCCGGCCGCGCAGCCCCTGCACCGCCTCGACGAGCGCCCCTTCGAGATTGGACTGGAACCACCCGATCTCGACGCCGAGGGACCGGGCCCGGTCCCGTACGCGCGCCTCGATCTCGGCGAGCGTGGAGGTCCCGTAGCGCTCCGGCTCCCGAACCCCCAAGAGGTTGAGGTTCGGTCCGTTGATGACCGCGATGTGCACTAGCGCTTGAGCCCGCGCAACCAGGCGTTGAAGGAGTTGATGTCCTCGTCCGGCGCCGGGGCAGGTTGCGCGTTCGTGTCCGGCCGCACGCTGCCCTGCTCGGGCGGCGCGCCGAAGAACTCGTCGAACGACGTGCCGGTGGGCGGCGGCGCGGGGGCCGGCTCGGGTGCCGGCTCGGCGGCTGGCGCCGCGGAAACTCCGCCCTGCGCGCCGAAGATGGTGTCGAGGGTGAAGCTGTCCGCGGCCGGATGTGCGGGCTCACCGGTCGCCTCCGGAGGGGGCTCCGGCTGGCTGAACGCCTGCTCCATCGGTGTCGGGCCCTCGGCAGCCACCGCAACTGCGGCCGGTGCGGGCCCGGTCACGCGCGCCACGGCGAGACGCCGCAGCCAGGAGCGGGAGGACTCGGTGCCCAGCGCGGCCGCGCTGAGGCTCGGCGGCGGGCCCTCGATGAACGCGAGCTTCGACAGCAGGCCTTCGTCGCCCGGCCGCTGCTCCAGCAGGCAGCGGTAGACCTCGGCGGCCTCTGCCTTGAAGCCCTGCTTCAGGTACAGGTCGCCCATCGTCTCGGTGAGGAGCGGCGCCGCCTCCGGCTCAGCCGGCGCGGCCTCGAGCGCTGGCTCGACCACGAGAGGCAGTCCGGCCAGCGCCGGCTCCTCCTCGGGCATGATGATGGGCAGGTCCGCGAGACTCATCTCCGGGGCCATCTCGGCGGGCGAGAGCTCGGGCATCTCGAGCGCCCCGCCCGGCTCCGCTCCCAGCTCGACCTCCGGCGGCGCGGCCTCGGGCAGCGAGAATTCAGCGGCCGGCTCCGCCGCCCCGGAGGCGTCCCAGCCGGCGGGCTCGGCGCGATCGACGTCGAGGCCGCTGAGGTCGGGCGCCGTGGTCTGCGGCGAGGCCTGGCCGGACCACGCGTCACCCGCTCCGGTCTCCCACGCCTCCTGCGTCGGGACGTGCTCGGGCTCCACGTGAGGCTCGGCGGCGCCCTCGGCGGGCTCGAAATACTGCGACGGCTCCGTCACCGACTCCTCGTGTCCCTTCAGCGCCTGCTCGACGTCTCGCTGCGACACCGAGCGCGACGAACGCTCGCCGGTGCCCCACGCAAGGGAGTCGTCGAATGGCTTGACGTCGAGCTCCTGGACCGGGACCGGCCCCGACGGCGGCGCGAACTGCGAGGGCACGACCCCCTCGGAGGGCACGACGAGCGAGGGCACCTCGAGGGTCGTGGGCGGCGCCTCCGGCGGGTGCGGCGGGAGGATCTCCAGCTCCCGCGCAGGCACCGGCTCCTGGGTCGGGATGACGTCGGCGAATGAGAAGCCGGCCTCGGCGGGCTCGGGCTCGACCGTGATCGCCTCCATCGGCGCGGTGGGCGCGGACGCGATCGCCCCGCCCAAGCGCTGGAGGTCCGCCTCGGCATCGGCGTTCATCGGGTCGATGTGGAGGAGCTTCTGGAGCCACTCGCGGGCCTGCACCAGGTCGCCCCTCCGCTCCTCGATTTCGGCGAGGCTCTTGAGGGCGATGATGTTCTCGGCGTCGAGCGCCAGGACCCGCTGGAACGCCTGGCCCGCGCCCCCGTCGTCCTTCTTGTCCAGCATGCAGCGGCCGAGGACGATGGGCGCGGACAGGTAGTCGGCGTGCTTCTCGATACCCGCGCGCACCAACTCCCGCGCGCGGTCCACCTGGCCCGCCTTCCGATAGGCGTCGGCGAGCGGCGCGAAGTACCGGCCGTCCGGGTTCTCCGCGTAGCGTCGCTCGAGTTTTTCGATTTCGCTGGAGGCGGCCATGGGGCTCCGAAGGTCACAGCGGCGTAGCTCTGCGAGTATATCCCGGGCGCCGGCGGCGTGTCAACAGGATCGGCGGGGTCCCGGTTGGCTTTGCGCCTTGTCCCGCCTACATTTAGGCCCTCCCGACGATGGAGCTTTCGGCGCGATGCTGACGACGCTGCGCGAGCGAACGAAGTACATCATGCTCATCCTCGCGATTGCCTTTGTGGGGTGGCTGGTCTTCGACGTGGGGATGGGGGTCAGCGGGCAGGGCCAATACCAGGCCGGCCAGAACGCCGGGAAGGTGAACGGCGAGCAGATCCGCTACCAGGACTTCCTGGAAGTCTCCCGGCAGGCCTTCGAGCAGTGGCGGCAGCAGAACCCGGGCGTGAGCCAGTCACGCGAAGAGCAGATCCAGACGGAGGACGCGGCGTTCGAGCAGCTCGTCCAGAACCGGCTGCTCGAGCGGGAGTGGCTGCGCCGCGGCATCGGGGTGTCGGACCGCGAGCTCGTCAGCGCCATCCAGAACTCGCCGCCGCCCGAGATCCAGAACGGCACCGAGTTCCAGACGGACGGGCGTTTCGACATCGACAAGTGGCGGCGGTTCCTGGCCAGCTCCGCGCTGCGGCCGGAGGACCTCCAGACGCTGGAGCGCCGCTACCGGGAGGAGCTGCCCAAGCTCAAGCTCTTCCGGCAGGTGACCTCGGATGTCTACGTCTCCGACGCCAAGCTGTGGCAGATCTGGCGCGACTCGCGCGACTCCGTCACGGCGCGGGCGATGGTCCTTCGCCCGCAGGACGCGGTCTCCGACGCGTCCGTCCGGATCACCCCGCAGGACCTCGAGGCGTACCACCGAACGCACCAGGACGAGCTGCGCGTGCCGGCGGTGGCGCACGTCTCGTTCATCGCCATCCCGAAGCTCCCGGAGCGGATCGACAGCGTCGTCATGATGGCGCGGGCCCGCGCGCTCCGCGATTCCATCGTGCGCGGCGCGGACTTCGCCGAGGTCGCGCGGCGCGAGTCGGCCGATTCGGGCTCGCGGGAGCAGGGCGGCGAGCTGCCGACCTTCGGCCGCGGCCAGATGGTCCCGGCGTTCGACCGCGCCGTGTTCAGTCTACCCGTCGGGCAGCTCTCGGAGCCCGTCGTCACGACGTACGGCGCGCACCTGATCAAGGTCGAGCGCCGCACCGCAGACAGCGTCCACGCGCGGCACATCCTCATTCCGTTCGAGCGCACGGGGGCACGGCTCGACACGCTCGAGGAGCGCGCCGACTCCCTCGATCGCCTCGCCGCCGAGCAGACCACGCCGGGCGCCCTCGACAGCGCCGCGCTCCGGCTCGGCATCGGCGTCAACCCCGCGCCGCCGGTGCGCCAGGGCCAGCCGCTCCTGCTCGGACGGTTCGTGGTGCCCGACGTGAGCGTGTGGGCGTTCGAGGCCCGGCCCGGCGAGACGAGCCCGGTCATCGAGAACCGGGGTGCCTACTACGTCTTCCGCCTCGACAGTCTGAGCGCCGCGGGCGTGCCGCCGCTGCCGCAGATCGAGGCGGTCGTCCGGAGCGCCGTGCTCGCCCAGAAGAAGCGGGCGGCCACCGACGCGATCGCACGCGACGCCGAGCGCCGCTTGCGCAGCGGCCAGACGCTCGACCAGGTCGCGCAGGAGCTGCGCCTGCCCATCGAGACGATCGGGCCGTTCACGCGGGCGTCCACCGTCCGGCTCCTCGGCGTCGCAACGGCGGCGGTCGGCTCCGCCTTCCGGCTGCGAGTCGGCGAGCGCTCGGGCCTGCTCCAGAACGAGGAGGGGTTCTTCTTCCTCGAGTCGCAGCGGCTCGTCCGCGCCGATTCCGCGGCGTGGCAGGCACAGCGCGAGGAGCAGCGCATCAGCGTGCTGCGCGCGGCGCGCCAGCTCAGGATCCGGATGTTCGTCGAAGGGCTGCGGGCGACCGCGAACGTGCAGAACGGGCTGGCCGAGCTGCGGCGGCAGCCGGCGGCGGACTCGCTACCGTAGCCAGACGCCTGGACGCCGCCCGTTACGACGGGTTCTGCGGGCCGGCTCCCGGCTGGTCGTTGCGGGGCAGGTCGCGCCGCGCGGGCGGCGCGTCGATCTCGTCCGTCACCTCGCGAATGCTGCGCTTGAACTCGCGGATGCCCTTCCCCAGGGAGGTCCCGATCTCGGGCAACCGCTTGGCACCGAAGACCAGCAGGACGATCACCAGGATCAGCATGATCTCCGGCATCCCCAGATTACCGAGCCCCATACACGCCTCCGACTAGAAGAGGGATCGCGCGAGCAGGTACGCGAGCACGACCCCGACCACCGACAAGAGCGACACGTGGAGCCCGATCGGACCCAGCGTGAGCGACACCACCAGGAGATCCACGCTGACCGGCCCGAAGGTGGGCGTCACCGAGAAGGTCAGCACCTCGCGCGGGGCCCCCCGCGGCAGCACCAGCTCCAGGAACGCCGAGAGGAACCCGCCCAGCACGAACCCCGTGGCGAGCACGGCAGTGTAGAAGAGCGGCCGCCGGGGAACGTTCGCCACCGCCTAGTGCCGCCGCTCTACCGCGTACGTGATCGCCTCGCGCAGCGCCTCCCGGGCCTGCGACGGCGGCAGCTCCTCGAGCGCCGCCTCCGCCTGCCCCGCCCACCCCGCCGCCCGCTCCCGCGCGTAGTCCAGGCCGCCGGACCGCGCGACGAGCCCGATCACCCGCGCCACCCGCTCGTCGCCCGGCTCCTTCTCGGCGAAGAGCGCCTCCACCTCGCGCCGGGCCTCCGGGGCGAGCCGCGGCAGCGCCGCGATGAGGGGCAGCGTGACCTTGTGCTCCTTCAGATCGAGCCCGGACGGTTTGCCGGTGACGGCCTCGCCTTCGGTGTAATCAAGCAGATCGTCGGTGATCTGGAAAGCCATGCCGAGGGCGTGGCCGTACGCGCGCAACGCCTCGCGCCGCTCCGGCGCCGCGCGCAGGGCGCCGAGCTCGCACGCCGCACTGAAGAGCGTGGCCGTCTTGGCCCGGATCAGGTGGCCGTACTCCTCTTCCGTGAACCGCAGCGCGTCGTAGGCCGCGAGCTGGCGCATCTCGCCGACCGTCATCTCGTTCGTGACGCGCGAGAGGATCCGCAGCGGCTCGATGTCGTCCACCTTCACCAGCTCGATGATCGCCCGCGAGTAGAGGTAGTCGCCCATGATCACCGATACCTGGTGGCTGAACAGGGCGTTGATCGTGGGCATCCCGCGGCGGAGGGTGGAGTGGTCCACCGAATCGTCGTGGACGAGCGTCGCCAGGTGGATGAGCTCGATGGCGCCGGCGAACCGCACGACGCGCGCGTCGTCGGCCCCCGCCGCCTGATGCGCCAGGAACAGCAGCATCGGGCGGAAGAGCTTCCCCTTCATCTGGAGGAGGTAGCCGTTCACTTCCGCGATGAGCGGGAAGTCGGCCGAGATCATGCGGCGGAGTTCCTCCGCCACGGCGCCCAGCTGGTGCGCGACGGGGCGCTGGAGGTCCGCGAGCCGGACGCCGGCAGCCTGCGGCGCCACCCGGCTAGGCGCCCTTCTGGTGAAGCGCGTTCACCCGCTGGCGCACGTCCTGGAAGTTGATGTCCACGGCGAAGACGCGGTTGTACGAGGCGAGGGCGTCCTGCGCCTTCCCCTGCTCCTCCTGCGCCCGGCCGAGCCAGTACAGCACGCCGATGCGGTCGGCATCGCTGGCGCCCGGGATCTCGAGTCCGCGGCGGAGGATGGTCTCCGTGACGGCGAACTGCCCCTTGTCGTAGAAGCACATCCCGAGCGCCTCGGAGGTCTTGAGCCGGCCGTCCGTGGCCCGCAGCGCCTTCTGGAACTCGCCGATCGCCTCGTCGAGGAGACCCATCTCCTTGTAGGCCACGCCGAGGTCGTAATGGCTCTGGAAGTCCTCCTCGCCCACGTTCGCGGCGATGCCCTTCTTGAAGGCCTGCAGCATCGTCTGGAAATCCTGGTCCTCGTCGCCCGTCGGCGCCTCGTCCTCCATGCGCATCCGCGTGTCCATCGGGCCTTCGTCTTCGAGCAGCATCGCCCCGAGATCGACGAAATCGCCTGCCGCCGCAGCCGCCGGCACGGGCGCCGCAGGGGCGGCCGGTGCTGCCGCCACGCCTGCGGGAGGGGCCGGGGGCGCCAGCGTGTCGATGGCGGCCTTGGCCCGCGCGTTCGCCGGGTCGTGCTCCAGGACGCGCTGGTAGACGGCGACCGCCTTGCCCGGGTCGTTGGACCGCAGCAGGGCGTCGGCCAACTCGTTGTACGCGTCCACGAGGCGGCTGCGGTCGTTCAGCCGATACGCCAGCTCCACCCGCTTCTGCTGGTGGCGGATGCTGTTGGTGTCGAGGCGGAGGATCTCCTCGGTGACGGCGAACGCACTCTCCAGCTCTGCGGCCTGGTCGAACCCGTCCAATGCCTGGTTGAGTTCCTCGATGCCGCGATCCCGCTGCCCTTCCTCGAGCAGCACCTCGCCGAGCCGCCGGTGCGCGTCCCAGTCGTCGGGTTTCGCGGCGATCTTCGACTCGAGGTCCTGAACGGTCGGGACCTCGGCCTTGACCTCGCCGAGGTCGAGGAACTCGAGCGACGGCGCGGCCGCTTCGGCGGGGGGGGCCCCCTCCTCCATCTCGAGCATCGGCAGGCCGGCCATCGCGTCCGCGGCGGCAGGCTCCTCCGCGCCGATGAGGGGCAGGCCCTCGACCGCTTCCTGGGCGCTGGGCTGCTCCGCCGCGACCTCGGGCTCCGGCATCTCGAGGTCGAGGAGGCCGGGCTCCTCGGTGGCCGGGGCGCGGGCCTCGACCGCCGGGGGCTCCGCCCCCAGCGACGTGGGCTCGAGCTCGAGCGTGGCGCCGGCATCGGAGGGCGGCGCCTCCGCGAACGAGGTCGGCTCGAGGTCGAGCGCCGACCCCATCGGGGCGGGTTCCTCGCCGCCGGTGAGCGCGGTGGACTCAATTTCCAGGGCGGGCGGCGCTGCCTCGACGGGCAGCTCCTCGATCGTGGGCGCGGGACGGGCGGCGCTCTTGCGCGGCGATGGCGTCTCGCCGAGGTCGAGGAAGACGAGGTCCTTCTTGCCCTTCGGCTCCGGCGGCAGATCCTCGCCGGTGATCATATGCCGGCTCATCCGTGACTTGCGCTGCGTGGCGACCCGGTCCTTCTGCTCGAACTCGCCGAGCAGCTTCTCGACCTGCTCCTTCTGCTCGTCGGTCTTCGCCGCCGCCCGCGCCTGCGCCGCCAGGACCGCCCAGATGTCGTCCTGGCCGGGCGTCATCTGGGCGAAGGCCTTCAGCGCCTTGAACGCCTCCTCGAGCTGCCCGGCCTTCTGCATCCGGTCGGCGTACTCGATGAGGTTCTGCTTGGCCTCCGCCGTGAAGCCCTTGGCGGCGAACATCTGGCCCAGCTTGAGATAGACCTGCGACCGGCCGGGGGCGAGGCGGATGATCTTGTTGCAGAGGGCGATGGCGTTGTTGTGGAACCCGCCCTCGCCGTACTTGTCGGCCGCGCGCTCGTAGAACGCGATGGCGTTCTGCGTGTCCGCGGCCTTCTGGTACAGGTCGCCCACCCGGTTGTAGAGCGAGGGGTCGGTGTCGTCCTCGGGGGACTTCTCCATGGCCTCAACGGCCTTGAGATACTGCTCAATGGCCTTGGACCACTGCTCCTTCTGCTCGAACTTCCGGGCTGCTTCCTTGAACTTATCGAGGTTCGCCATGCGCCCCAGCGCTAGGAGATTGGCGACGAGAGCGGATCGAGTTCACAACCTGCGGAAGATACGGCTCCGCCTGGGCTTCGACAAGCAGAACCCGAGGCGAAAACGCGCCACGCGAGCGGCATCCCGTACCAGTACGCCAGTTCGCGGACGTCCCGGCAGTTCCAGACCGTGACGTCGGCCGGCCCCCCGGCCTGGATCCGGCCCCGATCGACCCCCCGACCGATGGCGCAGGCGGCGTTCACCGTGGCCGCGGCGAAGGCCTCCTCGGGCTGGAGCCGCGCCTGGCTGACCGCCAGGGTCATCATCAGCGGCACGTTCGCGCTCGGCGAGGAACCCGGATTGAAGTCCGACGCCACCGCCACCACGGCACCCGCGTCCACCAGAGCGCGCGCCGGCGCCTGCCGGGCCTTGCCGAGGAACAGGAGCGTCCCGGGCAGCAACACCGCGACCGTGTCGCTCGCCGCCAGCGCCGCGACGCCCGCGGGGGAGATCGCCCCCAGGTGGTCGGCCGACGTCGCCCCGAGTCGCGCCGCGAGCTCGGACCCGCCGTAGGGGTCCAGCTCGTCGGCGTGCACCTTGAGGCCGAGGCCGGCGGCCCGCGCGGCGGTCAGGATGGCCTCGCTCTCCTCGAGGCTGAAGACCCCGGGCTCGCAGAAGACGTCGCAGAACTCCGCGAGCCGCTCGCGGCCCACGCGCGGGATCAGCTCCTCGACCAGCAGGCGGACCCACGCCTCCCGGCGCGGGCGGTACTCGGGCGGCACCTCGTGGGCGCCGAGGAAGGTGGCGACGACCTCCAGCGGCCCCTCGTCGGCCAGCCGGCGGATGGCCCGGAGCGCGCGCAACTCCGCGTCGGCCTCGAGGCCGTAGCCAGACTTGATCTCGACCGTCGTGGTGCCGAGCGCCGCGACCCAGCGCAGCCGCGCGCGGCCCAGCGCGACGAGATCGTCCTCGGCGCGGCCACGGAAGTCGCGCATGGACTGGAGGATGCCCCCTCCGGCCGCGGCGATGCTCTTGTAGTCGTCGCCGCGGGCGCAGCGGGCGTGGTCCTCGAGGCGGGGCGCCCCGAAGAGGGCGTGGGTGTGCGGGTCCACGAGGCCGGCGGTCACCAAGCGGCCACCGCAGTCGATCAGCTCCGCGCGCACCGCGGCTTCCGGCTCGAAAGCCGGGGCGCTTCCCGGCTGCACCGCGGCGCCTCGCGAGGCGGCCCCCGCGCGCTGCGGCGGTCGGACGGCACGCACGGCGCCCGCCTCGCGCGCGAGGGCCTCCTCGCTCGCGCCTCCGCGCGTCCGTGCGTCCGTGCGTCCGCGCGTCCGCCCCTCGTACCACTCCCGCACGTCGCCGTCGGGCGCAACCAGGGCGATCCGCCCGGCCTCGATGCCCACGCCAACGCCCTGCGTGATGCGGAGGTGGTCCCAAGTCGGGCGGCGGACGGGGCCGGGCGCCTCGGGGCCCAGCACGACGGCGCCCGCGCCGACGAGCGCGTAAACGC
>ERZ1292640.3303-Hain-H43-02um-R1-3303-length-12574-cov-15_pt1 | contig 12574 bp, 13 predicted proteins | sample MGYA00564404_ERZ1292640 | MGnify/ENA primary metagenome ERZ1292640 (study PRJEB36523, sample SAMEA6512636) | groundwater metagenome | collected 2019-01-08 | study: AquaDiva: Metagenomics assemblies of 32 groundwater samples | reverse complement strand
GGGTTCGATTCCCTTCACCCGCTCCATTTTTGTCGAAATTTCTGCCTTCACTGACAAGTTGTCCAAAACGGCGGTTTACCTGAAATTAGCTTAATTAGCTTTAAATGTCCTTTAATCAGGCACTTACGCGGGGCCGGCGGCGAAGACGATTTGGACAATGTGTCCAGTCTTCAAAACATGTCCAAATCGTGTTTCAAATCCTACATTGTTGAGGCTGAAAGATTTGAACTCGGTTCTGGACACATTATGAGCCAATCGAGAAAGGTGTGAGGTGTGAAAGGATTTCTAACGATAAAGCCCAAGTGTATAGAAGTAGCCACCCCTCCTTTTTGAAGCGATTCGTTCGGCGCTTTCGTTAAGTCTTCCTTAACTGCGCTTCAGCGAAGTCGCTTTGCTCTGTTCTTGCACTGGCTTTGCAACAGCCCGGCATTTCTTCCAAAACCCCACGTCATGACGGCGCGCTTTCAGTTCCAGAACGGACGCTAACGATAGTCGCGTCTTCCGAGGCGAGCGCCGATCCACTTCCAAAAGAGGCTTCCCTTCTGGATAACAAAGATCGCAGAGCCGAAAGATACTCGCTTCGCTCAAGTCCAAGATTTCCCCAGCTTTGGCCACCGTGATCCATTCCTGAAAAGGCTCCAAAGAAAACGAGCCATCGGCTTGGCGGTGGACTTCCACCGCTTTCGGCAAGTTGAGCGTCTTGCCGCGCAATGGACTCATCACCAGCCGCCCTTCGGGGTTCAACCTTACTTCAGCAATTATTGGAAGAAATAGAGCCACTTCAAAAGGCAAGTTGTTTGACCGCCCTTGCAGTCGCGGAGGCCCGCTGCAAATCGGGCGAGACTGGCACTACTGCACCTTGCACAGACTGGCTGATGGGGCCGGCGTTGCCTTGACTCTGTTGCTCACGAAACGAGCCTCTTTGTTGCTTCTGCGAGAGGCGAACTATGTTCCATGTCATACACGATCCTCACTTCAGCGCCCTTGATGGCGCTATCAATTATTCTGGCTTCGAATCCGGCGGCCGGTCTGATTTCTACTACCGCCGTGCCGGTTAATACTCCCCCCGAGATTCCGCCGCTAAGAACTCCGCCGCCAGCCGCGTTACGCGAGTTACGAGGGCTAAGGCTCAGCAGATCGTCGGCGTTCATGAGGGCGAGGCGGTTCGGGCCCACGCTGCCGATGATGGCATTCGCGCCGCCGATGCTGAGCGTGCGCGGGCGGGCCAGCACAGTCATCATTTCCCGCCCGGCCTCGCCGGCCAGGACGTTGAAGCGTGGGAAGTAGGTCGGGCCGGTCAATTCGCTCACGCCGGCCACGCCGCTGGCGGCGGTGATGAGTCCATTTTTGGCAGTCTGAAAGTCATCGTCGACTGCATTAAAAGTGCCGCCCCCAGCGGCTCCCTTGGGGTATAAATAAGCGCCGGCGGCCGGGGAGATTCCGAAAATGGCGGATCTCAAAGCGGCGGCGATGAGGAGTTGCAATATCATCTCCGAGAGCATTTGGAGCAAGTGGGCCGCGAAATTCTGGAAGGCGGCCCCTGCGTCCTCGCTCCACGCTTTGATATCGACCAAGGTGTGCGCCAGGCCGCGTGAGAATTCCGCCATGCCGACCTGGGCGATTTGTTGCATGCCTTGGGAAATCTGATCCGAGGCTCGCTTGTGCCTCTGGCTGATCGCTTCGATGTGCGCGGCTTTTTTGTTTTCGAGTTCAACAATTCGTTCGCTGTCGTTTTCCGCTTGGGCAATTTCGTAATCGTAATAATCGCGCACCAATTGCTTGCGCCGCTCGAAATTGAGCTCGATCAATTGGGATTGGTTCAGCGTCGATTCCTCAAACTCGCGCTGGATATCCTGGCCCACGCTGGCCCATTGGGCGCGGCGTTGCTCGTCCAGGCGCGTCAGGTTGGCGGCGTGCCGCTCCAGGTAGCGCTCTAGCGCATCATGAGTGACGGCCGCTTCCTTGACGATTTTCTCGGTGGGAGTTTTGGCGGGGGTTTCCGGGAGAGGCCGGGGTTTCTTATCGACCTGCGGGAGGATGAAATCCTCCATCTGCGCCAGTGCCGCCTGCATGGCATCGAAATCATAAACGGTTTTGTAAACCGGTTTCTTTTCAAACCCTGGCACCGTCATCATGGGCGGATTTGGCTCGGCAGCTTGTCGGCCTTTGAACACATCGCCGACTTGCATTTTGATTAGGTCAGCGGCATTCGGCCCGATTCTACCGGCTTGCACCATCGCCGTCAGTTCAGCCTCCAAAGCAGCGCGCCGGCTGTTGAGCAGATCCAATTGTTGCGCTTGGACTGGCCCCCTGGTTTCGGCCAGTTTTTTGGCTGCCTCCGCCGCGTCGCGAAGCTTCCGCACGTAAGGATCGAGCACAGAGAGCATGAACTCGCCCATCATTTCCTTCAGCTCGCCCATCGCGTTCTTAGTCGTGATGAGAGAGCCGGTGAGCGTCTGCGCTTCCGCGCGGGCCAGGCCGCCGAAGCGGGCTTGAATCTGGGCGGTGGCGGCGGCCAGTTTCTCACTCTGCGCCGCCGTCTCGTCGATAATGATTCCGTAGCGGCTCAGCGTGGAGAATTCGCCGGCGAGGGCCTTCCCCATCAGCATCGTGGCTCCGGGCAGATCGCGGCCCATGCCGCTGGCCAGATTCAAAATCGTTTCGGTCAGTTTAGGGATGTCCTTGCGCGCGGCGCCGAATGCAATCAGTTGCGCCTCGGTTTGCAGAATGTTTTCGTCCGCAAACAGGGTGACTTTTTGCAGGCTGGCGGCGAGGTCCTGCAACTCTTGCGAGTAACGCTGGGAGAATTGGCCGCTGGCCCGGAGTGCGTTGTTGCTTTTCGAGATGGCCAGTTCTTGCTCGGAAAATGCGGCGATTGAACTGCGGATGAGCTGCGTTGCGCCGATGGCCACCAGCGCGGCTTTGAAGCTGGTCGCAAATTGGGTGATGGATTCCTTGCTCTTGCGCGTTTGCGCTTCGACTTCCTTTAACTCCTTGACAGCCGCGACGGCGCCATCGCCCCGCTTCAGGAGTTCAATCAGGATTTCGATGCGTTGGTCGCTGGAAAGGCCCATAGTGCGGCGGTAGGTTCGTCAGGTTGCCCTGGCGCTCATCGTCCAAGCCGCAGCGAGCGATCGCTTCACGAGCCGCTCTCCCAACACCAGAGCGAACGCAACGTTTTCCACATTCCACGCGCTCTCCGGCGTGAGTCGGTCCAGGCACTTTTGCGCCCGCCGATCTCTAGGCAGGCAGGCCCGTATGACGCAAGAAGGATCGCGGCTCTTGGAGAATTTCTGTAACGCGCGTTGCACGGCGCGCCAAGGAGGGGCTGCCAATCGAATTTCCTGTTGGGATCCGTCCAGTTTCTGGACTTCAGTATCCTTGAACGGATTGGCCAAATCATCATGAGTAGTCAAACTTGACATGACGCCATTGTCCCCTGAGGCTTGCGAGGCGTCCAGGGCTTATGCGTACAAATCTTTGCATGCTTATTCACATCCTGGGGATAATCTACCCTGACCAGGAATCCCGCATCCCCACCGAAGAGCTACGTAGCATCTTGCACCGTTGGCAAAATCGCTTTTCGATCCATTTGCCACAGCACTACCCCAACGGCGGTTTGGGTGTCAGGTAGCAACCGCTGCGATGGCAGCGGCGACGTACTTTCGCATCCAAAATGGAGGCTAGCGAGAAAGCCCGAGAGGAAATCCCACTTGGAACCGTCGTTACTTTTTATTCGAACCTGCTTGTGCTAAATCGATTATCCCCGAAAAGGTCTTGGCGAATCGCTCCCTTTCTTCGGGTGACATCTTCGCAAATCTCTTCCTGAGAGTCTCTGTCCAAGTCTCTTCCACTTGCCTTTCCTCGGCAGACGTCAAGAATTTGGTATCAGGCTTCTTTGCCTCGGCAATGGCCTCAGTAGTAGAAATAGAAAACATTTCTCCCTTTCCCGTTCGGAGCCAGCTTTCGTTGATATGCATGAATTCAATCAGAAGAGTGCGGAGGCGCACGCTTGGAGTGTCATGCCCATTTTCAACGCCACTGATAGCTCCCACAGAATAACTGATCTTTGAAGCCACATCCTTCAAAGTCAATCCGAGCGAGAGCCTTGCTGCCTTGAAACGTGTGTTTTCGGAATCCATAAATACGCTCTTGACAATTATGGAATCCAAGACTATGGATTCCAGAACACTGTGACACGTCATAGACGAAACAGAAGCAAAAAATCGTGCTTAACGCAGACGGTAGCAGCCAGAGAATTGGGCGTTTGTCGTGAGCACTTGAACCGGGTGCTTCGCGGTCATCGGCAAAGTCGATCGCTGAAGCAGCGTTACCGACAGCTCTGCGCGATTTTTAGGAAAGGTATCATATAAACATGCCCACACGCAGATTAATGATTGAGGAAGACGGCGCTTCATACGAGAAATCGAAGCGCAGGCCGAAAGTGCGCTTGAAAGGGCGTTGGCTGCAAGCGGCGGGCTTTCCCATTGGCAAATATGTCGAGTTGAGCATTCCTTGTCCGGGAGTGATTGAGATGCGGGTGTGCGGCGCCTCAGAAGCACGAAAACCCAGGTTGCCCGGACCGGCCGTCCGCGCCCAAGACCCCGATTTTGACGTTTTGGACAGTAACCGCAGGGAACTGGAGGCCCTTTTTCGGCAAGCAGACACGAAGTGAACAGAAACCTTCCCCCATCAAAGTTGCTGCGCGTCCGCGAGGCGGCTGCGTTCCTACAGTGCTGCAGGAATCATTTAAGGCGCCTGATGCGCGCCGGCCAGCTTACGGCGATTGATGTCAGTCATCCGGAACGAAATCGGCCCGCTTGGCGGATTACGCGCGCGAGCCTCGATCGTTTTATTTTGCGGAGCACTGAATGCACCGGAGGCAAGAACTTTTGGCCAAATTTGTCCGGCGAAGCCAAGCCCAACGCTGCGATGCGAAGCAAATCATTGCGCGGCATTGCCACCCCCGGCCTGGGGGGATTACCCGAGGACAAGGGTGGCCGCGTTGGCCCGAGACGCCAGAACCGGCAATGATTTTTATGACTTTTGCAGTGACAAGAAGGCTGGATTTAGCACCTACTCCCGCACGCGGGGAGCTAAATCCCAAGGCGTGCAGTCACTGCGATTCCGCATCGCCACAGCGGGGCCAAGCGCCCATTCCATGCCCAAGGAACTTGGCCCGACGGGGCATAGGCGATGCACTTTGCTTGCAGCATTTTGGAGCTGCGGGCGCACAACGCAAATCACATTCAATCCGCACATTTATGACACTTAAATCGAAAATTATCATTGGAGCCGCCATTCTTGGCGTGCTGTTATTCGTCTTCGCCTTCCACCTGGTCAGCTTTCACGCGGCTCTCTTCATCCCGCTCATAGCACTCTGCCTGTTGATGGATACTGGAGTGGTTATTTCTTCTGAAGATCTCAAGGAGATGATTGACTGCCAGAAGGAAATCAAGGACGGCGTACAGGAGTCCCGCCACACGCAACAGGAGCACGCGAAGGAAATCGAAAAAGTTAAAGCTGAACTTAACCGGCTGCAAAAGGCCCGCCTGGAAACGTTGGTTCGCGGTCCGCGCCGGCCCGGTGAACTTGTCTCCGAATCTTGCGCGAGGCACCTCGCCGGCATCTTGATCTGCTCCGCTGAATTCCAGGGCAAGCTGCGCAGCCGCGAAGATCGCGACAAGCTGCTCAACTTCGCCGCGCAGACTTTTGGCATGGAAACAAAGGCGGCGCTGACCACGTCGGACATTCCACTCCCCGTTGAATACGGGCGGGAAGTCGTCGAGCTCATGTGGAAATATGGCCAAGCCCGCCAGTACGCCACGGTCTATCCTCTCCCAACCGGAAGCGTCAAGCTCCCGAAATTGAAAACCAGCCCGTCCTTTGGCTTCATTGACCAATCGGCAACTGTGCCGGAGAAAAGCCCACAAATCGATTTTGTCGATTTTGTCGCAAAAAAAGCGGGCGGCCTCATTCGCGTTCCATCGGAGATCGATGCGGACAGCGTCGTGCCCTTGGGCAACTTCCTGGCGCGTTACGTGGCGCGCGAGTTCACTAAGTGGGAGGATACCGTCGCATTCCTGGCAGACGGCACCGCCACGTACAAAAGTATAAGCGGGGTTGGGAAGAAGGCGGATACCCTCGGCTACAAAATCCAACTCGCCGCTGGCAAAACCGCGCCATCGGATATTGTCATCGGCGATTTCCGCAATCTGCGCACGAAGGTGGATGCCGCCGCCCTGGCTTCCTCAGCGTATTACATGCATCCCACGCACGAAGCGTTCCTGAGCGGGATGAACACGACTACGAATAGGCCGTACATCGCCAGTGGCCCCAATGGCCCGACGTTTGATGGCTTCCCCATTCGCTGGATTGGCGTTCTGCCAGTCTATGACACCGCCGCCCATGCCAGCCAGTATCAGATTCTCTTTGGCGACATGACGTACTGGTTCCTGGGCGAGCGCGGCCACCCGGACATTGCAACTTCACGCGACGTTTTCTTTGCCACGGATGAAGTTGCCATGCGCGGCTTGGAGCGCTTTGACTGGCAGCTTTTGGCCGATGCGGCGATGGCGGTCCTGAAATTAGGCGAGTAAAAGCCCATGCCTCTCTCGGAAACCAAAACGGCAGTCGTTCACCTGTCATCTAAAGCGGGGTGGAGCGCCCCCGCTTTCCCCATGTGTTCTTTTGCTGTCGCATGGGGCAGGTGGGCTGCCGTGGTTGCCGAGTCGCTCCCGGTTGCTTCCAGCCAACCCGGTTCTTGCCAGGCAGTCGATTCGGCGTTTGCCTGGCTTCTTGCGGGTTTGGCTGGGGGCCGCCGCCGCCTTCTCTTAAATCGCGGTTTTGATCTTTTGGCCCGGAAACGCTCACATTTGCCCTATAGGGCGTCGATTTCCGGCGAGGGTCCAAGCAGCGGATTTCAAGATCGACCAAAATGCAAGGGCATTACACGCGAGTTCTTGAAAAGTCTCACTCTTCCGCGCTTTAACCCGGTTTTTAGGCCAGCGGCAGACGCTCTCGGCGGGGACCAAATTCGTTCCGTCTGTTCAACGGGACGGAAGCCGATCTGCCGCTGGCTTTCTTCCTTCTATTCCGGCTGAATTGGCTTCCCCCATCCCCCCGCCATGAACACAACTGCACGGTTCACCGCCTCGCAAATCGCCGCCGCGCTCGGCATTTCCAAGCGCTCCGTTCTCTTCCGGCTCAAACACACGCCGCCATCCGGCAAGGTCCTGGTTGCAGGCAACCCTGCCGATGCGTGGACGTTTGAGGCTTTGCCTCCGCGCTGCCAGCAACGCCTGGTGGACGAAGCTAAGCGGCGGGGCTATCGGGATGCGGAGCAATTGCTCACCGTGCCCGCCAGTGAATGGCATCCGCCCATTCCCTTGGCCGAAGTGGCGCCGCGCTTTTTCAATCGGGCCGTTCAACTCCAAAGGGCACTCCGGCCCATGCAGGAGCGCATGAACGATCTGACCCTGAGCGAAGGCGAGTTCGCTGCCTTGGGCGTCAAGCATTACAGCGAAGCCTTTGGCCACCCCATTTCAACACGCCGCTGGTGGGACTTGTGGAAGCGCACTCTTGATCGGGATCGCGGCAGTGAACTTTGGGACCGCCTCGAAATTTATCTCGATACGCATCTGGTGAAAAAGCCTGACCCCAAGGAACTTTTTGCAGGTGTCGGCTTTGAGGGCCATGAAATTTACAGGCTGATCGCCTCCTTCAAGAATCCCCAGCAACCAACGGCGGAAGAGCAAGCCATGTTGTGGCTTTATTCGTTTGAATATTTTGAACGTCAGATTGCCAATGGCAAGTCCGCAAAGCGAGAAAGACGCAAACTCTTGGACTTCCTCTTTGCCAAGGCGCGTTTCCTGGCCGATACCATGCCTGCCTTGCGCAAGCAGTTTGAACGGAAATATGCCCGGTGGGTTGAAGGCGGAAGAACTCCTTCTTCTATAGCTGACCGGCGACAAGAGAAGTCAGGTCGCTTTCGAGCGCCGGAAATCACCGAGCAGACCCGCGACAGGATCATTGCCAAGGCCGTTCTCGAATGCGGTGGCAGAGTCAGCCAGGCTTGGCGCGACTTGCGCGCGGACGGCCTGGACGACCAATTGGACGGCTATTATCTGAGCAATCCAGCCAGCAAGTCTTATGTGCCGAGTCGCGTTCGCGATGCGGTCAAAGATGAAGTGGCGTTGTTGGAGGATGTTCATCACGGCCCACGTCAACACAAGCTCAATGGCGCCCACCTGTCGCGCGATTGGACCGGCGTCGCTGCCGGTGACTGGCATCAATCGGACGATTGCACCCTGCCCATTTATTACTATGTCCCGGACGGGCAAGGCTGGTTCACGCTGATGCGGGGGCAGTTCCTTCCGATGATTGATCTTCGGTCCACTTGCATTCTGGATTACGCCCTGCAAAGCGAACGGAATTACAACGCCCGGACCATCCGCACCCTCATCACCAAAGTCTGCGACAAATACGGACTGCCCAGGAAGGGCTTTTATTTCGAGATGGGAACCTGGAAAACTTCGCGCCTTTTGGCCGGCGATCCGGAAGCAACGCCATTCAGCTTTGGAGAAGTGGAGCTTGGGCTTCGGGAACTGGGCCTTCGCTTCGTCCATTCCAAGCTGCCACGCTCAAAACCTATTGAGCGTGTCTTGGGCGCCTTCCAGGACATGCTGGAAGGCGATCCTGGTTACGTTGGCAGAGATGAAATCAACGACAAATTCGAGCGCGTCCAAAAGCTCAAGTTGGAAGTCGAGCGCCGCAAGATTCATCCGGCCGGCCACTTCTACAACGCGGAGGAATGGTTTGCCCGCTTGGATGAACTGTGCGCGCGTTACAACACCACAGCGCAAGGCGGAAAGATGACGCTAGGAAAGTCGCCGCAGGAAGCATTTGAACAATATCAGAACCCTTCCGATCCGCCGATCAAGCTCGATGCGCGCTGCCGTTACTTACTCTCTCACCACAAACGCCCAGTGAAGGTGACGGAAAACGGAATCACTCTCCGCTTTGGCAAGCAGGCATATACGTACAGGAATGAAATTACCGGAAAGCTGATTGGCCAAATGGTGCTGGCCTGGTTCAACCCGGAAGCGCCGGACGTTTTGGTTATCACCGATATGAACCGCGAAAAGCCCGTTTGCTTGCCGCTTTCATACGACGTGCCGGCCATGGACGCGCCGGCGGACATTCTGGAGCGCGAACTGGCCCTCATCGAAGAGCATCAATCTTACGCCAAAGTGCGTTACAGCGATTTGAAACGGCGGTTTGCGACCCCTTTCCGCCGCAATCTGGTCGATGCCCAAACGGGCGACCTGGGCCAAGCGTTTCAACGGGCCGAGGAAGACGCGAAAGCCACTCAACGCGCGGCAGCTAACCGGGTCAATAAAGTACGGAATATTTCCGGCCGGCTGAACATGCCGATGCCCCACGCCGCCGCTCGAAGCGAGGAAGCAACAAGGGCCGCAGAGCGGCTGGCTGAACTGCTGCAAGCGGGCGATCTCGAGCCGGGTGATTCACACAACCAAATGGAGGACTCATGAGCAGCACACGTCATGCAAAACCTGGTGAGCCTCTGAACCAGGAGCGATTTTGTTCAAGTGTTGAGTTTGAGCAAGGCTTGCTGGCCAATCTTGTGGCCAGGCGCGGCAGTAAGATCGAAAACGCCGCTGAGCGCGAACTGCTTTTCTTCCTGCAGTACCTTTCACACCAGCCGGGCGGATTAAAGAAAGTGGCCAGCGACATTCTCGCCATGTTCCCGAATCGCGTTGGCACGGTCTCAATGCAGAAATTTGGAACTAAGCCCGGCCAGGCTTACAGCGCCGAGCAAGTTCGGCAGGTTCAAGCCGAGATTCCTTTTGACGCTCAAGAGTTCTTGCTGACCGATGCCGACCGCGCGGCCGCGTGCGGCGGCGGCGCCGAGATTCTTGGTGGCCATGACGAGTTCTTGCTGCGCGGGGAGCTAAGCGGCATGGAGGCCATCATACCTCCAGACCCCGACAAGGTGCTCGTAATTCAAGAGCGTGAAGCAAAGAGGCAATCCCAGCCTGAGAGCTATCCCGCACAAGTCTTTCTGGACTGCTGCATCGAAGGCCGCCAATCACTTGACGAATACCTGACCCGCCTTTGTCTGGACCCCGAAATCGACGTTGCCCAAGGCTCGCCCTGGTACTTTCCAAGCCTCATTCAAACCTTGCGCGATTTTCAGAAGGCCAGAAGCCAGGAAATCAAATCCAAATTTGTCGTGACCGCGATAGGCCGCAAGGTTTTCGAGTGTTTGGACTATTCGTTAAATGGCGGCGGTTTTGTGCTGGTGGAAGGCGTGGCTCGGATCGGGAAAACGATGGCCGCTAAAGCCTGGTGTGAATTGCACCCCGGTCAAGCTCGGTATGTCCAGGTTCCGGCCAGCAACGACGATCTGAGCTTCTTCCGCAAACTGGCCGAGAGCCTTGGGGTCAGTTGCTCTTTATCCATGAAGGCGCTCCAAATGCGGGAGCGGATTGAATACGTGCTGCAAACCGTCAAGCTGATGTTGGTTTTGGATGAAGCCACGTATCTCTGGCCCCAGAATAATCGCCGCGAAGCGCTGCCAAACCGAATCAATTGGCTGATGACAGCACTGGTCAATTACGGCGTGCCGGTGACCTTGATCGCGACGCCGCAGTTCACTAAAGCGCAGAAAATTGTTGAGCGCAAGACCGGCTGGGCATCGGAACAATTCATTGGGCGAATTCAACACTATGAAGCCTTGCCGGAGAATTTGAGTAAGCAGGATTTGACGGCAGTTGCGCGGGCCTTGCTGCCCGAAGGCGACGCCGACTGCATCGAAGCGCTTGTTTGCTACGCCCAAAGTTCGCAGAAATACCTTGCGGGGATCGAATCAGCGATCAAACGAGCTCGGTATCTGGCGCAAAACAATTCCCGCAAGAGAGTCGCCTTCAGCGACATCGCCCAATCCATTCGCAATGTGATTCCTTCAGACACCGCCTTGGCCGATGCCTTGGCCGATTCGCGGCGATCTAAGGTGCGTGTACAAAGACGCGACACGCTGCCAGCGCCTGCCATTCAGCCCAGATTAAACCATGCGCCAATGCTCGTATCGGTAACCACCCCCAGCGCCGGGCGCCGTTGCGAAAAACGTCTTTGAGAGTTGGCAACTTGATTATGGTATCGAACGGCCAGAAGAGTTTGATCAAACGCGCCCAGCGCCAAGCCGGCCTGGATGATTTCGAGTATCGTGAAGCGTTGCTACTCTTGACTGGCTGCACTTCAAGCACAGACCCAGGGCTAGGGGATCGAAGCGTTGACACCATTCTTGCTTACTTCGAGGCGATCTACTGGCGCAAAGTCGATAAAAGCGAGTTGCAACCCCATTGCAGGCCCAATGCAATCTTCCGGCAAAGAGGTTATTGGGCTACGAAAAACACCCGCTTTGAAACCAGCCGGGACAGGTTCACCCATAATCATCTAGCCGAAGAAATTCGCACTTTGGAAGGCGAACTGGCAGCGCTTGGCTTTGGGAGTAGCTATTGCCAGGCCATAAAAATCAAGGTCCTGCGCGGAGCGACCCCCGACAACACCAATCTTTGGAAGTATAAGGCCGCGCTCGAACGCACGTTGAGATCCAAGCAAAAGCAACTTGTGGCAGAACCCTTTTGACCAATCTGATTAACCGATGCAAACCCTGAAACTTTATGCCTAAAAAAACAATCGACACCAAGCTCAACAAATCGCTCGACAGAATATCGGACTCGCTAAGTCAGCGAGTGATCTCCCTTGCCGCGCTGCGGAATGCGTTAGGCCAGGTGGCGCAAACGAATGACCAACTCCGGCAAACGTACGCCCAGATCACAACAACGGCCGAGCGGACATTGGCGCTTGTGGACCGCATGGAAGGCCTGTTGAGAGGGGTGCCTTGTCATTAATTAAACCGGGGACCCTGTCCGGGCTAAACGCCGATGATGTGCGCTCGCTGCATTCTTATCAAGCAGCCCTGGAACGAGCACTCCAGGCTAAAGGCCAAAAGGAGGACGGAAATGCAGCCGTTTCAATCGCATGAATACACCTTCTCAACAAGACCCGCTTCGTGAGCTGACAGTGTTCACGCCGCCATTTTGCCAGACATGGCCCACATTGAACGTAGAACTGTCAGGAGGCCAAAAATTCGTGATGCCCTTGCGGAAACTTGTTCCATACGGAGGCGCGGTTGGCTTCCTACTCATCTACAACTCGCTCGAAGCACTTCATAAGGATTTTCCAGACGTTGCCGAATCCATGACTTTGACTTTTAAAACTCGCCCGTTTCGGCCGGATACCTCTCAGCCTGGGCCAACGTGGAAACTTGCAGCCAATTTGGCGGCTTCGATATCCGCCCCGACTGACACCCAAAGGCCCCCAGATTCAATGAATGATTCTAATTTTCCCGGCGGGCCTTCCGGTGCTTAAATAGCTGGACTTTAGGGCCTTTTGAAAACACCTTCGAAAAAGGGTGCGCTAATTTTTTTGTCGCGATTTTTGGAAATTCTTTTCAAAAATGTGGACAAATTATCAGCCAATACAAAAA
>ERZ1292640.3299-Hain-H43-02um-R1-3299-length-12586-cov-4_pt1 | contig 12586 bp, 13 predicted proteins | sample MGYA00564404_ERZ1292640 | MGnify/ENA primary metagenome ERZ1292640 (study PRJEB36523, sample SAMEA6512636) | groundwater metagenome | collected 2019-01-08 | study: AquaDiva: Metagenomics assemblies of 32 groundwater samples | reverse complement strand
AAAGTTCATAAATGCTTTCAAAAGCCGCGCTATTTGTTTTAGAACGTGAGGCTAACATTAGATTTTCTCGGACTGAAAGCGTAGAAAAAATCTCACGATCCTCGGGCACGTAGGCAACACCTGATTGCGCAATTTTGTAGGTTGGCATTCCAATGAGTTCCTGGCCATTTAGTTGAACTGAGCCAGTGCCGGGATAGAGTCCCAGGATTCCTTTAAGGGTCGTTGATTTACCGACACCATTTCGTCCGAGAAGTGCAGTGACTTTGTGAGAAGGAACATCGAAATTCACTCCATGCAAAATGTGAGACTCATTTATTTTTACGTGCAGATCTCTAATCACAAGGGCGTTCATAGCGACTCTCCAATATATGCCGACTGCACTATTGGATTATTAATAACATTCTGTGGGGTGTCACAGACCAATAGCTCGCCATAGTTCAAAACCGCAATTCTATCGGCTAAACCTAAAATAACCTCCATATGGTGCTCAACGATTAATACAGTTTTCTTATGAATCGTGGCTAGGGAGCGAATAATTTCTACTAACTCAGGAACATTCTCAACGCTCATCCCAGCCATAGGCTCATCTAGTAAGACGATGTCGGATTTCGATGCCAAAACGATGGCGATTTCTAAACGGCGCTTATCACCATGAGAGAGCGCTCCGGCTCTTTGCATCGCATAATTGCTTAGACCTACTTTTTCTAAACACTCATGGGCTTGTGCAACGACTTCAGTAAATTTATAGGCGTTTTTAGTTAAGTTCATTGACCTACCGTGGGCTGATTGTGCAGCGATTCGCACATTCTCCAAACAGGTCAAATTCACAAATACACTGGAAGTTTGAAAAGTACGCGCGATTCCAGCTTTAGCTCGCTCGTGTGGTGGCAAATCTGTGACATTTAGATCGCCAATGTATATCTGCCCACGCGATGGTCTGCGAATTCCACTCAGTAGGTTAAAGAAGGATGTTTTGCCTGCACCGTTTGGGCCAATAATTCCTAGCGTTTCATTTTGATAAACAGAGAGTGAAATGCCATCGAGAATTTTTGCACCACCGATGTCAAGAGAGAGATCGGTGGTGCTGAGTGCAGAAATCAATTGCCAACTCCTTAAAATAATGAGCTAAATATATAAAGAACCCCAGCGTATTTCTACACTGGGGCCCTTTAATCTATATGTGGTGTGTTACTTACCCACTCCTGAGATTGTCTTCTGCAATAAAGGAACATAACCAGTTGATGTCTTAGTCAGACCAACAAGGAACATTGGTTGAATAAGAAGGTGGTTCGAGGCATTGACTGTCATCAAGCCCTTGACTCCGACCCAGGTGTAGCCCTCAAGGTTTGAAATCATTTTATCTACATCTTGAGATTTGTTTCCAGTAAGAGCTCGGACAATCATCTTGGCGGCATCTGCACCAGTTGAGGTGAAGAGATCCTGTGTCTTCTTATTGGCGGTAAACCATGCAGACATAGCACTGGCAGCCTGTGATTTACCTACGCCAGGGAAGTAGCTATTTGTCATGATTGCATTAGCGCCATCAAAGAGAGTTCCGTAGATGTTATAGGTCGCTGCTCCTGCAAGACCTGTGATTGGTCGTGACTTTGCGAAAGCGCCTTGAACCTTAAGGGATGTCAACATTGCGCCTGCTGTAAGTGCATTTGACCAAGCGATAAAGATATAAGTGCCCTCGGCATCGACTGCCTTCTTCGCAAAAGGTGTGAAGTCAGATGTGGATGTTGGAACTTTGATCTCTTCAAAGATCGCGCCCTTTGGTGCCATTAATGCTCGGGCAGCTGCGATGTTTCCAAGACCAAAAGCATTATCTTCAACGAAGAGAATTACTTTCTTACCTCTGATTGGCTTAACGCCAGCAAGTGGAGCTAAATCTTGAGATGATGAGTTTCCAGATCGGAAAACATACTTATTGGCAGCCGATGTAATTCCATCGAACTTAGCTGGACCAGAGATATATAGAATCTTGTTCTGAGCCGCTAGCGGTGCAAGAGTAAGCGCAACTCCTGATGATGCGGTACCAACGATTATTTTAGTTCCGTTACCGACCATGTCCTTAAATGATGCAGTAGCAGATGCAGGATCTGCGGCATCATCTTTAGTTGTTACAACGAGCTTTGCGCCGTTGATCGACATCTTGCCTTTGGTGTAATAGTTCAAACCCCATTCGAGACCATCGTTATATGCAGCTCCATATGAACCAAGTGGGCCTGATGACGAGGTGATTACACCAATTTTAATTTCATTTGCAGCCTGTGCTGGTGCAATGTTTGGCATGATGACAGCTAAAGAGAGTGCGGCTACTCCCAAACGTGCTAGTGAGCGCTTGCTCATAGTGTGATCTCCTTGTTGATAATGCCAGCCACATCGAGGGTTGGCTTGCTTAAGGTAAATCTATCTGCTCGGCCAAGAAGTTGATCACTTCTTTGACTGCGGTTAGATAACAATTTTGAGGGAAAAGGTGCACAATCAGCGTATGTCTCTACCAACTCAGCGCACTCTCGTTCCCGTCAGAGGTGGATCTCTCGCAGCCTTTCGATATGGAGATGGAGGGGGAGATCCAGTCCTTTTGATTCATGGAGTGACATCATCAAATCGCGCATTTCAACTCTTTGCAGATGCACTAATTGCCCGCGGAAAAGCTGTGTATGCAGTTGATTTGCGAGGTCGTGGCGATTCAAATACTTTGCCAGAGCCATTTGGGATGGCCCAACATGCACAGGACATGGCTGCCGTTATAGAGAATCTTGGGTTGGAAAAACCTGATGTGATTGGTCATTCAATGGGTGGATTTGTAGCAGCCGCGCTGCACGAGTTATTTCCGGAACTAGTTAATGAGATTGTCTTTGTCGACGGAGGGTTGCCTCTGCCGCTGCCTGCGGGAGTGAGTCTAGAACAAGCAATGCCATTTATTATGGAGTACATAAGAAAACGACTATTAACTGAGTATGAATCTAAAGAAGCCTACAGAGAGTTTTGGAGATCTCACCCGGCATGCGTAGAAGGTTGGGAATTAGTTCTCAATGAATATGCAGATTATGACTTACGTGGAACCGCACCACATATGAGACCTGCATCTAATATAGTAGCTGTAGAAGCTGACATTCGCGAAGAGTATGGCGACGAATTAAATGTACGCGCACTCAAAGGTCTTAACAAAATATCCTTATTGATAAAAACCGAGCGCGGACTATTTAATGAAGAGCACGGGGTATATCCAATGGCTTGGCTAGAACAAATTCTCCCAGAATATCCAATGATAAAGTTAGAGTATCTTGCAAATTACAATCACTACGAAATTATGTTGGAAGAAAGTGGCGCTGAAAAAACTGCCCAAATAATTTACGGAGAGCGACTATGAGTTTAAAAGGCAAGCGGGCATTTATAACTGGCTCATTTCAAGGGATTGGCCTAGGAATTGCAACTGCCCTCGCTCGCGAAGGTGCTGAGATTGTTTTACATGGCTTAGCAGATAGCGAAACAATTAAAAGGGCCGAATCTATTGTGAGCACTGCTGGTGCACCAAAAGTTGAGTCACATGTGAGCGATCTTCGAGATAGCACAGCAACAGAGGCGCTAGTTGCGGCAGTTCTAGGCAATGGCCCAGTAGATATTTTGTGTAACAACGCAGGCATTCAACACACCGCATCAATCGCACAAATGCCTCGCGAAAAGTGGGACGACATCATTGCTATAAATCTCTCTTCCTATTTTGACACAATGCGCTTATTGCTCCCACACATGCAGGCTCGAGGATATGGCAGAGTCATAAACACATCCTCAGTTCATGGATTAGTCGCATCGGTTGCTAAGGCACCATACGTCTCAGCAAAACATGGAGTAATTGGTTTAACTAAAACCGCAGCTCTGGAATATGCAGCAAGCGGTACACGCGAATCTGGCGGCGTAACGGTAAATGCGATCTGCCCTGGTTGGGTAGAAACTTCATTGATCGAGCCACAAATCCAAGCCCGCGTTGCACTCTTTAATGGTGATCGTGCTGCAGGTATCGCCGATTTATTATCTGAGAAGCAGCCTTCTAGACGAATGTCTACTCCGGAGGAGATTGGAGCCGTTGTAGTGTTCTTATGTTCTCAGGCCGCGCATAACATTACCGGCGTTTCAATCCCGGTTGATGGGGCATGGACTGCGCAGTAGTTTGAGTACATAACAAAACCCTCGGACTATTTCTAGTCCGAGGGTTTTTTAGTAAATTGTTAAGACTTCTTACTTGGTTCTGGCTTTGGAGTCTTTTCTGGCTTTGGAGTCTTTTCTGGCTTTTCTGCCTTAGCTTGCTTTCCTGGTGCTACAGGCTTTACTGGTGCTACACCCTTGACTGGAACAGGTGGCTTAGTGAGTTCAACTGGTTTAATTGGCTTTACTGGCTCATCACCCAATGTTGCTACAGCAGCTTTAAATGCATCCATAGCGGCATCCATGGCCTGGTTATGAGTTTTAACGGCTTGCTCTAGTTGGTCACTAGTTACACCAGCGATTCCAACTGCAGCTAAGAAATCAGCATCTGCTTTCATTATTGCAGCTTTGCGCGCGGCAACGGCGGGTGCGGCCTTTGCTTCATAAATGGCGCGAAGGGTTTGATACTGCTCAATTGCTACTTTCCAATCGGCGTAATATTTTGCTACTGCGATCTGCCAATCGGTGTTGTATTTATCCATAGCGATGCGATTGGCGATTGCAATCTTTATTACTTCAATTCGATACTTCAACATGTCAATTTTATACTGTGCTAAAGCTGCTTGATAAGCAGTTGAATTCGTGGCCGCTGGCAGTGGTGTTGAATCAGCCTGCACTGCAGTTACTGATCCAGCCATCAAACCTGAGGCCAGTAGGGCTACACCCAAAACTTTTCTTACCTTCATGTTTCGCTCCTCATTAACGATTCGGGCCTAACTGGCCCGTGTTTAAAAAGTAAGATCGCTCTTTGTGCCTATCCTGAGAGAATCCTCAAGTGTTTGTGTGGCATTTAAAGCCAATGAATCGCTTTGGAAGAGAAAATAGGCTTAATTCATGAGAACCGGCACTCAAATCCACAGAACAAGAGGAGAAAATTTGACCACCTTGATGACTGTGGAGAGGGTCAGTTGTACCATCAAAAGAAAGGTTTCTCTCATCTCTTGTTAGGGAGTGATGACGATGTTAAATACATCTTCGAATAAGCACTTGGATTTAAATCAGTTTTTTCTAACTTCAATTTTATTAGTTTCATTGGTTTTAAGTGTTGTTCAATCACCACCTTCTTTTGGTGCAAATCCACCTTCAGCGCCAACATATGTCGAGGTTATGAATGATTCATCGCAAGTTGCAGTCACATGGGACGTCCCGACGTCAAATGGCGGTGAATCCCTGCTCGAGTACACCGTAAGAGTATGGGTTGTGCCACCGCCAACCAATCAAGGGCTAGTTGACACATGCACAACTAAGCAATTGGGTTGCGTTCTTGGAGGATATGTCTCTGGCGTAACATATTACGTAGATGTTATTGCAAGTAATAGCGGGGGCTCAGGAGCACCGAGTGCTGCCAGATCATTTACTCCAGGAGCTGCAAGTAGAGCCCCGACTAATGTCACTGCCACTAGTGACAGTAAAGGTCTTCTGACGATTAGGTGGACACCAATTACAACTATTAACGCCGGAACATTTGCTTGGTATGCAGCAGAGGTATTTACATCGATGGATATTTCAATAGGTGCATACTCTGGATTTTGTTCTGAGACTTTAATCAGCGCAAGTAGTTGCCAAATTGGGGGTTTAAAGCTTGGACAGGTTTACTATGCGCAAGTAAGAACGGTATCATCATTCGGTTCCGGATATCCTTCTTCACCCCGCGTAAGCGTTATCGCTGGAACTTCGCCCACTCCGACTCCAACTGCATCAACAACTACAAAGGCGACTCAGAGCGCCGCTCCAAGTAGCGTCCTTAAGCCATCCCCAATCCGTCGTCCGGCGTCATCTTCAACTATTCCTAGAAACGTGAAAGCCACTTCACTTTCCAGAGCTCTTCTGATTTCATGGACTCCACCAAGGCACACTGATGGATTAAATATTCTTGGATATCACGCATTGGTAACGGCAGTTGGCTATCACGGAAAAGGATGGCTTGAGTCATGCGTAACTTCACCAAAGAATCTTGCATGCACGATTAAAAATCTTCAACCAGATCAGGTCTATAGCGTGAATGTAATCACGGTGTTTGCAAGTAAAGAAAGTCCTCGATCAAAAACTTTTCAGGTACGAACTAAGAGTTAGGTAAAGAGATGAAAAGCGAAGTAGTTCAAGAGATCTTCGACAAATTAGATTCAATGGGACTGTCTCCAAAACTAGGGGGAGTTTCCGACATCACCGTTAATTGCCAACTTTTAGATGCCAAAGGTGGCTCAGGCAGTAAGACAATCACCTATGAAAATGCAGTTCTATTTGATGAAAAGGAAAAGACAATTTTCCTGTATGAAAAAACTGCAGAAAAGAGCAAGGGGTTTTCATTTGGTTCTAGCTCCGAATCAACATTTCAATCGGGCAAAACGCTCTCACGGCACGTTAAGGGAGTTTTTATGGGAGCAAACGGGGTGAAGATTGATTATGACTATGACATAGGGGAAATCTCGAAATCTATTAAGTCCATCGCCGAGATGCATAATCTGAAATTCAAAACCGTTATCCGAAGAAAGAGTGCTGAAGCTTAACTGGTACTCATCAATTTGAAAAAATCTAGAAGTCTCACCAACTTGCTGGCTTATTTTACGCTGAAAACAGCGTACTTGCGAAAAAATCTATTTTGATAGAAACCGAGCGCGGGCTCTTCTATTAAGAGCACGGAGGATATCTAATGGCCTGGCAAGATCAAATGCCCTAGCTGAAGCGGTAGTTTTGTTCACTAGCTACCCACAACATCACGAGTCCCTCGATACCAGTCGATGGTGGTTGGGCTGACTAATAGTAATTCCACTAAAAGTAGCAATTAACGTTTAGAATCTCACGGTGGAGAAGACGGGGGTGAATTAGTGGCTCAATTAAAAGCTCCATCTGGTGAGTATTCATTCAACCTCTCAAATTTGCAAAAATTTTTCGCATTGTTAACTTTGCTTGTGCTTGTAGCAATGACGTTTTCTACGTTTAACGCATCTCAGGTGTCAGCAAAATATAGTGTGATCTTGACGGCAGCGGAAAAATCATCGGGATCAATCATTTCCGCTCAGCAGAAAGTGCTTGAGTACACAGTTGAAATCAAACAATGGAGTAAGGGTGCTTTGCTCAGAAGTGATGTTGAAGCTGCTCGGGACCTATTCACCAAACATTTATATGCATTAGATTCAAGTGAGATGGTCGGTAGTGGTCTTATAGACCCTTTATTTCTTCAAGCTCTAAAAGAGATAGACGTAATCATTCAAAGATCACCCCAGGGCACACTTCCTATCCAATTACAAGATATTACCCGTGCCCAAACCGATCCCATTTTAGAAAAAATAATAGATTTTAGTGCACAGTTAGTCACTTCATTTCAAAGAAATATTGAAGTAAAATTGAGAGAAGTCGCCATGGAACGTGAAAAAATCACCACAAGAAATCTATGGCTTCGTTATCTTCTTCTTCTCATGATATTTATTTTAATTTCCTGGGTAGGTGCTTCTTTTTCGGCACGGTACAAGTCAATTCAAAACTCAATAAAAACGCAGATGGATGAACTTGACTTAAGTAGAGCGGAATTAGGGGTAGCACTGCTGGCTATCACCGAATTAAAGGTATTGGATGACGAAAAAAATGAATTCATCTCAAATATTAATCACGAACTTCGCACGCCTCTGACATCAATCATAGGATATCTAGGTTTGATAAATGAGTTAACCGAAGAAGAAAAGAATCCTAAGGTTGCAAAATTTCTAAAGATTGTTGATCGAAATCTATTATCACTTCTTGATCTTGTAGAAAATATGCTTACAATTTCAAGGTTGGAGGTTGGGGCAAATCCGAATGTTTTCAAGCGCATAATTTTGGATGAAATAATTGCAGATGCAATCTTTGTCTTACAACCATCATTGGATGCTGCAGCGATTTCCATAGAATTTGTTGCCGAAAATTCTTATGACAATTCTCATGACGACTGGTCAATTGCTGGAAACAGGGGTCAAATTTCGCAAGTTTTTATTAATCTATTCCAGAACTCAGTCAAATTTAGCCCGAGAAATTCAAAAATACATGTTGGAATAGTCAATGTTTTGGATAAGAACGGTGCGAAGTTTGTACGTGTGAGCGTCTCCGATCAAGGAATGGGTATTTCTACCGAAGACATGAAAAAGTTATTCCACCGATTCTTCCGATCAGAAAGCGCTGTTCATGCTCAAATCCCAGGAACAGGTCTTGGATTGTCGATTGTCAAGAAAATAGTCGAACAACATGGTGGACGAATCAATGTTGAATCGGAGATTAACAATGGAACAACCGTGCATATTGAACTACCAGTATATGTAAGAGGAATGGATCAACTTATCCAGGAGCGCCGCCTTCCTGTCCTCGAAAAAGCTATCGAAACAATTGCAAATGCTCCACTTGACGAACTCCGAGAAATTGCTGACGAAATGGGAGGTGCAGTTGCCTCCTACACATTAAAAAAAGAGGGGGCAGAGCTCATTAATTTCTCAAAGTGGTTGGCGGATTCGCCTAATCTCACGGAAGAGGAGATTGTCTCTAAGAGGAATACGATGCTTCTTAAGTTGAAAATGGTTCTGGTAAAACTCGAACTGGGATTGTCCAACAATGTGGATTGAGAGCCCTCCCCAATTGCTTCTGTAGCTACTTAGCCCTGCGCAATAAAGGTACAAGTAACGACTATAGGACCATCAGTAACATGTCATTGGTAATTCCGCGTTCGCGGCTCAGCCATGTCAGACTGTACCAAATTACTTCTTTTTAAGTTTGTAGCCAGATGGGCACTTGGGATTTACAACAGCTATTTTCTTAGTAACTTTTCCATTTATACAAATGATTGCACTCTTCTCTGCGACAGCTTTAACGGAATTTTGAGCCAGATAATTCACATATGGCAGAGCCTGTTCATAGAAAGTATGTGGTGCATTCAGATAAGACTTGTGAAGAATCGCGCAGATTCACGCCGCGGCGAGGGTCGGTATCACCTTCCATAATTTTCAAATCCTCAATAGTTCTTGGGCGATTATTTGGTATAGATCCACTCCACATTTGGTGCCGCCCAATTTTCCAGTAATCCGTACCTTTATTTACGGCCAAAATTGGGTCTACAACGTTAGCCTGTCCCTCACATAGCCATATTGCGTTTCCACCTTCACGACATTGAACGCCATTGTTTGTGGATGTTTGCAATTGATGAGTAAGTTCGTGAGCAGGTAAAACTGGGTCGCCATTGGGACTAACCGCCACAGTAGTTTCGCATGGTGCTTGCATAAAGATCAGGCGTTTTGCTCCATAAGTTGCGCCGCGCATTGGCATGCATGCGTGCTTTGGTTGACAGCGATTTGAGCATTTGAATTTTGCACAGTAGAAAGTAATGAGTTCCTAGCCAAGCCAGCTACAAAAGGAAAATTTGAACTTTCGATCGGTCGGAGCGAGTTAGTAGCTTGAGCAGAAATCTCCGCAGGAAGAACAAGTGAGACAATCAATGCGAGTAGCGTGATTGGTCTCATTTTCATTATGAGTGAATCGTCCTACTTTTTATTTATTGGTATTTCTCATTGAAAGGTCATTGAAACTTCACACTTTTCTCAACGCAGCAAGACTGTAAAAGAATTAACTCTCTGCTCTGACTTACTCGGTGGGTTGTGAGGGATTCGAACCCCCGACCCAGGCATTAAGAGTGCCTTGCTCTACCAACTGAGCTAACAACCCGAGGCATTCAGGTGCCGGAAACACTTGAATGCAGAGGGAAACCTATCAGCAACCAAGGCCTTGTCGCACACAGGCAACACCGCCAAAATTGAGATATGAGCCTCTTGGAAATACGGGTTGCCCTATGTCTTTTACTTTTTATGACGGCTCTTCCTCAGAGTGCGGAAGCGACCCAGCCAACGGCGGTAGATGTGGTTGAAATGTTGCTAGTTAAGGGCCGCGCCCCTAAAACTGGATATGCTCGCGAGCGGTTTGGCACCGCTTGGAAAGATGTCGATCGCAACGGCTGCGATACTCGCAACGATATTCTCAATCGCGACTTGACCTCGATATCCTACAAAGTTAACTCCGAAGATTGCGTAGTTCTAACTGGGATTTTAATAGATCCTTATTCGGGGGACTCTATAAATTTCCTTCGAGGCGTTACAACGAGCCCTGATGTGCAAATCGATCATGTGGTTGCCCTTTCTAATGCGTGGCAGACCGGAGCATTTAAATTAACCATTGAAAAACGCACGGCCTTTGCAAATGATCCATTGAACTTGTTAGCGGTTAAAGGGCGATTGAATTCGCAAAAGGGCGACGGTGATGCAGCGACTTGGCTGCCGCCGAAAAAGAGTTATCGATGTTCCTATGTGGCAAGGCAAGTTGCAGTTAAATATAAGTATGGATTGTGGTTAACTTCGCCAGAAAAGGTGGCAATTTTAAAACTACTTCAACCTTGCCCTGGGCAGTTAATACCTGCAGGCTAAGTGAATTAGTGTGCAGAATCTTTCACTCGTTTGCGAGAGCGTTCGATTTCGGCTTGGGCTTCTGCTGCATCGACCCAGTTGCCACCGGTGACACTCTTGCCAGGTTCTAGAGCTTTATAGACCTCAAAGAAGTGTTGAATTTCTGAAAGTTCGAAGGCGGGAACATCCTGAAGATCCTGAAGCGATTCTTTACGAATATCGCCAGCTGCAACACAGAGCAGTTTGTCATCTCCGCCAGCCTCATCGGTCATGTTAAACATTCCAATAGCTCGACAAGAAACTACACAGCCAGGAAATGTCGGTTCATCTAACATCACAAGCGCATCCAGTGGATCGCCATCTAAAGAGAGCGTGTTCTTAACAAAACCGTAGTCATATGGATAGCGCGTTGAAGTAAACAACATGCGATCTAATCGAATCTCACCAGTTAAGTGATCGACTTCGTATTTGTTTCGGCTGCCAGCTGGGATTTCAATAATGACATCAAAGATCATTGGAGCCGACTTTCTGTTAGGTCTGGCGTGTTACAACAAAACTTGGGGTGAACGACGGGGCTCGAACCCGCGACATCCCGGACCACAACCGGGTGCTCTACCAGCTGAGCTACGTCCACCATGAGTGCCAGAGTCTACCTTCTACTACGGCAGCGGCGGAACGAAGACTGCGCTGCGGTAGTAGGCAAGTTCAGCAATTGAATCTTGAATATCTCCAAGTGCACGGTGGTTGCCGGTTTTGGCTGGGGAGGCAAAGTAGGCCTTGGGATACCAACGGCGCGCTAACTCTTTTATCGATGAGACATCGATGGTTCGATAGTGAAGGAATTCGTTAAGGGCTGGCATATCGCGGGCGATAAAACTGCGATCCACGCCGACTGAGTTTCCAGCAAGTGGAGATTTCCCCGGTTGCAATCCGCACTCAAGTAAATATGCAATAACTTTCAACTCGGCTTCGACGAGTGATATACCGTTGGGGATTTCTGTGATTAATCCTGAGTTCGTGTGCATCTCGGTGACAAAATCGTTCATCTCCGCTAACTCTGAAGCGCTCGCCCGGATTACGACATCGACACCATCACCGATCACATTGAGCTCGGAATCAGTGACTAGGACCGCAATTTCGACGAGGACATGCTTTTCAATGGAGAGCCCAGTCATCTCGCAGTCGATCCAGATTAAATTCGGTTGTTCATTGGCCATGCGCGCCTGGCAGGAATCGAACCTGCGACAACCCGCTTAGAAGGCGGGTGCTCTATCCGACTGAGCTACAGGCGCCTGTAGGGTCGAGGATGCGAAGTCTACCGACACATAACGGTAAGGTTTCATCTCATGGCTGAGTTCATTTATACGATGAAAAAGGCGCGAAAAGCGCATGGTGACAAAGTAATTCTCGATGATGTCACGATTATGTTTTATCCCGGCGCAAAAATCGGTGTGGTCGGCCCCAACGGTGCCGGTAAGTCCACGGTCCTTCAAATCATGGCCGGTCTTCAGCAGCCATCTAATGGTGAGGCCTACTTAACTCCCGGCTACACCGTCGGAATTCTTCTGCAGGAGCCAGTTCTCAATGAGAGTAAAAACGTTATTGATAATGTTAAAGAGGGCGTCGCCGAAACCGTTGCAATGCTCGACCGCTTCAACGTAATCAGTGATGAATTAGGTAACCCCGACGCTGACTACGACAAGTTATTAGCTGAAATGGGCGATCTGCAAGAAAAACTTGATCACCGAAATGCCTGGGAGCTCGACTCACAATTAGAACAGGCGATGGATGCGCTGCGCTGCCCACCACCTGATGCCGATGTTTCAGTCTTGTCAGGTGGAGAAAAACGGCGCGTTGCATTATGTAAATTACTTTTGCAGGCCCCAGATTTATTACTACTTGATGAACCAACTAACCACTTAGATGCTGAATCTGTTTTATGGCTTGAACAACATCTCAATAAG
>ERZ1292640.2249-Hain-H43-02um-R1-2249-length-15501-cov-3_pt1 | contig 12586 bp, 10 predicted proteins | sample MGYA00564404_ERZ1292640 | MGnify/ENA primary metagenome ERZ1292640 (study PRJEB36523, sample SAMEA6512636) | groundwater metagenome | collected 2019-01-08 | study: AquaDiva: Metagenomics assemblies of 32 groundwater samples | reverse complement strand
AGGCCTAAGAGTCAAGCTAAAGGGCGAGGTTAGGCGAGTGCCGCATGAATCACATGCGGCCTGGTGCCGTCATCAGGCGGATGCGGCCAAGCTAAACCTGGAGCCCATCTGTAAAATTATAGGTTTTTAAACCAGTCGATCGTTTTTGTCATGCCGTTGGCAAATTTTACCTGTGGTTCCCAGTTGAGGAGTTTTTTCGCCAGCGAAATGTCTGCCAAAGTATCGTGAGGTTCAATTCGCGGCGCGATTTTTTCAATCGGTCCGCCGATTATTTTTGCAACTTCGTTGACGCTGTGGTTATCGCCGGCGCCAATATTTATTACTTCGCCTTTGCCTACTTTTTCGTTATCCATTGCCGCTAAATTTGCAGTAACCACGTCTTCCACATAAACAAAATCGCGAGTCTGATTGCCATCGCCGGTGACTGTAAGATTTTTGCCTTCAGACCTTTGCTTCAAAAATACCGCCATCACGGTTGTATATGCTCCTTCAAAGCACATTCTTGGTCCAAAAACATTAAAGTAGCGAAGCGAAACGGTTTCTAAATTCCAAAACATGCTAGCAAGATTGCAGTAATGTTCACCAACATATTTTTGCAGGCCGTATGGGCTTTTTGGACTCGGTTTTAGCTCTTCGTGCTGCGGAGAAATTGATTGATCTCCATACGCCGCGCAAGATGCGGAATAAATCAGTTTTTTTACGCCGGCTTTGCTCGCGGCCAGCAAAACGTTCAGCGTTCCGTTCAAATTTATATCGTGAGTGATTAGCGGTTCTTCGATTGAAGTCTGAACCCGAGGTAGAGCCGCCATATGAAACACGCCATCAATCCCCTCAAAAGCCCTTTCGATTGAAGAAGGATCAGTGATGTCGCCTTTAACAAATTCTGCACCGGCTGGAATATTCTCACGTTTCCCAGTGCTAAGATTATCCAAAACTCGCACCTTATCTCCTCTAGCAATTAATGCTGCGGTAACGTGCGAACCTATAAAGCCAGCTCCACCGGTTACTAAAAATTTCTTTGACATATGATAAGATCAGTTTAAATCGGATTATAATGTATCACTATGATACCAAAAGACAAACAGTGCATTTTGTGCGGAGGAGAAGACATTTCAATTAAAGAAAAAATTAAGGTTTATGATTTGAAATATTTGTATAAGAGATATTTTGAAATTAATATTTTGGATTTTTCGCCGGAGGCGTGGGTTGGGAAATTTATACCGCTGCAAAAGTGTGCGGATTGTGGGCTTGAGTTTTTTCCGCCAAATTTGGCAGGCACAGATGCGCTTTACGCGGCACTCGCCAAAAAAATGTCATATTACAAAGATGAAAAATGGGAATTTTCCGTGGCGGCGCGTCGGTTTGCCTCCGCGCAGAGCGTTTTGGAAGTTGGCTGCGGTGACGGGCATTTTTTGGAACTTTTAAAAAAAACTGACGGCCACAAAAAATTAGTGGGACTTGAATTTAATTCTCAGGCTATAATTTCTGCGCGCAAAAAGGGTTTTGAAATTCACAGTGAAATGGTGGAGGATTTTGCACGCAAATCGGAAAGTGCAGACTCTTTTGATGCGGTCGCTTCTTTTCAGGTTTTGGAGCATGTTCCGCGTCCGCGAGCCTTTTTGGAAAGTTGTTTAAAATGCTTAAAAAAAGGCGGTTTGCTGGTGATCGCCGTTCCAAACGACGATGGGTTCATAAAATTTGCCACAAATGACATTTTGAATGTTCCGCCACACCATTTGAGCCGCTGGAACAGGTCTGTAATTGAATACATTGCGAAAAAATATGGACTCAAATTGATTTCTTTTGAGACTGAACCTGTGGCGGAGTATCACAAAAAAGGCTACAGAATGGCGGTTTTGAAAAAGTACATTGCTAGGTTTCTTGGCTTAAAGCTGGGAATTGTGGAATACCCATGGACAATTCGCTACATTGTTGTAAAATTACTTTCTGTGGTGTGTGATGCTGTAATACCAAAGAAGTTTTGGAAGTATAAGAAGTTCGCCGGTCACACCTTTTGCGCCATATTTGAGAAATTATGAAGATTGTTCACATTGGTACAGCAGATACGAACGGCGGAGCGGCACAGGCTTCGTACGTCGTTCATAAACGTCTGCTCGAACTTGGCCACGATTCAAGAATGCTAGTTGGTTATAAATATTCCAATGATCCGGAGGTTGAGGGCGTTTGGTATAACCGCGGAATTGTTCGCCGCGGGCTCCATCATTTTTTGGTTGGAAAACTGGAGGAATATACCGGTCTGCAATATTTGATTCAGCCTTTTAAGAAGCTTTTTTTGAATCATCCGTTCGTGAAAAACGCAGACGTGATTCATCTTCATAATCTGCACGGAAATTTTTTCTCGCTTAAGATTTTGCCAGAGCTTGGGAAAATCGCGCCGCTGATCTGGACTCTTTATGACATTTGGCCGATGACATGTCACTGCACGTATCCCGGCGTATATGGCTGCGAAGTTTGGAAAACCGGCAAAGGAAAATGTCCGGCGCTTTTTGATTATCCGCCGATAAAACGTGATACTGCCGAGTACCTTTGGAAAAAGAAGAAAGAAATTTACGAAAAATCACACATAGACATGGTTGGGCCGTCAAAATGGATGTGCGAAATGGCTAAAGAAAGCCCGCTTTTGAATAAGTTTCCAATTCACAACATTGCACAGGGAATTGATGAAAAAGTTTTTGCTCCTGGAAACAAGGTTGCCGCTAGGCGCGAGTTGGGGATACCGGACGATGCTTTGGTCGTGATGGTTACGGCGCTCAAGAATGCGCCGCGAAAGGGCTTGGATTATTTTATTGAAGCGCTCCGGCATTTGAAAACAAAAGAGCGTCCGTGGATCCTTGTAGTTGGCAATCAAAGTTTAAAGGGAATTGCGCCGTCCGATTTTCCGCTGCTCGAAACCGGCTACGTTAAATCGGATAAACTTTTGAATACGTGTTATGTAGCCTCGGATATTTTTGTTTTGCCGACGCTTGCCGATAATTTGCCTCTAACTATTTTGGATGCACTTTCGGCCGGTATTCCAACCGTCGCGTTTGATGTTGGTGGGGTTTCTGAAGTGGTTAATAGCGAAACTGGATACTTGGCCAAATATAAAAACGCAAAAGACATTGCAGCTGGAATTGACTTACTCCTCGGTGACGCCAAATTGAGAGAAAAGATGTCGAAAAATGCCAGAGAAATGATACTCTCTAAGTATACAATTGAACGCCAAACTGACGATTACGTTAAATTGTATGAAAAACTGAAAAAGTAATTATGAATATTTTAGTTTTGGGCGGAACAGGTTTTATTGGTTCTCACTTTGTGGATGCTGCTTTGGGTGAAGGTTTTAGTGTGAAAGTATTGAGCAGAAGCGCCGAAAAATTTAGAAAGCCGCTGCAAGGCGTTGAATATAGAATCGGAGATTTTAAAGATGAAAAGCTTTTGGCTGGTGCACTTGAGGGCGTAGATGTCGTTTTCCACGCATTAAGTGCGAGTGTTCCAGCAACCTCGAACAAAAATCCTCAAGCCGATATAGAAAATAATTTGCTTGGCACTGTTAAACTCTTGGATCAAATGGTAAAATGCGGAGTTAAGCGAATTATATATTTGTCTTCCGGAGGAGCGGTTTATGGGAATTCTGCAAAAACGCCGGTGGCCGAGACTGAGCCCACAAATCCGTTGAGTTCTTACGCCATAACAAAAGTTGCGATAGAAGATTATCTGCTTTTGTATGAAAAACTGCACGGACTTCGCCCTCTGATTTTTAGGCCATCAAATGTTTATGGCCCGCGGCATGGACACATCGGAGTGCAGGGTTTAATCACAACTTCGCTCAGCGAGGCGCTGCATGGTCGAGCCTTGAAGGTTTGGGGCGATGGAACCGCGATTCGCGATTATTTATATATAGATGATTTTATTAAATTGTGCATTTTGGGACTTAAATCGGATGAGGTAGGGATTTTTAATGCAGGTGCCGGTTGTGGTCACTCGGTTTTGGAAATTATTGATGCAATTTCACAAATCCTAGGCAAGAAAGTAGATGCGATTTTTGGAAAAAGCAATCCGACAGACGTGAAAAAAATCGTTTTGGATATTTCAAAAGCGCGCAGAACTTTTGGTTGGAAGCCTGTGACCGCGCTTTCCGACGGCATCAAATTAACCTCGGAATGGATGGCTCGTAACCTTGAATCTTAGCCTAAAACAGTGTAATTAATCATCATAAATATGTTTTCAAAAGATATTGAGTTAAAACTTACGAAGCAAAGTTACGAATCTGCGCCCAAAATTGTCGGCGTTAAGTTTTTTGAGCTAAGAGAGTTTACGGACGACGGTGGCTCTTTTATGGAACTTTGCAGATTGGATAAAGGAATTTGTGCGGCGATTCCGGATTTTGAAGCGCGCCAGATTAATTATTCGCGAGTTGTGGCAGGTGCCATTAAGGCGACTCACATCCACAAAAATCAAGAAGATGTTTGGTTCGTGCCGCCGCATTCACGTTTACTTGTTGGTTTAAAAGATTTAAGAGCCGGATCTGCCACGGAGGGCGTAACGATGAGGTTTGTGCTCGGTGTCGGAAAGGCTGCGTTGTTGCTAATTCCTCGCGGAGTGGCACATGGCCTTGCAAATCCTTGGAATGAAACAGGCACAATTTTGTATTTTGTTAATCAATATTTTTCTACAGATCCGCAAAAAAGCGACGAATACCGCCTGGATCCGTATTTTTTTGGTAAAGATTTCTGGAATATTAAGCAAGGATAATTATGAAAGAAACGGTTTATGGTTTTAAAACTAGGCTGCGATTTTTTATCGAGAGAATTGAGAATTTGAGAAGTGTGCTTGGTGTCGAAAGCGAGAATGTAAAAATTTTGGATGTTGGCTGTGGCAACGGTGCGCAGGTGACTTTGCCGCTTGGAGCAGAGGGGTATCGCGTTATTGGAATTGATATCCACGAACCCACAATTGAAAAAGCGAAGCAAAATAACGATTTAAAAAATGTTGAATTTATTTGCGGGTATTTTGAAAAAGTTCGAGGAAAAAGTTTTGATGTGATCGTGTTGTCCGACATCCTTGAGCATTTGGCTCATCCTAAAGAATTTCTTGGTGAGATTTATAATTTGTTAAGTCCAAACGGCATAATTCTAATTTCCGTCCCAAACGGTTATGGGCCATTTGAAATTGAAAATTTTATTTTGAGAAGAACCGGAATCTTAAAGCTTGGAAGATGGCTTAAGCAAAAGCTTGTGAGTCAAAAGGGTACGCAGGAAGAAAGTGCGCTGCAGACTTTGAATCACGACAACGGCCACGTTCAATTCTTTACTCGCGATAAATTTGGAAAGCTTTTAAAGGACGCTGGATTTTATGTACGAAATTTTAAAAAAGGATGCGTGCTGGGAGGCTCGCTTACGGCGCGCGCCGTTTCGGCGTTTGAGCCCCTAATTAAATTAAATGTCGCGGCAGGCAAATATTTACCGCACCAAATGTGTTCGGTTTGGTATTTTGAGGCGCGTAAAATGCCGCAAGCCGTGGACGCAAAGGGCGGAGATCTGCAAAATTATCCGCGTCTTTTGATGATTACCTCCAGTGTTTTTAATCCGCTTTCAGGCGGAGGAATTACTTTTACAAATCTCTTTCACGGTTGGCCAAAGGGCAAAATCGCCGCGGTGCATAACGATAAAATCACGCCTTCGACGGATATTTGCGATAAATATTATTACCTTGGCGCAAAAGAATTCAAATGGGCATTCCCGTTTTCTTTTGCCAATTTGTTCGGTGCTCAAGAAAAAATTGAAGATTCATTGCGCGCTGCAAAAGGCGTCGCCGCTTCGCGCAAAACCGGTGGCGGAATTCTATCGCGTGTGTTGCGCCTCGCCATGCCGGCCATCCAAGTTTTATTTGGCGATGAAATCCCGACCAAAGTTTGCGTTTCAAACGAACTGGAAAAGTTTATAGAAGAATTTAAGCCCGAAGTCATTTATACCATTCTCGGTTCGTTGCCATATATTCGCCTCGTTAACGAAGTCGCGGACAAATTTAATTTGCCGGTCGTAATTCACATGATGGATGATTGGCCGGAAGTTCGGTACAAAAAGGGGATTTTGGGTTTTTACAAAAATATGCAGATGCAAAAAGAGCTGCAGGCTTCAATGAAGCGCGCGGCGGCCTGTTTGAGCATTTGTGATTCCATGAGCAAATCTTACGAAAAAAGATATGGACGTCATTTTGAATCTTTTCATAATGCGTTGGATGCGCAGGTCTGGCTAAAGAAAGCAAAAAAGGACTGGGAGCGACGATCTCCGTTTAAGTTGGTTTATTCCGGTGCTTTGATGCCCGATTCTCAACTCGGCAGCGTCAGAGATGTTTGTGACGCGGTTGATTCGCTTCACACAGAAGGTTTGGACATTGAATTTGATATTTACGCGCCTTGGTATGCCGCACAGAGGTATCGTGCCGAGCTTGAGCGGCCGGATGCCGTAAAAGTTTTTGATGCGCCGGAAACAATGGGCTCCGAAGAATTATTTTCGCGCGCCGACTTACTGATTTTGCCGGTCAATTTTGATGCGCACACCGTAAAGTACGTAAAATATTCCATGCCGACAAAAATTCCAGCATATATGTTTTCCGGCACGCCGACTTTGGCGTATGGGCCAGACAGCGTGGCCTCAATTCAATATGCTCACGATTGGGCATATTGCGTAACTCACAGAAATGCAAAAGCCCTGCGCGATGCCATAAATTTATTAATAAATCATGAGAAATTGAGACGGCAGTTGGCCGAATCTGCCCAAAGATTGGCCATAAAAAATCACGACCGCTCGCACGTTTCGCACGAATTTCAGAAAATCCTGATCAATGCCGCTAGGCAGCACTAGAAAAATATGGTGAAAAATACTTAAAAGTGTGTTAATCTCCTAACGCTTTTATGAAGAAAACAGGTAAAAAAGTCGCCTTAATAACCGGCATTACAGGTCAAGATGGCTCATACCTGGCAGAGTTCCTGCTTTCAAAGGGCTATCAGGTTAATGGCATTATTCGCCGATCCAGCTCTTTTAATACAGGTAGAATTAATCATATTTATCAAGATCCGCACGAAAAAGATTATAAGTTTAAGCTTTGGTACGGTGATCTTTCGGATAGCGGGGTTGTTATAAAGCTTTTGTCCGAAATCAAGCCTGATGAGATTTATAATTTGGGTGCACAGAGTCACGTAAAAGTTTCTTTTGAAATCCCGGAATACACGGCCGATATCGATGCACTTGGCACTTTGCGTTTGCTGGAGGCGGTTCGTTATTTAAAAAAATCATGTAAATTTTACCAGGCGTCTTCGTCGGAAATGTTTGGTTCGTCGCCTCCGCCACAAAATGAAAACACGCGGTTTCATCCGCGCAGTCCGTATGCAGTTTCCAAGGTTTTTGCCCATCAAATGATGGTGAATTATCGTGAAGCATATGGGATCTTTGCTTGTGGTGGAATTTTGTTTAATCACGAAACGGTAGCCTCATTCATGCCTATGTTTGTGAAGAATGTGGATGAAAAAGAATTTGATATAAAACCAATTTGTGAAATTGTTGTGTTTAACGAGCAAATTAAACAATATCAGGCTCAATCAGTTTCTGGAATCCAGGTTTGGGGGGAAAGCGGCTGGGTGGATGTAAAGTATGCATCAGCCTATCCTCACGATATTCTGGGAGATAACAAAAAACCAAGGTTTATCAATTCTCGTTCGGGTGCATTTATGGCCACCGGTAGCCATGTAGCGTTTATGGCAGATGGTAGTGAGAAGGAGACGAAGGATATAGAGGTAGGTAATTGGCTTGAAGCTATAGATCTCCCTGAAGCCAATGGGAATGTCAACAATGTCAATCTTGAGGTTTCCCTCGAGGAAGCGGAACTCCTGGGTATGATGGTAGGGGATGGATCATTTACACGTGCTACGCGAGGCATTGGCATTCATGGAAAATTCACGAATTCCTCGTATGAAATACGCGCACGATTTGCTTATCTTTGGCATCATGTTACGGGTGGCAACACTACTTATTATCCTACAAAATCCGGCTTTAATCCGGATAACATCGTTGGTCAATTAGGACTGGCCGGTGGTAATGAATGGCTTAGAAAGTTAGATATTTATAACAGAGACAGAACGAAGCGAGTTCCTAAAATGATTTTAAATAGTGCGTGCGATGTGATGCGCGCGTTCTTGAATGGATATAATGTTACAGATGGTCTCAAAGCTAACTCATGTACCTATGAATTTAAAAATTTCAAAACTAATTCAGCAACTCTTGCAATGGGGTTGTGGTATCTCGTTGAATGTGTAACCGGACAAGACATTAATCTTACGGTGGAGACAAGGGAAGATGGCCATATGTTTTATTCACTCAATCTCCTTTCAACGATCAATAACAAGGAGAAGGAAGTAAAGGTGCGTGAACTTGTTGCTGCGGGCGTATCACAACGAGGTATTGAACGGACGAGTGGCATTTCACGCACTTTTATAAGGAAGATACAATATGGCGGTTCGCATGAGTCCGTTCATCATTTTCGCAAAGTTCCGTTTGAGGTGAAAAAAATTATAGAAATGCCGGACTATGACGGTTGGTTTTATGATCTTGAGACATCATCAGGAGAATTCCATTGTGGAATCGGAAAAATTCACGTCCATAATTCTCCGCGCCGTGGGGAAACTTTTGTTACGCGTAAAATTACGCGCGCTTTGGCAAGAATTTTAAGCGGAAAAGAGAAAAAACTTTACCTTGGTAATTTAGATGCAAAGCGCGACTGGGGTTACGCGCCGGAATATGTGGAGGCGATGTGGCAAATGTTGCAACAGAAAAAACCTGAAGATTATGTGATTGCGACCGGTGAGACCCATTCGGTACGCGAATTTCTGGAGGAGGCATTTGGTCTCGTCGGCCTAAACTGGAAAAAATATGTGGAAACTGACGACAAATATCTGCGTCCAACTGAAGTTGAGAATTTGTGCGGAGACGCTTCAAAAGCCAAGAAGACACTTGGTTGGAAGCCGCGCGTGTATTTTAAAGATTTGGTGAAAATTATGCTGGTGGAGGACTTAAAGAGCGAGGGACTTGATCCTGAAAAATATAATCTACCTGTTCGCCCAACCAACACGGCATCTTTCTTGAAAGATATCTTATAAATTTTTATTTTCTCTGCTTTTATGTTAGATTTGCGCGACAAAAAAATTCTGGTAACCGGTGGTGCCGGTTTTTTTGGTTCATATGTTGTAAATAAACTAAAAGAGCGTGGAGTTCCCTCGAGTGCGATTACTGTGCCTCGCTCAAAAGATTACGATTTGCGTGAATTTAGTGCTTGCAAGAAAGTTGTAAAAGACCAGGACGTAGTGATTCATATGGCTGCAAATGTTGGAGGTATTGGTTACAATCGCGAGCATGCAGGCGAACTTTTTTACGACAACGCAATCATGGGCATCCAGATGATGGAGGCCGCGAGACATGCGGGCGTGAAGAAATACGTTCAAATAGGCACCATTTGTGTGTATCCGAAATTTACCCCGGTGCCATTCAAGGAGAAAAATTTATGGGACGGTTATCCGGAGGAAACCAATGCGCCCTATGGTATTGCAAAAAAAATGTTGCTCGTGCAGGCGCAAGCATATCGCCAACAATACGGGTTAAACGCGATTTATCTTTTACCCGTGAATTTGTACGGACCAGGAGACGATTTTGATTCGAACTCATCTCATGTAATTCCAGCGCTAATTCGCAAAGTTGATGATGCTCAAAAGAATGGTCGCAACTACATTGATGTTTGGGGGACTGGCATGGCTTCGCGAGAATTTTTGTATGTAGAAGATGCGGCCGAGGGGGTTGTACTTGCCACAGAGTGCTACGACAAGCCGGATCCAATCAATTTGGGTGCCGGTTTTGAGATAACCATCAAAGAGCTTGTAGAACTAATCTGCAATTTGATGAATTTTAAGGGCGAGGTGCGGTGGAATCGCTTGAAGCCCGATGGTCAACCACGAAGAATGTTGGATGTTTCATTGGCGGAGCAGGAGTTTGGGTTTAGGGCAAAGACTCCTTTTGAGGATGGGTTAAGGAAGACGATAGCTTGGTACGAGAAAAATATTTCTGCTAAAGTATAATCTCGTTGATTAACATTTATTTCTTAATTTTAAAGACATATGGGATCGCAAACTATCACGGGCTGCCAAATATGTAATAGTAAAAATTTAGAAAATATTTTGTTTTTGGGATATATCCCGCCTGTCACAACACTTCATCCAATCGGCGATTTGCCTAAAGAAGAGACTTTTTATCCGCTTAATTTTGTACGTTGCCCGAAGTGTACGCTGGTTCAAATCGATTTTGAGGTTGATCCGGAGAAGCTTTTTACCAAAGATTATGCGTACATGACATCGGTGACGCGTATCCTCCGGGACAATTTTGCCGATTTGTATCGCGAGAGTTCAGCAATGTTAAAATTGAAGCCTGAGGATTTTATTGTTGAATTTGGTTCCAACGATGGGACTCTTTTGAGTAATTTTAAGAATGCAGGGCACAAAGTTCTTGGAGTTGAGCCTACCGGCATCGCTGACATTGCCAACAAGAACGGTATTAATACGAAAAATGTTTTTTTTGGTAAACAATCTGCCGCGGACATAAAGAAAGAATTCGGCCAGGCCAAAGTAATATTGGCGACAAATGTTTTTGCTCATATTGTTGATATAAATTCTGTTGTTGATGGGATTATTGATCTTCTTACTCCCGATGGTGTTTTTATTTCAGAATCGCATTATGTTCTACCACTCGTGCAAACGCTTCAATATGACACCATTTATCACGAACATTTAAGAAATTATTCCGTTCGAAGTATTCGCTATTTGTTGGAAAGCCGCGGGCTGGAAGTTTTCTTTGCTAAACAAGTACCAACACATGGGGGATCAATACGTATATATGCTGGTAAAAAAGGACAGCATCCAATTGATGCCTCGGTTGGAAAGATGATAGAGGTGGAAGATAAGGAAGGTCTAACGGATGGCACGTCGCTAAAAACATTTAGAGATAGAGTTATTAAGTCCAAGTTGGATCTCTTTGTTTTGTTGGCTCCATTGAAGAGTAGTGGTGCTCGTATCTATGGGATTGGTGCTCCGGCAAGAGCTTGTATGATTGTTAATTATCTTGGTTTGGATGATGGCTCCATAGATGCCGTTATGGAAGTAAAAACGTCTCCAAAGGTTAATAAATATATGCCTGGTACACGCATACCGATTTATGATGAAGCCAAGCTTTATGTGGATCAGCCGGAATACGCTTTGATTTTTTCATGGCATATTGCCGATGAACTTGTGAAGATTTTGCGAGAAAAAGGCTATAAAGGGAAATTTATAATTCCTCTGCCTGAACCGCGAATCTTGGATATATGATGCATAATTCTGTCCGTGTAGGCGTTGCTGGTTTGGGATTTGGCAGCCGTGTGCACGTGCCGGGTCTTCAGTCATTACCACATGTCTCTGTTGTTGCAATTGCCGGCACAAATAAAGATCGAGCGCAGGCTGTTGCGGATAAATGCGGCATAGGTGTTGGTTGTGGGAGTCTTGAAGATTTCTTTTCCCAGAATCTCGATGCGGTGACGTTGGCATTGCCGCCCAAGCAGAATGAAATAGCTGCTCGAATGGCGCTTGAACGAGGTCTGCCGGTATTGGCAGAGAAGCCGTTGGCGTCTTCTGCCGGTGCGGCACAACAGTTAGCCGAGTTAGCGAAAGGAAAGGTGGCTATGGTGGATTTCCATTTTGCCGAGCTCGCCCCGTTCCAGAAATTAAAGGAATTAATAGAAACTCGTAAGTATGGTGCCGTTAGACACGTGCAAATTGCATGGCTCGTCGAATCGTTGGCGCAGATGAACAAAAAGTGGTCGTGGAAAACCGATATGGAACAATGTGGCGGGGTTAATAGTATGCTCGGTTCGCATCTCTTCTACTTAATAGAATGGCTCCTGGGGTCAATCCAGAAAATGGCTGCAACCATGAGTTCAAGTGCGACAGCTGCATTTGCGCCACCCGGAAGTCATCCGGCTGAAGATGGGTTGTTTCTTCTTCTTGATTTGCCTGACGGAGTGAAACTTGCTGCCACAATTAGTAATGCGAGTCCTTGCGGCATTGGTCATCGTTGGGAGGTTGCTTTTGATGGCGGAACGGCAATTTTGCACAATCCACGACTCGATTATATGACGAATTTTACTTTGACCATGCGCACTCAGAAAGGGGAGGAGATATTGAGCACAAATGAACCATTGTCTAGCGAAGATAATAGATCGCCATTTCATATATTGGCGCAGAGATTTATAGATGCCGTGCGATCCCATAGCTTGGTATCTCCCGATTTTGCTGCCGGTGCACGCGTACAGTCTTTAATGGAAGCAAGCTATATTTCCAATAAACAGGGCAAAACTATTGAAGTATGAGTACATTTACAGATAAAAATCTTCGAATCCTTGTCGCTAATCCGTTGTGGCCACAGCCTCATCACTTGGAAGCTGCCAATGTAATTTTATTTGAATTAATAAGAGAATTGGCCCAGCAGCCTAATGTGCAGGTGGGTTATTTGAA
>ERZ1292640.3298-Hain-H43-02um-R1-3298-length-12588-cov-4_pt1 | contig 12588 bp, 13 predicted proteins | sample MGYA00564404_ERZ1292640 | MGnify/ENA primary metagenome ERZ1292640 (study PRJEB36523, sample SAMEA6512636) | groundwater metagenome | collected 2019-01-08 | study: AquaDiva: Metagenomics assemblies of 32 groundwater samples | reverse complement strand
GCCGCGATCATGCACGCGAGCAGTGTCGTCGTGCCGACCGCCATAGCGGTGGGGGGAAGGATCGGCGCGTCCGGTCTCGAGGTTCTGGCTAGCGCCATCATGGGCTGTAGCGTGGCCCTCATGAGGGGGGGAGGGCTGGCGGGGAGACTTCCTATGGCCTATGTCAAGCGAATTTTTTTCAGGCGGCCAGGCGCATGGCCTGTGTGGCGCATCCCGGTGGCCCAGGTCGAGAGCAGGCAGGTGCTGCGCTGGACGGTGGAGCTCGGCGTGCGATACCCGCTCTATGCCGGTGCAGCAAGCAAAGTGCTGTTGGCGTTCCTCTCGGAAGACGAACTAGCGGAGATTCGCCGGGGCCTTGAATTCAAGCCCCTGGCTCCGAACACGCTGCGGTCATGGAACGCCCTCTGCAGCGACCTCGATCAGGTGCGGCGAGAGATCGTCGCCGTGAGTGCAGGAGAAACCGTCGAGGGTGCCGCGGGAGTGGCGGGTCCCGTGCGCGACGCCACCCAGGCGAATCGTGGCCGGCGTCGGTGTTCACGCACCCGCGGTGAGACTCGGCGAGCGGCGGGTCGCAGAGCTTTTCCACGCGGTTCGGAGGACCGCACTCAGCATCTCTCGGAGCTGGGATTCTACGCGAGGCTGTAAACCAAGCGAACGTCGAGTGGAGGAGGTTCAGCGTGGGGACGATTCACACACTTGAAAGTGTCGCGGGTGTCGAGCTGACCGACGTCATCTACCGAAAGGACGGCTCAGTCGCGCGGGTGACTCTGAACCGTCCCGAGGTGCTGAACGCCTTCACATACCGAACCCAGCAGCAGCTGCGCGCGGTCTGGAAGGACATGGACGCGGACGATTCCATCCGGGTTGCTATCCTGAACGGCAACGGGCGAGCCTTCTGCGCCGGTGTCGATATGCGCGAGGAGACCGTGCTCAGTCATGGAGAGTTCCATTCGGACGGCGTGGTTTACTTCGATCTTGACCACTACTCCAAGCCGATTATCGCCGCGATCCACGGGGCAGCGGTCGCTGGGGGCCTCAGCCTCGCGCTTGGCGCGGACGTGCTCATTGCCGCCAAAGGCACACGCATGGGCTATCCGCAGACGCGATGGGGCTTCATGGCAGGTGGGGAGGGGCAAGTGCGGTTCTATCATCTCGTGCCATACCTGGTCCGTTGGTACATGATGTCGGGTGAACTTTTCACCGCCGAGGAAGCCTATCGGCTCGGGATGGTCCTAGAGGTGGTTCCGCAGGACCGGCTGCTGGAGCGTGCTGATGAGCTCGCGCGGAAGCTCCTTCAGTGCTCGCCGCTGGCGGTGAGGTACACGAAGGAGTCGCTGGTCGTTGTCGAGGGCGTTCCGACGTACGAGGGCTATCGCCGGTCGCGTCATGTTGCGAACCGCTACTACGCGACCGAGGACTACCGGGAAAGCGTACAGGCATTCCTGGAGAAGCGGAAGCCCAGCTTCAAGGGCCGCTAATGAATCTCGCGCAATGGGGTTATGGTCATAGGCTCAATCCCGCATGTCGCCGGAAGCTGAATACCAAGGGAGAGTGACCGCGGATGCGGCGCATGCCAGCCCGCAAGGGCTGGGTCACGTCGTCGAGGTCTGCTGCGCAGTGATTGGCCAGCTCGCGGCCCTTGCCTTTGCCCCAGAGCGGTTCGACGGGGTTCAACTCCGGGGCATCGGCGGGCAAGGGCTCCACAGTGAGCCACGCGCGCTGGGTGGCCAAGTCCACCCGCATCCGGCGACTGGGATGCGCGCCCAGGCCGTCCCTCAGGAGGATCGCGCGCTGGCCTCGGAATTACTGTGGCCATGAGTTTTTCCATTACTTATGCAAATCTTAATAAGAGCACCCCCGTGGGGCCGGAATTGAAGGTGTGCGACGCGACTTCTTGAGCATCACGGTCTGGACCTGATCGCCTCGGCCGGTCTTCGCGTACCGCCGTACCGTGTCGCGGGTTCCGTCGACGCTGCTGCCTGGGCGGCGCGCACGCTTGGCGTCCCGACGGTCGTCAACGCTCTGGTGCCGGTCGGTCGGCGTGGTAAGGCGCGCGCCATTCTCCCTGGCGAGAGCCCGGGCGACACGGCCAAAGCCGCCCGAGCACTCATCGGAAGTCGTGTCGGCCAGTTCCTCGTCCGTGAGGTGCTGGTCCAGGCTCGCACAGACATTCGAGAGGAGCGCTTCGCGGCGTTCACCTTCTACACTGCGGCCCGAGAACCCGTCTTGCTCTTCTCGCGTGAAGGTGGGATTGATGTCGAGGAGCGGGTGGCCGAGCACCGAGGCGGGCTCACCCTGCGCGACTGGCTGGAGGCCCACGGGGTTATCCATGTGGCCATGGAGAGCACGGGAGTCTACTGGAAGGAGTCATGAGCCTTCGGCTCACCGACGCAGGATGAAAGCGGGAGGGGTAGCATGGCGATGCGGCGTTTGGGTGCAGGTCGCGACCGGGATGGTGCCCCCGAGTTCGGCTTGGAAGATGATCGGGGTGGTCGCCAGGCACCGCACATTGTTGCGCCCGCGGGCGCGGGCAGCACGCTGGGGAAACTCTTGACGACGAGACCACCTCCCCGTTGGGGCTGGAGGAGGGCCGTCTTGGAGGTGCTCCATGAGAGCTGCATCGGGTTGGACGTCCACCAGGCCACGGTGGTCGCGTGTGTGCGTCGGCCTGGGGCCCGAGGGCGGCGCACCAGCGAGGTGCGGACCTTCGGGACCACCACGGCGGAGTTGCTGATGCTCGCGGACTGGTTGACTGTCGAAAAATCAGTGCTAAGATGGGTCGTAGGCAGATGCCGTTATGGGCGCGCTGACGGCCGACAATGTCAAACAGGCGGCACGACGGTTCGGCGGGGAGCTCGTTGGTATTGCGAGTGCCGACCGCTTTGCGGTGGCACTTCCTGGCTGTCGGCCGGACGATCTCCTGCGGAGCGCGCGAAGTGTCGTCGTCTATGTGAAGCGGATCCCGTTCGGGTCGGCGACGCCGCATCCGAGCATATCGTACCTACAGGCCGGCTATTACGGTCTGGAGTCTCATGTCAATCGCCTGTCGTACAAGATCGCGCTCTGGCTTGAGGACCACGGTGCTGTTAGCGTACCGAGTCCCGCGGGGCGCGATATCCTGTCCCTCAAAGTTCTGACGCAGGAGCCGGAGCCCAAGATTGTGATGCAGGGTTCGTTCGACCTGCGTCTGGCGGCCGTTCAGGCTGGTCTCGGGCAGATCGGCGTCAACAACAATCTGCTTACCGAGGAGTTCGGGTCGCGAGTTCGAATCGGCGCCGTTATTACGCGGGCCGCCTTGGAGCCGGACCAGCCCAAAGCGTACGGTGTCGTGCCCGAGTTCTGCGTAATGTGCGGGTATCGCTGCGTCAAGGCGTGCCCGGCCAAGGCATTGCCGGGTACCGGAGCCGTCGATCACTATCGCTGCATGGTTCTTAGACCTGACCGAGTGGCGCCGGAGAAGGCTCTTGCGGCGTTCGACCGGCGGTACAGCGGTCCACCTCTGCGGCTGGCCGGTAACAGCCTGGCTTTCACGGACAACGCGCCACATCCCTGTGCGACCTGCATCACGCTTTGTCCGATGGACTACGGGCGCAAATTGAAGAAAGAAGGCTTTCACCGCGAGGGCTGGAGCGAGGCGGATTTCAACGACGCCCTCGGACCGGGGGTGTCGGTGCGGGCCACATAGTCGCGCGGGTTCGTATGGGCCTGAGATCGCAGGATGTCAAGCGCTTCCTGCTCGATGCCGGGGCAGATCTCGTCGGTATCGCCTCCCACGATCGCTTTGCAGAGCTCACGCCTGGCACGCGGCCAATCGACCTTCTGAAGCACTGCAAATCGGTTATCGTCTTCGCTAAGCGCGTACCCTTTGGGTCGGCGACGCCCCATCCCAGCATCTCGGCAATGGAGTTCGGCGATTTTATTCCGGAGGCTGTCCTCAATGACATTGCGTATCGCGCGGCTCTGTGGATGGAGGATAACGGGGCGATCACCATGCCGACTCCATCCGGGCGCGATGTCGTGGGGCTCGACATCCTTCGGGAGGCGCCAGCGCCGGAAATCAAAATGCGTGGTTCGTTCGACCTGCGATTTGCCGCGGTGCAAGCTGGGCTCGGGCGTATCGGGGCGAATAATATGGTCGTTACCGAAAAGTCCGGATCCCGCGTGCGTCTTGGAGCCCTGTTGACGGTCGCCGACCTAGCGCCAGATCCGCCGCAGCCCTACGGCCGAATACCAGACTTCTGTGTGGCGTGTGGTTTCCGGTGTGTCGCCGCCTGTCCAGCTCAGGCGCTTAGGGGGACGGGTGGAGTAGATCATTACCGCTGCCTGGTCATCCGGCCGGATCTCGTCGCGCCGGACCGCGTGGTTGCCGATCTCCGGAAGCAGTATTCCGCCCGCCCACTGGTCCTCGCGGCGAAACAGCTGTCATACACCGACAGCCCTCCGCACCCATGCGCAACCTGCACGACCCTGTGTCCGATGGACCATGCGCGCACGCTAACCGTCGACCCGTTTTATCGGGAGACGTGGAACGAGTACGACGTCGCGCAAGTCTTCGGCGATCCAGCGGTCGGCTTCGATCGCCGCTGACCGAGTTCGCGTCCCTGGTCTCCGTGGATCTCCACAAAGCGGAGGGGCAGGAGATTGTGCGGCGGCTGGCCGCGATCTGCGACGTCGTGGTGGAGAACTTTCGCCCGGGGCGTCTGGAAGAGTGGAGGCTCAGCTACCCGCAGCTCTCCGCGGTCAATCCCGGGCTGGTCATGGTGCGCATCAGTGGGTTCGGCCAGACCGGCCCGTACAGCCAGCGGGCCGGATACGGGGTGATCGGCGAGGCCGTGAGCGGCCTCCGGCACGTGACCGGGGATCCGGACCGCCCGCCTGCCCGCGCCGCGGTCTCGCTGACCGATTACATCACGGGACTGTATGGGGCCTTCGGCGCGGTGATGGCGCTCCTCAAGCGCGAGCGCACCGGTTGTGGCCAGTTGATTGACGCGGCGCTCTACGAGTGTGCGTTCAGCTTCATGGAGCCCCACATCCCGGCCTTTGACAAGCTCGGCTTCGTCGCAAACCGCGCGGGGTCGCGGTTGCCAGACTCGACGCCGAACAATCTCTATGAGACGCGCGACGGGCGGTTCGTCCACATCACCGCGATGGGTGATGCGGTGTTCCGACGGCTAGTCTCCACGATGGGGCAGCCCGGGCTTGCCGACGATCCGCGCTTCAGGGATGGCATCGCGCGCTCGGCGCACCACGAGGAGATTGACGAGGTCATTCTCGCCTGGACGAGGCAACACGACCTTGGCGAGATCGAGTCGCGCCTGGAGAAAGCGCAGGTCCCGGCCACTCGCATCTACACGATGGCGGACATCTTTGGGGATGCGCACTACCGCGCGCGCGACATGCTGGTGGGCGTGCCGGATGGCGATCTCGGATCGATCACGATGGCCGGGGTGGTGCCAAAGCTCTCCGCGACGCCGGGCATGGTCCGCCACAGCGGGCACGAGGTCGGCCAGGACACGCGGCGGGTGCTCGGCGCGTGGCTCGAGCTTTCCGACGCGGAGCTTGACCGCCTAGCGCAAGGGGGAGTGATCTACTGTGGTGGACCGTCCCCGAGGGAGGTCGAGACGCTTGACGAGCGAGCCGGCGCAGCCTAAGGGAGCGAACGGGACCATGAAACGGTCCGAGTTGACGGACGACAAGGCAGTGGCATCTGAGGCGCAGCTCTTGGAGTATGAGGCGCGGCGCGAACAGGCCCTGGCGATGGGGGGCGCCGAGAAACTCGCGAAGCGGCGGGCGGTTGGCATACGAAACGCGCGGGAGCGTGTCGCTTACCTCTGTGATGTGGGGAGCTTTTGCGAATCCGGCCTTTTCGCGACGTCAGCGATGGAGGTGGATCGTGACCGGACCCCGGCGGACGCCAAGGTGTGCGGTTACGGCAGGATCGGCGGCCGCGAAGTGGGGATTGTCGCCAACGACTTCACCGTGATGGGAGCGTCATCGAGCGCGACTAATAGCCGGAAGATCGCGCAGATGAAGCGCGTCGCCATCCAGCGAGGCCTGCCGATGGTATTCCTTGGCGAGTCCTCGGGGGCGCGCATGCCGGACACCATGGGATCAAGGGGCATGGGCACGATGCTCGGCAACGATCCCGCGCAGTATCGGCGTATGCGCGAGACGCCGTGGGCCTCGGCAGTGCTGGGTATGTGCTACGGATCGTCGGCGTGGTACGCGGTCTGTTCGGATTTCAACGTTATGCGCAAGGGCGCGATCTTGGCCGTCTCGAGCCCTCGGCTTTGCTCGATGGCCATCAAAGAGCGCGTTGACCCAGAGGAGCTGGGCGGCTGGCGGCTACACACCGAGGTGACGGGGCTTGCGGATCTGGCCGTGGATACGGACGAGGAAGCGCTCGATGCGATCAAGGCCTTTCTCGATTACCTGCCGGGCCATCACAACGAGGTGCCACCCGTGCGCGGGGTGCCGGCAGGCTCGGGAGGCGGGATGGGCGAAATCCTTTCGCTCTTGCCGGCGCGGCGCACGCAGGTGTACGATATGCGAAAAATCCTCGGCACCATCGTGGACAAGGGCAGCATCCTCGAGCTCAAGTCCCGCTTCGGCAAGGCGGTCGTGACTGCGCTCTGCAGGCTTGGCGGGAGGACGGTGGGCGTGATCGCGAACAACCCGCTGTTCAAGGGTGGCGCGATGGATACGGATGCCTGTGAAAAGGCGACCAGTTTCACCGTGCTCTGCGATTCGTTCAACATTCCCATCATCCTGCTGGTAGATACGCCCGGCTTTGTGATCGGCACCGAGGCGGAGAAGAGGCGCGCACCCGGGAAAATCATGAATTTCATGAACGCACTGTCGCTCGTCACGGTGCCGAGACTGTCCGTCATTGTGCGGAAGAGCTACGGCCAGGCATATCTGAACATGGGCGGCGGCAGGAACTCCGACGAGGTGGCGGCGTGGCCGACTGCCGAAGTGAGCTTCATGGATCCGACGTTCGCGGTGAAGATCGTCCACGGGCTCGAACCGGGGCAGCCGCGCTTCGAGGAACAGTACGCGGAGATGGCGCGCGACAGCGAGGTGTGGGGCATGGCCTCGGTCTACGCCGTGCAGGCCGTGATCCGGCCTCAGGAGACGCGCGAGCACCTGCTGCGCATTCTCGAGGTCCATCAGCTGCGCCTGACCGGGGGCGTGGGTCAGCACCTGATGCGCACGTGGCCGACGAGCTACTGACGGTGTTAAGCGGCAAGGCTTGTAGGCGAGGAGCCCACATGGCGACGATCGAGGTGAGAGTGGAGGTCACAGGGTTGGTGTGGGAAGTCGTCGCGCGGCCGGGAGACCGCGTCGCGGCGGGAGACCCGCTGATGATCCTCGAGTCGATGAAAATGGAAATACCAGTGGTCACGGAGCGTGAGGGCACGATCAAGGAGATTCTGGTCACTGAAGGCATGCCGGTGAGCGAAGGCCAGGTGGTCGCGCTCATGGAGCGCTGACGGCCGTAGCGAAAGCCTCTCCTGAAGATCTATCAGAAAGCACCGATGTCATGGCAGACGGAAGTGGATGAACTTAACCTGAGGCGTCAGTTTGCCGATGGGCTCGGCGGCGCCGACGCAATTCAGCGTCACCACGAGCAGGGCCGGCTGACGATCCGGGAGCGGATCGCGGAGCTGGTTGATCCGGGCTCGTTCCAGGAGGTTGGCAAACTGACCGGACAGGGCAGCTATCAGGATGGGAAGCTCGTCGGCGTTACACCGGCGCCGTACGTGATGGGCCTGGCGAAGATCGCGGGCCGGCCAGTCGCGATCGGCGGCGAGGATTTCACGATCCGGGGTGGCACGAGCTGGAGCGGCGACCGGAAGAAAGGCGGACAGGGGGGGTTTGTCGAGGACCTTGCCCATCACTACCACATCCCGCTCGTGAACCTGATCGATGGCGTGGGCGGGAGCGTCGCCTCCGCCAAGCGCCGCGGACACGCCGTGTTCCCCGGGGTGCACGGCTTCGAGACGTCGGTTTCGCTGCTCGGCATGGTCCCGGTGGTGTGCGCGGTGATGGGGACCGCGGCCGGCGGCCCGGCGGGGCGCGCGATCCTCTCGCACTGGTCGGTGATGGTGCGGGGGTCGAGCCAGATCTTCGCCGCCGGCCCGCCGGTCGTTCAGCGCTCGCTCGGCCAGAAGATCGACAAGGAGGAGTTGGGCGGCGCGGGGATGGCGGTCGATACCGCCGGCACCATCGACAACGCGGCGCCGAGCGAGCGGGAATGCTTCGCGGCGATCCGCCGGTTCCTCTCGTACATGCCCCAGAACGTGTGGGAGCTGCCACCGGCGATCCCCTGCGACGATCCGGTCGACCGCCAGGATGAGGCGTTGCTCTCCATCGTGCCCCGCGACCGGCGCCAGCCCTACAACATGCGCCGGCTGATCGGGATGGTGGTGGACCAGGGCTCGATCTTCGAGATCCAGCCGACCTTCGGCAAGACCCTCATCACCTCGCTGGCGCGGTTGAACGGCAAGGTGGTCGGCGTGATCGCGAACGACCCCATGATCTACGGCGGCGCCATGGACGCCAGGGCGGCGCGCAAGCAGACGCACTTCATGGAGGTGTGTGACACCTTTCACATCCCGATCGTCATGTTCGTCGACGTGCCCGGTTTCATGGTCGGCCGCGAGGCGGAGGCGGCGACGACGCTGCGCGAGGGTATGCGGAGCGTGTTCGTGGGGTTGCAAGCCACTGTACCGATCCTCACCGTGGTCATCCGTAAGTGCTACGGCATGGCGGGCATGGGGACAACCGACAAGAACGGCCTCGACCTCAAGCTCGCCTGGCCGTCGGCCGAGTGGGGGTCGCTCCCGATCGAGGGCGGCGTCGCCGCCGCGTACCGGCGCGAGATCGAGGCGGCACCCGATCCCGTCGAACGCGAGCGCCAGATCGAGGCGGAGCTGCGCGCGCTGGCGTCGCCCTTCCGCACGGCGGAGGCGTTCGGCGTCGAGGACATCATCGATCCACGGGAGACGCGGCCGACGTTGAGCCGCTTCATTGACGCGGTGCAGGGAAAGCTCCAGACCATGGTCGGCCCGAAACTGAAGCCGGGCGTGCGCCCGTAGCGCGGACCATTGGGGCGAGCCTCCGAGAGATTTGAGAAAGAAACTCAATGGGGCAGCCCGAGTATATGCTCCGGACGCTTCGCAAAGGGTTGGAACTGCTGGGGGTCTTCGACACGGCCGCTGGCGATCTGACCCTGACGGAGCTCACTACCTGACGGCCTCCGGAAAGGCGATCCTCGCCTTCTCGGGTTCGATGCCGTGCGGGAGGTGGTCGGCGCGAGGATGAAACGGCTCACGCCAGCCACGATCACGAGCGCGCGCGCCCTCCGGGAACGGCTGGCGGAGATTCGTCGGACGGGGCTCTCGGTGAACCGGGGAGAGCGCCGACCGGACATTTCGGCCGTGGCGGCCCCCATCTTCGACGCACGCGGGAATGCATCGCCGCCATCGGTGTCTCAGGACCTTCGTCACGGTTCACGGGGGAACGTTTGGAGAGGATCGCGGAAAGCGTCAAGAAGGCGGGCGAGGAAGTTTCGGCCAAGCTGGGCCACGTGGCGGCGGGCCAGAGGGGACAACGGTGAGGGGCGACGGGACGCTGTGGAACCCGCAGATGGAAACGCTCCCTCGGAAGGAGCTCCGGGAGCTCCAGTGGCAGAAGCTCCAGACACAACTTGCGTACAATTACGCCCGCTCACCGTTCTACCGGCGCAAGCTGGACGAGGTCGGGCTTCCCCCCGAGAAGATCCGGTCGTGGGAGGATTTCTGGCGGATCCCGCCGATGGACAAGCACGAGCACCGCCGGGCCCAGGAAGAGCCGCTGGAACGGTTCGGGCACCTTTACGGGATGCTGGCGTGCGCCCCGCTCGAGAGCTTCGTCCTGCTGAGCGGCGCATCCGGCACGACGGGCACGCCGACCTTCTACACGCTGACGCTGAAGGATCTGGCGGTCCTCTACGAGCTTCAGGCGAGGAAGTTCCGGCGGGTCGGCCCGTGGGGGCGCCATCTCCGGCTTCACCTGGAATCACACCGGCCAAAATGGCCACTACTCGAGCTTCGAGTGGAGCGGCCCCTGAGGGAGGTCATCATGGAGGAAGCCTACACGCTCAAAGAGTTCAGCCGCGCGTGGACCGCCTCACCCGAGAGGAACGCGAGCCAGCCCTCGTGACCGGTCGGATCGCGCCCCTACTCCAGCGTCTCCTCCGGAATCCCGGTGAGATCCCGCCAGAGTTCGGCAAGCGGGGGCGCGACAGGCAGCGGTGTAACATGGTTCACCGGGCGTCGAATTTAATTTCAACATCACCACATCACCACGGTGGTCTGGGGGCCGGGAGGGGGCCCCGCCCCACAACCACGAGACCTGGGGGGCTGATCGGCGTCCTCGACAACGAGATCCAGAAAGGCATGATCTGAGCCAAATGCACCACAACATTGAGCAATTTGACGGATGGACTTCCCCCACATGGTGCGCAATCCTGAACGCTAACTTGTATTCACCATGGTACAGGCACCTGTCCGAATCAGTGACTTGGCGGAGCGTGCGGTAGGCCCCTTCCGAGGCGCCTGCCCGGTCGGTCCGCCAGCGGCGAGACGGAGCTCGCGTCGGCTGAGCGAGGGCCGTGACGTGACCCCGTACCATTCAGAACGACGCGCGACGAGCCTAGACATGGCCGCGTGGAGGGTGGCCCACGGGCGATTCGTGACAAGATCCACGAAGGCCCCTTTTCCATGCCCCGTGATTCTTTCGCGCAGCTCGCCCTCCGGCATCCCCACGGGCTCACGGCCGACAGGCTGCGCCATCCACATCGGAGGGGACCGTGAATACTGAGGCGACAGATATCGTTGTTGTGGGCTCGGGCGGGGCCGGCCTCATTGCTGCACTGGCTGCCCGTGCGGCTGGTGCTGCTGAGGTCGTGGTGCTTGAGCGTTCCTCTTTCCTCGGGGGAACGACCGCCGTTTCGGGAGGAATGCTGTGGGTACCCAACAACCATCACATGGTCGACTCGGATATGAGCGACTCCGCTGAGGAGGCCCTAGCGTACCTGAGTCGGTTGACCATGGGCCAGGTGGACGAGCCCCTGATAACGACATTCGTGGAGATGGCCCCGGTCATGCTGCGGTTCCTGGAAAGTCAAGCAGCAGTGCGGCTGGTTCCTGTGATGCGACCCGACTATCACCCGGACTGGCCCGGAGGGAAGCCAGGCGGTCGCTCGCTTGACAACGAGCCGTTCGATACGAGCGTGCTGGGCCCACTGGCCGCGCACCTCCGGAAGGGGCCTCACTTCCCGCCGATTACCTACGGGGAGCGCAAGCAGTGGGGATCCCCCGAGAACTTCGATTGGGGGCTCATTGCCGAGCGGATCGAGCGCCGAATCGTCACGCTGGGCGGGGCACTGGTGGGTGGGCTCCTAAAGGGGTGCCTCGACCATAACGTATCCTTCCGGCTTAACGCTCGGGTTCGGCGGCTGATTCTGGACGGTGAGACAGTGGCTGGTGTGGAGACAGAGGACACGGGTGGCCATCGCGCGTCGTTGCTGGCCCGGCATGCGGTGATCCTCGCCACCGGAGGATTTGAGTGGAACCCGGCCATGAAGCGGGCGTTCCTGAGAGGACCCGAGGAAGGCCCGGTGAGTCCTCCCTGGAACGAGGGGGATGGAATCCTCATGGGAATGGAAGTCGGTGCCGCGCTCGCCAACATGGGCGAGGCGTGGTGGGTCCCCGTCATTCAGATCCCCGGCGAAGAATACGACGGACGTCCGCTCTTCCGGCATCTGGTTGATGAGCGCTGCCGACCGGGTGCCATCTTGGTCAACCGACTGGGAAGACGTTTTGTGAACGAAGCGGCAAATTATAACGATATGGGAAAGGCCTTTCACTTCTTTGACACCTCCACATATAGTTTCGTCAACAACCCGGCCTTCCTCGTTTTTGACCACCACTACAAAGAGCGCTATCCGATTCTCGCCGTCACGCCGAAGGACCCGGTTCCGCCGTGGATAGCCCGTGCGGATTCACTGGAAGGCCTCGCAAGAGTTCTTGGGATCCAGCCGGAAGGTCTGGTAGAGACCGCGGCGCATTTCAGCCGGCATGCCAACAACGGCCACGATCCCCTGTTCGGCCGGGGCCAAACGGCGAATGATAGATACTACGGCGATCCCAGTCATCACCCCAATCCCTGCCTCGCGCCGCTCGAGGTCCCGCCCTTCTATGGCCTGAGGGTGGCCGTCGGCAGTCTTGGAACGAAAGGGGGACTGCTGACCGATTCCCGCGGAGCGGTGTGCCACGTGTCAGGACGAACGATCCGCGGACTCTACGCGTGCGGGAACGTGATGGCTAGCGCCATGGGCCCCGGGTATCCAGGTGCCGGCGGGACTCTCGGCCCGGGCCTCACGTTTGGGTATCTGGCTGGTCGGGCGGCGGCGGAGTCTCGGAGGTAGGTGCGGTGGGCCGCGTGCGCCAAAGGGACGTTCACCTGCCCCTCACGGAGCTGCATCGATGAGGGACGGGTTCACCGACGCGGAGTTTATGATCGTCCAGTGCGCACGACTTT
>ERZ1292640.3297-Hain-H43-02um-R1-3297-length-12588-cov-45_pt1 | contig 12588 bp, 12 predicted proteins | sample MGYA00564404_ERZ1292640 | MGnify/ENA primary metagenome ERZ1292640 (study PRJEB36523, sample SAMEA6512636) | groundwater metagenome | collected 2019-01-08 | study: AquaDiva: Metagenomics assemblies of 32 groundwater samples | reverse complement strand
TTGCAGCGGATTGCGCCCGTTCAGCGGCAATCCGACGATCCGGTCGCTATCGACCACCTCGCGCAGCGAGCCCGAGCGGGTTTCCACTTGCGTGATCTCGGCGGCGACGTTGATGCTCTCGGTGACGGCGCCCACCTGCATCACGATGTTGATCTGGCGGTTTTCGTCCACCTGAACCCGGATGTTCTCCTGGACGAAGGCCTTGAACCCAGGCGCTTCCGCCTTCAACGCGTAAACGCCAATCGGCAACTGGGAAACAACGTAGTTGCCCGTGGGGTCCGAGACGGTCGAGCGGGCGACCCCAGTGGCCGTGTTGGTGACGGCCACCCCGACGCCAGGCACGACCGCCCCGCTGGAGTCGGTCACGCTACCGAAAATGGTCACCGATCCCTGACCCCACGCCAGCGCCGGCCAGAGGATAGCGGCGAGACTGAAACGAACGGCGCCACTCGTTCTCATGGCTGCCCCCTTCGTCTTAGTTTACGGCTTATTATATCTGCACGCCCAGCTCCTGCCAGGTCATGACCTTCTTCTGGTAGATGGCCTCGCGGCCGAGGATGGCGGTCAGCGCGCCGGTGGCGCCCACGGTGATGTCGGCCGGCGGTTTGGCGCCGGTGCGGATCGATTCCAGAAACGCGGCCAGGTGAGCGTCGCGGCGCCCTTCGGGTTCGGCCTCGGCCGGGACCAGCACCTGCGGCGCCGCTTTTCGCGCCCGCGGATAGAAGGTGGCCGCCGAGAGATCCACCGCGCCTTCTGTGCCGTAGACGTAGAAATACTGGCCGCCGCCCGGCAGGCCGCCCGGATGGAAGAACACCTGGGTGAAGGAGAGCTTCACGTCGTTGGCGTACTCGTAACTGAGGGTGTAGCCGTCCATGTTGGTGCGGCCGGGCGGGTCGTTCTTCCACAGCAGCGCGCCGCCGAAGCCGGCCGCCCGCTCGGGACGGCTGCCGATCACCCAATTGCAGGCGTCCAGGTTGTGGACGGCCATCTCGACGATGACGTCGCCGGAGCGGCGGGCGTTGAAGAACCAGTCGGCCGAAGGACCCTGGTGGTCGAGGTCGTCGCCGGCGTGGCGCTGGGCCTTGACCATGATGATCTTGCCGAGGACGCCCTCGTGCACCTTGGCGATGGTGGCCCGCAGGCGGGCCGAGGAGCGCATCTGCTGGCCGGCCTGGAATACGGTCTTGGCGGCGCGGGCCGCGCGAACTAGATTGCCAACTTGCTGCGGGGTGACGCCGATCGGCTTTTCGCAGTAGACGTGCTTGCCGGCCTGGAGGGCGGCGATGGCCATCTCGGCGTGCAGGTCGCAGGGCGTGGCGATGTAGACGGCGGTGACGTCCTTGCGCTCCAGCAGCTTGCGGTAATCGGTGAAGGTGGTGGGCTGGTCGCGCGCGGCCATGGTGGCCGACTTGTCCAGCCGGTCGGGCTTGATGTCGCAGACCGCAACCACCTTGACGCCCGGCTGCTCGATCACCGTGCGCAACAGGTACTGGCCGCGGTTGCCGGTGCCGATGAACCCGGCCCCGATCGTTTCTCCGGCTGCCTGCGCCAGGCTGGGGTGCGGCGCGGCGGCGGCCAGAGATCCCATGAGGAAGTAGCGGCGATTGAGATTGTCCATATGTAGAGACGATAGCAGGTGACGGCTTCACCCGTCAGGCTGCGCCGCCTCGCGGATCGCCTCCAGGGTGGCCTCGGCGCATTTCCGCCACGAGTAGCGGGAGGCCTGGCGCGGGCCTGCGGCGCTGAGGCGCGCCCGCAACGGGTCGTCGGAGACGAGACGCAGCATTGCATCCAGCAGCGCCGCCTGGTCGCCGGGATCGAACTGGAGCGCGGCCTCGCCGGCCAGACTGGCCAGCGGCTCGATCGACGAGCACGCGGTGGGAATCCCGGCCGCCAGCGCTTCGAGCACCGGTAGCCCGAAGCCCTCAAAGCTGGAGGGATAAACGAAACCCGCCGCGTCGCGGAACAGATCGTACAGCTCGGCGCGGGGAATCCAGCCGGTGAGCCGCACCGAATCGCCCAGCGCAAGAGCGGCGATCTGCCGCTCGACCGCCCTGGTGTGAAAGCCGCGCAGGCCGGTCGCCACCAGCCGGAACTCTGGCCGGCGCCGGCGCAGCTCGGCATACGCGCCCAGCAGCGCCTCGAGGTTCTTGTGCGGGTGCAGGGTGGAGGCGCACAGCAGATAGGGCTGCGGGCGCCGCCCACGGCGCTGGCGGCCGATGTCGAAGAACACCGCATCGACGCCCAGCGGCGCCACGCGGATCTTGTCCGCCCGCAGGCGGTAGTAGCGGAGCAGGTCGGCACGGGTCGCCTCCGAATCGGCCAGCAGCAAGCGGGAACGGTGGGCGGCCGCGTAAAGGAGGATCCGCCAGAAGGGCAGGTCGAACCAGCGGAAGTGCTCGGGGTGGCGCTTGTGCTGGAGGTCGTGGAAGACGGTGACGCTGGGGCAGGCGGCGATGACCGGCGCGGTGAAGCCGGGGTTGAACAGCACGTCGAGGCGCGCGCGGGCCGCTGCCAGCGGGAGGGCGATCTGCTCCCAGAGGATGCGGGCCGGCCGGAACGCCGCCCGCACCGGCTGGATGGCGGTGCGGAAGTTCAGCCGCAGCGGGGCCAGCTCGCCGCCCGTTTCGCGGTTGGTGAAAACCACGTACTCGTTCACGGTGTCGATTTCGGCCAGCGCCCCCAGCAGGCCGCGCAGATAGATCTCGGTGCCGCCGACGCCGCCGGGGATCAGGTAGAGGGCGTTGATGCCGACGCGGAGCGGCATGCTAGCGCCGGGCCTCCACCAGCGCCAGGCCGTCGGCGGCCGGCTGGCTGTGCGGATTGAGCGACAGGGCGTGCCGGTATTCGCGGGCGGCGGCCTCCATCTCGCCCAAGCTCGCATAGAGGTTCCCGCGGTAGACAAAGGTCATCTCGTAGCGCGGATCGAGCTGGGCGGCCGCCTCCAGCGCCGCCAGCGCCTCGGCGCGTCTGCGCTGCTTGCCGTATACCATGCCGATCAGCGAATAGACGTGCGCGCTCTTCTCCAGCGCCGCCGCCTGGCGGAGCTTGGCGAGCGCTTCCTCGGGCTGGCCGGCGCAATCGCAGGCGAGCGCCCAGTCCACCAGCAGCCGGTAGTCGGGCGGGGCGAGCCGGGCGGCCTGCGCGTATTCGTCCACGGCGCCGGCGCACCGGCCTTCCTGGTAATAGGCGTAGGCGAGTTGAAAGTGCGGACGGGCCTTGCGCGGCGACTTGGCCACCGTATCCTGCCACAAGGCGATCGGGCCGGCCCACACCTTGTTGCGGCTCCAGGCGAGCGCGGCGGCCACTATCAGCGCCAGGCCGAGCACCGCGCCCAGCCGGGCGGGCGCGATTCTCCAACGCCGCAGCAACTCCAGCGACACCAGCAGCAGTCCCGGCAAGGCCAAATAGAGGCGACGCTCGGCGATCGGGTCCAGGATGGGAATCACCGAGGAAGTAGGCGCCAGCAGCAGCAGGAAGGCCAGCCAGCCGTAGGCGGCCAGCGGATAGCGGCGACGGTAGACCACCGCCATCGCCGTCAACGCGACCAGTCCGGCGAGCCCGAAGATCGCCCCATGCTCCAAGGCGTTGCGCGAGATCGGGAAGTCGTAGTCCAGGTTCTGGCCGTAGGGCAGGAAGAAGAGGCGAAGGTAGACCCAGATGGCGCGGCACTGGGTGAAGAAGTACTGGTCCCAGGTGAACTGGCGGATGCCGAAACCGGCCGAGTCGCTGGTGCTCACCACATTCCAGATGAAGCGCGCCGCCGCCGGCGCGGCCAGCGCCAGCGGCGCGTAGAGGCGCCAGTTCCGCCGCAGGCCTTGCAGGGAAAAGCCCGGGTTCCAGAAGTAGTCAGTGAGCGCCAGCAGGGCGACCAGCGCCGCAGTGTGTTCCTTGGTGCTGACGGCGGCCGCGTACAGGACCAGCACGCCGGCCGCCATCGGCCAGGAGACGGCCTGGGAACGGCGGTAGAGAAACAGCGCCAGGGCGGCATAGAACAGCATGCCGCTCAGAGTTTCCGAGCGGCTGGCCACGTAGGCGACGCTTTCGGTTTGAACGGGGTGGAACAGGAACATCGCGCCGGCGAAGACCGACAGCAGCTCGCGCCGCCCGCCCTCGACCCCGGCCAACGCCAGCAGCCTGCGGGCGATCAGCAGAACCAGCAGGCTAACGAGAAAGTGCGCCAGCACGTTAAAGAGGTGGTAGGAGAACGGCTCCAGCCCCGAGAGGCGGAAGTTCAGCCAGAAGCTCAGCATCAGCAGCGGGCGCACGCCGGCCAGCCAGACGCTGAGCGGCGCCTCGGCCAGGCCGGGCCGGGTGAAGGGCAGGTAGAGATCGTCGAACAGGAAGGGGCCGCCAAGCGCCGGCCCGTAAGCCTCCAGCGTCGCCAGCAGCGCCGCCAGCACCGCCAGCGCGTAAGGCCAGGCGCGCCGGGGCGCCGGCCGCGCCGGCGGGGCCTGGCGTTCAGCTTCGCGCCGTTTCTTCCTCATGGGCCGACAGGTGGTATTCGAGGATGGCCACCCGCTGGGCGAGGGCAATGTTGGCGTCCTTCAGGTTCGAAAGGATGACCGAGAGGCGGAAAAGCACCAGCAGAAACAGGCACCCCGCGATAGACACGAGCGCCAGCGGCGGGTCGCTGATGTTGAGCGCGCCGGCCAGCTTGGAGACAGCGCCGGGCGAGCGCGACAGCAGCAGCAGGGTGAGCGCGGCCCCGAACCAGGTCACCGAATACTCGACGCGAATATGCTGGCGGCGGATCGACACCAGCACCATCAGGATGAGCACCACGCTGATGCCGGTGGTGAAGTCCAACAGCGCTTGCATGGTTACCCCCTTCTCCGTTTCCGCTCATACTTCAACACGTTTACGAAGACCCCCAGCAGCACATGCACGATGTAGTAGAGGGACTTGAAAACCGTAATGGTGCTTCGGCCGGCCATCCGGCGGCGCATGCGGCAGGGCACCTCGAGGAATCGAAACTTCCGCCGCTGTAAGACCACCAGCGCCTCGATTTCCGGGTATTCCAGCGGGAAACTCCTGCTGAAGACCTGAAGGGCGTCGCGGTTGACGCCGACGAATCCGGAGGTGGGATCGTGCACCGGCCGGCCGAGGATGGGCCGCAGCACCAGGCGGAAGAAGCGGATGCCCAAAGCGCGGACGAGGGTGGCCTGGTCGAACTTGCCCTCCAGGAACCTGGAGCCGATGACCATCTGGCAGCCGGAATTCCGCAGCGCCTCGAAAATCGCGGTGATGTAGCGCGGGTCGTGCTGGCCATCGCCGTCGACGCGGATGACGTACTGGTAGCCCAGTTCAAACGCCAGCTTGTAGCCGGCCTGCACTGCGCCGCCCAGCCCGAGGTGGTGGGGCAGGGACATCACCTTCGCGCCGGCGGCCCGCGCCACCGCCGCCGTCTGGTCGGTCGAGCAATCGTCGATCACCAGCACCGGCACGCCCGGCGTCACCTCGCGGATCTCGCGCACCACGTGGCCGACGGCGGCCTCCTCGTTGAAGGCGGGCACGATGATCAGCAGCTTCTCGGCGTTCACAGTGCGGCCACCTTGCGCGGAGTGATGGAGTGGGCCTCCAGCAATGAGCGGAATTGCCCGGCAGTGAGCCGCGCCCGCGCCCGGATGGCGCGGCGTTTCCTGACTAGCGTCCGCAGGCTGAACAGCAAGGCGCAGTGGGCGCGCAGAGCGATGAAGACGGTCTGCCAGGGGCTGTGCCCGCTGGCGCGGAAACGGGCGGCCAGCCCCTGGTTCTGAAGCATCGAGACCACGTGCCAGCCGTAGCGGACCACCGTGTACCACGGCGCGCGGAGCACGAGCGGCGCCGGAAAGTTCTTCACCAGCACGAACAGGCGGTTGCGCTCGACGTAGTAGGCCTTGAGCGGCGACGCCTGGCCGGACGTCTGCGAGTAATGGTGCTCCACGACCGCTTCCGGCACGTAGAGGCATTTCCACCCCGCCCAGCGTGCGCGCAGCCCGAGGTCGGTGTCCTCGCAATAGAGAAAGAAGTCCTCGTCGAACAGGCCGATCTCCTCGAGCATAGCCCGCCGGTAAAGGGCGGCCGAGGCGCTGGGCAGCAGCACCTCCTCAGGGCGCATGTAGGCGGCCGGTGGCTCTCCCTGGCCGCGCTGCTTGCTGCTGCCGTCGCCGCAGATGAGCATGCCGGCCGAGTCGAGCCGCTGCTGCCCGGCCAGCCTCACCTGGCTCGCGAACATGCCCGCCTCAGGGTGCGACTCGGCCGCTGCCAGCAGGTGCTCGAGCCAGTCGGGGTGAGCGACCGCGTCGTCGTTGAGGGTGGACAGAAATGGCGCGCGGCTCTCGCGGAAGCCGGCGTTGATGGCGGCGCCGAAGCCGGCGTTGGATTCGTTCTCCAGGATCATGGCGCCGAAGCGGGCGGCGGCGCTCTGCCGCGCCAGGCCCTTGCCGCTATTGTCTACGACGATCACTTCGAAATCGCGCCGCGTCTGCCGGTCCAGCGAGTAGATGCAGTCCAGCAGCGTCGGTCCCGCCGCCAGCGTCGGAACCACCACTGTGACCTGAGGCTCAGACAACCCTCGATTCTACATTAAATTCGGTGACAGGCTACGCTTTCACTAATTTAATAGGGGATCCGCCTGCTGCTGACCGGCGACTCGATCATCAACCGGCGACTGTCGGTGTACTCCGAGCAGGACTTTCTGGCCATGGTGGAGCGGGGGCACCTACATGGCCTCGCCACGCTGGGTGCTGGACGAGCTGAAGTGGGCCGGCCTCAGCTTACTGAGGGTCGTCCACAACCCGGCCGTCAAACAGGTGCACGGTGCGGCTGGCCAGGCTGGCATAACGGGGGTCGTGAGTGACCATGCAGATGGTGGAGCCGGAGCGGTGCAGGTCGCGGAGCAGATCCATGACCGCCTCGCCGTTCTGGGAATCCAGGTTGCCGGTGGGTTCGTCGGCCAGCAGGATCAGCGGCTCGCCGGCCAGGGCGCGCGCGACAGCCACGCGCTGCTGCTGGCCGCCCGAGAGCTGAGCCGGATAGTGCTTCATGCGGTGGGAGATGCCCACGCGGTCCAGCGCCTGCCGCACGCGCGTCCTTCGTTCGGCGGAGGACATGCCGCGGTAGGTGAGCGGCAGCTCGACGTTCTCGAACACGGTGAGGTCGCCGATCAGGTTGAAGGCCTGGAAGATGAAGCCAATGTCGCGGTTGCGGATGCGCGCCCGCCCGGAGGGCTTCAGCGCCTCGACCGGCCTGCCGTTGAGCAGGTACCGCCCCTCGGTCGGCGTGTCGAGCAGGCCGAGGATGGAGAGCAGCGTCGATTTGCCGCAGCCGGAGGGTCCGGCGATGGAAAGGTATTCCCCCTTGGCGATATCCAGAGTCACTTGGGACAGGGCATGGGTTTCGAGCTCGTCGGTGTAGAAGATCTTGGTGACGCCTTCCAGTCGAATGAGCGGCTGCTGGTCGTTCATGAAGAGGTCTCCTGGGTCAGTGCAGGCGGATGCGGTCGTAGGCGTCCCAGGCGGTCATATCGGACAGGATCACCTGGTCGCCGGCCCGCAGGCCCTGCAAAATCTCGATCGCGTTCACTGAGCTGCGCCCCAGCTTCACCTGAACCCGGGTGGCGCCCCGGCTGTCCGAGCCGTCCAGCTTGAAAAGGCCGATCTGGCTGTGGGCCTGGCCGAAGGTGGGGCGGCCGACGTAGAGCACGTCCTTGAGGTTCTCGATCTCGACGGTGCCGTCCACGCTGAGGTCAGGGCGAGCGCCGGCGGGCAGCGCGCCTTCCAGCTTCACGTCCACTGCCACCGTGCCGTTCTGCACCGCCGGATCGATGCGTGAGACCCGCCCGCCAATGACGCCATTGCGGGTGTCAACAGAGGCGGCCAGGCCGATCATGACGTCCTTGGCCTGGGTCTCAGGGATTTGCAGCACCGCTTTGAGGCGGTGAGGCTGGGCGACGCGGGCCAGGTTGGCGCCGACAGCGACCCGCTGGCCGGCATCGACCACGACCTGCTGGAGCACGCCCTCGGCCTCGGCACGCACCCTCAAGGCCTCCACCTGGCTGAGCTTCAGCCGGTAGAGCGCACGGAGCTGCTCCAGCGTCGCTTGCTGCACGGCGATCTGCGCTTCGATGGCCTCCTGGCCGATCTCCAGGCGCTTCCGCTCGATTTGGGCGCGGTTGCCTAGGTCTTCGGCCTTCGCCTCAGACAGCCGGGCGTTCAGCTCGGCCAACAGCCCGAGCCGCTTCAACTCCGCGTCGCGGTCCGCCTGGAGCCTGGACTGCCGGTGCTCGGACGCCATGGTGGCGGCGGCCGCCTGCTGGGTCAGACGCTCGCTGGCGAGCCTGGCGCGGAGGTTCTTCAGCTCGGCCTCGGCCGCCTTCAGTTTCCATTCCGCGTCCAGCGTGGCCTGTTCCAACTCGGGGTTGCTGAGGACAAGCAGTACAGTATCGCGCTTCACCGTGGTGCCGGGCAGCACCAGCCGCCGCTCGACGCGGCCGTCGGTAGTGGCCGGGATCCAGAGGATCTCTTCCGGCACCAGCGTGCCGAGGCCGCGAACGGCGCGCAGCATCGGCCCGCGCCGGACGGTGTCCACCCACACCGTGGCCCGCTCGACCGTAGGGGCGGCGGGCTTGAGCCGGGCCAGCCCGGCCGAGATGAATCCGATCGCGGCTACGGCGATGGCGCCATAGACGATCCAGCGGATCAGCCGCCGGCGCCCGGCCGACCGACGTGGGATGTCCATCACGTCTCAGCATACTCCAGGTCGCGCGCTCCCTATAATGGAGAAAGTGCTTTCGATCGAGGAACAAGTCCAGTACCTGAAGAAGGGCCTGTCGGAGCTGATCCGCGAGGAGGAATTGCGTGAGCGGCTGGCGGCGGGGCGGCCGCTGCGCGTAAAGGCCGGCTTCGACCCCACCGCGCCCGACCTGCATCTGGGCCACGCCGTGCTGCTCCGCAAGATGAAACACTTCCAGGATCTCGGCCACACGGTGTTCTTCGTGATCGGCGACGGCACCGGCCGCATCGGCGACCCCACCGGCCGCAACGTGACGCGGCCGCCGATGACGCGGGCGGAGATCGAGCGCAACGCGGAAACCTACAAGGCCCAGGTCTTCAAGATCCTCGATCCGCGGAAGACCGAGGTCCGCTTCAACGGCGAGTGGCTGGATGCGCTGAGGTTCGAGGACATCGTGCGGCTGTGCGCCAAGTACACGGTGGCGCGGCTGCTGGAGCGCGACGACTTCTCCAGGCGCTTCAAGGACGGCACGCCGATTTCGGTGCACGAGCTGCTCTACCCGCTGGCACAGGCCTACGATTCGGTGGCGCTCGGCGCCGACGTCGAGCTGGGCGGCACCGACCAGAAGTTCAACCTGCTGGTGGGCCGCGAGATCCAGAAGGACTTCGGCCAGCCGCCCCAGATCGTGGCCACCACCCCGCTGCTCGAGGGGCTCGACGGCATCCAGAAGATGTCCAAGTCACTGGGCAACTACGTCGGCATCACCGAGCCGCCCGAAGAGATGTTCAAGAAGCTGATGTCGATCAGCGACGACCTGATGTACCGCTACTACGAGGTGCTGACCGACCTCAGCCTCGACGACATCATGGCGATGCGCGGGCGCATCCAGCGGGGCGAGCGGCACCCGATGGAAGCGAAGACGGAGCTGGCGCGGCGGATCGTGACCGATTTCCATTCGGCCGCCGACGCCGCGCGCGCGGCCGAGGAGTTCAACCGCGTGGTGCGTCGTGGCGAGGCGCCCTCCGACATTGAGACGGTGCCGCTGCCTGACGGCGTGCGGCAGCCGGCCGGCATCCGCCTCGACAAGATGCTGGCGCGGATCGGCCTGGCCGATTCGGTCAGCGACGCCACCCGCAAGATCAAGGCCGGCGCGGTGGAGATCAACGGGTGTAAGGTGGGCGAGCTGATCCTGACCGGTGCGCCCGGCGAGCTGATCGTCCAGGTCGGCAGGAAGTGGCGCCGGGTGACGGCATGATTCGCCTGCTCCTGCCCGCCGACATCCCGGCCGCTATGCGGCTGAAGGAGGCGGCCGGCTGGAACCAGACCCCAGAGGACTGGGCCAACCTGCTGGCGCTGGAACCGGAGGGCTGCTTTGCGCTGGAATGCGACGGCACGGTGGCGGCCACGACCACCGCCGTCTGCTACGGCAAGGAGCTGGCCTGGATCGGCATGGTGCTTACGGCGCCCGAATATCGCGGGCGGGGCTTCGCCAGGCGATTGATGGAGCACGCGCTGGAGTTCCTGCGCGGCCGCGACGTGGCCTGGATCAAGCTGGACGCCACCGACGTGGGCCGTCCGCTCTACCTCAAGCTGGGCTTCGAGGACGAGAGCCTGATCGAGCGGTGGGCTGGTGTGGGCGTCGGCGCGGCCGGCGAAGACAAGCCGGGAGGCTTATCCCACCTGGCGCTCGACCGCGAGGCCTTCGGCGCAGACCGCAGCGCCGTGCTCGCGCGGCTGAGCCGGTGGGAAGTGGCCAGTCTGCCCGACGGCTACGCCATGGGCCGGCCGGGCACGAAGGCCTTCTATTTCGGTCCCTGCGTGTGCCGCACGCCGGAGGCGGCCCGCGAGCTGCTGCGGTGTTTCCTGGCGCGCCATTCGGGCGAGACGCTGTTCTGGGACATCCTGCCCGGCAACAACGAGGCGCTAAGGCTGGCGCGCGAGTTCGGCTTCGAGCGGCGCCGGCAGCTCGTGCGCCAGGCGCTGCCAGGGGCTTCCCCGTTCCCCCACAACGATGGCCTGGTGTACGGGACAGCCGGCTTCGAGTACGGGTAGACCATGACGCGCGTTCCCTATACCTGGAAGCTCAAGAACCGCGAGTTGCAACTCGGCGGCCGCACGCTGATCGTCGGCGTGCTCAACGTCACGCCCGATTCTTTTTCCGACGGCGGCAAGCACCTGGACCCCGACCGCGCCTTCGCGCGGGCGCTGGAGCTGGAGGAGCAAGGCGCCGACATCATCGACATCGGCGGCGAATCGACCCGGCCCGGCTCCGCCCGTGTCTCGGAAGCGGAGGAGAAGCGGCGGCTGATCCCGGTGCTCAAGCGCCTGCGCGACAAGCTGGCCGTGCCCATCGCGGTGGACACCTACAAGTCCGGCGTGGCCGACAACGCGCTGAAGCTCGGCGCCGAGATCATCAACGACCCGAGCGGGCTGACCATCGATCCGGAGCTGGCGCGGGTGGCCGCCATGCATGACGCCGGGCTGATCCTGAACCACATGCGCGGCGCGCCGGAGAGCTGGGCCAAGCTGCCGCCGCTGCCCGATGTGATGGGGACCATCCTGCACGACCTGGAGGCGGCCGTGCACCGTGCGGTGCGGGCCGCGGTGGAGCGCAGCCGGATCGTCATCGATCCCGGCCTCGGCTTCGGCAAGCGGGGCGATCAGAACGCCGAGATCCTGGCCCGGCTCGGCGAGCTGGCGCGGCTGAACCTGCCGGTACTGGCCGGCCCTTCGCGCAAGTCGTTCCTCGCCCAGCGCACCGAGGAGGGGACGCGCTTCGCCACCGCCGCGGCGGTGACGGCCGCCATCCTGGGCGGCGCCCACTTGGTCCGCGTGCATGACGTGGTCCAGATGCGCGCGGTGGTGGCAGTAGCCGATGCCATCTCCGCTGTAGGGTAGGCGTCCTCGCCTGCCTCCTATGGCGCCGCTTCGATCTGGAACTCGAACAGCTCCGCGCCGCAGCGGACCGTGAGCGTGCCGGCGCCAAGCGGCTTGCCATAGGTGGCGAAGAAGACGGCCCCGTCGGTGGAGTCGCCGGAGCGGAGCCTGGTCTCGATGAAGGCAATGGCCGAGGCGGCGGCCGCGGCCTTCAGGCGCGTGGAAGCGACCTCGGCCAGCGCCGCCTGGCGGCGCTGCTGGTAGCCGTTGGTGGAGCGGAACTGGGGCATCCCGTAGAGCCCGGCCTCGTAAGTGGACACCAGGCGGATGACGTCGTCGCGGCCGGCGTGGTCCAGGAAGTCGTCCACCACCGTCCTGGCCGGCATGCCGCGCAGCAGTGCGCCGTCCTTGCGGCGGAAGGTGAAGTCCTCGGGGCGGATGGTGCGGGCGTTCTGGGAGCCGTTGGAGATGGCCGCCTGGATGACGGTGTAGTCGCGCACCGGCGCCGGCAGGTGGGCGAACATGACGGTCAGGCCGCCCTTGCTCAGCGTCTGGTATTTCAGCCCGCCGGACTCGAACTCGATGACCTGGGCCGCGGCCGAGCCGGCCAGCAGCATCGCCAGTAGTGCCCACCGCAGCCTCATACCACCATTATGCAATAGCGACCGAGAGCCGCCAGGGTGTTCTGCTGCGATTCAGGCACTGGCGAAGGGTTCGGGCGGTGCGCGGGTGTAGAGCTCGCGTTCGAGGTGGCTGAGCTTTTCTCGGAGCTTGATGCGGGCGGGTTCGGCCAACGTCAGCAGACAGAACCGCTGGCGGTAGTACACTGCCACCACCTCGAGCGTGGGCGACAGCAGTTCCCAGGCGCGCTCCCCAACCCCCCGATTCAGCTCCTGACGCCGGAGCAAGTCCGGCGCGCTGACGTGCTCACCAGCACCCAGTCCCGCACCTGACCGTGCTCATCGGGCTCGCGATTCACCACCGCCGTCAGCGGCG
>ERZ1292640.3296-Hain-H43-02um-R1-3296-length-12590-cov-4_pt1 | contig 12590 bp, 11 predicted proteins | sample MGYA00564404_ERZ1292640 | MGnify/ENA primary metagenome ERZ1292640 (study PRJEB36523, sample SAMEA6512636) | groundwater metagenome | collected 2019-01-08 | study: AquaDiva: Metagenomics assemblies of 32 groundwater samples | reverse complement strand
GTCAGTGATCAGCGAGATGGCAGAGGCAGTGAAAGAGGCGCGAAAGCTGGGCGCTGAAAGTATCGGGGTCAATGCCGAAGATGCCTCGCGCACCCGCATGGAATACTTAATTGAATTTGCCAAGGCGGGCTCGGCTGCCGGAGCGGATAGGCTGCGTTACTGCGATACCTTAGGTTACGATACGCCATTTTCGATTTATGAACGGATAAAACAGCTTACCGAAGCAACCCAGATGCCCATTGAAGTCCATTGCCACAATGATTTAGGAATGGTCGTGGCTAATTCTCTTGCCGGAGCCAGGGCGGCCAATGATTGCGGCCAGGATGCCTATATCAATACCTGCGTTAATGGCATGGGCGAGCGGGCAGGCAACGCGGATTTAGTTTCGGTTATTTTGGCCATAAAATACGGAAGCGGCATGCAGGGTTATTCTTTGGATGAAAAAATAGATTTGAAAAAGGCCTGGAAGATCTGTAAATACGCATCCTATGCCTTTGGCGTGCCCATTCCCATAAACCAGCCCGGTATAGGCGCCAATGCCTTTGCCCATGAATCCGGGATTCACGCCGACGGCGCTTTAAAAGACCGGCGCAATTACGAATTATATGATTACGAAGAGTTAGGCCGGGGAGAGCCGGAGATCATCGAGACCGGCCGAAAGATTACCGCGGGCGAGTATTCCGGGATCAAGGGTTTCAGGAATGTCTACGATAAGTTGGAGGTGGAATTCCGCGACGACGAACAGGCAACCCAGATTTTGGAACTGGTGCGCTACGCCAATGTGCATAGCCAGAAGCCGTTAATCGACGAGGAGCTGAAATTTATCGCTAAATACCCGGATATAGCCAAGAAGATATTCATTATGAATCCGTAAAAAAAGAAAGCGAGCCTGATGAACATTATTATTGTCGGTGCCCAGTGGGGAGACGAAGGTAAGGGTAAAATTATCGATATCCTGTCGCAGCAGGTGGATTGTATTGTCCGCTATCAGGGCGGCAGCAATGCGGGGCACACCGTAGTGGTTGACGATAAGGAATATATCTTCCATCTTATCCCTTCGGGCATTCTGCATAAAGGCAAGATCTGCGTCATCGGCAATGGTGTAGTGGTTGACCCGGGTTCGCTTATTCAAGAGATTGAGGGGTTGGCGCACAGCGGCATAAATGTCGGCAATCGCCTGAAGATTTCATCACTGGCCCACGTTATTTTGCCGTACCACAAGATCTTGGACCAGCTGCGCGAGCTCAAAAGATCGAATAAAATCGGCACCACAGGCAAAGGCATCGGGCCGTGCTATTCCGATAAAATCAACCGTTGCGGCATAAGGATGGTGGATCTGCTTAACGCAAAAATTTTGCAAGATAAGCTAAGGGATAATCTGAAAGAAAAAAACGAGATCTTCAAGAAAGTTTATAATCATGCGGGGTTTAGTTTTAGTAAAATTTATAATGAATACCTGGCTTACGGAAACAGGCTTTCTAAATATATCTGCAATACGCCTTTATTCTTGAATCAGGCTCAACAGGCCAAAAAAGATATTCTTTTTGAAGGGGCGCAAGGGACATTCCTGGATATTGATTTTGGCACCTATCCTTTTGTGACCTCTTCTTCGGCTACCGCCGGAGGGGCCTGCACCGGCACCGGGATTTCTCCGATCAAGATGGACAAGATCGTGGGTGTGGCCAAGGCCTATACCACCCGCGTGGGAGAGGGGCCTTTTCCTACGGAGTTCTTGCCCCGCTTTGACCAGTTTATCCGCAATAAAGGCCGTGAGTTTGGCGCAACTACGGGCAGGCCGCGGCGCTGCGGCTGGTTTGACAGCGTCATGGTCAGAGAGGCGGTTTTATTAAACGGCATCACTGAATTAGCGGTGATGAAGCTGGATGTCTTAGACGGGGTCAGGCGCTTACGTATTTGCACGGCTTATAAATATAAAGGAAAGATCTTTAAAGAGTTTCCTCAGGACCTGGAAGTGCTTAAAGCTGCCAAGCCTGTCTATAAAGAACTGGCCGGTTGGGATAAGGTTATTGTTAAACCTAAACACTATAAGGGTTTGCCCAAGCATGCCCGGGGTTATCTGTCTTTTATCCAGGATATTTTGCGCACCAGGATTTCTATGATTTCTATAGGTTCTGGCCGCAGCCAGACCATTTTTGTATAGTTTCGCGATTGGCTATAAAGCTCTTGACTAAAACCGTTGCTTGTGTTATAGTCAAAATTCCATTCAAAAATTGTTTTTTATATCCATTTCATTTAAGGAAATCTAAAACCAGCGGAGGAGGCAAGCTCATGGAAGGGAAAATATTCAGATCTGTATTAATCGTATTTTTAAGTTTAAGTTTAGCGGGGTGCACTTTTATTTTTCAGAAAGGCCGCCGTTCTGACCTGGAAAAGATCGAGAGCTTAAGTCAGCAGCTGGGTGAACTTGAGAGTGCTAAAAAGCTTCTTGAAGAGCAGCTGGGCCAGGAAATCAAGGATAAGCAGGTAAAACTGGAGATGATGGAGAAGGGCCTGGTGATTACATTTTTAACCGACATCTTATTTGATTCGGGCAAGGCCAAAATAAAGCCAGACCTCTGTCCGGCTTTGGATAAAGTAGTTAAAGTCTTAAAAGAAAATGTCCCTAATCTAAACGTCGGGGTGGAAGGACATACCGATAATCAGCCGATCAAACATTCCGGCTGGAAGTCTAATTGGGAACTCTCTACGGCGCGGGCGCTCAGCGTCCTGCATTATTTAGTGGATAAAAACGGTATTGCCCCTGAACGCGTATCTGCTATCGGCTACGGAGAATATCAGCCCGTGGCTGCCAATGAGACTAAAGACGGCCGTCAGATGAACCGCCGGGTGGAGATCGTGATTTTGCCTCAGGTTCAAAAAGTAAAAGAGGAAGTCTCCGCGATTGAGCAAAAAGATGAAAATAAATTGCTTGAGCCGCAGGAGAACCTGAAATAATTTTGGAGAAGCTTAACGATGGAAGAGGGTTTTAAAAGTAGGATAATCTTGATTTTAATGATTTTGACGGCGATATTTTTTATTTCAGCCGCTAGTTCCTGCAGCCATGCTAAGCGACTTAAAGTCGCCCGGGATAAAGAGATGTTAACCCGGCTGGAGTTAGAAGAAAAGATGAGCAAGTCCGCGCAGGAAAGGCAGGTTTTTGAAAATAAATTAAACGCCTTAGCGGAAGATTTGGCACAGGAGAAGACGAGCCATGAGGTTGCTAATAATGCCCTCGCCCAGGAGCAATTGTCCAATAAGGGTTTGAAAGAAGAGCTCCTGAAAGTTACCAAGCTTAAAGATAAACTGGAAGAGGACCTTAAGGAGGCCCTGGTTGCCGTTAAGCCCGGGCAGTCTAAAAAATGAGATAAAGGCGTGCGCAAAAAGCAACGCAGCATTCTTTAAAGGGGATAGCTATCCCCTCTTTTATTAATAGCAAAGCGAGCCAATAGGTCAAGAATCTTATTAAACAGGAGGTGATTTAAGATGGCGCTCTTACGCGGGGTTAGAGAAAAAATAAAAAAAGCGGTCAAGGCTAAAAAAGAAAAAGTGATGCGCAAGATTTCGGCATCTAGAACCAAAAGGAAAGAGCCTCAAAAGCAAGAGCGTAAAGAGGTTTTTGGTATACAAGAGTTAGCAATAGAGAAATCTAAGTTTTCAACTCCGGTTGCAGTTAAGGCGACCCGGGTTATGCCGCAGGAGCTGCCTGCCGGATACGGGGTTGACAGAATAGTGATCCAGGTGCGCGATTCCTGGTGGCTGCATTCTTATTGGGAGGTGATTAGCGCGACCTGGGATAAGTTAAAGAGAGAGTTGCGCGAAGCTTTTTTCAACGCCAAAAAAATTATCCGCGTATACGACGTAAGCCATATTGTTTTCGACGGTAAAAATGCCCACCGTTTTTTTGACATTGAGGTCGGGCTGGATACTACCAGCTGGTATATTGATACCGGCTCTCCCGGCAGGTCATGGTGCGTGGACATAGGTTTGTTACTTGGCGACGGCAGGTTTATTACGATTGCCCGCTCCAACGTAGTCTATACCCCCTTGGCCGGCCCGTCATGGATTACGGATGAGGAGTGGATGGTTCCCGAAGAGATGTTTGCCCGGCTTTACGGTATGGGTTTTGGTTTTGGCAAGAGCTCTCCCGTGGGCAAGGCCTGGCAGGAGAGAATGCGCCGGGCGCTTTTTTCAGGTATTTTTTCTTCTCCCGGTATCGCTTCTGCGGCCAGCCCGGTAAAAAAGGCAATCAAGGAAAGAAAATTCTGGCTGGCGGTCAATACGGAATTGATTGTCTACGGCGCGACTGAGCCGGATGCCAAGGTATTAGTGCAAGGCAAAGAGATTAAGTTAAGGCCGGATGGGACATTTAGCCTGCGTTATGCCCTGCCCGATGGCAAACAGGTCATTCCTGTGCGCGGGATAGCTGCGGATGGCCTGGAGGAAAAAACCATTACCCCCATTGTCAACAAAGAGACCAAGTAGCATCTTAGAAACAATAACAACTGACTTAGTTTAGCTTAAGATGAATAAAGGATATTTGTGTATAGTTTTGCATGGGCATCTGCCTTTTGTACGCCACCCGGAGCATGAGCATTTTCTGGAGGAGGACTGGCTTTATGAGGCAATGACCGAAACCTATATACCCTTGCTTTCGATCTTTGAGAAATTATTGGAGGAAAAAATAGATTTTCGCCTGACCATGACATTGTCTCCGACGTTGCTGTCGATGCTGCAAGACGGCCTTTTGCAAAGCAGATATTTAAACCACATTAATAAGCTAATCGAGTTAGGGCATAAAGAGTCGGAGAGGACCCGCTGGCAGCCGGAATTTAACCAGCTGGCCAACCATTATCTGGCCAGTTTCTATTCCTGCCGGGATTTATTTGAAAGATACCAGCGCAATTTAGCCGCAGCTTTTAAAAGGTTTCAGGACGCCGGAAAGCTTGAGGTCATTACCTGCGGGGCAACTCATGGCTATTTTCCTTTGATGGACGTAGCTAAAGCCTCGATAAGGGCGCAGGTGAAAGTGGCATCCGGCCATTACGAGAAAACTTTTGGCATCAAACCCAAAGGCATATGGCTGCCTGAGTGCGGTTATAATCCCGGCGATGATGAGATATTGAAAGAGGCGGGAATCAGGTATTTTTTTACCGATGCCCACGGGCTTTTGCATGGGGCCCCCCGGCCTAAATACGGAGTATTTGCTCCGGTTTATTGCAAGTCAGGTGTCGCTTGCTTTGCCAGAGACCTGGAGTCATCTAAACAGGTCTGGTCTTCCATCGAGGGCTACCCCGGAGATTACGAGTACCGTGAATTCTACCGGGATGTAGGTTTTGACCTGGATTACGACTACATTAAGCCTTATATCCATCCGGATGGCATCAGAGTCAATACGGGGATAAAATATTTCCGGATCACCGGCAGCGAACAAAAGCAGCCCTATAATGTCCATGCCGCAGCAGAAAAAGCAGCTCAGCATGCGGGAAATTTTATGTTTAACCGCGAAATACAGGTGGAATACCTTTATGGTCTTATGCAGAAAAAACCGATTATCATCTCGCCCTATGATGCGGAATTATTCGGGCACTGGTGGTATGAAGGCCCGCAGTGGCTGGATTTTTTAATCCGCAAGATACATTTTGACCAGAAGACAATAAGAATGATTACCCCCTCGGAATACCTGCAGGAAAATCCGCGCAATCAGGTAGTTACTCCTTCAATGTCCAGCTGGGGCTGGAAAGGTTACAGCGAGATGTGGCTGCAAGGCCCGAATGACTGGGTCTACCAGCATCTGCATGCGGCTTCTTCCAGAATGACGGATTTAGCCAGGAGTTTTCCGCACGCCGAAGGCATTTTAAAAAGGGCCCTGAATCAGGCGCTGCGGGAATTGCTTCTTGCCCAGAGCTCAGATTGGGCTTTTATTATGGGCACAGGCACGCATGTCAGCTATGCGCTAAAACGCACCAAGGACCATCTTCTGCATTTCCTGCGTCTTTACGAAGACATAAAAGCTAACTCTATCGATGAGCTATGGCTTTCCGGAATAGAGTCCAAAGATAATTTATTCCCGGACATAGATTATCGGGTGCACCAATAAGGATGCCAATGGGCGAGCTTAAGGCCAATATACCAGCACACATCGCTATTATTATGGATGGCAACGGGCGCTGGGCAAAAGAAATGGGCCTGCCGCGCATCGCCGGCCACCGCCAGGGTATTAAGCGGGTCAAAGAAATAATCCGGGCCGCCGACAATTTAGGCATCAAGGCAATCACCCTCTTTGCTTTTTCTACGGAAAACTGGGTGCGGCCTAAAATAGAAATAAATATGCTGATGCGCTCTTTGGATGTTTTCTTAGAAAAAGAAATTGACAGCCTGGATAAGAATAATATCAGGTTTATGGTGATTGGCCGGGAAGATCCCCTGCCCGGCTATATACAAAAGAAACTAAAAAAAGCTCAGGAGCGGACAAAAGATAATACCGGCTTAACCCTGGTTTTGGCTTTGAATTACGGCTCGCGGCAGGAAATAGTAGACGCAGCCAAGGCCTTCAGCCGGCAGGTATCAGCAGGCAATGCCAGCATAGAAGATTTGGATGCCGATAAGTTCAGCCGTTATTTTTATACCGCCGGGCTTCCTGACCCTGACCTTCTGATCCGCACGAGCGGCGAGATGCGATTGAGTAATTTTTTATTGTGGCAGCTGGCTTACGCGGAATTTTATTTTCCCAAAAAATATTGGCCGGATTTTGGAGTTGGGGATTTAGAAAGGGCCATTCTGGTTTATCAAAGCAGAGAACGCAGATTCGGCGGGGTAGATGTCAATACGTAGAATATTCACTTCCATTATACTTGTGGCAATCAGCTCCTGGGCGATATTTTTTGATTTGCTTACCGGCATGATCCTCACCGGCTTGATCGCGGGCTCGCTGTATGAGTTTTTCGCTATGCTGGAGAAAAAGGGGGTGAGCACCTATAAATATTTCGGTTTAGGTTTGGGGGCGATGATCCCTTTGTCCATTGCTTTTCGTTTTGAGCTTACCAAGGGTTGGGAACTGCTTTTTATGGTCCTGGCATTTTTGTTTTTAATCTTGATGCAGTTTAAGCGCCGCAGTTCTCAAGGGGCGGTTGCCGATATCTCTACTACCATATTCGGCATATTCTATATTTCCTGGTTTTTGAGTTTCTTGATTAAGATACGTTATTTACCCGGCGGGTTGGGGTTTCTGGCCAGTTTGCTGTTGATTACTAAATTAGGCGATATCGGGGCATATCTGGTGGGCGTGCGCTTGGGCAAAACGCCGCTTATGCCCAAGATAAGCCCGAAAAAGACCATAGAGGGGGCAATCGGCGGCTTACTTTTTAGCGTGCTGGGGGCTTTAATCAGCAGGCCATTCTTGAATTTGTCTTATCCGCACTTAGCCCTGCTGGGTTTGGGTTTCGGGATCCTGGCGCAACTTGGGGACCTATCCGAATCTTTGATGAAACGCGACTGCCAGGTAAAAGATTCCGGCAATATCCTGCCCGGGATGGGCGGATTTTTAGATTTGATGGACAGCCTGCTTTTTACCGCGCCGACATTTTACTTCTACTTGAATTTCGTGTTAGGAAAATAATGAAGCGTATCTCGATCTTAGGTTCGACCGGCTCAATCGGAGAAAGCGGCCTTAAAGTTATCGGGGAGCACTCCGCTGAATTTAAAGTCAGGTCTTTAAGCACAAATTCCAACATTGATGTTTTATACCGGCAGATACAGCTATTCCGTCCGGATTTTGTGGCGGTTACCGATACTGATTCCGGAGTAAAATTAAGATCAAGGTTAAAAAATAAAGAGACCAAGGTTCTTATCGGCCCGCAGTCGCTTCAGGCCCTGGCTGAAGATAAAGGCGCGGACCAGATTTTATTAGCGGTGAGCGGCGCGGCAGCGCTGCGGCCTTTGTTAAAAGCGATAGATAGCGGCAAGCCTGTTGCCCTGGCGAATAAAGAGGCTTTGGTTATGGCCGGGTCCTTGATTATGGAAAGGGCTAAGAAAAAAAAGGCGCAGATTATGCCTGTAGATAGCGAGCAGTCCGCTATCTGGCAGTGCTTGAACGGACAGGCGCAAAACAGGCTAAAGGCTATTTACCTGACTGCATCCGGCGGGCCGTTTTGGGGAAGCTCAAAAACTGATTTTAAAAAAGTCTCCGTGCAAAAAGTCTTGCGCCATCCGCGCTGGAAAATGGGCAGGAAAATCACCGTTGATTCCGCGACTTTAATGAATAAGGGCCTTGAGGTATTGGAGGCGATGCATTTATTCGCCGTTAGCCCTGAGCAGATAAAGATTGTCGTGCATCCGCAGGCCGTCATTCATTCGATGGTAGAGTTCATTGACGGAGTAATTTTGGCGCAGCTGTCGGTTACCGATATGCGCATCCCGATACAGTATGCCTTTTCTTTTCCGCAGAGGCTGGATAGCGCCCTTACCGGGCTGGATTTCTATAAAATGAAAAGCCTGGATTTCTTTCCGCCGGACTTTAAGAGGTTTCCCTGTTTAGGCCTGGCTTATCAGGCAGCCAAACAGTTAGGCACTGCCCCTTGCGCGCTGAATGCCGCTAACGAGGTGGGGGTGGCCGAATTTTTAAGAGGCAGGATCCGGTTTTTTGATATCCCTGTGATCATAGAGAAAGTTTTAAGCCGGCACCGCAATACAAAAGATGCCGGATTAGATGATATTTTAGCCGCGGATGCCTGGGCGAGAAAACAGGCTCATCAGATTATTCATAAAAACTAAAAAAGGACATATTCGATTATGATTTCTTTATTGGCCTTCTTATTTGTCTTAAGCATCCTGATCATCGCGCATGAGCTGGGGCATTTTTTTGCCGCCAGGAGCGTCGGGGTGAGGGTGGAAAAATTATCGCTGGGCTTTGGCCCCGCGCTGTTCAGGAAAAAAAATAATAATACCGAGTATAGCGTTAACCTTATTCCTTTGGGCGGATATGTGAAGATGGCCGGAGACAGCCAGGAAGAATACCACGGAAATCCGGATGAGTATTTTTATAAAACCCCCAGGCAGCGCGCCGGGGTCATTTTTATGGGGCCGTTGTTAAATTATATATTGGGTTTTATCTGTTTCTGGTTTATTTTCTTTGCCGGATATCCTACGCTTACCAATAAAATAGGAGGCGTGCTTGATGGTTACGGCGGCAAGGCCGCAGGCATAGAGGTTGGGGACAAAATAACCGCGGTGGACGGCAAAAAGGTAGATTTTTTTGAAGAGATACAGCAAATTATCCAGAGCAAGAAGAATTCCGCGGAAGTGCAGCTGACCGTGGAGAGGGGCAGCCAGATTTATTACCTGAACGTTAAAATCAGGGAAAAAGCCGTTGACGATAATTTAGGCAAGAAGCGCAGCATCGGGCTTATCGGCATTACCCCGGCAGACGAGATTATCAGCGTAAGACACGGCATCTTTGTATCCCTGATCTTAGCCGGCAAAAAAACCCTGAGCCTGACTGTGATGACGTACAAGGCTTTTTGGCGGATGATTACCGGTAATCTATCTATGCGTGATTCCGTAACCGGGCCTTTAGGTATTTTTTATATCACCTCTCAGGCTGCGCATCTGGGGCCGATTGCCCTTTTGCATCTGGTCGCGGTTTTAAGCATAAGCCTGGCTATCTTTAATCTGTTGCCATTTCCGGTATTGGACGGAGGGCACATATTACTTTTATTTATCGAGAAAATACGCGGCAAGGGTATAAGCGCTAAGGTTGAGCGCATGATTACGCAGGCGGCGATGACCGCGCTTTTATTGCTGGTGGTGCTGGTGACTTATAATGATATCGTAAGATTCTTTGGAAATAAGATTCCTAAAGGCGGGCAAATTAATGCGGATAGTCCGGCGCAAGACTAAAGTTATCAAGATTGGCAGGGTTTCAATCGGAGGCAGCAACCCCGTAGCCATACAGTCTATGGCCAAGTCTAAGACCTGCGATATTTCCTCGACGGTCAGCCAGATCAAAGAATTAGAACGCATCGGCTGCGATATTGTGCGCCTGGCAGTTAAGGATAGTCAAGATGCCGCAGCCTTAAAAAAGATCAAGGCGCGCATAAACATTCCGTTGGTTGCCGATATACATTTTGATTGGCGCCTGGCCCTGGCAGCCATGGATAGCGGCGCGGACAAGATCAGATTAAATCCGGGCAATATTTATAAAAAAGATCAAATTAAGCAAATAGCTATGGCGGCGAAATCCAGGGGCATACCTATCCGCGTGGGCATAAATTCCGGATCTTTACCGGGATCAACGTCAGGCGGCAGAGATATTTCCGATGCTATGGTTAAATCTGCCTTGAATTATATTAAAACCTTAGAGTACTTTGGAATCAGGGATATCGTAGTTTCCTTAAAGGCATCAAATGTTAATGATACGCTGCGGGCATACCGTAAAATGAGCTCGCTTTGTGATTACCCCCTGCACCTGGGGGTTACTGCTACCGGGACTCCTGATTCAGGCGCGATAAAATCCGCTATTTTAATTGGGGCTTTGCTATCAGAGGGGATTGGTGATACAATAAGAATATCGCTGACCGATAAACCGCAGGAAGAGGTAAAGGTGGCCAGGAGTATTTTAGAGGCTGTGGGTTTGGGCAGCTTTGGCCCCGAGATTATCAGTTGTCCTACCTGCGGCCGTTGTCAGGTGAATCTGATTAAGATAGCCAGGGAGTTGGAAAATAAGCTTTCAGCTTTCAGCTTTCAGCTTTCAGCCAAGCGGATAAAGGTTGCGGTCATGGGTTGCGAGGTTAATGGCCCTGGCGAAGCAAGGGAAGCCGATATCGGAGTGGCTTTCGGGAAAAAAGAAGGCTGGTTATTCAAAAAAGGCAAGCCCGTAAGAAAGGTTCCAATTAATAGGTGCGCGGATATATTATTAAAGGAGATATCTAAAGTGTGCAAGTGTGTAAGTAAAACTTAATAACTTTACACTTATATACTTTACACTTGAAACTAAAAGAAGATGCTCTGGTCTCAATCTTTTATCGCCACATTAAAAGAGGCTCCGCAGGAAGCAGAATCTGCCAGCCACCAGCTGATGCTGCGCGCCGGGCTAGTGCGCATGCTTATGGCCGGGGTATATTCCTATTTACCCCTGGGATTAAAGGCCTTGAATAATATCGAAACGATTATACGCCAGGAGATGAATTCTTGCGCTGCCGCCGAAGTATTGCTGCCGGCTTTGCAGCCACTGGATTTATGGTTAAAATCCGGCCGCGATAAGGATATAGGCGAAGTGATGGTCAGATTTACCGACCGCCGGGGAAGAAAAATCTGCTTAGGGCCCACCCATGAAGAAGTGATTACCGAGCTGGTAAGGACGCAAGTCTCTTCTTATAAGCAGCTGCCTTTAATCCTTTATCAGATCCAGGTTAAATTCCGTGATGAAATCCGGCCGCGCTTTGGGGTGGTCAGGGCCTGCGAATTTATTATGAAGGATGCCTATAGTTTTGATCAGGATGACGCCGGTTTAGAAAATAGCTATCAGGCGATGCACGCTGCCTATGGCCGGATATTCAGCCGCTGCGGCTTAAAGATTTTGACCGTGAGCGCCGACCCCGGAGTTATGGGCGGAAAGGTCTCGCATGAATTTATGGTTGCGACTGCCAGCGGTGAAGATATAGTCCTGGTTTGTCCAAAATGTAAGGGCAGCTTCGCTTTTCATGAAGGCGGATTGGATAGCTGCCCCGGATGTAAAGTTGAACTGGATAAGGTCAATGCCATGGAGATCGGGCATATATTTCAGCTCGGCACGAAATATTCCCTGGCATTAGGAGCAAATTTCCTGGATGCGCAAGGTAAATTAAAACCTATAATTATGGGCTGCTATGGCATAGGGGTATCCAGGTTGATCGCCGCGATCATTGAGCAGAATAATGACGCCGCCGGGATAATCTGGCCTAAAGAAATCAGCCCCTACAAAATGATCATCTTGCCTTTGGATTTAGGACAGGCGAAGATCATGGAAAAGGCCAAAAGTATTTACGGGCAACTCAATAGCTTGGGCATAGAGGCCTTATTGGATGACCGCGATGAGCGGGCAGGGGTGAAATTTAAAGACGCGGATCTTCTGGGGATCCCTTTGCAGTTGGTTATCGGCAAAGATGCCTTGAAGAATAATACCCTGGAGCTTAAAATTCGCCGCAATAACGAAAGATTTATTGCCGGGGAAGAAGAAATTTTAGCTAAAACAAGGGAAATCTTAAATGGGTAAACAAGAATTGGATGCCCGGGTTGAACAGATAATTGAAGCGTACTTAAAACACGAAGGCGTTGAGCTTGTAGATTTGATTTATCGCTACGAGGGAAGAGACCTATACCTGCGCATCCTTGCGGATAAGCCTGAGGGAGGCATAAGCATGGAGGAGTGCGCCTATCTTAACGCCCAGATAAGCAGGATATTGGATGGAAAGGATATTTTAAGCCAACCCTGCATCCTGGAAGTATCCTCGCCCGGATTAGACAGGCCGCTGGTAAATAAGAATGATTTTTTGCGCTGCCGTCAAAAGCGGGCCAGGTTTTTCCTTAAAGAAAAGATAAACGAAAAAATAGAATTG
>ERZ1292640.3295-Hain-H43-02um-R1-3295-length-12593-cov-6_pt1 | contig 12593 bp, 11 predicted proteins | sample MGYA00564404_ERZ1292640 | MGnify/ENA primary metagenome ERZ1292640 (study PRJEB36523, sample SAMEA6512636) | groundwater metagenome | collected 2019-01-08 | study: AquaDiva: Metagenomics assemblies of 32 groundwater samples | reverse complement strand
ACGCCCGCTCCATCCACGCGAACGAAGGAAGGGTTGACACAGGGTGTCTCACGCGCGCTCCCCGCCCGCCGCTCCGGGCGGGGCCGCGGCCGCTCCGCGCAGCGCCTCGAGATCGTGGCGCAGCAGCGCCAGCTCGCGGGCCAGCGTCTGGTTCTCCCGGCCGAGCCGCGTCAGCCGGACCGACAGGTAGATGAGCACGCCGGTGGTGAAGGCGAGGCCGGCCGCGAACACCGTCGAGGTCTCGAGCACGATGCCGAGCGCGCGTGTGACGAACCGCAGCACCGGCGTCGCGAAGCCCAGCACCGCCATCCCGGCGGTGGAGACCACCCACAGCAGGGCATACTCCTCGGACAGCTTGCGCCGCCTCACCAGGTCGAGGACCAGGAGCACGAGCGCCACCGCGCCGGCCGCGGCGATGATCTGGGTCTTCGAGAGGAAGTGCATGAGACCTCCGAGCCCTACACGGGGCGCTGCAGCAGCGCCATGAGCGACGCCAGCAGGTTCTTATACGGGTAATACAGGGACTTGCCAAGCGTGTAAAAGGAGCGCCCCGCCCGCCGCTCGCGCATCACGACCGCGACTTCGCGCAGCCGGAAGCCGCGCCGCGCGAGCGCGATGAGCAGCGGCGCATCGGGGAAATCCTCCGGGAAGTCGTGCTGGCACACCTCCATCACGGCGCGGGAGTAGGCGCGGAATCCCGAGGTCGTGTCGGTGATGCGCTGGTGGAGCGCCGCGCTCACCAGACCGGCGAACAGGAGCATGCCGGAGCGGCGCAGCACCGGCGCGTGATAGCCGGTGGCGGCCGCGTAGCGCGAGCCGATGCACACGTCGCAGGCGCCGGCGAGCACGGGATCGAGCAGCGCGGGAAGCCACGCCGGGTCGTGCTGCCCGTCGGCGTCGAGCTGGACGCCGACGTCGTAGCCGCGCTCCACCGCCCAGCGGAAGCCGGTCTCGAGCGCGCCGCCCACGCCCAGGTTCAAGGGGTGGCGCACCACGGGTACGCCGCGCGCGCGCGCCACTTGCGCGGTGCCATCGCGAGAGCCATCGTCCACCACCAGCAGGTCCACCGCCGGCGCGACCGCGCGCACTTCGTCGAGGGTGCGCGGCAGGCTCTCCTCCTCGTCGAAGGCCGGCACGATGACCAGCACCCGGGCGCGGTCGTTCACGAGATCCTCCGCGGCTCCACCACGCGGGCGAAGCGGTCCACCATCCCCACCAGCAGGTCCCGCACCTGGCGCATCCAGGCGGCCTGAAGCGGCATCTCGGCGACGCGCTGCAGATCGTAGCGGCGCACCAGCCCGAGCGCGAACACCCCGAGCACTCCGGCGGACGCCAGCAGCAGATGCACGAGCGTGGCGACCCCGTGCGGCGCCCGCGCGTCCACGAGCAACGTGAGCGCCAGCAGCGGCAGCAGCAACCCCAGGGCCGTGAGCCCGGTGCGCGCTCGCAGGCCGGAGGTCTCGGGCAGGACGCGGGCCAGGACCGCCATCGCCACCAGGTACGAGACCGTCGCCCCGGCGAGGTTGGCCCAGGCCCCTCCGATGATGCCGAGCGAGGTTACCAGCAGGAAGTAGCAGCCGAACTCGGTCACGAACTTGACGAGCGCCAGCCCCAGCACGGTCGCCGGCCTGCGCGTGGCCTGGAACAGCATGGTGAGCGGCTGCTGCGCGGTGCGCACCACCGGCACCAGCGCCAGCACGCGCAGGACCGGATAGGCCGGCTCGAACAACGGGCTGCCGAGGAAGAGGGTGATCTCGCGGGCGAACGCGAACAGCACGAACGAGAGGCCGCAGGCCGCCACCTGCACCAGCCTCAGCGCCTGGTCGAACACCGAGCGCAGCCGGTCGCGCTCTCCGGCCGCGACCAGGCGCGTGAACGACGGGAGCAGCGCCGAAGGCAGCGTGTGCACCAGCTCGACGAAGCGCTCGATGGTCTGGAAAGCGAACGAGAAGTACCCGAGCAGGGTGGCGTCGAACAGCTTCCCGAGGATGATCTTGCTCAGGTTCTGCCCGGACATGAACGTGACGCGCGCGCCGAGGAGCGGCAGGCAGTAGGCGAGCATGCCGCGGAGCATCCCGCGGCCGCGGGTCTCGGGACCACCCTGCTCGCGGTCTTCGGCATGGCGCATCATCCACAGCGGCACCGCGGTCTGCGCCAGCCCCTGCGCCACGGTGAGCGCCGCGAGCCCGACCGCGAGCGCCACCAGCCCCTGGTGCGCGAACCACAGCGCCCCCACCATCAGGGTCTTGGCGACGTGGAAGACGATGGCGAGCAGCGAGACCCAGCGGAACTGCTGCACGCCGAAGAGGGTCGCGCGCCCGGTGGTCGAGAACCCGTCGAAGGCCACGGTGAAGACCAGCACGGGCAGCAGGATCGTCAACTCGGGCATGGCGAACTGGTCGGCGAGCGTCGGCGCGAGCAGCAGGATGAGCGCGCTCGCCAGCAGACCGAGGCCGAGCTTGACGCCGAGCGCCATGAGGTGGGCGCGCCGCAGCGTGCGCACCATGCCCCGCGCCTCGTATTCGGCGGCGTAGCGCTCGAGGTACATCTCCAAGTTCCCGGTCACCATGGTGGCCAGGCCGGTGAACGAGGTGGCGAGCGCCATGATCCCGTACTTGGTGGGGCCCAGCCAGCGCGACAGCAGCACGACATAGGCCACCCCCGAGAGCAGGGCCGCGGTCTTCTCGAGTGCCAGGTAGAACGCGCCGCGCGAAACGCTGTGGACGATCTCGCCGGGCTTCACGCGGCCTCCCCGGCGAGCGATTCGAGCTCGCTCTCGAGGAAGCCGCGCACGTCGCGCAGATGGGCCACCTCGGCCGGGACGGGGCGGTTCGACCACAGCAGCGCCGCCATGTCGGGGTGCGCGGCATCGTAGCCGTGCATCGCCGCCACCGGCCGCGCGCCCATGAACGAGGGCACCATGAGCACGCCGGGATCCAGCAGCCAGAGATCCTCGCCGTAGTCGTGCCGCGCGAAACGCGCGCCCGCGCGCTCGAGTTCGGCGTCGTCGAGCCAGCGCCCGCCGGGAAGATCCGCGAGCGCCGCCCGCACCGCGTCGCGCGCGCCGGCGGCGCGCCACCAGAAGCGCGCCAGGGTCGAGTCGAAGAACGCCAGGTAGTCGCGCGGCCAGCGCGCGGCGAGGCCGGCGAGGCGCCCGATCACGTCCACGGTCGAGGTCACGTCCACCATGCCGTGGTCGGAGAGCAGGTAGAGCCACAGCTCCTCGCCGCGCCGCGCCGCGCCGCGCGCGAGGCGGTCGAGCCAGGCGTCGTAGGCGGCGAGCCGCGCGCGCACCCCCGCGCCGTGCGAGCCCTCGCGGTGCAGCAGCGCGTCGAGCTCGGCGGTGTAGCAGAACAGGAAGTCCTCGCGGCCCGACTCGAGCGCTCCCTCGAGCGCGGCGAGCGAGCCGGCCTCCGAGGTGCGCCAGTTCCAGCCGCGCCAGCGGGCGTCCGAGCGCTCGAGCGCGTCCCACAGCGAGTCGCCCGGCAGCCCGCCGGGCGTGAAGATGTCGTCGCGCTCGGCCAGGTCGAAGGCGGCGAGCAGCGGGCGCGGCACCTCGTAGAGGTCGAAGTACCCGCGCACGCCGCGCGCACGCACCGCGCGGGCCAGCAGCCGCGAGAGCTTCCAGCTCCGCTGGAGACGCGGTGGCAGCAGCGCGAGGGCGCCGAAGCCCGCGAACGGCGTGCCGCGTTGCGCGCGCCGGTACATGAGCCAGCGACCGTGCTGGGCGGGCATGCGGCCGGTGAAGAGCGTGGGGAGCGCGCCGGAGCTGAAGCCGAGGATGGTCTCGAGCCGGCGCCGCTCGGGCAGCATGGTGGCGAAGCCGGGGGTGCGGGCGGCGAGCTCCCAGCCCAGCGCGTCCACCAGCAGCACCACCATGCGCCGCCTCACCGCCAGCCCTCGGTGCGCTGGCCGTCCAGCAGCCAGCGGTCCCAGGCCATCACCGCCGCGCGGCTCGCCGCGGTCCAGCTGGCGAGCTGCGCCCCGGAGAGCACGCCCAGCCGCCGATGCGTGGCGGCCACCGGCGCGAGCTCCGGCATGCCCGCGGGCGCGGCGGCGCCCGCCGCGACCAGCAGCGCGGCGCTCGCGTTCAGCCGGTGCCGAGGCGTGCCGCGCAGCGCGTGGTGGAGCCGCGAGCCCGGCGTGGGCGCAGCTCCCCCGCGCGAATCGAAGAACAGCGCCTGGCGCAGGCGCCCCCGCGCGCTCGCCCGGGCGGCCAGGCGCAGCGCGAGCGCGCAGGTGTCCTCCCCCGGTCTTCCGCCGAGCACGCGCCACAGCGCGACCCAGGCCCGTGCAGCGCACGCCCACTCGGCGCGCGACGCCGCGACGCCGGGCGCCTCGCGGGGGTCGGCGCGCCAGAGCAACGCCGCCTCCCACAGCCGCGGCAGGTCGGCCGCGACCGCCGCCTCGCCGGGCGGGAATGCGCCGAGCCGGCGGCGCGCCGCCTCCACGCGCGCCGCCGCACCGTCCGGGTACTCGCCCGCCGCGAGCGCCAGCACGCCTGCCAGGTCGAGCGCGGTCTTCATCACGGCGTGCCGCGCCTGCAGGCGCTCGAGCGCAGGTTCCGCGGCGAGCCCGTGCCAGGCGATCAGCAGCTCGAACGCGCGGTTCTCGAGCAGCAGCAGCCGCTCCTCGGCGCTGACGTCGCCGGCGCTCCAGGCGGGCACGCGCTCGCGCCACGCCGGGTCGCCCTTCATGACGCGCGCGTGCCGTCTGAGCTCGAGCGTGCCGGGGCGCGCGGCGAGCCGCGCCAGGTCGCCGCCGGTGAGGAATGCGGCCTCGAGCGGCGCGGCGAAGCCGAGCGCGAGGAGCCGCTCGCGCAGTCCCGGGCGCGCCGCGCGGGCGCGCGCCTGGGCGGCGCGCTGGGCGGCGCGGCCATCCACCACGGCGTAGGTGTCGAGGTCGGAGAGCGAGAGCCGGCGGCCCTCCACATCGGCCCACACGGCCTCCCCGCCGGCGTGGCTCCCGGAGAGCAGGATGGCGCGCGCGCCGGCCGCCCACTCGTCCACCAGCGACAGCGCCACCGCGAGCGGCTCGGCGACGGGCGGGTCGGACCGATCCGATGCGAGAGACACGGGCTCCGCGGGCAGGGGGCTGGTCACCTGGGTTCGAGGCGAATCAGATTCGCCGGTAGATGAACTCGGGAATCTCCAGACGGCGGCGGTTGAGGACGCTCCCCAGCACGCGCGCACCGGCGCGGCGCAGCAGGTCCACGGAGCGCGCCAGCACCGGACGCTTGGTGCGACCGGCCCGGACCACGACGATGACCCCGTCGGCCACCGCGGCGAGCGACACGGCGTCCGGGGACTCGAGCACGGGCGGACCATCGAGCACGATCCAGTCGTAGCCGCCGGCCAGCGCCTCGAGGCACTCGCGCACCGCGGCCGCCACCAGGATGCCGGCGCGGCGCTGCTCCTCCGACAGCGGCAGCAGGTCGAGGTTGCGGGCGGCCGGGCCGTCGGCCCCGGGCGGGAGCGCGGCCAGCTCCGCGCCGGACGGGCCGGCCGCGGGCGCCGCGCCCGCATCGAGCGCCGGCCGCCGGGCATGGGCGTCCACCAGCAGTACGCGCAGGCGGTCGTCGCACGCCAGCGCGGCGGCGAACTGGACCGCCACCGTGGTCGTCCCCTCGCCTCGCTGCGAGCTCGCGAACATCACGGTGCGCGGCATCCGTTCGACCAGCCCGACCTCCAGGCTCACGCGCAGGGCGGTCATCTCGCGCATCACGTCCTCGGGCAGCGTCACCCGCGCCGTGAACGGCACGACGGCGAGCCGCGGGTCGTCGGCCCCCTCGACCCGGCGCGCGGCGGCCGCACGTGCCGCCGCGGCCCGGCCGGCCGGGAAGGGCGCCGGGGGCACGGGCACGGGGCCGATGGGCGCCGCCGGGGCTCGGGTCGCCTGGGCTTTCCTGAGGGCGTCGAAGATGCGGGTCATGCGGGTGTCGTCTCCGCGTGGATCTCTAGCCGCTCCGGCGGCGCTCGGTGATGGCCGCGAGCACCGGCAGGTCGATCTCCTCCTCGGCCTGACCGGCGGTATGGACCGTGAGGTCGAGGCCGTCGATGAAGAACGCGAGGCCGATGCCAACCACCAGGCTGAAGGCCGGGGCGAGCGCGAGCCGCACGTAGTCGCGTGTGTTGCGCGCCTTGGGCGCGCCGGCCGGATTCAGCAGGTACACGATGATCGAGTTGTCGGTGTTCTTGTTGATCTTGGCCTGGTTGCTCTTCTCGGCCAGCGCGTCGTAGCGGGTCTTCCAGGTCGCAACCTGGCGGTCGATCTCGCCGAGCCGGGATTCCTTGTTGGGCATGGCCTCCAGCTCGGCCTCGACCACCTCGATGTCGCGGTCGATGACGGCCTTGCGCGCCTGGACCACCTCGATACGCGACTGGGACATCTGGAGCCGCGCCGAGACCTCGCGCTTGAGCATGTCGCGCAGGGTCTGGAGCGTCACCCCCGCGTTCTGGATCTCCGGCGACTCCTCGCGATAGCGCTCGCGCAGCTGGGCGATCCGGCCCTGCTGCTCGACGATGCGGCGCTTGATCTCGACCAGCGCGCTCTCGTTCGAGTAGAGTTGCCCGATCGTCGGCATGTCGATGTCGGGGTTCTTCTCGAGTTCGCGCATGATGCGCTGCTGGGTCTGCGCCTCGGCGAGGTCGGCCATGACTTCGGTGCGCCGCATGTCGAGCGACGTCTGCTGGGAGATCAGGTTGCGCCTCTGCTCCGGCAGGTCCACGACGCCGGCCTGGTTCGCGAACTCGCGGCGCAGCTCGGTCCAGTGCTGCAACCCCGCCGCGGCCTTCGCGGTCTCGGTCTCGAAGAACCTCTCCGGGTAGCGCAGCTCCGAGCCCTGGCGGTACTCGATGTAGGCGTGGATCAGGGCGTCGCACACCTTCTGCGCCACTTCGGGGTCGCCATCCTGGTAGGCGATGCCCAGCACGTTGCTCTTGCCCATCACCTCGGCGTCCACCTGCGCGGCGTTCACGCCGAGGCGGCGGCCGTCGGCTTGCGCGCGCTCGTTGAGCAGCTCGCGCGTGCGCTGGAGCACGGGGTAGCTCTTGACCGTCTCGACCTCGCTCCCCAGCTCGGTCTCCCAGTCGTTCATGATGTGGCGGTCCGGAATCAGCGCGCTCTGCTGCTCGCCGCGCCGGATCATCACGCGTCCCGACGACACGTAGACCAGTGGCGTGGTGAACGCCACCGTGAGCACGGTGGCCGTGGTGACCAGGAACAGCCCGAGGATGATCCAGCGGCGGCGGAAGACGACCGAGAGAAACTCGCGGGCGGTGGCGCGCTGTCCCGCGGCGGGCATGGTGGCGGTCGTGATGTCGGGCTTCATGAACGGGTCCCCTACTGCGACGAGGTGGACCGGACGAGGAACACCCGGTCGAGGTTGAACAGCTCCCAGCCCACCATCCCGAAGGTCAGGGCGTGCACGGTTTCGCCGAAGAACTGGCGCGCGAAGACGTCGACGTTCCCGATGGTGGAGCGCGGCACGTAGACGATGTCGAAGCGTGAGAGCGGGACGTCGCCCTCACCCTTGAGGATGCGGTCCACCTTGACCCTCATCACCTTCACGTTGCGGGTACCGTCGCGGTGGAAGATGAGCACGCTGTTGCGCGCCGCGTCGTCGGTGAACCCGCCCGCCGCGCTGAGGGCCTGGAGCAGCGTGGTGAACGGGCCGACCGGGAAGGAGCCGGGCTTGAGCACGCGACCGAGCACGTGGACCTGGTTGCCGGCCATTTCGCTCACTTCGACGGTCACGCGCGGCTGCTTGAGCTCCCCGGAGAGCAGGTGGAGCAGCGTGCCCTGCAGCTCGCCCGGCGTTTGCCCGGCTGCGATCAGGTCCCCCACCGGGAAGACCGAGATGCGGCCGTCGGGACGCACGCGCGCCTCGCGGATCAGGTCGAGGCCGGTGCCGACGCCGGTGGGACCGAAGTTGATCTTGAGCACGTCGCCGGGCACGATGCGGTACTCGGCTACCTTGCTCCAGTCCATGCCGACGGAATCGGAGCTTGCGTCGGCGCGTGCGGCGGACGCGGCATGCGCCGACACGGGCGCGGCCAACGCCAGGATGGCAGCCAGGGCGAGAAGACCGTTGCGGATCACTTCCACTCCCGATCGGTGGGAAAAAAGCCCCGGTTCGCTGCGCACGGGGACCGGGGCCTGGTGATCGCGATGAGGCCCTGAAGGCACCGGACGCAATGGACCGGACGGGGGGCGAACCCCCGGTTCACGATCCAGCAGCAGGGTCAATTACTTACCAGGCCCTGCCCGAAGCGGTAGCAAGATGCGTCTCGGAAAGCCTCCGCCGGCGATCACAAAGCTCACCGCAAGTCACGGTGAGAAAGCGGTTTGAAGTATAGGCGGAGCTCCCGGGACTGTCAACCGCCGACTCCCGCCGGGGCGACCCGAGTGGAACCCGTCGCAAGCCCTATGCCGCACCTTTCCCCGGGAGCCGGGCCAGCACCGCGGCGGCCAGGAGGGGCACCATGATCTCGTGGTGGCCGGTCAGGGCGTAGCCGCGGGCTCCGGGCGCCCGGGTGGGACGCTCCACCAGGTTCACGCGCGGCCGGTAGTGCTGGATCTGGTCGAGGTTGACGGTGGTGAGCCCGGAGAGGTCGGCGCCCAGGTTGCGGGCCACCGCGAGCGCCTTGAGGAACACCTCCGGCAGGAGGACCGCCGAGCCGATGTTGAGCGCCACGGCGCCCCGGGCTTCGGCGAGCGTGGCGGCGAGAATCCGGAAATCGCGCAGGGTGGTCGCGCCGAGCGCGGCGCCGTCGCAGCGCGGGTGGTGGTGGATGGTGTCGGTGCCGATCGCCACGTGCACCGTCGCCGGGATGCCGAGCCGGCAGGCGCTCGCGAGCAGGCTCACGTCCGCGTGCGGGGGGTTCTCCTCCGCCAGAGCGCGGCCCCAGCACTCGCCGAGCCCCTCGCCGCGCCGCGCGCCCTCGAGCATCGCGGCGTTCATGAAGTCGCCGGTCTCGTCCACCATGCCGAAGCTCCCGGCGTGGAGGTTGGCCTCGACGTCCTCCGAGGTGCGCCCGATGCGTGCGATCTCGACGTCGTGGATCGCCGCGGCCCCGTTCATCGCGAGGTGGGTGACGGCGCCGCGCTCCATGAGCGCGATGAGGCAGGGCGGCACGCCGACCTTGACCACGTGCCCCCCGCACATGACGAGGACCGGGCGGCCCGCGCGCCGGGCTTCGACCACGCGTGCCACCACCTCGCGCAGGGCGCGCGCGGCGAGCTGGTCGGGGAGCGCGTCGAGCACCGCGGCGGCCGCGGCCGGGTCGAGCGGGCGGGCGAAGTCCGCCACGCTCACGCGGGTCGGCCGCGACGAAACCGGGCCCACGGTGAGCCGCGACAGGTCGGCCTCGCGGAAGCGTCCCATCAGGTGCCGGGCCTGACGTCCACGAGCACGACGCTGATCGAGCCGATGATGACCTTGCTCTTCATGAGCACCGGCATGCGGCGGCTGTCGTCGGTGATCCAGATCACGAGGCGGCCCTGCTTCTTGAAGATGCCGCCGGCCTTGAGGATCGGCTCGATCGCCACGCAGTCGAACGTGCCCGCGGGGGTCTCGATCCGCTCGCGGCCCAGCACCTTCACCTGGAGCGGCTGGCTCTTGCGACTCGCATGGTAGTCGAACACCACGCTGCCGCCCAGCGGCAGGGCCTGGAACCGGGTGTAGTAGAAGGACGAGAGCGCGTCCTGGACCCGCGGCGGGGTCGGGAAGACCCGTCCGTCGCTGTAGACCGCCTGGCTCTTCTCGTGGTCGAACACGATCTCGCTCTTCGTCTTGAAACGCCCCTCGCGCCGGTCCTCGAAGTAACGCCAGCTGTAGAGCCCGCGGCGGTCCCAGTAGGACTCGATGCGATTGCGCACCTTGTAGAAGCGGCTGAAGAACGCGTTCGACTCAGCACGCGCCACCAGCTGGTAGACCGGGCGCCCGTTCCAGTCGCGGACCGCGGGGACCTCGAGCCACGCGCTCCCGGCGTGGATGAAGCCGTACTGCACCGAGAACTTCAGCGACTCGCCGACGCGGATCGGCTCGGCCGCCGGCGGCAGCACCTCGCGCCTGCCCGGCCCGGGCACCAGCACCGAGGCCGTGATGTCGCCGCTGTCGGGCGGCGGCGCGAGCGCGGAATCCGCCGCCGGGGCGGGCGTGGCCAGCGCGACCGCGAGCAGCACGGCCAGCGCGGCGGCGTGGAGATCCCCGGGAGAGGATGGCGCTGGAGGAAGCGAGCGACGACCTCTAGACTGCGGGGCGGGAGTCATGCGCCCTTGAGATGTCGCAAGTCCAGTGCCGGTCCGTGGTCACTCGCATCGCGGGACACTATGGGAGCCGCTCCATGTCGCTGTCAAACCCCCGCTTGCCCGCCGCTCCGCGTGCCGTGAAGCTCGCGCGGCGGGCGGCCGGGGCCGCATGAGCGCGGGCCGCAGGCGTGGCGCGGGCGCCGCGCCCGCGCCCGGCCAGGAGCGCGCACTCCCTGCCGCCCCCGCGCCCGCGCCCGCCGGCTTCCTCGATCGCCGCGCCACCGCGCTCGTGCTCGCGCTCGCCGCGGGCCACGCGGCGCTCTACTCCGCGCTGTGCGCGCTCAAGTACCGCCACTACCTGTACACCGACTTCGACTTCGCGATCTTCGCTCAGGCCACCGACCAGCTGTTGCGCGGCTCGCTCTTCGGCTCGATCCGCGGCATGCCGTGGCTGGGCGACCACGCGTCGCTCATCCTGTTCCTGGTGGCGCCGCTCTACGCTCTGCTGCGGCACCCGGTCACGCTGCTGGTGGTGCAGAGCGTCGCGCTCGCGCTCGGCGCGCTGCCGGCCGCGTGGCTGGCGCGGCGCGAGAGTGGGAGCGCCGCCGCCGCCGTGGGTTTCGCCGCGCTCTACCTGCTCTACCCCGCGGTCGGCTACGCCAATCTGTTCGAGTTCCACCCCGAGACGCTCGCCACGCCGCTGCTGCTGCTCGCCTTCCACGACCTGCGCGCGCGGCGGCCGGGACGCATGACGCTCGCCGCCGGCCTCGCGCTGCTCGCGCGCGAGGACGTGGCCCTGGTGGTGCTCGGGATGGCGCTCTACGCGCTGGCGACCGCGGGGGGACGGCGGCGGCGCGATGCGGCGGTGCTGGCGGTGCTGGCGGTGGCGTCGCTGCTCGTCACGTTCGCGGTGCTCAGGCCGCTCCTCGGCACCGGGCAGGCCGAGTACGGCCGCATGTACGGGGCCTGGGGCGCCACGCCCGGCGCGGCGCTGGCGAACATGGCGCGCGAGCCGCTGCACGCGCTGGCCTCGCTGTTCGGAACGCCAGGAGACGCGCTCGACACGCGGCTCAAACGCGAGTACTTCGTCCACCTGCTGGCGCCGCTCTCGTTCCTGCCGCTGCTCGCCCCCGGCGCGGCACTGGTCGCGTCGCCGGTGGTGCTCGAGCACCTGCTCTCCTCGCGACTCGCCCAGCACACCATCGTGTTCCAGTACACCGCGCTGGTGACGCCGTTCCTGGTCGCGTCCGCGGCGCTCGGCTACGGGGCGCTGGTGCGGCGCGCCGCCCGGGGAGCGCGCGCGCGGGCGCTCGCGGCCCGCCTCGTCGTCCCGCTGCTCGTCGTGTCGCTGGCGTGCAACGCGCTGTTCGGGCCGCTCCTCGGAAGCGGGAAGCTCCAGGGCATGGCGCGGCCCGAGGCCCTGGCGCCCTCGGAGTATGACCGCACTCTCGAGCCGTGGCGCGATGCGCTGGTGGCGCGCGTCCCGGACCGCGGCGGCGTGGTGGCGGGGATGGAGTTCCTCGCCCGCTTCACGGACCGCGCCGAGGTGCACGCGCTCCACCACCTGATCGGCGGGCGCTACACGTACTCGACTCTGGCCTACCCGGTGCCCTCGGGCATCGCCGCGGTGCTCGCCGACCTCGGCAGCGGCGGGCTGTTCCACCTGGTGGATGCAGGGACGAGCGTGCGCTGGCGCGAGCTGCGGCGGCGCAACCACCTGAGGCCGGTGGACGCGGCCGACGACGTGGTTCTGTTCCTGCGCGACGCCCCGGACTCGATCGAGCTGTGCGCCCCCGGGCCATGCCCGCTGCAGCGCCAGCGCCGCGTGGTCTACGACGGCGAGCTGGCCTTCCTCGGCGCGGAGATGGGCGGGCCGGCCGCGCCGGGAGAGCGCGTCACGTTCCGCACCTGCTGGCGGCGCATCGCACCCACCGACCGCTTCTTCCTGACCGAGTTCGTGGTGGTGGACACTGCGAGCCGCCCGGTGCTCCAGCTGTGGCGCTACCTGGGCTACACGCTCCATCCGGTGGCCGGTTGGCCGGCCGACACCACGATGCGCGAGACCTACCGGCTCGCGCTCCCGCGCGACCTCGCCCCGGGCGGCTACTTCGTGGGGATGCGCCTGTGGGGCCGCGGCGCGCAGCAGGCGATCTGCGAGGCCGACGACCCGGCGGTGCGCGCGAACGAGGGTTTCGTCTCGCTCGGGCGCTTCGAGGTGCTCCCGGCCCGCGCGCGCCGGCGCTGAGTCAGGCCTCGCGGGGCGCGCGCGCCGGGACCGCGCGGCCGGCCGCGCGCTGGCCCGGCACACCGGGCTACGCCGGCGCCGGGGCGGCAGCCTCGAT
>ERZ1292640.3294-Hain-H43-02um-R1-3294-length-12594-cov-6_pt1 | contig 12594 bp, 16 predicted proteins | sample MGYA00564404_ERZ1292640 | MGnify/ENA primary metagenome ERZ1292640 (study PRJEB36523, sample SAMEA6512636) | groundwater metagenome | collected 2019-01-08 | study: AquaDiva: Metagenomics assemblies of 32 groundwater samples | reverse complement strand
TGAAGAGCAATTTGCCTAATACATAGGCTACCTAAATATGATAGCACGATAACTATAAATAGTCAATAGTACGGTTTAAGGCTCCTGATCTCCTTAAATCGTATAGATATCATGAAATTTATGTGGTGATACAATTAAAATATATGAAAAACTCAAAAATACTGATTGGCGTCGGAGCCGTCATTCTCGTGCTTTTGCTCCTCGTGCTCGGTTCGTACAACAGTCTTGTGCAGAAGGATCAGGCGGTTACTGCTTCCTGGGCTCAGGTAGAAACTGACTACCAGCGTCGTAGCGACTTGGTACCAAATCTCGTAGCAACCGTTAAGGGTGCTGCAAACTTTGAATCCAGCACCCTCACTGCAGTAGTAGAGGCGCGCGCAAAAGCGACCAGCATACAGATAGACGCTTCTACGCTCACTAGTGAGAACATCGCCGCATACGAAAAGGCACAGTCGGGTCTCTCAGGTGCGCTTGGAAAGCTTCTCGCTATCGCAGAGGCGTACCCAACCCTGACTGCTACGGAGAGCTTTCGTGGTCTCCAGACGCAGCTCGAGGGTACTGAGAACCGTATCGCGGTATCTCGCAAAGACTTCAACAATGCAGTGAAGTCGTACAACACCAGCATCAAGACTTTCCCGAACGCGCTCATTGCTCCTATGTTTGGATTTGCTCCAAAGGCATACTTTGAGGCAGCTGAAGGAAGCGAGACTGCTCCAGAGGTAAACTTCTAGCTCCATGCGCAGCTTTCTGCCCGCGCTTGCTCTACTCCTGCTCTTACCTGCGAGTGTGTTTGCCTACACCTCTCCAGGAAGCGCGGAGGGATATGTGACGGACTTCGCGGGGATTCTTTCCCCTGAAACCGAGAGTACTCTTGAAGCAGAGCTTGCGCAGTTCACCGCGTCTACCACCATAGAGGTGGTAGTAGTGACCGTAAACTCACTTAGCGATGAGGACGTTGCAGTGTATGCAAACGAACTATTCCGCGAGTGGGGCATAGGAAAGAAGGCGACCGACAATGGCCTCTTATTGCTCGTAGCCCCAAACGAGCGAGAGATGCGTATAGAAGTAGGGTACGGGCTAGAAGGAGCCGTTCCCGACATTACCGCTGGTCGCATCGTGGACGACATCATCACGCCTGCATTTAAAGCGGAAGACTACGACGGTGGAGTTGTTGCGGGAGTGCGAGCGCTTGAAGCGGTGTCACAAGGAGAAGAATTTCCAGGGGCTACAAATAACGGAGAAGAGGAGTTTAAAAAGTTCTTTTCTGACTTTGGCTATCTTCCGGCAATCGCACTCTTTGTGGTCTTCCAACTATTTTCGTTGCTTGCAGCAATATTTGCCCGTTCAAAATCGTGGTGGCTTGGAGGAGTAGTGGGTGCAGGCTTAGGTTCTATTGCCTATGTTTTTGCGGCCACTGCCATTGTGGGTATTGGAGCCATAATCACACTTGGACTATTCGGTCTTCTGTTTGATTACCTGGTATCTAAAAGCTTCAAGAAATTTAAAAATGGTGGACCCACACCCCCCTGGTTCTATGGAGGAAGTAGTGGATTTGGTGGAGGAGGTTTCGGGGGCGGCGGCGGGTTCGGTGGTGGTTCCTCTGGTGGGGGCGGCGCGAGCGGTTCGTGGTAGGGCACAAAAAAAGTCCGCGCGACCGACACCCTGTGGTGTTGTATCGCGCGGATTGAACTGCTTGTGCATTGTTTCCTCCCAGAAACAAATCAATTGAACAAATCGCTCCATGTGCCATCCATGTTCTGAGCTTCCACTTCGACTCGCAAGTCGTCCCAAAGGGTAATCCATTGCTCCAGAGGAAGGCCCCGGTTCTCGTGATTTGGCAGAACTATCCAGCCGAAGATGCGTGAATCTTGAATGGCATCTTCCCATTTCTCCGTAGGCTTTAGAACAGCTCGGTTCTTCGTGTCTCCAAGTGCGTGGATGATGATGGGTCTCTCCAGAACCTTTATCCGGAGAGAGGTGGTCACATGAGTGCTTTCTTTCAAGGTGCTTCTCCCGTAGGGCAAATGCCCGCTCTGTTTATATAATCCAAAAAATGTGACTAGGTGTCAATATGTTACGCGAGTATCGAACACATCCACTCTACGAAAGCGCTATAATACATAGATGTTTCAAGATGTCCTCGTAGAGTTAGGGAAAGAAATTCTTATCGCGATTTTAATGATGCTCGGGCTTGCGGTACCTTTTCCTGTACAGACTTCTTCAGAAACTTCTAAACCTGCTACAGAGACTACCAGCAGTACAAGCTCTATTTCCTCCACCACTCTCTATGCGGTAGTGAAGGTCGTGGACGGCGACACGCTCCATATCGATGTAGATGGTAAGAAGGAAACGGTGCGGCTCATAGGCATCAATACTCCCGAGACGGTAGACCCACGCCGTCCAGTGGAGTGTTTTGGAAAGGAAGCTTCAAACAAAGCAAAGGAGCTTTTGACGGGCAGGGAAGTCCGGATAGAAACAGAGGCATCACAAGGCGAGCGGGATAAATATGGACGATTGCTTGGATATATCTATCGCGACGACGGTCTCTTCTTTAATAAGTACATGATTGAGGAAGGGTATGCGTACGAATACACCTACCGGCTTCCGTACAAATACCAGGCAGAGTTCAAGTCTGCACAGAAATCTGCAGAAGCCCTAAAGAAGGGACTGTGGGCTCCTGGAGTGTGCGGAGCCTAACAAATTGGCAAAAACTTGACGGTGTGGTATAGTGCGATTACCTCAATTTCGGAGGTGACGATCTTTATGAAAGGTAGAGCAATGAATGCTCTCGAATGCGAAGCTGCCTACATTACGACCGGACCGAAGAGTCTGCGCGATATGGAGCACTTCAACACTACGAACGCATGGAAATGCCTCGATGCGAGTGTGTCGCTTCCGACACTGCTCTCTAGGTACACTTCCGACCGCTACAAACTGGTTGACGCGCAGTATTTGGACTGCGATCCCAGTATCTCCGGAGCGTTCCGGACCAAGTTTCTTTCGAAAGAGCATTTTGGTGAGCGAGACGAAAATCTCGACGCCGAATGGGTAAAACCCGCTATCCGCGACTACGCGGACTTCCCCTGGGAAGAAGTAGCGATAACTACCGAACCGCTTTTTCGAAATGACGACGCCGGACCGCGCGTCCTTCGAATTCACCTCATGCATTCGCGACTCGACAGACCAGTCGATTTATTCGCGCATGCACGAGAAGAGGGGTCCCATTGATACAGGGATTGCTACTAACTATCAAACGATACAACCGCAAGGGCCAAGCATCTGCTTGGCCCTTTATGTTTTATACAAAGAAAAACCCCGCACCTTTGGTGCGGGGTTTTTCTTTCAATCGCGGGTGCGACTACTTCTTCACCTTTTTCGCGCCAGCGTAGGCAAGCGTCATGCGCTGATCCTTTGGCTCAAAGAGGGTGATGCTGAATGGGTACACCTTACCAAGCTCAAGCGTCTCACGAAGCTCCACAGGGGAAGCGAACTCTGAGATGTGTACAAGACCTGCAACACCTTCCTCGATAGAAGCGAGTGCGCCGTGCTTGTTGTACTTGATGATAACGCCGGTAACTTCCATACCCTTCTGGTACTTCTCTGTAGCGATCTTCCAAGGGTTTTCCTTGAGCGCCTTGATAGAGAGAGATACCTTTCCATCCTTAACTTCGATAACCTTCACCTTTACCTTGTCTCCTACCTTGAAGAGAACGCGTGGGTCTTCCACAAGTCCCCAATCAAGCTCAGAGATGTGTACGAGTCCCTCGAGACCCTGCTCGAGCTTCACGAATACACCGAAGTCAACCGCACCGGTAACTTCGCCTTCAACGACATCGCCTACCTGGTACTTGTCGACAAGGTTCGCCTTCTCCTCGTCTTCCTGACCTGCGCGCTCAGAGAAGATAAGCTTACCTTCCTTAGGGTCTGCAGTGATGATGCGTACGGAGAGGGGAGTTCCTGCAAGCTTCTGGAGCTCAGAGAAAATCTTGTCCTTATCTCCTTCTGGTACACGAGGGTAGTGATCCTTAGAGAGCTGTGACGCTGGAAGGAATCCCTGGATACCCTGCCAAGAGAGGATGAGCCCACCCTTGTTTGCCTCCTCCACAATGAGGGTGTAGACGTTCTGACCAGCGATAGCCTGCTCAGCCTCGCCCCAAATAGCTGCCTGACGAGCCTCCTTAAGTGAGAGCTCGATGTAGCCCTCGATACCAGAAGCATCGACAACCTTTGCAGAGATAGTGTCGCCAGGGTTTGCCTTGCGGAGCACGTCTGCGGCGTTTAGGTATTCACGACCGTAGATGATGCCTGTTCCAAAGGGAGGCAAGTCTACATAGAGACGACCGCGCACGAGCTCGATGATGGTTCCCTCTACGAGGTCTCCAGCACGAGGCGGGGTAGCGATACGGTCAACGAGTCCGGCCATTGCGTGGTCGGGCTCAAGGGTAAAAGTAACGGCTACAGGAACAGGAGTCTTAACCTCTGCTTCTGCAGTCATGATTTCTTCTTCGGGCATGTAAATCGGGAGCGGCGCGCCTTTTGCAATCGGGTACTAGCTGCCTTTCGGTATGCTAGGGGTTAGCCCTATTGCGACTCGTATGCGCGCTCGCGATGTGCTCTATATATAGCACAAACACTGTATAAAAACAAAAAACCGTCCGGTGAAGGAGGTTTTCGAATAGTGAGAGTAAATCTCGAATGTACTAACTTGAAGAAGAGAGATAACGGGGGCCGGCGGTTCAACGAAAACCGACCCCCGCATCCTTATTCGACCCGAGGTCGACCAGCAGGTGGTCTAGTCGGGGGCGACGTGCCCGGCCGCCGCGGCGCCCAGGTTGTCGGCGGCGCCGGCGAGGAAGGTCATGGAATCGGAATGGTCGAGATGGCCGTTGGGGCCGTCGGTGGTGTCGTCACCCTTTACATGGTCGAGACCGGCCAGACAGTGCTTGGTGCGCATCTGATGCACTTCCTTCTTGTCGAGGTTAATCCGTCTATCTCACCTAAGTGAGATAACGAACCTGGATACCGTACTACCATAAGCAGGACTTGTCAAGGTACCTGTGGATATGTCGTAATAAAAGAAATCTCCCCCGCCTTTTTAAGGGCGGGGGAGGGTGAAAGGGCGGGAAGCCCTTTGCTTTAGGCGGCTTCGAGGTCGTGCCTGGGCTCGGGCTCGACGGCGCGCGGGCCCGGACGCAGGCCCACGGGCTGCTTCATGCTGGCCACCACCTGATTGACGCGGTCCTTGACCGTACCGGTCAGGCTCGTGGCCATGCTGGCGGCGCCGGCGACCAGCTTTTGCTTGTCGGCGCGGGCGATGAGCACGGTGGCCACGGCCGTGGCGCCCAGCATCAGGGCGGGAGCGATGAGATTCTTCGAGGTCTTCGGGGCGTCGAGGGTCTTCATGTGGAAACTCCGTTTCCTGGGTTGATGTACATACCGCATGTCGTCTTGGGAACGCAAAAAGAGGGATGTCCCTCTGTTTTTTGTAGCCCTTGCACACGTCAGTAGAAGCATCATAACACCTATATGCCGTGTGTCAAAAAACCCATTCCACCAGTATTGTTTCCAAGCATCTCGTATTCGGGAGAGTCTTCATATATAATTAAGGGTAATGGTTATCACTCATCACGGCGGACAGTGCTTCAAAGTTACGCTCGGAGACCTCACCCTCGTATTCGACCCTATTGCCAAGGGTGGCTCGCTTAGCCCAGTGCGCTTTGGCGCCGACTTGGCGCTCGTGTCGCGCAATCATCCAGATATGAACGGTATCGAGGAAGTGTCTTTTGGAAACGCAGAGCCGTTTGTGATTCAGGGTCCTGGAGAATATGAGCGTGCAGGAGTCACTATTCAGGGATTTCTCACCAAGAGTCAGTACGGACTACCGAAAGGCCAGCTCGACGCGGTGAATACGGTGTATGCAGTATCGCTTGAGGGTATGACGCTCGTGCACCTGGGTGCGCTTTCAGACACCGTACTCTCGCACGAGGCACGCGAAGCAATTGATGAGATTGATATTCTCTTTGTGCCGGTGGGAGGGGATGGAGTGCTCAGTCCAGCTGAGGCTGCAAAGCTCGCAGTTACGCTTGAGCCTCGCATCATCATTCCTATGCACTGGAGTGGTATGGGCGAGCCTAAGTCGCTCGAGCAGTTCCTTGAGGAAGGGGCCGGGGACGCAGAGACAGTAGAGAAACTTACCCTAAAGAAGAAGGACGCAAGCGAGAAGAGCGGTGCTATCATTGTGATAACTCCATAACCTATGGCCTCAATCACCCACCACATTGACCGCCTCAAGGAAAAGCCCTCACACGTGCGAGAGCGTGTAGCGCTTGGTGTCTCGGGCGGAGTTACTACTATTGTGGCTCTTGGCTGGCTTGTGGCTATGAGTTCCTCGGGAACCCTTAGCCTTGCTACCAAGAGTGTTGCAGAGGGTGTTCGTCCACCGGCTGAAGTTGCTACCAGTATTAATGAGAGCAGTTCAAGCTTTAAATCGATGCTTGGAGCGGCAAGTGCAGCGCTCGGTGCATCTTCTTCGCCTGCAACTATCACGGTGGTTGAGACTCATACCAGCTCCACGCTTGATGGGTCTGCTTCCACAAACGCAACCGTTATTCCTTTTTAGTACTTTTGGTTTCCTGATTTTGTATGGCAAAAAAAGTAGCAGCAACTCCACTTCCTGACGCGGAACCTCGCGTCAACATAATTGAGCAGTCGATTACGGCTGAAATGCGTCAGTCATATATTGACTACGCGATGACGGTTATCACCAGCCGCGCCTTGCCTGACGTGCGAGACGGCCTCAAGCCTGTGCACCGCCGCATTCTCTATGCGATGCGCATGACGGGCCTAACGCCTACGGCCAAGTTCCGCAAGTCGGCTACGGTGGTGGGAGAGGTGCTGGGTAGTTACCACCCGCACGGCGACGCGTCCGTATATGACGCGATGGTAAAGCTCGCGCAGAATTTCTCGACGCGCTATCCGCTCGTGCTCGGACAGGGTAACTTTGGTTCTATCGACGGAGACCCAGCTGCTGCGTATCGTTACACCGAGGCCAAAATGTCGCGCCTTGCTGACGAAATGCTCCGCGACCTTGAAAAGGAGACGGTGGAGTGGATTCCAAACTTCGACGGCAGTAAGCAGGAGCCAACGGTGCTTCCAGCGGCTGCACCAAACCTTCTTTTGAACGGTGCACTTGGTATTGCGGTGGGTATGGCTACAAACATTCCTCCGCACAACCTGCGTGAGCTTGTGGCGGCTACTGCACACCTTATCGACAATCCAGACGCAACGGTTGAGGATTTGCTCGACCACGTGAAGGGACCCGACTTCCCTCTTGGCGCTATCGCATTTAATCAGACAGATATTCGCCACGCGTACACTACCGGCCGTGGTGGAGTGGTAGTACGTGGAGAGGCGGACATTGTGGAAGACAAGAAGGGAACCAACATCGTTATCTCCTCTATTCCATACCGTGTAAATAAGGCAGACCTCATTACTCGCATCGCGGATTTGGTACGAGAAAAAAAGCTTGAGGGAATCAAGGACTTGCGTGACGAATCCACCGACGACATTCGCGTGGTGGTAGAGCTTAAGGGAACTGCGCATCCACAGGCAGTACTTAACAATCTCTACAAGTACACGGAGCTTGAGAGCACTTTCCACTACAACATGCTCGCACTTGTGGACGGAGTACCAGAGACACTCTCTCTCAAGGGAATGCTCGAGAACTTTATCGCGCACCGCAAAGTGGTGGTTCGTCGTCGTACTGAGTACGATTTGCGTAAGGCTCAGGAACGCGAGCACATCTTGCTCGGTCTCGCCAAGGCGCTCGACCATATCGATGAGGTCATTGCCATCATCAAGAAGTCGAAGGATGTGCCGGAGGCCTCTCTCGCGCTCCAGAAAAAGTTCGCCTTCTCTCCCCTTCAGACTGCCGCTATTCTCGCGATGCGCTTGCAGACCCTCGCAGGTCTCGAGCGTAAGAAGATTGATGACGAGCTCAAGGAGCTCGCAGAGCTCATCACTCGCCTCAAGAAGATTCTCTCTTCTGACAAGAACATTTTGGCGGTAGTACGCAGCGAACTTATCGAAGTTGGAGAGAAGTACGGAGACGATCGCCGCACCAAGATTGTAAAAGGTGGAGTGAAGAATATTTCAGTGGAAGATTTGGTACCGGACGAAGAGTCGGTGCTCGTGCTCACTGCAGGCGGATACGTGAAGCGCACTAATCCAGACGAATACAAGGCGCAGAAGCGTGGCGGTATTGGCGTGATAGATATGTCCACCAAAGAGGAAGACGTAGTGACGCATTTCCTCTCGGCATCTGCACACTCCGAACTCCTCTTCTTCACGAATTACGGAAAAGCATACCAGCTCAAGATGTACGAGCTTCCAGAAGGAAAGCGGGCCACCAAGGGCAAGTCCATCATGAACTTCCTTTCCATCGCTTCCGACGAAAAGGTCACCAGTGTACTTGCGGTACCTAAGGGTGCTGCACGTGATGCACTTTCTATATTCTTTGTAACCCAGGAAGGTGTGGTGAAGAAGGTGGAAGCGAAGAACTTCGCAGATGTGCGCCGCTCCGGCATCATCGCTATCGCGCTCAAGGGTGAGGACAAACTCGTGACGGCACAGCTCACCAGCGAAGGCGATAGTATCTCGGTAGTTACTGCCGCAGGACAAAGTATTCGTTTTGACGAAGGAGAGACACGTGCCATGGGCCGCACTGCAGCGGGTGTACGGGGTATGACGGTGAAGAAGGGAGACATTATCGTGTCTGCTGAGGTGGTGCCTGCTATAGCTAAGGGCGCCACGCTGCTCATCCTCATGGATAAGGGCTACGGCAAGAAGACTCCTATGAGCGAATACAAGATTCAGGGACGAGGTGGCTCCGGTATCAAGACAGCAGACGTAACTGCAAAAACCGGTAGCATCATCGGTGCCAAGGTGCTCGTGGGTGCTGAAAGCGAGGAAGAAGAGATTGTGGTGATCTCGAAGAAGGGACAGGTGATTCGCATCTCAACCGGAGAGATTCCAAGTCTCTCACGCGCTACACAGGGCGTGCGCATTATGAAGATGCGTGAGGGGGATTCTATTGCCTCCATGGTGGCCCTGTAGGGTACAGACTGAAGTTCCCGTTTCTGCTTCGTTACGGGTACCAGCAATTTCTTTCGTCGTACTCACCTTCCTCATGGCTTTCGCACTAGAGAGTTGTCCTCGAGTGTTTGCAGTGGTATAGCTAACCCCAGAGTCTGGTGCATTTTGCACTAGCACCTATGTAGGGAGATACGCGCATGGCGCAGAAAACGGCTTCGACACGCCCTCATTCGCTTACTTGGCTTTCAATTGCTGTTGGTAGAATCGACACCTCGGAAACGCCAAAAGAGTATGAGGGAGTGGAATATATTTCTTTGGGAACTGCACCCGACGCGGTGCGCCGTCTGTATGCTCTGTGGGAATCCTTGAACTTTGACGCCGCGAAGGCTGCAGCGTCCATCAAGCGAGCCATGGCGCACAGTAGCGGATACCGTCCTTCTGACGTGCCTTCGAGACTGGTGCAGCGCTGTAACCGTGCCAATCACCGAAAGCTACTGGTGGAAGTACTGCTTCTCGAGGAGCTGCAAATGACCTATCCAGAAAGTGCTCATCGGTTTTCGCACGGGTCTTCTGTCCCCTCGTTCTTTAATGGCTGGACAATCGTTCTTGAGACACAATCTCAGAGCGAGGAATGCCAGGACGCATAGTGTTTCGAATATGGACTAATCAAAAGCCCTCCTGCGCAAAGCGTAGGAGGGCTTCTGTATGTTGATTGTGGGTCATGTTTCGTGGGCTGTTGCTATACTAAGTACATGAACTTTAGCGACCCACAGCAGAACGTACTCCAGCTAGGACTGCGAGAAGGTATGAAGGTTGCGGATCTTGGGGCGGGGATTGGCCACCACGCTATAAGTGTCGCGCACATTGTGGGTGAGACGGGTCGCGTCTATGCGGTGGACGTGCAGGAAGAGGTGCTCCGCAATCTCATGGATACCGCAAAAGCACGTGGACTTAAAAATATGGAGAGCGTGTGGGGGAACATTGAGAAACAAGGAGGCACGCACCTAAAGGAGCAGTCTATGGATGCGGTGATTCTCTCCAATACCCTGTTTCAGCTTGAGGAACGAGCGCCTGCGGTGGCAGAGATTAAGCGCATACTTAAGCCGGGAGGCAGGCTCATGGTTATCGATTGGGCAGGCAGCTACGACGGCATGGGACCGCCTCCCGAGCACTGTGTGCCCGAGCATGAAGCGCTCGAGCTGTTTATTACGAGTGGCTTCCATAAGCTGAAAGATTTCCGTGCGGGACCGCATCATTACTCCATCGTCTTCACTGCCCCCTAATACCTTTGTATGGACATCAAACCTTTCCAAGTCATTATCATGGTCGTGTTTGGACTCGCGGCGCTTGTGGGTCTCTTTCTATTTGCAAACTTCCAAGGATTTAATAGTGGGGTGGTGCCCGTAGGCACCGTCACCATATGGGGCACCTTGCCCGAGCGCCCGATACAAGACGCACTTGCTAACCTAAAGCAATCTCATGGTGAGCTCGCTAAGGTAACCTACTTCGAGAAGTCCCTCGACACCTTTGACACAGAGCTTTCTGACGCCATTGCCTCTGGTCGTGGTCCGGACCTCATCATCATTTCGCAGGAGCAGCTAGTTTCCGAGCAAAATAAAATAAAATTGATTACGAGCAATGCGACTTCCGAGCGAAGCTTCCGTGATACGTATGTTCCTCAGTCTGAACTCTTTCTTGCAGGGAAAGGCGCATACGGTATTCCGTTTGTGCTCGACCCACTCATGCTCTACTACAACCGTACCCAGCTTGCTTCCGTGGGAGTTGCGAGCGCGCCAGCTACGTGGGAGGCGGTAGCAGGACTTTCTCCTGCACTCACTCGCATGAATGCGAGTGGGGGGATAGATAAGAGTGGGGTGGCGTTTGGTACCTATCAGAACATAGAGAACGCGAGGGCTGTATTATCGCTCTTCCTGCTTCAGGCAGGCTACAGCTTATCTGAGCGCACCACAGACGGCTTCCAGGGCACTCTTACGCGTCCGGTGGGGCAGAATTTTGGCACCACCCCGGCAGTATCCGCGGTAGGGTACTATCTGCAATTTGCGAACCCGTCTAAAACAAGCTACAGCTGGAACGCAGTTATTCCGTCAGCAAGACAAGCGTTTGTGGCAGGAGACCTCGGACTCTATTTCGGTTTTGCGTCTGAAGAGCCGGTTATAACAGCTGGAAACCCGAACCTCGACTTTGATATGGCTCCCGTGCCGCACCCTGCTACTTCTGAGATGCGTGTGACCTATGGCAGGCTCTATGCGTTTGCGATCCCGAAGGCCTCAGCAAATGCTACGGGTGCAGAGCGTGTTGCGATGCAGTTTACCGCAAGGGATGTGGTCTCCATGCTTGCTCACTCGCTTAACATGGCTCCTGCTCAGCGCGCACTGCTTACTCCCGCACAAGGGGACTTGTTTGAGCCGGTATACTTCCCTCAGGCATTAGTTAGTCGTGGATGGCTGTCCCCAGCACCTGCCGAAACAGATAGCCTGTTTGCTACCATGGTAAGCAGTATTACTAGTGGTCGCCAGAGCGCCTCTGACGCCATAAGTACTCTTGATCAGGCTTTAACTGCTACACTTCGCTAATCCTTATTTATGAAAAAGATTCTCCATTTTGGCGTGCTATTGATAGCTCTCGCGGCAATCAATGTGCACTTTGTCCCTACGGTGATTGCGGCTGCAAATCCTGCCACTCCAGGTAATCCTGGCGCTAATCCCGCCACACCAGGGAACCCAAATACTAGTGCTGGTGGTGATAGTTCTGGAGGTGGCCTCACCAATCCACTCAATAACATTGATTCGCTCCCTAAGTTTATGGAAGTAATCTTAGGTGCGGTGGTGCAGATAGGTACGATTATTCTGACACTCGCCATTGTGTACGTAGGGTTCCTCTTCGTGCAGGCGCAAGGCAACGAAGAGAAGATTAAAGCTGCACGTAGTTCACTGATGTGGACAGTGATAGGAGGGCTAGTTCTCTTGGGTGACAGCACCATCGGTAAGGTTATAGAAAGCACTGTAGGTGCACTTGGCTCATGAGTTTCGCCCAATTCACCGAAAAGATTGTCGGCCTCGTAGACTCGGCCGTGATACCGCTCCTGTACGCCCTCGCCTTCCTTATGTTCCTTATTGGAATGGTGCGCTTCTTCTTCATGGGAGGGGAGGAAGCGAGGCAAAAGGGTAAGCAGTTCATGCTGTGGGGCATTATTGGATTTGTCGTGCTTTTTAGCGTGTGGGGTATTGTCCGCCTGTTTCTCGGTATCCTCCCTGGAGGAGTGGGATAAGTGCTTGTAAGCCCCTTATTGCCTGCTACGCTATATCTATATGAAGATATCTTTCCGTGCTTTAGCTGCTCGTACACTCTCGCTCCTTGCTCTTGTAGGTATCTCGACCAGTGCTCATGCGGCCGTACCTACAAATGCTGGTTTTAATTCACAGCCAATTGAATCCTTTGCAGGATTCTTTATCGGACTCATAAACACCGTCATCGTCCCGG
>ERZ1292640.3293-Hain-H43-02um-R1-3293-length-12596-cov-4_pt1 | contig 12596 bp, 9 predicted proteins | sample MGYA00564404_ERZ1292640 | MGnify/ENA primary metagenome ERZ1292640 (study PRJEB36523, sample SAMEA6512636) | groundwater metagenome | collected 2019-01-08 | study: AquaDiva: Metagenomics assemblies of 32 groundwater samples | reverse complement strand
AACTGTCGCAGGCTGACGCGCTTCGGTGGTATCGCCCTTGACGGCCAGAACGTCTTTCTTCTCGATCAGCGCGGCGATGTCTTTACGCTGGTAAACGAACTTGTCCACGACTTCACAATTCGTGCACCAGTCAGCGGTGAATTTGATCAGGACGGGCTTGCGCTCGGCTCGTGCCGATTCGATCACGGCGCGGTCGTAGTCCTTCCAGTCCACGAGCTCCGGTTTGAAGAAGAACCAAAAAGCCAGGACAGCCAGCAGGATGGCCATACCTCGAACTAAGATCTTCCGCGAGATTTTCGTGCCAAACGTGACCCACGTGCCCCACGTCCAGATGCAGAAACTAAGCACGACCGCAAAAAAGAGCAGGTTAATCTTGCTTGCATCGGGTACGGCCTTGACGAGCTTGACGGCGATGATAAGCAGTACAAAGCCGAGGGCTTGCTTGAACAGATCCGTCCAGCGTCCGCCTTTAGGCAGGCGTTTCAACCAGCCCGGCAAGGAGGTCAGGATGGCGTAGGGTACGGCCATCCCAAGCCCGATCACCAGGATGGCTAATGTCCCCAGAGGCAGCGACTGGCCCTGTGCCCAGACGAAGGCGACGGTCAGGATACCGAAACTGCACGGCGTGCTCAAAACAGCAGCCAGGAATCCCATGCCGACGGAGCCGGCGTAGCCCCTGCCGGAGCCGGCTTTGCTTGCTATCGAGGAGGGAACCGCGATAGTAAAGACACCGAACATGAAAAGGGCCATGACCACCATCAACAGAGTCAGGGCCGTCACGATGACGGGATTGCGCAAGTGGTCGCCCCAGTTCAGCGTTCTGTCGTAAAAACTCTGCAGGATGATATTGGCCCCGGCCAGACACGCAAAGAACAGCAGGATGCCGACGCAGAAAGCCAGGCCCATCATCATGGATTGCTTTCTACCGTTTTTTGCCTGCTCGACGATTCGCATGACGATAAGGGGCAAGATCGGCCAGACGCACGGCATGATGTTCAGTGCCAATCCGGCCAGGAACGCCAGCGTTAGGGCAAACCACGTCGAATAACTCGGCTCCGCGGCGGCCGGGGAAGCTGCACCTGTGTCACCCGGAGCTTCGAAGCTGATCTGGTTCCACGAGTCACGGCTTCGCCAGTCGATTTTTGCTTGCAGCGTTTTTTCAAAAGGCGGCAGGCACAGCAGGCTCGTACAGGTAATGCCGGTAATCCTGACTTCGACGTCAGCGTCGCCGGCTTGGGCCTGAGCTTTGGCGGCCGTGATGGGCACGAAAACAGTGAAATCGCCGGCATAGACTTCGACTTTGGTGCCGACGGGGTCCGTGATGACCTGCCATTTGGGAAAGACGGCTTTGCCGAGATCGAAAGCGCCGGATTTCGCTTCGACCTTCAGCTCGAATCCGGGCGCTGGGGCGGTTTTCGGACTTGCATAGTAGTGAAGATCATGCGTTCCCGTGAATAGGATCGCTATCCCGGCCTGGCGGTCCATTCGGGCAGGCTCTATGCGGGCGGATGAGAATTCCTGCTCGTGCCTGGCCATCTCCGTGCCGGCGGCCGCCTCGGGTGCGGCGGAGTTTTGCCCTAACGCGCCACAGGCGAACGCAGAGATACACGCAAGCCATACCAGTGATGTAAGAAGCGCGTTTTTGAACATCGCAACAACTCTTACTGAACTTTTGCAAAATCGAAGTTAGGCATGTTTTTGGTAAGAAAAAATCTTCGCTCCGTTGCCATAGGTTTGGGTCGCCGGCGGCTCTTTCGATTTTTTCTTTCTAAAACACGATGCGTAACATTTGATACGACAATGGATTACGATATCATACGCAATTATTTTCAGAAAATCCCACGCCGATTTTCTGAAATAATATATGCCTAACTTCAATTTTGCAAAACTCTTGCTCTTACCTGAGCGTGCACTCCAAGACCCTTGAAGCAGACGTACTATGAATGAACCGATCCTTCCTGCTGTTTCTCGGGATGCGTTGCCGGTGCGCTCTTGGCCAGCTCGGCGGCCAACAGATCGGCCACGGTGGGTTTATCCAGGAAGCCGCCATCCAAGATTAATTTGACCTCTTCGGCGTCGAGCGTTTCGTATTTCAGCAGGGCTTTGGCTATGTTCTGGAGCCTGTCCTTGTTGGCTTCGATCAGCTCTCTGGCTTTTGTGTGGGCTTCGCCGGTAAGTCTTTTCACCTCGCTGTCGATGGTCTCGGCGGTCTTTTCCGAGTACTCTCTTTCGACGGGCATCGCGTAGAGTGCTTCTCTGGTCCCGAGGTCCGGCCCATAGCTGATCGGGCCAAGCTCCTCACTCATCCCCCAGGTCAGGACCATTTGTTTGGCAATATTGGTCGCCTGCTGGATGTCCGACTGGGCGCCGCTGGATATATCGTCACAGAACAGCTCTTCGGCGACGCGGCCGCCGAAACACACCTGCAAGAGCGCCATGCAATATCTCTTCGTGAATATCGTCCTGTCTTTTTCCGGCAGGGCGAACGTTGCGCCGCCCATGGGCCCTCGCGGAATGATGCTCACCTTGTGCAGCGGGTCCGCATCTTCGAGCAAGGACTGCACGAGTGTATGACCGGCTTCGTGGTAAGCGATGATTCCCTTTTCCTTCTCGTCGATGACGCGGCTCTTTTTGGCTCTTCCCCATCGGACCTTGTCTCTGGCTTCCTCCATGTCGGCCATTTCGATGTAATCTTTGTTGGCCATGGTGGCGGCCAGCGCCGCTTCGTTGATAATCGCCGCCAGGTCCGCCCCGCTGAACATCGGCGTCCCGCGCGCCAGCCTCTCAAGGTTGGAGTCGGGTCCTATCTTGACTTTCTTGGCGTGGACTCGCAGGATTTCAACTCGGCCTTTCAGGTCCGGCAGGGGTACAAAGACTTGCCGGTCGAATCGCCCCGGCCGCGTTAGCGCGTGGTCCAGAATATCGGCGCGGTTGGTCGCCGCAATCACGATGACCTGGTCGTTCGTATCGAAGCCGTCCATCTCGACGAGGATAGCGTTGAGAGTTTGCTCTCGCTCGTCATGGCCGCCGCCGACGAAGCCGGGACCGCGTTTGCGCCCGATGGCATCGACTTCGTCAAGGAAGATGATGCAGGGCGAATTGTCTTTGGCCTGCTTGAACAAATCCCGCACGCGCGAGGCGCCGACGCCGACGAACATCTCCACGAAATCGCTGCCGGAGATGCTGAAAAACGGCACGTCGGCCTGGCCCGCAATGGCCTTAGCCAGCAGCGTCTTTCCGCAGCCGGGCGGGCCTACCAGCAGGACGCCGCGAGGAATGCGGCCTCCCAGGCGCTGGAATTTTTTCGGATTTTTCAGGAACTCGATAATCTCGGCGACCTCTTCTTTCGCCTCATCGACGCCGGCGACGTCCGCAAACGTGACGTTGGCCTTGTCTTTTCCCTGGACCCGGTGCCGGCTGCGGCCGAAGGACATCAGCATCCCCCCGGCCCCGCTGCGAAGGTTCCGGGCGAAGAAAAAGTAGAAGAACCCGATCAGCAGCAGCAACGGCAGGACCCACTGGATCAATAGAATGAGCCAGATTCGCTGCGGCGCCGTATCGCTCTGTATCACCGGGTGCTCCTGCAGCAGCTCTTTAAGCCAGACGCCGTGCACGTCCGGATTGTAATGGACCAGGAAAGATTTTTTGTCCTTGCCGGGCTGGCCGGAAAGATATTCGTCAGTGAATTGGCCCGTGACGTCTGTGTCCTTCACCGTGATGCTCTCGACGTGCCCGTCTTTGACGTGCTTGACGAATTCGTCCCATCTGATCGTCTCGACTCTCTGCCATCGCCCCAGGGTCGCTATCAGGATAACCATCAGGACGGCCGGGACGATATAACTGAGCGGTCCTCGTCCGTAACGCGGCAGGGGAGGTTTGCCTGGCTTGTTCTGCGGACCGCGGCGCTGCAAAAACGGTTTCTCGTCCTGATTATCCATCATATTTACTATGCGGCAGTTTGTGGTTCGGCGCACGATTTTACCAATTCCTTTCCATCAGTTCTACGATCTTCCGTGCCAGATTGTTTGCAGCCAGAGCGGAGGCGTATTTGAAGTCCTGCATCTGGTACTCCGAATAGCTTGCCGAGGCGCTGACCTGCTGCTGATCGAGCAGCAGCTCTCCGGTCTTGAGGTTCTTCCAGGTGACCACGGCCTGCAGCTCGACTTCTTTTTCCAGCACGGAGCCAATATCGCGGTCCACGCTGAGGGCTAACTCGCCGATGGCCATGATCTGGCCGCTGATCACCGTGTCGGCCAGGTCCTCGTCGGAGATGATCTTGTACGGTGTTTCGGCTTCGATGCGTTTGGCCAGGGCGTCGGACAGCTCGTACTCGACGCCTCGCCGAAAGCTCTGGTTATCGAACATCTTCAGGCATACGCTCTCGACGTCCCGTGGGAACAGCGGCTCATTGGAATAGCCGGCTATGCCGGAGCATCCACACAGTCCCGCACATAGCGCACCGAAACATAGCAGCACGCAGGGGTACGAAAACCTGCGACGAATGGGCCGTTGTTTGAGGAGTCCTTTCTTCATTTTTCGCCGGGCGCCTGATTTTCACTTGTCATGTCCCGGTCCGCGGCGCGCAATTCCTTTGCCGTTTCCGCCGCCTCGGTGCCGGGCCAATCACTTACGACCATATCATAATAGAGGTTGGCCGCCTGTTTATTTCCAACCCTCTGGTAATATTCGCCGATGGTGAGCTGCTTGCAGGCCAACTGCTCGTCGATTTCCCTGAGTGTCTGATCGACGCCGATTTCTTTGGCCTCCTCCGGGTAGAGCAGCCGGAATCTTTCGTAGCAGCTCTTTGCGGTGCTCAGGCGAGAGGCGTCATATAAAGGCCTTTTGCGCTCGGGCTCTTTATTATAGGACGCTTGTTTGCAGTGGGCCATGCCGAGCAGGGCCTCCTTGCCGACCGGCCCGGTTTGCCATTCGAGCGAGATCTCCCACCACTTGAGATACGCTTCGTTGTACAGCTCTCGTTCCTGGTAGCTCCTGGCTACGGCCAGGGCGGCGTCGATCCCTAACTGTGAATCGAGGCCGGCGTGGTCCGTGATCTTTTCCATGATTCGGACGCCTTCGGAGTATCCGCTCAGCTTGATGAATCCGAGCACGACCTTCTTCTTGCCGCCCAGATAGGCTGTGGCGATAGTGAATTCCCTCTCCAGAGCCGCCTGGCGAAACGTGCTCTTCGGGTGGTCGGTCAGTAGCTTGTCGTAACTGCGGACCGCCCTGATAAACCGCCCTTTGCAGTAGTACAGCTCGGCCTTGACGAAAATATCAAAATCAGCTCCCGCGATCTGTGGGAATTTCTCTTTGATCGCCTCGTATGCCTCGCGAGCCTCCTCGTGCTGGCCCGTGTTGACAAACGACGTGGCTTCGGCTATAGCCAGTTGCAACTGACTGTTGGGATCGCCGGAGACTTCCTTCCAGACCTTGCCGTCCACGAGATGCCATGTATCGGCCGGGGCTGTTGACCAGGCAGTCAGCAGGAACCCCGCAGCTAACGCTGCGAATGACAGTCTAAACTTCGGCATACTGTGAATTTGCAATGGTTTTATCTTTCAGCTATCTTCCACAAACTCGGCGTCATTATACAGGTTTCTGGAGGCATTGCAAACGTGCAATCGAAAATATGTATCGCGGCGTTTTTTCCGCCGTACTTGCAAAAAGACTTGTTTTTTGAATCTTTGCTGGTTATAAGGAGGCCGAACGATCAACCATATTTTACCGAGTTTATGGAGGTACAAGAAATGTCTAAGGATGTGCGAGCAATTCTCACAATCATCGCTGTTGGCCTGGGCCTGGTTTTTATCGAAGGCTGTCAGCCATCCACCCGGCGGATTACGGCCGAAGATTACGTGGACAAGATGAAGGCCGGCTGGATCGGCCAGATGGCCGGCGTCGGCTGGGGCGGACCCACCGAATTTCGCTACAAAGGGCAAATCATACCCGAAGATAAGATGCCGGCCTGGAAGCCCGAGCTGATCAACCAGTTCAACCAGGACGACATCTACGTCGAGATGACCTTCCTGCGGACGCTGGAGCTCTACGGCATGAATGCGCCGCTCCGTCAGGCGGGCATCGACTTTGCCAACAGCGGCTACCCGCTCTGGCACGCCAACAAGAACGGCCGTGATAATCTGCGCAAGGGCATCGCGCCGCCGGATTCCGGGCATCCGCAGTTCAATAAGCACGCCGACGATATTGATTATCAGATCGAGGCTGACTATTCCGGCCTGATCGCGCCGGGTCTGCCCAACGTCGCCATCGAGCTGGGCGAAAAATTCGGCCGACTGATGAATTACGGCGACGGCCTCTACGGCGGTCAGTTCGTCGGCGGAATGTACGCAGAGGCCTTCTTCGAGGACGATATGGAGAAGATCGTTCTCGCGGGCCTGGCGTGCATCCCCAAAGAAAGCCAGTACGCCGAGTGTATCCGCGACGTGTTGGCGTGGTATAAGAAAAATCCCGACGACTGGCAGAAGACCTGGCAGCTTATTGAGGATAAGTACCAGGACAATCCCGACTACCGCCGCTTCTCCTGCGACAAGGGTGAATTCAATATCGACGCCAAGATCAACGGGGCCTATATCGTGATGGGCCTGCTGTACGGCGAAGGCGACCCCGATCAGACAATTATCATCTCGACGCGGTGCGGCCTGGATTCCGACTGTAATCCGTCCAATTCGGGCGGCGTCCTGTTCACGACCATCGGCTTCAAGAACCTGCCGGACAAATTCACGTCGGCTTTGAACCCGGAAGGCAAATTCAGCCACACGGCGTATAATTTCCCGTCGCTGGTCGAGGTCAGTAAGAAGCTGGTCCGCCAGGCCGTTACCCGCGCCGGCGGACGCATCGAAAAGAACGCTAAAGGCCAGGAAATCTTTGTAATCCCCATCAAGAAGCCAAATCCCAGCAGGCTCGAACAATGCTGGGAAGCCGGCCCGGCCGCCAACAGCAAATTCTCCGAGGCAGAGATAGCCCAGATTAAGGTTCCGGAAGAACCCAAGAAGAAATAGAACCGGCCAAAGCACAGATTCTCCAAGGCGGCGGTACCAAAACGTTACCGCCGCCTTTCTTTTGGCCTTTATAGTGTGAATTCGTTGACAAGTTGCCTTTATCCTGGTATTGTCCTGAGCGGAGACAAGAAAATGAGGCGAGCAAAGCTTTTCTGTCTGTTTTTGCCGTTGCTATTGGTTCCGACCGGCTGCCGGAAGGAGCCTGCACCGACCACCACGCCGCTGCACTGGGCCGCCAGGACCGGCGATGTTGAGCGATTGCGCCTACGCCTTTCAAGCGGAGACGATGTCAATGCGACCGATAAGGATGGATGGACGGCTCTGCACTGGGCTGCCCATGAAGGCCACAAGGATGCGGTGGAATTGCTTGTTTCAAACGGCGCGAACGTCAACGCCAAAGACAAAGACGGCTGGACGCCCCTCTGGCTGGCCCTCGGCGCCGGCCGCACGGACATCGTAGCGCTGCTCGCCGCCCACGGCGCCGACGTCAATCTCAAATGCGGCCGCCGCGATGAGGCACCGTTGAACTACGCCGTCCGGGAAAGTACCAAAGAAGCCGTAGAAGCACTTGTTGCCCACGGCGCCAACCTACACGCAACAGACAAATATGGCTATACGTCGCTTCATGAGACAGTCAAGAAGGGACATGGCGAAATTGTGGAGTTGCTTATCGCAAGAGGAGCTAATGTCAATGCAAAGAGCCACTCCAATCTCACACCTTTGCACTTAGCAGCTTCAGGAGATCACAAAGACATTGTGTCGCTACTTTTAGGCAAAGGAGCGGACATCAACGCGAAGGAGAAGGACGGTTCCACTCCATTGCATAGGGCAGTCACAAGCAAGCAAAAGGAAATAGTTGAGTTGCTTCTGGCTAAAGGTGCCGAGGTCAACACAAAAGGTGGCTGGGAGGGCGAGACACCTTTGCACTCTGCGGTTGGCGTGAGTGACATTGATACTGTCAAATTGCTTCTGGCTCATGGTGTCAAGCTCAACACAAGAGGTGGCTGGAGGGGCGAGATGCCTTTACACCTCGCAGTTCGCATGGGCGACGGTAATATGGTGAAATTACTCCTGGCTTATGGTGCGGATATCGACGCGGAGGACAAGTATGGCAATACGCCACTCGTGACGGCGGCTGAACCCGTGGGAAATGTGGACTTGGTTGAGCTTCTTCTCGCCAAAGGCGCTGATGTCAATATCACAGACGATGGGAAAAAGAGGTTGTTATCCTTTGCAGTTGCTCACGGGCTCAAGGAACTGGCCCAACGGCTTATCGTGGCCGGTACTGATGTTAACAGTCCGCCTGAGAGGTGGTCTGCTGCGCCTCTCTTGGCAGCGCTTTGCGCCAGACAGGAAGAAATAGCGAAGATGCTGATCGCCAGTGGTGCTGACGTTAACGCTCTGAACATCAGGGGGTATGATGATGATCCCCCCTTACACGGGGCGGTCGGTGCAAACGATAGGGATTTGGTCAGACTTCTCCTTGCTTACGGCGCTAACGTCAACGCAAAGAATAGCAGTAGTGATACGGCGTTGCATCTCGCGGTCCGGGAAGGCTACAAGGAAGTGACTGAGCTGCTTATTGCCTATGGTGCCGATCTCAATTCGAAGAATCGGGCCGGAAGTCCAGCGTTGCACTATGCGGTATCTCGTGGGCACAAGGATGTAGTGGAAGTGCTTCTGCTGAGTGGAGCGGACGTGAATATAAGGGATGGTGGTGGTGATGCTCCTCTCCATAGTGCGGCTCTGCGGGGGCAGAAGGAGATTGTGGAATTGCTGCTGGTCAAAGGGGCCGACGCTAATGCAAGAGACAACAGCGGCCGGACACCTGCGGACGAGGCGGCGCGACGGGGGCATGAGGAAATCGTCGAATTGCTGCGGAAACACGCGGCAAAAGAGTAATCCTTTACGAACCTTGCAAATTGGCTGGAGGTATGGTAGAATACTTCGTTGATTTACGATTTACGATTTGCGATTTTCAATCGATAATCAGGCGTAGGGTGGGGCTTGCCCCACCATCAGGAGATCGGTGGGCTAAAGCCCATCCTACGTGTTTTATGTGTAACGAGCCGGAAAGTGAGGCTGAAAATGCAATATATCAGACTGCTTTGCATAGTTTTAGTGGCTGTTTTAGCTGTTTGTGGATGTAAGAAGCAGGAGCCTAAACCGGCTCCGCAACAACCCGCCGTTAAGACTGCGCCAAAGCCGGCGCCGGCGGAGCCAAACGTTGCGGTTGAGCCCGCCGCCCCGGCCGAAGCGGTCGTTGAGGAAAAACCGGTGGAAATACCGGCGGGAGAGCTGGGGGAGGCCAAGATTGTACGCATGCCGACGGATCCCGTTAAGGCTACCGAAGCCCTGCAGCAGGCGGTGGCCAAGGGGGATTTCGAGCAGGTTAAGTCGTTCATTGCCGACGGCGCCGATGTCAACGTGAAGGCCAAGAACGATGTGACGCCGCTGCACATATCGCTGGTCCAGGGGCATGAGGACGTCGCCATGCTGCTGATCAACAACGGCGCCGATATGAACGCCAAGATGGGGGACGGCACGACGCCGCTGCACTTTGCCGCCATGCGGAACTGTAAGATTATCGCTCAATTTCTCGTCGATGAGGGGGCCGATATCAACGCGGCCAGCGAGATTCAGGGGACGCCCCTGCACGTAGCCGTCGCGTCGGGTCATCGTGAGATTGTCGAGCTGCTTGTGGCCAAGAGGGCCGATGTCAACGTCAGAGACCGCATGGGCCAGACCCCGCTAAATATAGCCAAGCAGAAGAGGCAGACCGAGATCGTCGATCTGCTGCTGGCTAACGGCGCTCAGGAGTGATATCAGGTTTTTGCAGTTTGAAAAAGGTTTTAGAGAGGGCACGGGACAATGGCGGAATGTGTGAATCGCCGGCAGTTTCTCAAACGGTCAGTAGTCGGCTCAGCCGCGGTGACTTCGGTTCTGAGCCTCGAAGAAAAGGCTTTATTAGCCGCGGCGGATAAGCCGGCAAAAGCGGCCCCTGTTTCTAACTTGCGCCGGCAAGAGGCGAGGGGCAACGGGCTTCCGGCGGGGACTATTGGGAAGGTGAAAATCAGCAGGATCATCTGCGGCGGTAATTTGATCGGCGGGTATGCCCACAGCAGGGACCTGGTCTATGTCTCATCGCTGCTGAAGCATTACTTCACGGATGAAAAGATCATCGAGACCCTCCATATCTGCGAGGAAAACGGAATCAATACGATCATCACCGGCTCCGGCTCGGCCCCGCTTTTGAACAAGTACTGGGACGAAAGGGGCGGCAAGATTCAGTGGATCGCTCAGTGCATGGCCGCGACCGATGACCTCACGGGGGACCTGAAGAAGGCCATTGACGGCGGGGCGGCAGGGGCCTTTCTGATCGGTAATATCGGCGACCTATGGGCGAGAAACGGCAGGACCGACCTGATCGCGCAGGTCGTCGATTTCATCAGGAAAAATGGGATTATCGGCGGCGTCGGCGGACATAACTTAGGGACGCCTATGGCGTGCGAGCAGGCCGGCGTGAACGCCGACTTCTACATGAAGACGCACCACAGCGCAAAATACTGGTCCACGCGGGCGCCGGACCAGAACAAGGACGTCATCGACAACTACAACGTGGACAACTACTGGGACAAGGAGCCGGAAAAAACCGTCGAATTCATGAAGACGATGGCCAAGCCGTGGATTGCGTACAAGGTCCTGGCCGCCGGTGCGATCCATCCGCGGGACGGCTTCAGATATGCCTTTGAAAACGGTGCTGATTTTCTGTGCGTGGGCATGTTCGATTTTCAGATTATCGAGGACGTGCTGATTGCAAAGGATATTTTATCCGGTACAATGAACCGCCAGCGGCCCTGGAGAGCCTAAAGGCAGGAACGAAGAACCTTCATATTATTTGTTCGAATCGAAGGGATGGAAAATATGTCCGAGAAGAATGTAAATCGTCGTGATTTCATAAGGAAATCTATCGCCGCTTCGGCGGGCGCTGCGTTGGGGCTTGGCAGCTTCGAGGAGCAGAACCTGTTGGCAAAGATGGCCGGAACGTCGAGGAGCGAAAAGGCCGGTGCTGCCAAAGACAAGGCCGGTTCGGCCGGCAATAAGCTGCCGTTTGGCAAGATCAAGAACCTCAATATCAGCCGGGTATTCTGCGGCGGTAATCTGATCGGCGGCTGGGCCCACAGCAGGGACCTGATGTACGTTTCGTCGCTGGTCAAGGCCTATCACACGGACGATAAGGTCTTCGAGACGCTGGAGCTGGCCGAAGAGAACGGCATCAACACGATTCTGACCAATCCCGTTTCCGACCGGGTCATGAACCGGTACTGGGACGAGCGCGGCGGCAAAATCCAGTGGATTTCGGATTGCGCCTCCGGCCCGGACATTAAGACCGGCATCAAACGCTCCGTGGACGGCGGTGCGCACGCGGTCTATATCCAGGGCGGCCTGTGCGATAGCGCCGTCAAGAAGAACCAGGTGCAGCAGCTCGGTGAAGCGCTCGAATACATCAAGGAGCAGGGCATTCCCGGTGGATTAGGGGCGCATCTGCTCGATACGGTCAAGGCCTGCGTCAATGGCGGCTTAAAGCCGGACTTCTGGGTCAAAACGCTGCATCCGACGAACTACTGGTCGGCCAACATCCAGCCGGAAAACGACAATATCTGGTGTCACAACCCCGAAGAAACAATCGAATATATGAAAACGCTCGAGACGCCCTGGGTGGCCTTCAAGGTCCTGGCCGCCGGTGCATTTCATCCGAGGGACACGTTTAAGTTCGTCTTCGAGAGCGGTGCCGATTTCGCCTGCGTGGGGATGTTCGATTTTCAGGTCATCGAAAATGCGCTTATCGCCCAGCAGGTATTCTCGGGCGAGGTAAAAAGACAGCGGCCCTGGAGAGCGTAAGGAAAACGGGGAAAGCCACTGATTCAAACGTTTAAATGCCTTGCTGCGTAAATCCGAAGGCGGCATTTGCACAGGTAGCGATAACCAAAAGATAATGAGAATCGGCATCGCTGGGCCTTATCCGGCTCTTCGAGACAGTACGCAAATCCTTCGATGCCCGCATCTTTGGCCTTACACACGTTTTCGAATCCCGATCTATAGCAGGCGAAATCGATTGGGCACTTCGACTCCGCCATGATTTTCTCTATATCAAGATTATGTTTATCCAAAAAGTGCATAATTTCATTGCCTCAAAACATATATAGGATACAGGTGGCACCCTGGGTTTGACAATTGTGGGAACTACGTATTTTTTGATATTTCGTAAAATTTTTATGTCGAAGTCACTGGGGTGTTTTTTTAATAGTCCTTGAAGCTTCTCATCCACTGCGGCCAATCCTCAGACCGGACGCCACCGGCTCTGGTCCAGGGACCGCGAGTGTCAAAAAGCGGGTTCCACTTGAGCGTCCAAAGCTCCTTTAGCCCCACCTTGCGGACGGACCAGTCGAGGAACAGATAGTTCACACCGCCGTCGTGGCGATTGATGCATTCCGCCGACCAATGGAGTGGCACGATGGGAGCCAGATACAGGCTCTCATAGGGCGGAGGGGGCATCTTATCCAAACCCTGAGCTAC
>ERZ1292640.2486-Hain-H43-02um-R1-2486-length-14710-cov-11_pt1 | contig 12597 bp, 12 predicted proteins | sample MGYA00564404_ERZ1292640 | MGnify/ENA primary metagenome ERZ1292640 (study PRJEB36523, sample SAMEA6512636) | groundwater metagenome | collected 2019-01-08 | study: AquaDiva: Metagenomics assemblies of 32 groundwater samples | reverse complement strand
GTATAGCCGGTCCATTTAATATCCCTGCTCCCTTCGTAGGTAAGGGGATAGAAGAACGATTGGTAGAGGGACCCGTCGCCGGTCGACGAGGTGGCCAGCACCGAAACGGCCGTTCCAGAGGCGCTCCGCTGGAGAATGCTGGTGATGGCGGAGAGGAGTTTGTCCCGGAGGTCGTCGGCATCGGCCGATTCGAAATAGGTGTCAGGAAGGCCATCAGCGCCCTGCGCCCCGGTATAATTGTTCACCTTGTCATATTCTTCGACTAAGTCCGGTTGATTGTTCCCGTTCCGGTCTTCAAATCCCCCGGTCTTGGCCGACGTCTGTAGGATCTCCCGCCCGATCGCCTGACCGAAGGCATAAAAGGTGTAGACCGTGAGGTTCTGGAACCCGGTTAAATCCTTTCCTGCCTCATTGAGCACCGGCAAGGTCGCCTGACGAAGATCCGTCGTGTGCGCATAATAGGCCACGTCGTCCAGATAATGTTTCCCGCTGGACGCATAATCGGTCTTGTGCCCGACACAGGTGGTCGTCGTCGTGCTGGTACAGTGCGCGGCGTGATGGGCATGGGCATAGTCCTGTAAGCTCGCAGGGATGTTCATATCCTGAGTCGGTTCACCATCAGTGAAGATCATGACGAAACTTTTACAACAAGTAACGTAGTTGCCCGGCGGAGTGGAGCTCCAATCGGGAGACTTGAAATAATAGGGATCGCGGCTGGTGACATTGTAGGAATAGTCGGAATTGGCAAAGGCCGGAGCAAGCTGCGCGAAATAGCGCGTAGCCTCATAGAGCGATTCGGCCAATGGCGTATAGGTTGCGGCATTGGCATTTTCGATCTGATTGACCAGGGTGGTAATATTGCCGCCGACATCGGCCAGGACCTGGCCTCCATCTCCCGCACCTTTAAATTGCATGAGGCCGAAACGGGCCTTGTTCCCCACCGCCTGGATGATCCCGTCAGGCTCCGCCGCAATCTCGGCCTTGAGGGTATATGAGTCAGCCGTGCCTCCGCAGCCGGCGCTGTTCTTTACCGTGAGACTGTTGCCCGACCGGTCAAAACACTTCACGGCTGCATAGGGGCTGATGCCGGTTCCATTCACATCAATGCTGTTTACCGATGCAGTACTCTCCAGCGTCAGGGTTCCCCCAGGGAAACAAGTCCCAACGACAGCCCGCGGGGCGCATTTACCCCCCATCATGACCCACTTGGTGATCTCCAGTCTGGTCATCGTCAGGTAGTTCAAGAAACTTCCCAGCCAGGGAGCCCCAGCGCTGCAAGGATTTCCACTGGCAGCCTTATCGGCCACGGGAGTGAATTTATTGGCTGCGTAGCTGTAGCATTTCGTAGGGGAGAAATAGCCGTTATAGTCTTTACTCGAATCATAGGCCTCATTGGCATTATGGTAGGCCGAGCTGTTCATGCTGCCGGAGTTGTCCATCAGTAATAAAACGTTCGGAGGAACTGCGTCGGCGATGAACGGAGGCGTGGACGTGTAATCCGCCATCGCCTGCGCATGGGCTTCCAATGGGAAACAAAGCGGCATCATCCCCAGTACACAGAGTCCTGGCCAAATAATTTTCGCACCAAAATTGTTGTATCGTGTTTTCATAATTGTACTTCCGCCTCCTATCGGTCATGCACCCAATCGGCTCTTCCGCCTAGTTGAGGCTGACAGGCACGGCTCGCGTAGCTTTCTTACCTCGGTATGATCACGATGATCTTATAGAGGGCCCCTTCTTTGAGCTGGTACTGAACAATCAGCCCCGGCCTGAGCTGGCTCCATTCCATCGGCCTGCCTTCGTCATCCAAAAGAGTCATCTTCTGGTGCAGACGATAGGTCGTGCCCTTCACATCGAGAGTCGTCGAACCGACTCCGGTGATTTCACCTTCCTCTAAAGAACCACGGGACTCGGCATTCGACGATTCAGCCCAAGCAATCGGCGCAAGAGGCTCCGGTACCGCACCTGCCTGCACAGCCAGCATGACGGCAAGCGCCCCCAACGCACCGACTGATCCCCTCAGCCCGACGACGGAGATCTCAATCTCATTTGAATCCATCATCTCATGACCTTCCATGTCTTGCCTCATTTCTGACAGGTCTCGCCGGTGAGGGTGCAGGCATAGACCGCTGTGACCCGCGCGGATGTTCCCGTCGCCGTGTTTTCCGCAATACAATCGACCCGGTAATACACATCGGAAGACCCGACAGCGGAGTTTCCCGTGCCCTCATAACCTGCGAACTGCTGCATGCCGGACCCTGACTTGCCTTTCAGATAGAGCCGATCGATGTCGCCTCTCACCCGATAGGCCCCGACCGTCAGGTCCAAATTGGGTGCTGCGCCTGTGCCGACCGGCACATCGAGGTTGTTGTCGAGCTGGCCCATGATTTCCTGACCCAACACCGTTGCATTCGCTTGGGGGACAGGCCCGGCAGGAGTGGCATTGCTCAAAAAAGCTGCTGGCACGGTCCCGCCACCCACATAGGGATCGATCGTCTGCTGCAGCACGTTGACGGCAGTCCCGGTGCAGGCCTCTGCCGCAGTCGTAGCAGATTCCGTCGAGGTCACGAACCCGGCCATCCGACTCTCGAATCCGGTCACGGTGAGGGCGGCGACACCCAACACCGTCATCATCAACATAATGAGCAGAACGGTCAGCATGGCGACGCCTTGCTCGTTCACCGCCCGGTCTCCACTGTGGCACAACAAACTCCTGCCCCTCATGTCGTAACTCCTTCACATCCGCTGATTGCGCGTTTCAACCGTTCGGGTCAGCACGCGCCGTCGATAGTCCGAATAGGGAGGATTCAGCCCCCCGAAATCGCCCGCCGCGAAGAGGCCCTGCGTATGGTTATGATCGCTCACCTGCAAGCCGGTCGGCGAAAGGGCCGCTGCGCTCCTTCCTTCCCCCAATCCTTGATCCGGGTCCGTTTGCCGCGCGACGATGCTCACCTGCACCAGGCGGATCTTGTCCGGTGTCATGGGCGCAATGTTCCACGTATTGTCGGTGATGAAGTCCGCCTGATCGAAACCGGCGGCGCCCCCTTGATTGTCGATGATTCGGTCAGCAGTCCCCCCATTAACCGCGTTATTGCACCCGTCGCAGGCATAGGCAAATTGGATGTCCTCGACTCCGTCGGCGATGGACACGCCATTTCTGAGCAGGCAGGGCGCATCCCCGCTGCAGGCTGCGACCGTGGTCCCGATCGAGTAGGTCACGCACTGCAACAGATACACCGGCATGCCGGCAGGGAAAGCCGTCGGCGGAGGGATCGATGCAAAGTTAAGGCTGTTGCCGCTGACGGAGGTGACGGAAAACGTGGCGACACCTCCGACCGTCACGACCGCGCCGGTCAAACTCCCGCCGGCCTCTGTCGCCATATCTGCCACGGCGCCGGACGGGAGCGTAATCTGGTTGAAGCTGGCTACGCCCCCGACCGCACTCGCAAGACTCCAGGCTGGAGCGCTGGACCTTCCGATCGGCACCAACAGCCGAATAGAGTCGGGCCCCATGTCAACGCCGGCTGGCGTCTGATCCATCGGAACGATGGCCGTCGCGCAAGCTCCGACCGGCCCCGTCATGCCGAATCCGGCGAGTTTGATATCGCGGGACAGCAGGTCCATCGCGATGCGCACGTTTTGCTGAGTTTCAACCACTTGATCGTTGGCTTTCGTGGCCTTTTGGGTCGTAATCAACATCGTGAAGGCCGCGGCGACCACCACCATGGCCACCACCAGCCCCACCATCAACTCGACCAGCGTCATCCCCCGCTCCACCGCCAGGGGTGAACCAGAATGTCCTCCGCTCTTTCTTTCCATCATCACATTCATATCCCTGCATTCAGAGTCATTCAGGGGCGACCACGGTCGTGGTCACGACTTGCCGTTGTCTGGCAATCTTGCCGACACCGGCAGCTCCGCTCCATGTCACGGTCACGACGACGCTACTCATGTTCAGGGAGGGATTCGTCGGACCTGTCGGCGCCACATCGACCCGCCCGCTGAGCCCTCCCAACCCGGAGGCAAAGCTCCCGGTGAGCAGAGCGCTCCATTGGTCACAATCTCCCCGCGCAGTCGGCTGCGCCACGGAATCGATCGTACAGGCCACGGACGTATCGATCCCGTTATAGGCTGTGACATTGCGCCGATTGGATTGGATCCGTTCCATCATGTCGGCAGCGAAGTTCGTCACGCGCGTCATCTCGTTCGCATCGGCGTTACGACCCAGCGAGAACATTTGCATGGTCGACAAGGCCAGTACGCCGATGGCCAGAATCACGCTTGCCACCATGCCCTCGATCAGGGAAAATCCACCCTCGTTCTGTCCCCTCGTTCTCTGTAATTCCCGAACCATACAGCCTCAATCGTAAAATTTACGGACAGGTTGAAGCGGGACACCACGTAATTTTCCCGCGCGGAGTGATCCGAACCGCATAGGAGAGCCCGCGGTTATTCGAGAGGACGATCTGCTGGTTTCCGACTCCTCCACCCGATCTGATTCCAAGCGGAGAGAACGCCACGGCCGCCGGGGCGGGATTCAGCCCCGTCACGCTCCCCATCATTTTGGTCGAGCCAATGACCGATCCGCCCGAGGCATCGCTCGCTGAGAGTTCGACCAGCCCGCCGCTCAACGCCAGACTCACATTGACGACAGCGTTTCGATTCATCGCAGCGATGCGAGACATATTCAACTGACTTTGAATTTCCGTCACCGCCTGCTTCAATTGATACCGTGCCTGCCAGACTGAAAAGTTCGTCACCGCTAGCGCCGAACTAATGCCAATGATCGCGCACACGATCATCATCTCGATAAGCGTAAAGCCGGCCTCAGATCTTGCTTTGGGTCGCGTGATCGTTTCTGAAATTGAAAAATTATACATGGCGAATCTGTAATGGTGAGCAAGGGGCATGCCGCCTGACACATGGCACTCCAGCCCCTAACCGGTTGATTTGGTAGGCCGCTCTATCGATGGGCGGAAAGCGATTCGGCCATTTTTCTGTCCACCGCCGGACGGTTTCTGTCCACCGCGAATGATCGCCGTCCAACGGGACGGGCGGTTGCTCGCGGTTCTGGCGTGATCCGCATGGTTATTGAGTAGTGGCGCTCGACACAGGCCGTTCGTGCGCCTGCCTGCGAACGGTGGAGAGAGACAGCTGATAGGCTGGCGATCTGGAATGAGTTGAACTGGAATGACGCGTAAGTGGGACTGCTTATTTCATGGCGGCAGCACGGACCTGCCGATAGGTCGTCAGGCCCTGGAGCGCCTTCCGAATACCATCCTGAACCAAAGTGGTCATGCCTTCCTGCATCGCCAGGCTCAGCATTTCGGCGGGACGAGCCTTGGATTGAATACGGCTCCTCATCTCGTCCGAGCCGATCAAGAGTTCGTGGATCGGCACACGCCCCTTAAAGCCGGTTCGGTTGCAGGATTCACAACCTCGGCCACGGTACAGACTCCACTCGGCGCGGTACTCAATGCCGAGCCTGGACCAGGCCGGCGCTCCGTACCCCTGCACCAGTTCGTCGTACTCCTGCCGACTCGGATGATAGGCCTCCTTGCACTGGCTGCAAATCCGTTTGCATAGGCGCTGGGCGAGCACTCCCAACATCACGTCGGCAAAGTTGAACGGGTCGCAACCGAGATCCAGCAACCGGATCACCGTCTCAACGGCGCTGTTCGTATGAAGCGTGCTCAGCACCAAGTGGCCCGTGAGGGAGGCCTCGATGGCGATGTCAGCCGTTTCCTTATCCCGCATCTCTCCGATCATGATGACGTCGGGGTCGGCGCGCAGAAACGCGCGCATCGCAGTCGCGAACGTCAGATCGATCTTCGGGTGGACCTGGACTTGGCGAAGCCCGTCCTGGGTGATCTCGATGGGATCTTCAGCCGTCCAAATTTTCCGTTCGTCGGTATTGATATGTTTGAGGATGGCATGCAGAGTCGTCGTCTTGCCGGATCCGGTCGGCCCGACGCAGAGGATGATCCCGTGCGGCTTCTCCGCTAAGGCTCGAAGGGCCTGCATGGTGGCTGGGGCGCATTCCATCATCTCAAGCGACATCGGCTGCCTGGCTGTGAGGAGGCGCAACACGACATCTTCGTCTTGTCCCGACGTAGGCAGAGTGGCGACTCGGAGCTCAATCTCTCGATCCTTCGGCAGCCGATACCGGATCTTGCCGTCTTGGGGTTTGCGCCGCTCCGCAATGTCGAGATGGGCCATGACCTTGATGCGCGACACGACGGCCCGCCGATAGGCTGCGGGAATCCTCATATAGGTGAAGCAGGTGCCATCGACTCGCAGGCGCACCGCCACGTCTTTCCGATCCGCATAGGGTTCGATGTGAATGTCAGACGCGCCGAGTCGGTCGGCTTCGGCGATCACTTGATTCGTCAACCGCACAATGGCTGAGTCGTTCTCGTCGATCCCGCCAGAGAGGGGCTCGACGGCAGACTCACGAGGAATCTCATTGGTCAACTCACCGAGGATGGCGCCGATGGACCCACTCATCCCCTGCCCTGTCGCCAGCAGGAGAAACTGATCGATGTCTCGTCGCAACCCCACAGCATAACGAATGGTCATGCCGGGAAATGTGCGCCGCACGTCCCAGCCCTTGTCGAGATCGTGTGGATCGCTGGTAAGCACGTCGATCAATGAGCCTCGACGCGTAATCGGCAGCCAGAAATTCCTTTTGAGATAGTCGAGGTTGAGCGTCTTCAGCAAGTCAAAATCGATAACCGTTCGTTCGTCATACGGCAGGTAGGGACATTGATAAAAATCGCTCAGCGCCGAGCCCAATGTGTCCTTCGGCACACGATACCGGTCGAGCAGTAGCGTTTCGAGATCGAGACTGCCGGCTTCCGAATCATCGAGCGCCGCCTGCACATCGCCTTGACTGATGATCCCGCGATAGACCAGCGAGTCCAACACGTTCTGCTCAATCGTGCGAGAGGGTTTGATCCTGCGGCTCCCCTCCGTCTTGCTGCCCCCTCTGCCGCTCAGAATATCGGGTTCGCCGATCATGTCCAATCCCTCATCCTCACCCTAATATTTTGCCAACCAAGTTCCCGGCGCGCGGTATACGACCGGGAGTCCTTTAAAAAGCCCCCGCGCAAGGTCGACGTTGTACCAGACCTCCACCATCGCTCCCGTTCCGGCTGCCATCACGGTGTCTCCCACGATCAGTGCGCCATACACGCGGGTGGACCGTTCGAGCCTGATGGCGCCAGCGGCACAAAGCACTCCGTTCACGTGAATGCCTGACAGTTGCACCGGCACCCTCGCGCCCAGCGAGTTCGTCCCTTCCGGTGCTGGACTCAAAACCGGGACAGATTTCCCCGTCCCACGGGGTCTGAGCACCACATGACCTTGCACGATGAGAAGCCCTTCGAAATAGTCCATATCCAACACCAGCGTACCCAGGTTGTCTGGGCGTGGAGCTTCCCCGTCGAGGGTATCGATGAACACCAGCCCCTGATGGCTGCCAACCAATGGAGAATCGAGTAGATCAGCCGGGGCCATTCCTTGATCCGACTCCAGCGCCCCAAGCGGATGGAGTCGTCCGAAACCATCGAGCCGATAGTAGCGGCCGATCTGAAGCGCAATCTTCTTCAATGGCTCATAGTCCCATTGATCGAGCCGGACACCGGGCGTCGGATCTTGATGCGGATGAATATTCGACGGGAGAGCAGCGCTCACTTCCTGACCGGGCGATGGAGATGTGACGAAGACCGTACCGCCGATCCAATAGTCACTCCATCGATCCTGCGCAGACACCATCTCGCTATAGGATTGGCCAGTGACCGGAGCCGCACTACTCTTCACCACCAGATCCTCGACTCGCTTAAGCGAAAGATCCCCCATGACTCTCAGCTCTCCCCAATGCACCAGCGCCGGAGACTCACCGCCTGGCTGCATGACTCCAAGCCCCTGTCCAACCTGCAGCGCCGCGCGAACTGCGGGAACTGTCACGGCTCCGAACTGAAGCTGAACCGTTCGTGTAACCGGTCTAGGATCGGACGTCGTCGCCAGGACCTCAACCGTGCTCAGCAAACCAGGCTGCAAAGGACCGTACACCTTTACCTTCAAAATGCGGCCCAGTCCTCTCATGACATTGAAGAAGCCACCAGGGGAATCGTTAACCGCCTGATTGTCCGCTTGATTCACCGCATCGAAGAGGATATCGGGACGGTCCGCCGTCCCGGCAAACTGCGAGCGCCCGGCTCCATCGAAGAACGATGGCCCGCTGGCGAGGTCTCCCTGGCGCTTCACGAGCAATCCGGCAACCGAGGCAGGCGCGGCAGCCGGATCGTGGAACCAACTCATCACGAAATCCGCTCCCGCATCGGCCACCTGCTGCGCGACCTTGTCCTCTTTCATGGCGCTGACGCCAGACCCATCCTGACTTGCCAGATACAGAGCCGTCATGCCCGCGATGCCCAGCAGAACGATCAACATGAGTGACGCGAGAAGCACATGACCTTTCTGGCACCGGCTCCTGCATGCTCCCACGCCCATATCTACCCCATTGATTGGAGATGCCTCCGTTACGTCCGGAGACTCATGGCTCGAATCGCACGAGGCCCTTGCCCGGACAGGCTCACTTCGACGACGACCAGTTTGACGAGCGCCGGCTGTGTTGCAACCTTCCCCAGCTCATCCCAGTAGGAAAATCGCGCCTCCGTGATATCTCCCACCAGCACGCTCGCCCCTCCATCCACCTGCCTCATCAGCCTCAAAATGCCGTGGTCGTCGCGGCGGCTGTAGTAGCGGATACGGTTCTGAAGAGAAATGAAGGCTCCGGATGGAATCGCCTGTGCCAAAGGCTGCGTCACCGTGAGCAAGTGCCGCTGCCCATCACGAGCCAGCGTGAGCCTCTCACAACGATCCATCCAACAGACAGCCGCAGTTTTCCTGTTATCCCACCCTCGCCCATCTTCGACCGGCAAAGCCGTTTGGCCGATCCCTACCGCTGCTGTGACCGTGGTCGAGAGGCCTTGAAGGTTCGCGGAAAACTCCACTGAGTCCTGAGCCGCCATAGTAAGAGAGCCTGGCCCTGCAAGCCTCAATTCCTGCTCAAGCACTTCCAGCCCGAGGCGAAGATCTTGCTGCTGCGCAACCTGGCGCTGCTGAGTCATAAACTGTTGCTGGAAGTAGGATAAACTCTGAAGCGTGGCTCCGAGGATGACCAGCCCCGCCGCCATGGCAAACATCAGCTCGGCCAAACTTGTCCCTGTCTCCTCCCCTATTCGATTGGCGTCTCTTACCCGCCATTCTGGCCACATCCTGTCTACTCCGAGTAGCAACGTATTATTGACTTCCGACGAACGCCGGATTGGCCCGAAGGGTACCGATTCGCACTTCACGCTGACCCGCACCATCTGAATAGGCCGCGCGCGCTTCAAGAAACACATGGCCTGAATCTGACAGCGAGCCGGCCCGGCTCGGTGTTACGGTCCAGATCAGATGGATACCATTCTGGTCCCAACTACCGGAATACACCCCATCGCCAGCCAGCACATCACCATCTGCTCCATCGTCACGCATCACAAGATCCGTGACACCGTCGTGGTTCAGATCGTCCAGCAAGAGGCGATCCCATCGCACCGACCGCTTGGCCTCAATCCGTGATTCCGCCATCGCCAGGGCCCGCGTCGCCCATGTCCCGTTTCGAAGACTCCGTTCTGCTGCCTGAAACGATCCCATCGCCCCGGCCAACCCAATCAACGTCAGCGTCATGGCCACGAGCACTTCGGCAAAACTGGCCCCGCCTTCTGCATGAAGCCGCCGATCCCTCGTCATGAGACAGAAACTCTTCCAGTGATGCTTACAGTGAATATCGTTTCACGCCCCTGACTGTCTCGCACGCGAATGGTGGTGGGAGTCGCAGCCCGGCCGCTTGGTTGAAACAGGAACTCAGGCCCTGCGGTCGGCTCCTCCACGACCACTCCCTTGTCACCATACTGATAAAGATGCAGGATGCCATCGGCATCAGCACGTCGAAGCGTGATGGTGCGATTCTCGCGATCGAACACGATCCGCAAACGTTCTCGCCTGGCCATTGCCAGTTGTCTGGCCAGCCGGAGTTCCGAAGCAATTTCGACTGTGACGCTCCGCGCCTGAACCCTTGCCGTCATGGCCCGATAACTCGGCCCAGCCAGGGCAGCCATCATGCCCGTGATCGCCAGTACGATCAGGCACTCCGTCAGACTCCAGCCTTGCTCCCCGAGCTGTAATTCCCTCGGCATGGTCCCTCGCGAAGAAATTCCACTTAAGAGAATGACCAGGACTCCAAAACTCATGCCGCGCCGACCGACATTCAAACGCGATACTGCTCGTCCGGAATGAACGGGACCGCGCCGCAAGTCCGCAAGATTTCTCGCGGTCGTGAAAAATCGTGAAGAACTAGGACGGCGGAACTCTGAGGAATGGTTCTGCTGTTTAGATACAGGGATTCACCTGAAGAGATACAGGGAGCGGTATTAGTTAGTAACCAGGGCCGAGGAGGATTTGATACCAATCGAAAAGCGGCTGGGCAAAAAACATAGAGAGGAGGGCTCCCAACACAAGGAAGGGGCCGAAGGGGATATGGTCGTCACGCTTCATAATGCGTAGCGATATCAAGCTGATACCGACAACGGATCCGGCGAACGAACCGATCATGATCGTCAGCAATGCGGGCTTCCAGCCGAGAAACGCACCGATCATGGCCAGGAGCTTAATGTCGCCACCTCCCATTCCCTCCTTGCCGAAGAAATAGGGGCTCAACCAGGCCAGGAGCCAAAGAATCCCGCCTCCGATCGCCATGCCCAGCACCGCATTGAGCAAACCCACCGGCAACACCGTGGCTGCGCCAAGAAGCCCGATAACCATTCCAGGCACAGTAATGACATTGGGAATAATTTTATGGGAGAGGTCGGTCCCCGTCACCACAATCAGCGCTGAAAACAACAAAACATAGAGGGCAGCCGTCCAACCGGGACCGAAGAACCAGAAGATGGTGAGATAGCCCAGCGCATTAGCCGCCTCGACGAGAGGATACCGCACTGAGATTGGCGCGCGGCAAGCCCGGCAGCGTCCACCGAGCCACAGGTAGCTGACCAGAGGAATATTATCGTAGAGCTCGATGGGGTGAGCGCAGGAAGGGCAATGGGAGCCGGGCCAGGCGATCGATTCGCTTCGTGGCAACCTGAAGATGCAGACATTCAGGAAGCTGCCGATCAGCGCGCCAAGGACCCCAACCGCAAGATAAAAAAACCATTCATGCATAATCGACTCAGCAACCGGCAGCAACTCCAAACGGCCAGTTCACTTCGCATGCCGAACAAACGCTACTAGGTAGTAGCACTAGGGCCAATATCCTGCGATTTACTTCCAGTGCGAGCGTCCCTTATAATTCGTATCTGTTCAGCAAGGGTTTGTCCTTGCGAGTTATTTCAGCACGTTTAATTATACGGCAATATTTCGCTCATCAAAGGAGAATACGATAATGGCACGGACCGCACCCGCTACAAAAACGAAGACGAAAGTAAAAGCAAAAACAAAAGCCAGCCCCTCCTGGGCCAATGTCGTCCCGCCACCCCGCAAAAAGCGGCCTGAGTCGCTGACGAGCCGGGAACAGGAAATCCTTGAACTGATCTGGGCCGGGTTTAAAAATAAGGAAGTCGGGCAGCGGCTCAAGATCAGCGTCAAGACCGTCGAGGCGCATCGGGCCAACATGATGAAAAAGATGCGGGTGTCGAATACCGCTCAGCTGCTGAAGACGGCGATCCAGGACGGAACGATCAAGATTCGGTAGGCTTCACCGCTGGCGCCGTGATTCTGCGGCGCTGGCGGACCGCTTCGAACAGGGTGACGGCTGCGGCAGCCGAGACATTCAGCGACTGCACCTTGCCCAGCATCGGAATTCTGATCCGATCGTCACAGGCCCCCAACACACCAGGACGGATCCCTTCCCCCTCTCCTCCCAACACCAACGCAATCGGCCCAGTCATGTCGATATCGGTATGGAGCTTCTCCGCCTGCGGATCGACGCCATAGACCCAGAGACCTTCCTCTTTCAGATCCTGAATCAGACGGATCAGATTGGCCACGCAGCCGACAGGAATGTGATCAAGCGCCCCGGCTGAGACCTTCGCCACCACCGGCGTCAGACCGACGGCGCGACGTTCCGGAATAAAGACCCCATGGACACCGGCTGCTTCAGCCGTTCGCAAGACCGCGCCTAAATTATGAGGATCTTCGACTCCGTCAAGAAGCACAAGGAAGGGCTTCTCGCCTCGCGTCTTTGCCCGACCGAGAATCTCCTCCGTCGTGCTGAATGATTTGGCCGCGATATACGCGATGACGCCTTGATGATTCCCGGTCGGCACCAATCGCGCAAAGGCAGGGGGAGGCTCGATATGAACGGGGACTCGCTTGACCTTCGCCAGCTGCACGAGATCGGCGAATTGCCGATCGGTTCGCATCAAAATCAGCCGCTGCAACGGACGCGTGCCGGCGCGCAACGCTTCGCGCACCGCATGCAGCCCATAGATCAGCTCCGGAGGACTATCGCTTCCACCGGCTGGTGCCGTCGGGCTTGTCTTCGATAACGATGCC
>ERZ1292640.3292-Hain-H43-02um-R1-3292-length-12601-cov-6_pt1 | contig 12601 bp, 9 predicted proteins | sample MGYA00564404_ERZ1292640 | MGnify/ENA primary metagenome ERZ1292640 (study PRJEB36523, sample SAMEA6512636) | groundwater metagenome | collected 2019-01-08 | study: AquaDiva: Metagenomics assemblies of 32 groundwater samples | reverse complement strand
TTGAAAGTTGGGTTTCGTTCCTCAACCCAACCTACTTTTTGTCCATTTAAATGGGGAAATTATTTAATCATGAATCCTTAGAAAGTTGGGGTTGGGGCTACAAAGTGCCGTCCATATTTGAATTTGAGGAATGGTAAGCAAGTTTAAGATAATTCGTAACGCTTTTTAACACCCCCCCGGACCCCTCTCAAGAGGGGAGTTTAGCCAATTCCCCCTTTGAAAAAGGGGGATCAAGGGGGATTTAAAAACATAATGCCCAAGTTTAACGTATTTTCTGAAAATTGCTTATTATATAACTTTTAACCTTCAACCTTTAACTCCTAATCTTGTCGGCATGGATATTGCTACCACTATCTAATGGAAATTAAAAAAGGCTCTTAACAATAGAATAAAAAAGATGAAAGGAGTGACAGGCAATGTTTAGAATTGCATGGATGTTATTAATTATGGTGATGTTTGTTGTGGCTATTATGATTCAGGGATGCACATTTCAAGGCACTAATGATACCGTTGTGGTTGATAATTCTGCGCCTGCGGCGCCAAGAGGAGTGTATAGCATAAGTGGAGATGGACAAGTAGAGATAAAATGGTATCCTAACCAAGAAAAAGACCTTAAAGGATATGTAATATATAAAAGCACAAAAAAGAGCGGCGACTATAAAGAAATAGAGACTGTCGGCGCAAAGGTCTCCAGCTATATAGATGCAGACGTAAAAAATGGCAATACCTATTATTATGCGATTTCCGCTATTGATTTTGATGGCAATGAAAGCGACCTAAGCCCGGAAATAGTCGAGGATACGCCAAGACCAGAGGGCAGAGGTGTTAAATTAAGGGACTTCGTTCTTGATCCGGATCGCAGTGGTTTAGACTTTTCTGACGCAGATCAAGGAGCCATTGCTTTTGACAGAAAAAATACTGATATATATTTTGGGGTTGACACAGTAGTAAGTGTGCCTTATATTTATTCGGATACCGATGTCAAAATACAAGACCTCGGTTATACGGATTCTATGGACGAAGTGGACGTCTCTCCGGTCAAGGGATTTACAACGCTGTTTGTTGAGGCGATTGTTGGCCATACTTACGCATTTTTAACAACCGATGATCATTATACAAAGATCAGGGTCACTGACATGAAAGTTGATTGGATCGGTAATAAAGTGAAAGATGCTTGGGTAGTCTTTGACTGGGCTTATCAGTTACAAATAGATAACCCTGACCTTGCACCAAAGAAAAAGTAATCAGTGATCAGTCTTTTGTAGGCTGTATGTTATTGCCGAGATCATGTAAAACATGCCGTCTGGCTTGTTTAAATACATAAAACTCGTATGGTATATGCTGCGCATATACATAAGAGGATGGGTTTATGGTTTTTAGCATGTTATATGATACAATAGCTTATCAGTTGTTATTTGCAATAAACCTAAATCAATATAGACGAAAACCATAAACCCATCTTACTATCACGAGTTTTTCAGTTAGCTATATATTCCAATAGAAAGAAGATTCTTCACTCCGTTCAGAATGACATTTTATGTCGCCCTGAACGAAGTGAAGGGTCTTCTTATGCCATAACTGAAAAACTCGTATTACTATGGAAAATATATGTATAAAACTTTAGTCATAAGATTCTTTTTAATATTTGTGCTATTAATCTTTGTAACGTTTGTATCGGGAGCGCAACCGCTTCTCGATCAGCCTGTTAATAACGTCGGATTGCGCCCCGGTGAAACGCTTGAATACAGCATTAAAGTCAAGGGCATACCTGCAGGATCCCAGATTATGGAGATAAAAGGCAAAAAAACAATAAACGGGCGAGAGGTATATCATCTTGAGTCAAAATCAGTGGCAAACTCATTTTTTAACCTATTTTATCCTTTCAGCGACCAAATTGAAAGTTATGTGCTAAAGGACCCTTTTTATCCAATAAAATTCCAGAGGTATCTTATAGATGGAAAATATAATGGTAGAACAACCGTAGATATTGATGATAATAAACGCATCGCAAAAATAGTCAAGGATAATAAACGCTCTGAAATCAAAATACCTGATGGTGTGCAAGATGAACTTTCAATGCTTTATTTGATACGCATGAAAAATGTTGATATTGGGCAGGAATATGAATTTTCTGCAATAATGGGAAATAGGATCTATAAAGTTGTCATTGAAGTGCTTAGAACAGAGGATATTAAGACAATCTTTGGTAAAACCAAAACCATAGTGCTTAAATCAATGCCGAGAAATGCTTTGCTGTGGATTACCAATGACAAAAATCGGATACCAGTAAAATTGGAAATAAACACAAAAATTGGTAAATTAGTAGCCGATCTTAAAGCAATGAATTAAAAATGAAACCAGCCACAAAATCAAAGCTATGTGATCCAAAGCCCTTGAAATCACAGGTGGAGATCGTCTTATGGTAGTCGCAGAAATTCCCCATCCAATACCTGTCACAAAAAGCTAATTCCTTCGTTATTTTCCCCTATCGCTGATATTCCTTGAACTTGCATATATAGATTGCTATAATATATTTGCTGATATAAAATCAAATAAACTCCAATAGGAACGATATATGCCTTAATCGCAAGAAAGGAAATTATAATGCCGAAAATTACTTTTATGGGCGCTGGCGGATTTAGTTTTCCTGCCCGAATAACGCTTGATATTTTGTCATTCCCTGAACTTCAGGATTCAACAATCACAACGCTGATGACACGGATTTAGCGGATTTTAATATAATGCTTAAATCAAATCCGCGAAAATCCGTTCAATCCGCGTCATCCGTGTTCTATTCCTAAAAATTTACATCATTTATTAAAGTTGCTTAAAGGTTAGGAGAGTTAATACTCATTTATTTGGTTGCCATGATATACAGAATATTATTATTTGCCATTTTTTCCATAATTGCTTTACAACTCAATGTATACGGAGGTGAAACATTGTTAAAGGATATACGCAAAGAGCATCCAAGACTCCTCGTCCTTAAAGGCGATGAGCAAAGGGTAAAATCCCTAATTCAGACGAATTCGCAAGCAAAAGCTATTTATGAATCACTGAAACGAGAAGCCGAAAAGCTACTTGATCAACCGCCGGTTGAATATGAGTTAATCGGTCCCAGACTACTTCATATAAGCCGAAGATGCCTTCATAGGATACAAACTTTGGGGACAATGTATCGTCTTGATGGAGATGACAAATATCTCCAAAGAGCTAAGAAAGAGCTTATGGCTGTCGCAAAATTCAAAGACTGGCATCCAGAGCATTTCCTTGATACCGCTGAAATGACTCTTGCCTTTGCTATCGGATACGATTGGCTTTATGATTCATTGACCGATGAAGAACGTGGCATTATCAGAAAAGCCATAATTGAAAAAGGATTGGAACCTGCCAGAGAAGCCTATGAGGGTGAAAAGCCCTGGAGATGGTGGGTTAATTGCGATCATAACTGGAATCAAGTCTGCAACGGTGGCATAGTTCTTGGGGCGTTAGCTATTGCGGAAGATGAGCCTGAATTATGTGAATATATACTAGATCAATCGCTTAAATCTATTCCAAAAGCAATGAAAGAATTTGCGCCTGATGGTGGATGGACAGAAGGTCCCGGCTATTGGAATTATGCGACTCGCTATAACGTCTATTTCCTTGCAGGATTAAAGACCGCTCTTGGAGACGACTTTGGATTATCAAAAATGCAGGGATTTCCAGAGACAGGTCTATTCCGAATACACTTTGTCAGCCCGACAAATCTGACGTTTAATTTTGCTGATGCAGGCGCTGGTGCAGGTTCAGCGGCGCAGATGTTCTGGATGTCAAGGGAGTTCAATAAGCCAGAATACGCTTGGCATGAACGCCATTATTCTCATGGTGCTGACGCATTTGCATTATGGTGGTTTGACCCAAGTGCATACGATTATAAATCACTGCCATTAGACGCTTTTTATAAAGGTATTGATGTTGCATTTTTCCGAAGTGCTTATGAAGACCCAAACGCAATATTTATCGGATTTAAGGGCGGAGATAACAAAGCCAATCATAGCCATTTAGATTTAGGCACTTTTGTGCTTGATGTATTTGGCAAAAGATGGGCTGTTGATATAGGTCCCGATGATTATAATCTGCCGAATTATTTCGGAAAAGATCGCTGGACATATTATCGTCTTAATACAAAGGGGCATAACGTTCTTGTTATAGACGGAGAAAATCAAGACCCAAAGGCAGAAGCGCCGATTATAAAATTTAAGTCGGAACCTGATCACGCCTTTGCGATCACTGACCTTTCATCAGCTTATGCAAAAAATACAAAGCGTGTTATGCGTGGAATGGCGTTTTATGACAGATCAAGGATTGTGATTCAAGACGAGGTCGAAGCAGATGACCCGGTAGAAATTGTCTGGGGATTCCATACTACTGCCAATATAGAGATTGACGGCAAAAAGGCAATATTGTCGCTTGATGATTCTCATATTGTTATTCGCATTGTAGAACCAAGCGATGCGGAATTTAAGATTGTCTCTGCACAACCGCCAAAACCGCAGGCACAAAACGAAGGAATAAGCAACCTGACTATTCAGTTACCAAAAGAAACAAAGAACGCGAGAATAGTTGTAGAGATAATTCCTTATCGTGACAAAATTCCTCCGTTCACGGAAATGAATATATATCCACTCAATGAATGGGATTGATCAGGAGTTTAAATGAAGTTAGATGAAATTAAAGCATTAGTTTCTGAACTAAATCTCGAAAATAAATTTATTAAGCCAGAGGAAGTTATTTTTGCTATCAAAGATAGAGGTGATCTGAAAACCACGTTTCCAATTCCCAATTGCAACAGATGCACGGATAAATGTTGTCCGACAAGAATTAATATCAACCTTTACGATGTAGCTAAGTTTGTTGATATGGGTCTTGATAGTTGCATAAAAGGGGTGTTTTCAGAATACGTGGATATCTCCCTTTCAGAAGATGGTGGTAAAAATGTAAAAATCTCAAATCCATATATGTATGGAAATCCTAACAAAAAGGATTGTGTTTTTATGGATGATGAGCAAAAATGCAGTATATACGAAAATAGACCCACTATGTGTCGCGCATTTCCCATTACAGTACGTATTGACGAAAATAAACGGAAAGTAGCGCTCTGGAGAAATACATTCTGTAAAGATAAATGTAGTTGTTACGATTTATGTGACAATGAACCGGCTTTCCAAAGTCTACTTCTCAATGCAGTTCAATACTACAATGAGAATTTGGCTTCTAAATCACTTCTCGCGCATTCAATAAATCGCCTAAAAGATATAGGACTTGGCAAATACATCAACCTTGTTAGCAAAAGATTTGATTTTTACAACAAATGTAATAATGGGTCAGTATAAAGCATGAATTTAATAGAAAGGAAATTGCTTATGGATAAATATGACATTGTAATAGTGGGGGCAGGTCCCGGCGGATACGTCTCCGCAATAAGAGCCTCGCAGTTGGGGCTGAAAACCGCTTTAGTTGAACGAGAGGCAGTCGGTGGAGTCTGCTTAAACTGGGGCTGTATCCCTTCTAAATCCCTGCTAAAAAACGCTGAAGTGCTGAATTACGTCAAGGATGCGGGAAAATGGGGCATTACCTTTGACAACATGAAATATGATCTAAGTAAGGCTATGGCTCGCAGTCGTCAGGTATCAGAAAAGCTTGTCAACGGTGTGACGTTTCTTCTGAAGAAAAACAAAGTTGACGTCTACAAAGGCGATGGATTCATTCCAAAGGCTGGTCAAGTTGAGATCAGACCAGAAGGCAAGATCATTGAGGCAAAGAATATAATAATAGCAACCGGCGCAAGACCTCGTATAATTCCGGGGCTTAAATTTGATGGTGAGGTTATAATCAGCAGTTTCGATGCCCTGAAAATGCAGACTCCACCGAAAAAGATGATCGTCGTTGGCGGAGGGGCTATCGGCATTGAATTTGCCTATTTTTATCGCACTTATGGCAGTGAGGTAACGATAATTGAGATGCTTCCTCACATTCTGCCAAACGAAGACGAAGAAATAAGCATTATGCTTGAGAAATCTTTGACTAAATATGGCATAGAAGTATCGCCAGCCAGCACTGTGAATCAGATAACTGTTGATAACGGCAAAGCCAAGGTTAAGTATACTTCGCCATCAGGCGAAAAAGAAGTTGAAAGCGAAAAAGTGCTTGTATCAATTGGCGTTCAAGGGAACAGCGAGAATCTGGGGCTTGAGAATCTTGGCGTTAAGATAGAAAAGGGATTCATTCAAATCAACGAAAAAATGGCGACTAACGTAGAGGGCATCTATGCCATTGGCGATATTACAGGACCGCCTTTATTGGCTCATGTCGCGTCTGCGCAGGGAGTCCACGCTGTTGAAAATATAGCAGGACGAGAGACGGAGCCACTATCCTATGAGGATATGCCAAGAGCGACTTATTGCCATCCCCAAGTTGCCAGTTTTGGTTTGACAGAAGCGCAGGCAAAGGCAAAGGGCGTCAAAGTTAAGGTGGGCAAATTCCCATTTTTAGGCAACGGAAAAGCCATTGCTATTGACGATTTTGAGGGCATGGTGAAACTCGTTGTTGACGCTGAATTTGGTGAGTTGATAGGTGCGCATATTATAGGTCCTGATGCGTCGGAATTGCTCGCTAATATACGAATGGCAAAGGAACTGGAGTATTCAGCGATGGACGTCGGAAAGACCGTTCATGCACATCCAACGCTTTCCGAAGCCATTATGGAAGCCGCCCTTGCCGCAGGCGAAGGCGCTATACATATTTAGATAGAAAGGTGGTGAATATATTGCCGTCAAGTGATTCAAAAAAACGAGCGCAATGTCCCAATATAGAGATCAATAATGAGAAATGCACATGCAAAAGCAAAGATTGTGAAAGGCATGGTTTTTGTTGCGAATGTGTAGAAAACCATAGATCAAAGGGCAACTTGCCAGTGTGTCTTAGAGATTTAAAGTGAAACGCATCACCGTAGGCAAGTTTTGGAAAATATATCAATAATTCTATTTGATAAGCAACTTCCAGAAATGTTTTTAACCTTTTGTATGCTCTTAAACACACCCCCGGACCCCTCTCAAGAGGGGAGTTTAGCCGAATTCCCCTCTTGAGAGGGGATTAAGGGGTGTGTAAAAAACGTTACGAACTATCTGAAACTTGCTTAAGAGTTTTTTGCCAAGCTTTAGGTAAATTTAGGGGAGGTAACGGAAAGATGAAAGGTATAGAAGCAAAACTATCCATTATGATATTTATCATCGTCTTTGTTAGTCTGGCATTTGTGAGCAATGGAAATGCAGTAATTGCACGTGATAGCATTGTCGGAGTTTGGCTATTTGATGATGGTAAAGGGGGCATTGTCATGGATTCCTCCGATAATAAACTTGATGGAGCTATTGAGGGTAAACCAGATTGGACTAATGGTGTATTTGGCAAAGCTTTGAAATTTGATAAGACAGTCAGGGTTGTTGTTCCATCAATTGGAAATATGAAAAAGGAATCGGGATCAATTGTGCTATGGGTTAATCCTGATTTTGATCTAGGAGATAACGCAACTTATGGACAAATCGGTATCGGGGGACATTACGGTCTTAATCCAGGGGTTAAAGATGAAAAATGCCATCAAATCTTCAAATGGGGTGGAAATAACAACTGGTTTTTCAGAGTTGGGTTTGACGATCCCAATAATGGCGTGGGTGCTAATCAATTCACCTCTGCACAGGATATAATGCCCAAAGGTAAATGGACCCACGTCGCTATGACTTGGGAAAAAGGGAAACAAAGCACTGTTTATATTAATGGAAGTAGTATTGGCATATTGTCAGCAAATACAGAAACTCTAACAGAATGGCGACAAGAGAAAATATTTATCGGAACCAGTTGGAATAATGAAAAGCACAAAGGACTCATTGACGATGTAGGGTTGTTCAATACAGCCTTATCCGGGAGTGATCTTCAAGACATCATTAAAAATGGGCTTGATAGAACGCTTAACCTGTTTGCTGTTTTCCCATCAGGCAAATATACTGCTACTTGGGCAAATATCAAGGCTCAGAATTATGGGGATTGATCTTGAATATGCGCAGGCGATCACGCCTCATAACCAGATTATAATGCTTGCCTACTTTATCCAGAATATTTTTGTCATAACCGAATGCGACTATGCAATCAACATAGCTTGATAATTTGGCAAAATCTATCTCATTTGGCGCATAATGCACTTGGCTTATGGTCGGTCTTTCAAACTCACTGCGAAAGTTGATCGGAAAATAATGCTGCGCCGCTTCGTAATTGCCGAGATTGATATTGCCGTTATCAAGGCAATAATAATTCGGCGCATGCGTGAATATCTGGACAAGCTGTGAGTTTCCACCTTTATCAAATATCAACGGCATCATCACTATATTGTTGCCGATTGTCCCGACTCCTGCGTTATACTCCTCAAGTTCGTAATTCAGAATGTCAAAATAATTATATAGATAAACAAAATTGCCAAGAACAAGGATTAACATTAAGGCTATCGCAATTTTCCTTATAATCCTGCCGATATTTTCGGAAAGCAAAGGTATTATCAGAAAAGAAGTCATAAGATTCATCCGGGAAGTAACAAAGCCTCCCTGATTATCAACCCCATCTGGCAGGTAAACATAAAGGGCAAAAGTGATTATAAGGGCAATGAACATATAGTCTTTTTCTTCCAGCTTAATAATCAGATTTACCTTTTTAATAGACAATTTCCTGATAATTGTTATGATCAACAACAATCCCATCAAGCCCGCCAATATATAACCTATTTTTGTCTGCTCAATGAGATTAAAAGACGCCAAAGATTTTATTGAAAATAGATCAGATAATAATCTAGGCAAGTTCCAATAGCTACTCGGCGACCTTTTGCTTGTCAACATGCCTGAGCTTATGATGTAATGCGCAAAAAGCGCAAGAGATGGGATCATGCAACCGATATTGAAAACGATTCCCTTAAAACGCTTTTTAAAATAAACAAGCGAAAGAGCAAATATTATTATCACCAAAACCATATAGGGGATAGGATGCGAGAAGAATGTTGCGGTCAAAAATAAAGCGAGTATTATTCCATTTTTCCATTTTATGGATTCCTTATGTTTCCAGAAATATCCAATTGAAAATAAGAATAATGGCAAAGCTATTGAAAAATTATAAAATCCCATAAGGAAAAGGAAATTGTATATATACACAAACCCCAGAATAGAGAATATCCCCTTTTTGTGACCAAATGATTTGAGAAGATAAAGGAATGACAAAGCCATAGTTACAATGTAAATTGTGAGAAATATCTTTTCAGACACTATTGGCGACACAATATATTGAAAAAAAGCCATCACAATGTAGCATGTCCAATTCGGGAACAGCTTTAGATTTAGGTTATAATATTTATTGAAAGCATAATCAGAATCGCTGAAATCTTTGAGGATTTGGGCGTTGTATATGTGGCTGGGACCGTCTTGAGTGGGGAAGTATGGAAATTTCCATATCGGGAAGAGATGGATCAATATCATCAATACGAAAAGAATTTCAAATCCATACTTTTTCGGCAATGAAAGAGCGTTTCTAAATATCACGATTATTCCTCTATATCGTAATCGTTAAAAAATACCATTTTGACATAGTAATCAAGCGTTTTGGACAACCCCCTTGATCCCCCTTTGTTAAGGGGGAATCTGATGGCGACTTGATTTATTCCCCCTTATTAAAGTTCACAAGGGTAGGTTTTTTTTATAATGATTTGCTCATAAAGTTAAATTTTATAAGGCTTCAGCCCAAAATTCCCCCTTAAAAAAGGGGGATAAAGGGGGTTGTTTTTATTCATTTTTTGCATTTTTTAACGATTACATTACATAACAAATATATTACGCAAATATGGTCTTGTCAATTTTTTACACAAGCATATATCCCGTTTTCTTTATTTCCCAAGCCAGTGGGTCTTCATCAATGAATGTTTCTGGACGAAATGGAACGGGTTCTATTCGATTGTCAATGTCATGGGATAATATCATTAAACGGACACTTTCTTCACAACTGTCATCTGAAAAATCCGATGAAATCACTGCAATATCAATATCACTCCATTTGTGTTCCGTTCCCTTAGCAAAAGAACCAAAAAGATAAGCTGAATCTATTTTTATACCTTGATTTTGTAAATATGTAATAAATTTTTTCGCAAGCTCCACAGCTAGAGCATTAATTTCAGCCATTTATAAATCTCCTCTATCTCGATCATCCACCTTCTGGTATAATCTTTGGTGCATTTCTTCCTGAAATTTCTAGCCTCATCAGGATATCTTGATTGCCGATTGAAAGTTGTAATCTCTGTATGTAAGCTTGGAACGTCCACAAAGGGCAACCGATACAGACATTCTTGATGACGGCACATTCCTTAGGCTTCGTAGCAAAAAAGTCGTTGGAATAACAATAACAAATTTCAGCAAGAAATTCAAAGAGTAAATCGCTAATTATGCCAGCATTTGTAGAATGCTGATAAATGGTTTTTTGTTGGTATTGGTTTAACAATCACCAGAAATATAGCCAGTGGATTATATGTTTTAAATAACGGATCAAATCTTTTTATCTATTTTTACCAATAGCGTTACAGGCTAATAGAATATCAGAACATTTTCTATTGACTTCTAAACATATAAAAATTATAATCTAAATCAGTAAAATTTTCAGTATTATTTATTCAAAATTTGAGAATTATTTTGCTTCGGAAAATATTTGCTCAGTCACGTTGTCGATATAGATGGAATCTTTCTTCTATGTTTTAGGTAAGGTGATACCAATGATCAATTATATGGATTCATTTTTTAACCAGTATCACACTGAAGATACCCTAATAAAAGGTATAGATTCCGTTTTAAATAGTTATAAAAACCTAAAGGTTTATTCGTTTCCTACCTATATAGACCCTTTGTATTTGCGCAAACTCAAGATTGGAAGTGATTATTTCAGATTAATATCGGAAAATGACGGAATATTTTTGTTTGAATTATTGCTTAGTGAAAGAAAATCAGAACCGAAAAATGGAGAAGGAATAAATAAAGTATTTATAGTTGAAAGTAAATTGCATGAAAATATCTATACCGTAATACTTTTAGGACGTTCTAGACTGCATTTAAGCAAAATTTTGGCTTATTTTAATAAAGCTTACCCAAAGGTAAGTTTAAGTTTCATAACCCATAAGAAGCTAGAAAATCTTTTAGTTCACTTTAGAGATAAGGAAGGTTTTGATCTAAATATCATTAGGGCTACTAGCCATAGCAGGATTGGCAAAAAAATTATGACCTCAATAAGTTGGACAGAGCTCTCTATAGAGAGGGCATTTGAATGGGTTGCAAACGAAAATGGATGGTTTCAAAATCTTACTTTTAGAGTAAATAAATCATCAATGCCAACTGCTGAAATTTCCATTTCCCGTAATGGTATAATAAGATCAAATCGTTACTTTAAACTCATTTTTTCCGATTTTATCTTACCTATTTCAAATGTTACTTATGAAAATATCAAGTTTTTCAGTAAAAGGGCACGGTTGGAAGATCCCGATAGAAATGTTCATCCATTAGTTATAAACCTTGGTGAGGATCAATTCATCAACCCAGAGGAAAATCATAAATTTATAGACATCATGAAAACTATGAAAGCTACGTCTTTATCTGTAATACATGGCAATCCTTATATCCATATTTCTTTATTTGATTATTATGATGGGAGCTCTTTTGATGTTTGGGTTCTCTCTGCTGACAAAATCATTATAGTTCCGCAACTTAAAGCCTCTTTTCAAGCTATTAAGCGATTGATAAACTATGTTTTTGATAATTATGCAGAAGGTGACGTTAAAGAATATGAGGTTGAGTTTAATGAATAATAAACCTTATGATGAACAGATAAGTGATTATACAGATTCTATATTCGCAATTATCGGATTTGTTAATTTATTTCGTTACGATGATAGAACCAAAAAAATGCGAGATGATATTAAGATTTTTCAGGGAAGACGGATGAAAACATCATCAGCTAATCGTATAAATCCTGATAACGAAGTTACACCAGATTTCTGCATACAAGATTTGACTAATAATGGAATTGCTGGTGAAGTTAAGAAAAGTTTTCCTTCTAGTAGTGATTTATGGCTGGACGACTTTAGACAGCTTATGAGTTATGATGATAATTTATGTAATTGGTTGACTGATTCAGGTAAAATAAATGATCATCATATTGTTCTATTGACCCATTATAGTCGGTCTAGTAGATTGATCCGATATTTTGAGGAACATAAAGGTAATGACATTATTTTCATAAAAAACTTTATTATAGTTGAATTCTCTCGTAATAATGAGGCAAAATCCTATTTGTTCTTTAGAAAGCAACTTGGTGAACTTCTATATTTTCAAAAAGAAAATAATCGATTAACAGATGGTATTCAAGTTCCTTTAGAAGTGCTTACAAATATATATAAGATTAAGCTATATGATTCCCAACCACCTTTGCCTTATCTGATACATCTTATATGGGAATCTGTCATTAGCACTAGAGTATCTGATGATGAATTCCGTAG
>ERZ1292640.3291-Hain-H43-02um-R1-3291-length-12601-cov-11_pt1 | contig 12601 bp, 16 predicted proteins | sample MGYA00564404_ERZ1292640 | MGnify/ENA primary metagenome ERZ1292640 (study PRJEB36523, sample SAMEA6512636) | groundwater metagenome | collected 2019-01-08 | study: AquaDiva: Metagenomics assemblies of 32 groundwater samples | reverse complement strand
TTTAAACGTCGCGAATGCGAAACTGCCGCCGGGGGCGACCGACTCGTTTTTATTCTGGGAATGCGTAACTGCGCATAGTGCTTTTTGTGAGGCTAGTGGCGGAAAGGATTGTTGAGGCTAGCAGGTTGAAGCGCAGGCTGGCTCGTTAAGGCAACTGGCAATTGAACGCGCGGGCTAAGTAAGGAGATTGCAGGCGGCAGTGTTGCCGCGAATCACATTTTCAGCAAGCCTCTTGACTTGAGGCTTTCGGACTGGACGCTCGTGTAGCGGTATTCAAAGTCGGACTTCTCATCCCCTTCGACACTCCACGGCTTGATGATGACGTAATCACCGGATTTTATCCAAATCTTGCGGCGCACGCGGCCGGGAATGCGCGCGATGCGCTCTTTCCCATCCTCGCAAGTGACTACCATGCGCGAGCCGCCGCTCAGTTCAACTACTTGCGCGAACATCTCCCCCTCCGCAGGCCGGGGTAGGCGCACGCGCTCGAGGTCTTGCACAAAGCCGCCGGGCTTCTTGCCGGGAGGACGGCGCCTGAAACGGTTGAAAGTACGCTGCAATTAAATCATCCCTCAGTTTCTCACGGTGCTGCGCGCGCCGCACGCCTCGCACTGCATCGAGTACACGTTGCGCTCGACGGGCGTGAGGCTCGTGTCGGGCTTGCCGCACTCTTTGCACAACACGCGGCTGGTAACGTAACGGTTGAGCCGGTCGGCGACAGAGCGTTGCGAAAACTTGCCTTGAATCACGAGCTTGCCGCCGTCAACCACGCCGGGCACGGCCAGTTCCTTCAACAAGTATTTCGCCACGTCGGCAGGCTTGTGGCGCACGTAACTGCAAATGGCATCAAAGTTTTTTATAGTAGTCTTGCTGCCCGCCACGACAGTATCGGCGGGTGGAACCTCGAAACGCGAGTTGGAAACCTTTTTTTTCGGCAGCTTGTCAAAAAGCTCGTCCAGCAACTTGTTATAATCAGCTTCAGGCAACGCTTTTCACCTTACTAACCGCAGCTTGGCGCAGCCGCACGCGCGAGAGGTGGAGGTCAAACCACTCGGGTTGGTAGAGCACGCGCGCGATCTCGGCGGCAACGAAACGCTCTTGCCCCTCCCGCAACTTTCCAATAACTAGTACTAGCTCCCCCTTATTAACCGCTTGCAGGCACTGCTGCGCGTGAGGCGTGGCTGCAACTGCAGTAACCTGGCCGCTGCCATCATCCACAGTCAACGTCGCCTCGCCCGAACTGCCGAAAGAACGCTCGGCGGCACGGCCGGCGAGGCACACGCGCGAGAAACGCTCGCCGTTCGACTCGACGAAGCTCGCCTCGCCCGACTCGACGCTGCCCCGCACGAAGCTGCCGGCGGAAAGCTCGCAACACAACGCGTGAACCGCGGTTTGCCGGCTCACGAAGAATCAGGCCTCAAGTACATCTCCCTGATTCTCGCAATGGCAGAAAGCGGATTGAAAAGTATTGTCAACGGATTGCCGAACAAGTCCCCCCTATCGCGCACATCCTTGACACCATTTTGTCGGCCATACAATCTATGCTGCAAATCTAACCGCTCCTGAAATCGGAATTGCATATGGCTCAATGCAACCGCCCGTCGGGATATAACATTACTTATGCGGGAATAATCAGGCCGGGCTTCAAGCGCGCGTATGACCTGCAAGCTCTTCACAACGCTGCGCCGCGACATATCGTGGTGGCCGAACGCAGCCATCAGGCGCGCGACAGTCTTCCGGTCAAGCCCCAGTTTGCGTTGGGCAAAGCTGGCCAAATCGCGTTTTAGAGCCTCGTGCGCAACTTCGTAAGCCGCCCGTACGAGCCTTTCGGAACGGTCGATGCGCGGTTGCAGCGCGGCGTGCATCTCGGCCATGCGGGCTACTGAAAGAAAAGGATCCTGCTGCGCAACCGCGCGGTGAAGACGCTTGGCAAGCCGAATGTGCTTACGTTCTTCAAGCAAAGTGAGGACTGCCTTCATGCCCGCCATCCCTCAAAAGATTAACTGCGCAACGTAAGCTATGCCGATGGCCGCGAGCGTGCAGGCGACGATGGGAGGCAACGCCGGCCAGTAACCGCGCCTGCGCTCGAGCAAGTGGAAGAGCAGGAACAACCCTATAACTCCGCCTACCAACGCGGCTGCGGAAAGCAACGGGGAAACCTTGAGGGCGGCGCACGCGAGCATCGCGGGCATCACGATGTCGCCAGTGCCCAACTCGATAAACTCGCCACTCCACTCCGCCTCGGAGGGGGGCGTTTCATTCGCGGGCTTCAACCGCCTCTTGGCGGAAGCGATTTTCTTCCGGTCACCCAACGCGAACGAGATGCTGAAGGACGCCGCCCGGCCTTCCAATCCCTTCGCGAGCGTAATCATGTGCTTCGTGTAAAACACTGCGATGACGTCGTACGCGGACAGGAGGAGCGCGAGGAGCGCGGCTGGCAGCAAGTCTATCCACACGCCGATGAGCGCGGCGACCACGCTCGTCGCAACTATCAACAGCGCCGTACGCAAATGAGGGAACTTGAAGCGCGCCAACGCCAGCACGAAAGCAATTGCAATCGCGGCAAGCGTAGGGATGAACAGTTCGAGCGCAACCTGCAGCGTGAACAGCACGAGCAAGAACTCTATCAGCGTGAAGAGCAGCTTGCCGCGGTAGTATTTCAACAGCAGCAAGAGCACTGCGGCCGAAGCGATGACGTAAGCGAGGAGATAAACGGCGTTCGCCGGGTCTGCGGGGTTCTCGAGAATCTGGTAAGCGTCAGGCGCCTTGAGGAACTGGCTGGCAAGCCCCAACGCCAACAGCTGCGCGGCGACGAACGCCGCGGCCACCCACAATACGACTCGCTTCAACAACAACCACGCAACCAAAACCCGCAACTCGGGGGCTTACGCACAGTTGATTGCCGCAACGCAATTTAAACCCGGCGGTGGCAAGCGAACGCGGAAAGAATGGCGGCGCGCCTGCCTGCGCGGCTTGAGCCGCCCAACGGTAGGCAATAAAAAGCCGGGGGTGCGAAAAGCCTTTTGAAATGATTCTCGACGCGAACACGTTCAAGCTGGAACTCACGCCTGAAGCGGCGTTAGGGATACTGCAGAAGGAAGTGCAGCGCCGCGGGTGGCGGAAGCTTGAAGTCACGGAAATACGGTTAGTGTACACGCCTTACTGGGTGTTCAGCTTCGACGTGCTGGCCGACAGCAGCGTGCCCACCGGCCGGGCTGCGCTCAACGCCGCAACTGGCGAGCTGGACGAGTTCGTGCCCGTGCTGCTCGACCGGCCTCTCAAGAAAACCAAGGAGGCGGAAGGCCAGGCGGAAGTCGAGACGACGGCGATATCGAAGTCTGAAGCCGAGAAAGTCGCGCCGGTGAAAGTCGCGGCCGGCGCGGGCATAAAGAAGGACAACGTCACGGTGAGCGCGCTCACGAAAATCTACGTGCCCGCCTTCCGCATTTGGGTGACTGTTGAAGGCGCGGGAGACTTTAAAGTCAACGTGGACGCGATGCTGGGAATGCCTTCCGGCGCCGAGCAGATTCCTTCGCGCGAAAAAACGTGGGACGAGGCGACTAGCGAAACGCTTGATAGAATGAAAACGCCGTCAGGCATCGCGAGCCTCGCGGGCGAAGCGGCGGGCGGCGTGGCGGGCGGGGGATTGTTAAAAAACAAGCCCATCGTGTGGGTGGTGATGCTCATCGCGATAGTTGCGTTGCTCTACTTCGCGGCGGGCGGCCAGAAGGGCGCGGAAACCGCCTGCACCGTCGAGGAACGCTACCTCGGCGCGAAGCAGTACCTCAACCTCTTGGGCGAGCAGTACCTCAAGCCCTCGAAAACTCATTCGGGAGAGTTGTTCGTGAAAGGCACCTGCACATTCAAGGCGCGGGGCGGCGAGGACGCGTTCGCAATGGCGAAAATAACGCTAGTGCAAGACGGCGTGAAAACGGGGGTGACGAACTCCACCAGCGCGATGGCGAAAGGCGGCAGCCAACTGCCTGTTGAGAAAGAGTTTTCGCTTTACTGGAACGGCACGCTCACGCACCAATACGCGATAAGCGTGTCGTGAAAAACGGGCTGTGAAAAAACGAGTCGTAAAAAACGTCAAGCGAGCTTTGCGCCGTTAGGCACGCGCCGTTCGGGCTGCGCCAGCACCACATCGCCGTTCTCAAGCACGAACCCCGTGATGAGAACTTCAGAAACGAATCCAGCAACGCGCTTGGGCGGAAAGCCCGTCACGCAAACGACCTGCAGCCCCACCAGCGAATCTTTAGAGTAAAGGCGCGTCAACTGCGCGCTCGACTGCCTCACGCCCAACTCGCCGAAATCCACCCAAATGCGGTAGGCTGGCTTGCGCGCCTCGGGAAAATCCTCCACGCGAATAATAGTGCCCGCCCGCAGGCCGACGGCCTCGAAATCATCCCACGAGACAGTCACGACGAACGCCTCCGCAAGCCGGGGTGGCGGGACAACGGCCCTAACACCGCGAGGAGCGCTTGCGCCTCGTCCTCCCCAACTCGCGAGCGCTCGAGAACGTTCTGGAAAGCCTTCGCCACCTTCCGCCCGTCCCGCACGCTCGGCACGCCGGCGGAAATGCGTCGGAAAGCCTTTTCCAAAAGAAGCCGCTTGCCGCGCGAGGCGAGCGCGGCCTTGCCGGCAGCAACTTCCTTTCCCGCAGCAGGCGCGCCTTCCTTCGTCGCGCCGCGCGAGTAAAGCTCGTAAAGCACTACCGCCACGGAGTGCGAAAGGTTGAGAACCTCGTGCAGAGAACTGGCAGGAATAGTCACGACGACGTCGCACGCGTCAAGCTCTTCGCGCGAGAGGCCTGAAGACTCCGGGCCGAAAACCAACGCAACTCGCCGGTAGCCGCGCACGAAAGCAGGCAGCTTTGGAAGGGAAAGACATTTCTTCAACCCGCCGGCAAAGCGCCCGGGCACGCCCGTCGTGGCAACTGCAACGTCACAACCGCGCAACGCGCCCGCCAGCGAAGCGCAGAGCCTCGCCCCCTCCAGCAGTTCTTCAGAGTGCTTGGCGTACAAGCGCGCGTTGAAACCCAGCTGCGCGATGGGGTTGACGAGCGCCACGTCTGTGCAGCCGAAGTTCTTGGCCGCGCGGCAGGCGCTGCCCACGTTAACGTCGTGCTCGGGACGAACGAGCACAAGCCGGAGTTTCACGAAATTATTTCGTGCAGTAAGTTAATAGGCTTCACGCCAACCACCGTCGTTTTTAATAACAACGGTAGTGTTGTTTAGTTTGTGGCCAAGACGGCTTTCGCAGTAGTTGCGCTCGTTGCAATAGCGGCGAGCTTTGCTGCGGGGCTGTCGGGCTCGCAAGTGACGGGAAGCATCGTGGGCGGCAGCGGCGGGTACCTCGCGCAAGGGGAGTACGTCGCGTTGCTCACCGACCAGCCGCTTGAAGTCGCCGGCGAAAGGTATTGGGTGGCGTACTCGTACCTGCCAGCAACGCCCTCCACAAGAAACCTGCTCATCGCCGTGAACGACAACACGGGAAGCGTGGAAGTGGGCGAAGAGCCGCTTGAAAAAGTTTTCCGCCTCGTATCGGCAATAGACGCAGTAATGTACTTGGAGAAGAACAAGCTCTCGCCCAACGACTTGAAAGCATTCCTCGAATCGCAGCAGGAACAATTCCTCGGCGCGACGGACAACAACTACCGCACGCTCGTAAAAAACCAGTTGGAAACGAAGTACCCCGCCCTCGACTTTTCCCCCGTGGAAGGCGCGCTGGAAGAATTGAAGGCCGAACACGCCGAAACGAACGACCAAGTGCTCGCGCTGTTCGAAGCGAGGCAACTCGCCTTTTCCTACTACGCGGAACAAGACATGGGGGCGTATGTTGACGTGTACAACGAGACGCTGGAAAAGTTCGGCAGCCTCGCCGCGACGTACCGCAAGTACCGCGCGGCCTTGCGGACGAAAGTCGACGAGCTCGCCAACTCGGCGGAACTCAACTTTTCCGACAAGGAAAACATCAAGACCGCGCTTGAAAAACTCGGCGGCAACCCCGAATACCAATCGTTCTACTCTTCAGCCGTACAGCCGGGCGCGCAAGTCTTCCAAAGCGTGCTCGACCGGGGGATGAAGAACGCCAAGAACGAAGTTGCTTCAACGCTCTACGTGATTGCGAAGAAAGAAGCCGAGAAGGCATATACTAATGAACTGCAGTCCAAGATGGCTTCGTTGACCGACTCGAAGCGCGAACGCAGCCTCGCAGCGTGCGGCATAGAAATGCAGCAGCTGCGCGAAGACTGGGGGGGCGTGCGCAGCGTGATGGAAAACCCATCCAACTCCACGCGCGAGGCGTACCTCGCAATCCCCGAACGGCTCTCTAAAATCGCGTTGGACGCGGCGGGCGTCGAGCAGCGCGAGGACGATTGCATCAACGCGCCGGCTGCTGAAACGGGAAGCAAACCAGACTACTCACTCGTCGTTAACGTGCTAGTGTTCGCAGCCATCGCGATAGGCGCGTACGTGCTTTACGCGAAGTACAAGAAAATGCGCGAAACCCCCGAATAGGAGAAAAACAAGGGCAGGAGAAAACGCGCGAGTAACCGTTCGGCTTACTTTTGTTTTACGAACAGGACGTTCTTGAAGCGCTTCAAGTCCGAGTCGCTCGTTGCTATGATTAGATGGTGGGTTGAGGCAGTCGCGTAAATAATGGCGTCTGCAAGCGGAAGGTTTTCAAACGCGGAGAGTCTTGCCGCGGATTCGCCGATTGCTGCGTTGAGCCCAATCATCTTGAATGCCAACAAGCGGCTTTTTGCAGCAGGCCAGTCGCGGGCGCGCCCAGTGCGGTGAAAGTACTTGCAGACTTCTATAAACGAGATTATCGACAGGGAGATGCTGCTGGATTCTAGCAGCGCGTCGGTTTCGGGAGAGGTTTCGTTCCGCAAATAGTCAATAAGGACTGACGAGTCAACCAATATCTCTTTCAAGGTTATCACGTTCAAAGCGCGGCGCGCCTGCCAGCATTCCCTTCAAGTCCTTGAGCAGCAGGAAGCTCCTCGCCTGCGCTAATTCCAGTATTGCCGCATCGTAAGAACGCGCGCCCATGGCTGCCTTGAGTTTGTCAACAAGCTGTTTGGTGCCTGCCCGCACGGGAATCGTAACGTACATGCCAACATCACTTACAATAATTAGTTACAACTATTACTTATAATACTTTCATTTGGCGGGGCTTGCCCGGAAGACCGCGAGCTTTTCGAAAAAGAACGAGTCCTCCGCGGCAAGGGAAACGCTGAAACCCTCTGCCTCGAGCTTCGCGCGCGTCTCTTCGTTACCGTTACCGTCGAGTGCGCTGGACGCGAGAGAACTTGAAACCAATAAGAGCACGCCCCCGTCCTTCAAGCGGCTGCTCGCGGCTTTGATGAACCGGTCGGTCACGCGCCTGCCGGTTGCGCCACCGTCGAAAGCGCCGTTAATGCTGCCACGAAGCTTCTCACCCCGCGCCGTGGGCAAGTACGGGGGGTTGAATGCAATGACGTCAAACAACTCGCCTCGAAGGCGGGAGAACAAGTTGCTGCGAAGGAAAACGCTTTTAGGCACTACGCCGTTCGCCGCGGCATTCTCGCGCGCGCACTCTAGCGCCGCGGGGTTGACGTCTGTGAAAACAACTTGGCTCACGCGCGGGAGCAACGCCGCCGTAACGCCTATTATGCCGGTGCCGCAACCCAAGTCGAGGAAGCGACCGCGGGCGAAGCGCAAGGCGGCGCGCTGAAGCAACCAACTATCTTCCGCCGGAGGGTACACTCCCTCGCGCACGGAAATCTCGGGAAGGCAAGGGACTTCAGGAAGGCGCAACGCCGTGCTCACCGCCGCTTGCGTTTCTTCCACTTGAAGTCATCCCGCGAAGGGCGTTGCGGGCGAGTTTGGGAAAGGCGCGCTGATGAGAGCGGGAATACTACGGCCTCGTCGCCCCACTTGTAAATCTCGAATTCGAGCTGCTTCGACTCGAAGTCACGCACTTCAATCACCGGCCGCGCCAAGTCTTCCTCGCGCATGCCGGTGGGCGTGCGCACGGTGAACGAAAGCTCGAACACCTTCGACACGCCGCCTTTCTCCACGAAAAGTATCGTGTCAATGATTTGCGGAATGACGCCCAGCTCGACGCGCCCAATGAACCGCTGTATTGCGTCTATCGGTTTGGAGGCGTGAACAACGCCAATCATCCCGACGCCCGCCATGCGCAAGTCTGCAAACAAACCGAAATGTTCGGTCTTGCGCACCTCGTCGAAAAGCGTGTAATCCGGCCGCACGAGCAAGAGAATGTCTGCCGCAGACTCGAAGCTGCCTTCGAGGGGCGCGTACTGCGTGATTTCCTTGCCCACCTGCAAGTCGCGCGGCTGCTCGAGCGTCTTCACGATATTGCCTTTGCGCGCGTAATGCTCGGCAAGCGCGCTCACGAACGTGCTTTTGCCGCTGCCCGGAGGCCCGGCCACGATGACGCCCTCGGCAGCCGCGTCAAGCCTCGCGTACAACCGGTCGCTCAAATGATAGTCGGAAAGCGAAAGCTTCACGAGCGGCTTTACTATCGTCGCCTCGGCAGCCTCGCTGAACGGGGGTTTGGTGAAAGTGATGCGGTAGTCCCCCACCTGCAGCACCGTCGCGCCCTCGCGGTCAATCTCGATGAAGCTGTTCGGCCGGCGTTTCGTGAACTCCACGGCCTCGCGCACCATCGCCTCTATCTCCTTGCGCGAAAGCTCCTTCTCCCCGATGTCCTGCAGAATAAACTCGCCCGGCAAGCCTACCTTCGCCTTCGGCCGGCAGTTCTCCTTCAAGTGGACGCTCAACACGCTCTTGCCGAAAAACTTTTCGAGAGAAAGCGAAATCTCGGCGTGAACCGGCTCGAGGTACACTACGCGCACGCCCTCGGCCTCGGCAACCTCGCGCTGCACCTTGTCAGTAGTGAACAACGTAGCGCCGAGGGAAGCAGCGAGGTCGCGTATCTTCGCGTCAATCTCCCCAAACTTCGCCCGCTCTATCTCGAAACTGTTCGGCCGCGAGCCGGAAAACTCCAGCTCCACAATCCCTTCCCGCGCCAGCTTTGAAAGCCGCTTGAGCTCCGCCAAACCTGCAAAACCAATCTCCCGGCCGGAGTTCGCCTGGAACTCGAGTTCGGCAACGCTGCTGTGCGACACGCACACCTTGATGCGCTCATCCTTCTCCCGCGCGACAAGCTCGCTCACGCGGCCGTCAATCAACACGCCCGTATCGGGCACTATAATCTTCAAACTAAACACCTTGCTTTATTCAAACTAACTTTCCCGGCCTTAAGGCTAACGGCCTTAAAACCAACTTTCCTAAAACTAAATCCCTTAAGAATAACGTTCTTAAAAACTGCTTTCAACTTTATAACCTCTTGCGTCTCGAACTAAGATAATTAGTAACGACACTATCTTTTAGTACCACCCTAGCTTTTATAACCGGCGGTTGGCAGGCGCACCGAAACCCGCTGGGAAAACATTGTGCCGAAAGCGGCAGCGAACGCAATCAATAAAGCCCTTTGGCGACAATCTCTTAGAGAGTTGATTGCGATGGCAATGGAACAGCAGCTGAAAGCGGGGGGCATAGCGCGGTCGGCGCGCGAAAAGGCAGCCGAGTGGGCGAAGCCAGGCGTGAAGATGCTTGACCTCGCCGAAAAGATAGAGCAATACGTAACCGAGCAAGGAGGCAAGCCTGCCTTTCCAGTTAACCTCAGCGTGAACAACAGCGCGGCGCACTACACGCCCACTGCCGACGACGCTGCGGTCGTTGGGGAAAAGGACGTGCTGAAAATCGATTTGGGCGTGCACGTGGAAGGCTTTATCGTGGACACGGCGTTCACAATAGACTTTTCCGGAGAGCAAGGCAAGCTCGTTGAAGCTGCTGAAGAAGCGCTGCAAGCCGCGCTGGCCGTGATGAAGGCAGGCGTGAACGCGAAGGAAGTGGGCGCGGCGATTCAAGCGGCGATAACCGCGCGGGGCTTCAAGCCGGTTGAAAACTTGTGCGGCCACCTGCTCGAACCGTGGGTGCTTCACGCCGGCGTTGAAATCCCCAACCTGCCCGTGTACGGCCAAGAGCTGCAAGAGGGGGAAGTGTACGCCGTCGAGCCCTTCGCCACTACGGGTCAAGGGAGGGTGCGCGAGGACGGTGGTTTCTGCGAAATCTATTCAGTCGTATTCCCGAAGAACGTGCGCATGCCCGCCTCGCGCCGCGTGCTGGAAATCGTGGCGGAAGAGTACCGCGCGCTTCCCTTCGCCAAGCGGTGGCTGCAAGAAATCTCGATGCTGCAACTCGCGGTGGGAGACTTGCAGAAGCAAGGCGTGCTGCACGCCTACCCGCTCTTGCGCGACGTGGAAGGCAGCCTCGTCGCCCAAGCGGAAACCACCGTGGAAGTGGAGGAAGACGGCGTGAAAGTGCTGTGTTAAAGGAACGGGGAAATACTTTGAAAATCACTCAGAAAATAAAAGCGCTCGTCGAGAAGAACCCGATTGCGCTGGCCACGGTGGACGGCCGCGGCAACCCGCACGTCATCGCCGTCGCCTGCGTCAAGGTGGTAGGCGACAAGCTGATCATTAGCGACAACTGCCTGCACCGTACGCGCGCCAACATACTTGCAAACGGCAAGGCGAGTATTGCCGCGTGGAACCCGCAGTGGCAAGGCGTCAAGCTCTCGGGAAAGGCGGAATACCACGCTACTGGAAAATGGAAGGCGTTCGTCAAAACCCTCCCGGAAAACGAGGGACTGCCAGCCAAGGGCGCGGTGGTCTTCACGCCCCGCAAAATAAGCTGAGGCCGCAACCTCTGCGAACGTTTTAGGCAAGTCAACTGCGCGCCTTTCTCGCCGCAATTTTCCACAAGGCCTTAAAGTGATTCTGGTAAGACTTGGCTATGCTGGCGTCGGCAATGAGTATGCACAGCGGCGGCTCGCGCCAAGTTATGATAGCCACGCTGTCGCCGAAAACGAGAGTGGTGGCCGGAGTGAACATGACGGATGGAAGGAAGCGGAAGACGGCGTGGCTCTTGCGCACCGCCTCCTCGTTCGCAAGCTTGCCGTCAATCAACACGCGCGCGGAAACGCCGAGCTTGCGCTTGGCGCGCTGGAACGCGTAGAAATCGTGGCTCATCACGCGCCAGAAATCGCCTGAAGCGCCGAAACTGCAGTACGAACCAGCGCGAAGCACTTGCGCCAGCACGGTCTTTACGCCCTTGCGGCCGCGGTAGACGCTCACCGCCGGAAAGCGCTCGTTGGACTGCAAGGCCTCCAAATCTGGCACGATCGACGCCGCCTCCTCGCGCTTCTCTTCAAGCCACTCCAACAGGCGCGAAGGCGAAACTGAATGGTACGCGCGCACGCCGCCCTCCATAGAAAAGCCAGCCAAACCCTTCGCCACGAGCCGCTCGAGCGCGTAGTACGTGGTGGTGCGGTTGAGCCCCGCCTTCGTGGCGATGGCCCCGGCCTTGCTCCCGCCAAGCTCAAGCAACGCGACGTAAACGCGCGCCTCCACGCGCGTCAAGCCCAGCGATTCGAGCCGCGCTAAATCCATGGTGTAACTGGCGGCGCGCAAGCATTAAAACTTATTGGTTTGTTGCCAAAAACTTGACAACAACTGCTTAACTTGCGGCAGGCGCACGTAGAGCTGGGAGAATGACTTGATAAGCGAGGGGATGACTTGAGGAGCTTGCACCGAGGCCTGCTGGTGCTGTTCGCAATTGCCGTGGCGGTGGCGCTTGTCGTCCAGCTTCAACAGCCTGCACCCGCCGCAATTCGCGTCGGCTACCTGCCCATCTCGGCCGACCTCGATTTTTTCGTGGCAGTTGACCAAGGCTTTTTCAACCAAAGCGGCTTGCAAATCGAACCGGTAAGGTTCGGCAAGTCGAACGACTTGGTGAGTGCGGTCGGCGCAGGCAACATAGACGCATCCGCACCCGCCGGCATCGAAGTGGTATTTAACGCGCACGCGCGCTCGCCGGGAAACTTCAAGATAGTGCAAGCCGCGCTTTCAACGCGCAACACTAGCACCACGCGGCTCGTGGTGCTCAACAACTCGCCAATAACTCTACTCGAGCAAGTTGAAGGCAAGCGCGTCGGCATAATGACCGGCACGAACCATAAGACGCTTTTCCGCCTTGCGCTGCAGAAAAGGATTAATGTGAGCACTATAACCTTCGTTGAGCTCGCCACGGAACTCCAGTTGAACGCATTGCAAGCCGGCAGCATAGACGCGCTCGTCTCCCTAGAGCCCATAGGCACGCTAGCCGAACGCAAGCTCGGGGCGCGCTTGGTGGAAAGCAACTTTATAGCAACCGGCTTGTTCACGCCAATGCCCAACGCGGCCGCGCTGGTTTCCACGCGCCTCGAACGCGAAAACCCTGCCGCTGCGCGCGCCTACGCCAAAGCGCTGGCCAACGCGGCGGAGTTCTCGCGCGAAAACCCGGTTGAAGCAAAGCGCAGTTTTGCTAAATGGATCAAGCTTGATGAAGGGACGGCCGTCGCAACGGGGGAATACCCTTACGCGCCGTACTACGCGCTGGATGACGCGAACTTGCAACGCATGGCAGACTTGCTGTTCGAGAACCGCATACTCGAAAAACAGGTGGATGCGAGAGAGCTGTACTAC
>ERZ1292640.3290-Hain-H43-02um-R1-3290-length-12607-cov-47_pt1 | contig 12607 bp, 7 predicted proteins | sample MGYA00564404_ERZ1292640 | MGnify/ENA primary metagenome ERZ1292640 (study PRJEB36523, sample SAMEA6512636) | groundwater metagenome | collected 2019-01-08 | study: AquaDiva: Metagenomics assemblies of 32 groundwater samples | reverse complement strand
CTGAATGTATGATGCCATGCAGATGAAAGTCGAACCCAAGGGTCCGGAGGCCTCGCGCCTGCGCCAACGCAAGTTCGAACTGTTGGTGCTCTGGCGCAAGCAGCAAGCGCAGCGCAAACCGGAAGCTCGATGAAGGGGCCCAGCGCGCAGGGGATGCAAAACTACGCCTGCCATTGCCTGGGCCTGAAGTCCTACCTCGAACGCCCCGGCGACGGCGAGTACTCAGCCGGCAAGCGGTTATTGAGGCGAACGGTCAGCCACCTGGGGCCGCGGTTTGCCGACTATGTCGTAGCCGATGGGGAGTTCGCCACCGCTCCCTTCTTGCACGTGGCTGACAAGTTGGAGCTGCCGATCGTGGCGCGCCTGAAAGACAACCTCCCCGAACTGCGCGCGGCGGTCGAGGCGCGGGAGGTGTTCGAGGCCGACTGGCTGACCAACTTTCCCAAACGCAAGCTCAACAGCCTGGGCCTTTATCGAATCGGGAAGAGCCGTTGGGAGATCGAGAATCAGGGCTTCAACGGCGGCGCGGGCGACGCGGTCCTCTCGAATTCCTCAGCGACGAGCCCGCCGCCCCCTGCCCCGCCAGACTTCCGAAACTGCTGGGGCTCGTCAGGGGCTGTTGTTCAGCGCCGTTCGGTTGTGCTAACATTCGGTGAGAGGGTAGTTTCTCGCTCTTACTGATTGCACTAAGGGAGGAGTTTAACCATGCGAACGGTAATCGCCGTATGCGCAGTATTGTGCCTGCTGGCCCTACCGGGCCTGGCGCAGGTAACCACGGGTGAAATTCTGGGCGTGGTCCAGGATCCGACCGGCGCGGCCGTGGCGGATGCGAAGATCACAGCCCGCAACCTGGAAACCAACGCGACCCGGGAGATGACCAGCGGCATTGAAGGCCGCTTCCGGTTCCCGCAACTGCCGGTGGGCTCTTACCAGGTCACGGTTGAAAAGAGCGGGTTTGCCCGGTATGTACAGGGGCCGATCGGCCTGATGCTGAACCAGGACGCGGACTTGCAGATCAAGCTGCAAGTGGCCGGGCTGGTCGAGACGGTGACCGTCTCGACCGACGCGCCGCTCATCAACACGACCAACGCCGAGGTGGGGGTGAACTTCGACACCCGGCGCGTCTCGGATCTGCCGCTCTCGACTGACCGGAACATCCTGAACCTGGCGCTGTCAGTTCCCGGCGTGAGCCAGATTTCCTCCGGCCAGTCCAGCTTCGCCGCCGGCGGAGTGAATTTCTCGGTGAACGGGATGCGGCTGCGCTCGAACAACTTCATGCTGGACGGGCAGGACAGCAACGACCCGAGCGTCACCGGGCTGAGCCAGGTGATCAACAACCCGGACATGGTGGCCGAATTCCGCCTGATCACCAGCCAGTTCGCGCCGGAGTACGGCCGCACGGCGGGGTCGGTGGTGAACATCATCACCAAGCGCGGCACCAACGAGTTCCACGGCTCGGCCTTCTGGTTCCACAACGACAATCACCTGAACTCGCGGAGCAACCTGGATAAGGCCCCGGTGGGGACGCCGCCGCGGCCGAAGTTCGCCTCGGCCCCGTTCCGGATCGAGAACCAGTTCGGCGGCACGGCCGGCGGGCCGATCCTCAAGGACAAGACTTTCTTCTTCGGCTCGCTCCAGCGCTGGACGGACCGGCAGCTTGGCAGCGGTACGACCATCCGCGGCGTGCCTACTGAAGAAGGGCGGCAGACCCTGCAACGGCTGGCTGGTTCGCGACCCCCGGTGCAGGCGCTGCTGGAGCACCTGCCGGCGGCCCAGGCGCCAGTGGCCGGGCTGTCGGCGCCGCTGACCGTTGGCGGGCAGTCGGTCCAGGTGCCTCTGGGGACGCTGAGCGGGGCCACCAGCGTCAAGTTCGACAACTGGCAGTGGTCGAGCCGGCTCGACCACCGGTTCAACGACAAGCACTCGCTGGGCGGGCGGTACCTTTACAACGATCAGTTGGGTTCCGGCAGCGGCCAGGCGACGCCGCCGGGCCTGACAACCGTCGTGCCGACCCGGCGCCAGGCGGCCAGCGCGGCCCTGAACAGCTCCTTCTCCCCCACCATGTTCAACGAGCTGCGGCTTTCCTGGCAGCGGTTCGGCTCGACGACAACGGCGCAAGACCCGAAGTCAGAACGCATCCCCAACATCGAGGTCCCTGAGCTGGGCCTGACCGGCTTCAACGCGGCCGCCTCGCGCACGGCCATCGGGCTGGCGCTCAACCTGCCGCAGTTCCGATTCAACAACAACTACCAGATCCAGGAGACGCTGGGCTGGCTGCGCGGGTCGCATTCGATGAAGTTCGGCATCGACTTCCGCCGCCAGGACGTAAAGAGCCTGTTCATCCCGAATATCCGCGGGCGGCTGGCCTACAACACGCTGCAAGACCTGGTGGACGACGTAGCCCAGACGGCCTCGATCAACGCTCCGCTGCCCGGCGGCGAGCGGCTCAACTACTACAAGTACGACGACTACTTCTTCTTCCTTCAGGACGAGTGGCGGATCCGCCCGCGGTTCACCATCACTTACGGCGTCCGCTACGAATCGCCGGGCAATCCGATCGAGAACCTGCGCCAGTTGAACGAGCGCATCCTGTCCCGGGTCGGTGGGAACCCCGGTTACGCGCTGACGCCGATGCCCAAGCGTGACAACAACAACTGGGCGCCGCGGTTCGGCTTCAATTACCGGCTGCCGAAGGCGCCGGCGGCGCTGGGCTGGCTGACGGGCAACGAGCAACTGGTGCTGCGCGGCGGCTACTCCCGCACCTACGACTTCGCCTTCATCAACATCGCGCTGAACATCTTCAGCGCCTTCCCGTTTGTCAACGTGGTGAATTTGCCGGCGCGCACGCCGAATTCGATGGCGCAGGTGAGCGCGGCGGGCGTCAATCCTCCCGCCATTGCCAATCCCTACATGATCACCCGGACGGTGGTGGGCGGCGACTTCCGCGCTCCCTATGCTGAGCAGTTCGCGTTGCAGTTGCAGCGGGAGCTGCGGCAGAACTGGGCATTGACCATCGGTTGGATCGGCACCAAGGGCAGCGCGCTCTACCAGACCATCGACGGCAACCCGACGCTGGCCACCAACAACAACCGGGGCACGGCGCGGGTCGATCCCACCCGCGGGATCATCCGGCTGCGCGCCAACGCCGCCTCTTCGATCTATCACTCGTTGCAGACCAGCCTGGAAAAGCGGTACTCGCAAGGTCTCACCCTGGCTGCTCATTACACCTGGAGCGCCTATATCGACGACGCCTCGGAGATCTTCAATCCGTCGGTGTCCGGCGAGGTAGCGGTCTCGCAGGATTCCTACAACCGGCGGGCGGACCGGGGCCGCTCGACCTATGACCGGCCACACCGGTTCACGACCAACGCCGTCTACGAGCTGCCTTTCCTCCGCGAACAGAAGGGGGCGGCCGGCAAGATCCTGGGCGGCTGGCAGGTCAGCCCGTTCTTTACCTTGCAGGCTGGCGCGCCGTTCACCGCGCTGGATGGCGCCGACCCTGGCTTCCGGCTGAGCGGGATCGACGCGCTGGTGGGCAATGCCATCCGGGCCAACGTCAACACCAGCCTCGATCTGACCTCGATGTCGGTTCAGGAGATCTACCGTGAGGGCGGCGCGAAGCTGTTCTCGCGCGTGACTGCGGCCAGCCCGCTGGGCAACGTCGGCCGCAACGCCCTTCGGGCCGACGGCATCGCCAACCTCGGTATCGGGTTCATCAAGAACACCAGAGTCTCCGAGACCAACATCCTTCAGTTCCGGGCCGAGTTCTACAACGCGACCAACAGCCGGGATTTCGGCATCGCCGAGTCCCGCGTCAGCTCGGCGAACTTCCTGAACCAGTGGGGCCAGGACGGCGGCAACCGCCGCATCCTGCTGGGGCTGCGGTACACTTTTTGAGTAGGGGCCGGGCATGCCCGGCCCCTACGCGGGCACGCCCAGCCCCCAACGCGAGACAAGCCCGGAGGCTTATCCTACAATGAACCCGGAAGTTCACGCCGATGGGTACGGCCTATATCACCGGGCTGGTGACTGACCAGACCGGCGCCTACAATCCCGCCCTCCATGGGGCGATCGACCGGGCAGGCGTTCCCGGGCAACGCGATTCTGCATTCGCGCTTCGATCCGCTGGCGGACAAGCTGGTGAGCCTGTGGCCGGCGGCACGGTGGCGAACCCGCATCCCGACCGCTGGTTTGACCTTGCCGCCTTTGCGCGGCCTTGCGCCGCCGAACACGAACCTGGAGAGCCCCGACGTGGGCAAGGTGCGCGGGACGGATTCCAGCCCGCGCGTGATGCAGTTTGCGCTGCGATTGGAGTATTGAGCCATGGGTGGTGGAATTGGATTAATTTCGAGGTTGTGTAGCCTGTCACTGAATTTGATGTTGGTGGCGATGGCGCAGGATCCGCGCGGGAGGATACTGGGGCTGGTCAGCGATCCGAGCGGGGCGGCGGTTCCGAATGTCGAGATGAAAGCCACCAATGTGTCAACAAACGTCACGGTCTCCGCCAGCAGCAATGAGCAGGGGCGGTACGAGATCCCGTACCTGCCGCCCGGCCTGTACAACGTCACGGCGGAGACGGCCGGTTTCCGCAAGTACGTCCGCGAGGGGATCGAGCTTCGCGTGGCCGACCGCCTCACGCTGGACATGACGCTGGAAGTCGGCGCAGTGACGGAGACCGTCACCGTCACCGGCCAGACGCCGCTGCTGGAGGCGGCCACGGCCTCGATCGGTCAGGTGGTGGACCGGCGGCGGCTGACCGACCTACCGCTGAGCGGAGGGAATGCGTACACGCTCACGCGGCTCGCTCCGGGCGTGCTGAACTTCGCCGCGCCGAACCATCCCAGCCTGGCCCCGGCGGTGGAAGTGGTCACCAACATCGCCGTGGCCGGCGCGCGCGACCACAACACCGAATACACGATCGACGGCACGCCGGCCATGTGGGGCCAGAATGCGTCCTTCGCCCCGTCGGCGGAGATCGTGGAGGAGTTCAAGGTCCAGACGGTGAGCTACGACGCGGCCCAGGGTCACTCGGCGGGCGGGGTGGTGAACGTGGCGCTGCGCTCGGGAGCGAACGCGCTGCACGGCAGCCTGTTCCACTTCCACAACAACAACACGCTGCAAGGCATCGACTTCTTCCAGCGGCAGTACCTCTACGACCCGGCCACCGGACCGGTAACCGGCGCCAAGCGAAAGGAAGTGGCCCCGCAGCACGTGATCAACCGCTTCGGGGCCACCTTCAGCGGGCCGGTGGTGCTGCCGCGTCTATACGCAGGCCGTGACAAGAGCTTTTGGATGTACGGGTACGAAGGACTGATCCGGCCGGGAACGGAGCGGGGCAATTACTACCAGACGGCGCCCGATCTCAAGCAGCGCCAGGGGGACTTTTCGGCGCTGCAGGGGCTTGGGCCGGTGTACCAGGTCTACGATCCGGCGACGATTGCGGCGGCCGGGGCGCCCTCTGGGCCCGGTCGGTTCAGCCGCCAGCCCTTTCCGGGGAACCGCATCCCGGCCTCCCGCCTGGACCCGATGGCCCGCAAGCTGCTCGACTACTGGCCGGAGCCGAACGCCGCCGGCACCGCCGACGGGCGGCAGAATTACTTCCGGCCGCTGCGCTCGCAGAACGAATACTCCTCGCACACGCTGCGCGTCGATCACAACTTCAGCGACAAGCACCGCGTCTTCGGCCGCTTCAACTGGGCGCACCAGCTTTTTGCCTCCGGCCAGTATTTTCCGAACCCGGCCACCGGCAACGAGCGGCACCGCTACAACAAGGGCTTCGGCTTTGATGATGTGTACGTGATCAGCCCGCGGTTCCTGATGAATCTCCGCTACGGCGCGGCGCGGTTCATCCAGACCTTCGACCCTTACGGCAAGGGCTTCGACCTGGCCGGCGCCGGGTTTGCGCGCGACTTCGTGGCCCGGCTGGACCCGCTGGGAATCACCTTCCCGCAGATTGCGGTGGACCAGTACGCCGAGCTTGGCCCGACGTTTCCGTCCGGGGCCTACACGAACTATCACACGCTGGCGGCCGACTTCACCGCCACCCGCGCCGCTCACAGTCTGCGCTTCGGCGGCGAGTTCCGCCTTTACCGGGAGCACAACTACACCTTCAGCTTCCAGACGCCGCGGATCGAGTTCGGCGCCGCCTGGACGCGCGGGCCGCTGGATAACTCCCCGGCGGCGCCCATCGGCCAGGGAATGGCTTCTTACCTGCTCGGCATCCCTAGCGGCGGGCAGATCAATGTAAATGCCTCTTTCGCCGAGCAATCGACTTACACCGCGCTCTACTTACAGGACGACTGGAAACTTACTCCGAAGCTGACGCTCAACCTGGGGCTGCGTTACGAATACGAAGGGCCGGCTACGGAGCGGTTCAACCGCAGTGTGCGGGGATTCGACTTCACTACTCCCAACCCCATCGAGGCGGAGGCGAAGGCCAACTACGCGCGCAGCCCGATTCCCGAAGTGCCGGCGGCGCAGTTCCGCGCCACCGGCGGGTTGCTGTTCGCGGGCAGCCAAGGGCGCAAGCTGTGGGCCGCGGACCGCAACAACTTCTCGCCGCGCGCCGGGGTGGCGCTCAGCCTCAACCGGGCCACGATCCTGCGCGCGGGTTACGGCATTTTCTTTGTGCCGATGGGCGTGGACCGGATGACCGTCAACCAGAGCGGTTTCACGCAACGGACCGGCCTGGTGGCGAGCACCGACAATGGGCTGACGTTCATCGCCTCGCTGGCCAATCCTTTCCCGGCCGGGTTCGCTCAGGCGCTGGGGGCGGCCGGCGGGCTGCTCACCGACGTGGGCCGCGGTGTCAGCTTCTTCAACCCCAAACCGAGGTGCGCCTACCTCGAACGCTGGAGCTTCGGCGTGCAGCGTGAGCTGCCGCAGCGGGTTCTGCTGGAGCTGACTTACGTGGGCAGCCGGGGCAGCAAGCTCGGCGTGGGCCGGCAGTTGGATCCGGCGCCGGTGCAATACCTGAGCAGGCTTCCGGTGCGCGACCAGACGACGATCGACTTCCTCACCGCGCAGGTTTCCAACCCGTTTTATCCGTTGCTGCCCGGGACGGGCCTGGCCGGCCGCACCGTGGGGCGGGCCCAATTGCTGCGGCCGTATCCACACTTCGCCGGCATCTCGGTCACCCAGCCCGTGGGTTCGTCCTCCTATCACTCGCTCCAGGTACGGACCGAGCGGCGTTTCGACGCAGGCTTCACCGTTCAGGCCAACTACACCTGGTCGAAGTTCATCGAGGCGACCAGCTTCCTGAACGAGACCGACGCGGCGCCGGCGCGGACGATTTCGGACCAGGACCGGCCGCAGCGGTTCGTCACCAGCGGCATCTGGGAAATACCGGTGGGCCCGGGCAAGCGATTCGGGAGCGGGCTGAAAGGTGTTGGCGCTCAGCTTTTGGGCGGCTGGCAGTTGCAGGGGATCTACGAAGCGCAGAGCGGAGCTGCGATCGGGTTCGGCAACGTGATCTTCACCGGCAACCTGCACGACATCGTCTTGCCCCGGGGCCGGCGCACCGTTGACCGGTGGTTCAACACCGGCGCCGGCTTCGAGCGCGACCCGGCCAGGCAGCTTGGCTCGAACATCCGGACGTTTCCGGCACGGCTGACCGGGCTGCGCACGAAGGGGTTGAACATCTGGAACCTTTCGGCGCTGAAGAACTTCCGCCTGGGGGAGCGCTGGAAGTTGCAGTTTCGCTCCGAGTTCCTGAACGCGTGGAACCACTCGCACTTCGCCGGACCGGGCACCGGCGTCACCAGCACGCTGTTCGGACGGATCAGCGCCACCAGCGGATATCCGCGCCAGGCGTATTTTGCGCTGAAATTGATGTTTTGACATACTGGAAAGCCAGTCAGGAGCTCCCGATGAGATGCGCCAGAGTACTGCTGTTCTACTTCGTAGTGGCGTCAGCCTATGCCCAGGTTTCGACCTCGCGGCTTGAAGGCGTGATTACGGACCAATCCGGCGCCGTCGTACCCGGCGTGAAAATCGTCGCGGTCAACAACAAGACCCAGGTAAAACTGGAGACGGACAGCAGCGGGCAGGGCCTGTACGTGTTTCCCTCGCTGCCGCCAGGCGAATACACGGTGACGGTGGAAGCCCAGGGCTTCCGCAAGGCCGTCCGGACCGGCGTGGTCCTGAACGTCGGCGAGACGGTGGCCGAAAACATCAACCTGGAGGTCGGGTCGGTGGCCGAGTCGGTGGTGGTGGAGGCCAACGCGCTGCGCGTGCAGACGGCCGACGCCCAGATCGCGCGCGCCATCACGCTGCGGGACATCGACGTGCTGCCGCAGCTCGGGCGCGGGCCGATCATCCTGGCCATCTTCAACCCGGGCGTGCAGATCAACCCCGGCGATCCCTCATTCTCGCGCGTGAACGGGACCCGCCAGGGCTCGACCAACGCCAAGCTGGATGGCGTAGACATCAATGACCACGTGGTGCCCCGCCTCGGCCTGTCGCACACCGCCAACAACACCGACTCCATCGAGGAGTTTCGCATGGTCACCAACGGCGGCAAGGCCGAGTACGGCCGCAGCGCCGGCGGCCAGATCGAGCTGATCACCCGCTCCGGCACCAACATCTTCCACGGCAACGCCTTCGAGTACCTCCGCAACACGGCGCTGCACGCCAACAACTTCTTCAATAATTCCTCCGGCCTCTCACGGCCCAAATTCATCCAGAACACCTTCGGGGGCTCGTTCGGGGGGCCCATTCGCCGCGACCGCACTTTCATCTTCGGCAACTACCAGGGCGTGCGCACCTCGCAGCAGATCGTCCGCAACCGCACCGTGCTGACGCCGGAAGCCAAGGCCGGTTTGTTCCGCTGGAAGCCCCCCGGCAGCCCGGAGATCCAGAGCTTCGACATCGTCCGCAACGACCCGCGGCGCAAGGGCATCGACCCGAAGGTGGCCGACATCCTCAAGCTTCTTCCGAGCCCGAACAATTACGACGTCGGCGACGGTTTGAACACCGCCGGCTTCCGCTTCAACAACCCCTCCGGCGGCGTCAACGATCAGATGACCATCAAGACCGACCACAACCTCTGGACCACCAACCGCGTCTTCTTCCGCTGGAGCTGGTTCCGCTACTCGACCATCGACGCTCTTAATTCCGCCGATGCCCGCTTCCCCGGCCAGGCCCAAGGCAGCCAGGGCGGCCGCCGCTGGGCCTACTCGGCCGGCTCGGATTGGTCCATCACCAACCGCCTCGTCAACGAGCTGCGCGTCGGCTACAAGTTCAACAGCGTGGACTTCGTGCGCCCGGGGCGCCTGCCCGGCTCGATGCTGCTGGCCAACAGCACTTCCTGGACCGACCCGCTCAACCCCGCTTTCCCCTCGGGCCGCCAGGCCCCGGTGCGCCAGATCACCGACAACTTCACCATCGTCCACGGCAAGCACACTATCAAAGGCGGCCTGGACTGGCGCTTCACCAAACAGTGGAGCTACAGCGATGCCGGCATCTGGCCCAACATTACGTTCGCCCGCACCTTCGGCAACACCCCGCCGGCCAGCATCGGCCCCGCCGGCAACATCGCCTCAGCCGACCGCCAGCGGTTTGAGAGCCTGTACAACGACCTGCTCGGCCGCATGAACCAGGTCACCCAGACTTTCTTGAGCGACCTGGAGAAATTCCAGGAGCCCGGCACTACCCGCGAGCGCACGTTCAGGTTTCGCGAGTACGGCTACTTCTTCCAGGATGACTGGAAGATCATCCCACGGCTGACCCTCAACCTCGGCCTGCGTTACGAGTTTTCCGGCGTACCCCACGAAGCCAGGCGCTATCAAGGCACGGTGGACAAGGCCGCGCTGATCCACCACGCCGCCCGCCTGGCCGATCTCACCATCCAGCGCAGCACCCGCTGGTACAACAACGACTTCAACAACTTCGCCCCGCGGCTGGGTTTTGCCTGGGACCTCACCGGCGATGGCAAGACGGCCATTCGCGCCAACTGGGGCGCTTTCTACGACCGTCTCATTGGCGCCACCACCAGCACGGTGGACGGCTCCACGCCCGGCTTCTCGCAGGCCGTGCCGGTGTATCCGAACTCGGCCGCGGGCGCCGACGCGCGGGTCAGCGACGGCATCCCCCTGCCCGAGCGGCCGGCTGCCCCGGTGCTGCGCCTGCCGGCCACCCGCTCCACCACCGTCGCGCTGTTTGTCCCCAACCTGCGCACCGGCTACGTCCAGCATTACAGCCTCACCGTCCAGCGCGAGATCTTCCGCAACACCGTGCTTGAAGCCGGCTACGTCGGCACCCACGGCGCCAAGATGTTCATGGACCTCAACCTCAACCAGCCGCGCATTTACGAGGACTTCCTCGCCGCCTTCCGCGAGCTCCAGGCGTTTCGCCTGCGCGGCACACCCGTACCCGCCTCCAACACCCTGGTGCGGATCTTCGGCTCGGCCGCCTCGGCCATTTCCACCATTGGGGCCAGCGTCATCGACCAGGGCGTGGCCGGCAGCGCGGCCGATACGGTGGACCGAACCTATTACGCGCGCTACACCACCGCGGGTGTCTCCGATTTCTACCTGCGCAACTTTCCCCAGTTCAACCAGGTGATCATCGGCGTCAACGACGGCCGCTCCTATTACGATTCCCTCCAGTTAAGCCTGCGCCGCCAGGCCGGCGCGCTGAAGTTCAACGCCAACTACACCTTCTCGAAGTCTATGGACAACATTTCGGTCGATGGCAACGGCTTCAGCAGCCCCATCGACAACTACAACGTGCGGCTCAACCGCGCCCGCGGCGACGCCGACATCCCGCACACGTTCACCTCGAGCCTCATCTACACGCTGCCCATCGGCAAGGGCCGCCGTCTGGCGGGCGACGCCCCGCGCTGGGCCGACTTGGCTCTAGGCGGCTGGGACATCGGCCTGCTGAACATCTGGCAGAGCGGCGGGGTGATCACTTACAGTTCCGGCCGCGCCACCGGCCCGACCACTACAAACACCTCGGTCAACTACACCGGCGACCGCAACATCGGCCAGGTCATGCGGAAAGGCGACGGGGTCTACTTGCTCACCCCGGAAGAGATCGGCCGCTTCTCGTTTCCGAACGCCGGCGAGATAGGCGCCGGCGGCCGCAACGCCTTCCGCGGCCCGCGGTACTTCATCGTGGATATGTCACTGGTGAAGAAGTTCAAGATCACCGAGCAGCACGCCGTCTCGCTCCGCGCCGAGGCCTACAACCTGTTCAACAACGTCAACTTCGGCGACCCCGGCACGAACTTTGTGACCACGGCCAGCTTCGGCAAGATCAGCGGCACCGTCGGCAGCGCGCGCATTTTCCAGATGGCGCTGCGGTACGACTTCTAGTTTGATGCCGGCCTGGCTCGGTGACCCGACCGCCATTCCTCTACTGGCGGCGTTTCTAATAGAGGCGGCCCTGTACCTGGGGACCGGATTCCCCGCGCTGCGCGAGAAACTGGCGCGCCTGCGACGTCCCGTGCTGGCCCTCGGGATGACGGCCAGCGCCGCCGTCTCCTACGTCGCCTATGCCGTGCCCACCGGCGTCTTTGACTGGCGCTCGATGGCAGTGCTGCTGTGGCTGGCCTCGGCGCTCTCCTGCTGGTACCTCGTGTTGCCGAGGCGCGCGGCGGCGGACCTGCTGTTCGTAATGTTTGTGGCCGGAGTGATCTTGAGCAAGGTGTTCGGCCGAGTTTACGCCGGTCCGGCGGTGGTCCTCGGGCAGTTGATGTGGATCCGGCTGGGAGTGGTGGCGGCGCTGGTTTTCCGGAAGGCCGAGGGCACCGGGTTCGGGTTTCTGCCATCGCGCCGGGAGTGGGCCATCGGGATACGTCACTTCCTGTATTTCGCGCCGGTTGGCGTGGGGCTGAGCTTAGTGACCGGCTTCGCGCGCTTCGAGCCGAGGCTCAACGCGCCGTGGCTGGCGGTGGGGACGTTTTTCGGGATGCTGTGGGTGGTCGCGCTGTCGGAGGAGTTCTTCTTTCGCGGCCTGCTCCAGCGATGGCTCGGTGAATGGCTCAGGAGCGAGCGTGGGGGGCTGGTGCTGGCTTCGGTCTTGTTCGGCCTGGCGCACCTGCCGTTTCGTTCCTTTCCCAATTGGCGGTTTGCGCTGCTGGCCACGGTGGCGGGGCTGTTCTACGGCCGCGCCTATCTGAAGGCAGGCGGTATCCGCGCCGCGATGGTAGCTCACGCGCTGGTGAATACGGTGTGGCGCGTGCTGTTCGTGTGAGCGTATGCGGTCGCTGGCATGGTGGCTGTTGATCCCGGCGGCGCCGGCTGTCCACCTCGTTCGCGGGCTTTGAGTTCACCAACGGTATCGCGCTTGTCGAGGGCGTGGATGCGCCGCCCACCGATCTCGAAGTCGAGCCGGGCGGCCGGTTGTATGCGCTGCACACACCGCACGAGCAGACGCTGACGTTCATCCCTTCAGCCAGCGTGTGGGAGGCGGTCAAGGTCTGGCGCGAAGTGAACAGGCTGGTCGCTTCGGCCGGGGTCGAGAAACTGGCCGGGCGGTTTGTCTTCGACTTCAAAGCGATTTTTTCGGCTCAGCCCGCCTTGCGCAATACTCTCCGTTCCTGTCGCTCCAGCCGCGCAATCAACCACAGATTGTGCATCAGCACGGCCCAAGCCACCTGCGT
>ERZ1292640.1216-Hain-H43-02um-R1-1216-length-21330-cov-9_pt1 | contig 12607 bp, 6 predicted proteins | sample MGYA00564404_ERZ1292640 | MGnify/ENA primary metagenome ERZ1292640 (study PRJEB36523, sample SAMEA6512636) | groundwater metagenome | collected 2019-01-08 | study: AquaDiva: Metagenomics assemblies of 32 groundwater samples | reverse complement strand
ACTCGACGGAGATGCCGGTGCGCTTGATGATGGGGGTCATCACGCGCAATTCCTGCTGCATGAACTTCTGCAGGTCCTGCTCGGAGCCGCCTATGGGTTCCATGTACTGGGCGTGGAGTTTTTCCCTGACCTCGGGCATGGCGAGCACGGCGTTGATTTCCTGGTTCATGCGCCGCACGATATCGGTCGGCGTGCTGGCCGGGGCCATCACGGCCATCCAGGCGAGGTTTTCGATCTCGGGCAGGCCGGCCTCCTTCATGGTCGGAATGTCGGGCATGAGCTGGCTGCGTTTGGCGGTGGACACGGCCAGAGCGCGCATCTTGCCCGCCTTGACCTGGGGGATCACCGCCACCGCGGGCACGCAGGCGAACTGCACGTCGCCCTGCAGGATGGCCAGGATGGACAGCGGCGAGGCGGCGTAGGGAATGTGCACAGCGAAGGTGTCGGTCTTGACCTTGAGCAGCTCCACGCCGAGCTGCGACAGGCTGCCCACGCCGGTTGATGAAAAGTTGAACTTGCCGGGGTTTTTCTTCATCGCATCGACCAGCTCCTTGAGCGTGGTGATGCCTGAGTCGGCGCGTACCGCGCACACATTGGCCTGGCCGCCGGCCAGCACCACCGGGCGCAGCTCGGTGAACGGGTCATAAGGCAGCTTCTTGTAGAGCACGGTGTTGTACACCAGCGGCCCGTTGGTGCTGATGACGAAGTTGTAGCCGTCACCTGCCGACTTGGCGACGGCGCCGGTGCCGTTGTTGCCACCGGCGCCAGCGCGGTTTTCAATCACGACGGGCTGGCCCAGCCGTGGCGAGAGTTTTTCCGCGACGATGCGCGCGATCACATCGGGTGACGAGCCTGCGCCGTAGGGCACCACGATGCGCACCGGCTTGTTGGGCCAGGCCTGGGCCATGGCGCTGCTTGCTGCAAGCGCAACGGTGGCCGCCACGGCACAGCGTGCCAGCAGGTGTGTGAGTGGAAAGCGGGGCAGGGTGGTGTTCATGGCTTGATCAGTTCCGTGTCGTGAAAAAAAGTGCCCTCGCCCGCGATATAGCCGGCGACCAGGGTGCGATAGGTGGACTCGACGATGTCGGACAGTCCGGGGAAAGCGGCTTCGTGGTGCGCGGCAAGGGCCCGCACGCGCGCGAAGACTTCGGCCTGGCGCGCCGGCGCGGCCACCTGGAAGGCGTCGCGCTTGAAGCGGGTGGCGTCACGCACACACAGCGCGCGCTGTGCGAGCAGCTCGACGATCTGCCCGTCCAGCGTGTCGATGCGCTCGCGCAGCGCGGCCAGTGTCGGGGCGACCTCGACATAGTCCGGGTCCTTGAAGCGGCGCACCGGCGGCGTGTGGATGGCGGGTTCCTGGGGAGAGGTCATGGGGAAAGCGAAGCGCCTGAAGCACCCCGGGTAATTGATAAGCAAGCTTATTTCCTGGGCAGCGCAGTGTCATGAGGATATTCCCCAACAAGGCGCCTGCCCATTGGTCATTTGGCGGCCTGGATTTGCGGCGGGCTTGACCCGGCGCAATACGGTGCGGTGGCCTTTCGGGGATGATGCGGCGTTGCCTGTAGCGGGTGCATACGTGAGAGATGAGAGGCGAGAGATGAAGGGCTTGTGGTGCTGGATTTGATGACGAGTGAGTGGCAGGACAGCGCGGCAACCGCGTCGGACATGGAGGTGGGCCGCCTCATGTACGCCAGCCAGAGCAATTTCACCGGCCCGGTGTTTCAGGAGATGCAGCGCATTCGCGAACATGCCTTGCAACGCAATGTGGCGGACGAGGTGCATGTGGCGCTTCTTCACCAGAGCGGCTGGTTCGTTGAATGGATGGAAGGGCCGCCTGCGGGTGTGCATGCCCTGATGGGGCGCGTCGCGCGCGACACGCGTCACCGCGGCCTTCGCTTGCTGCATTCGAGCCGCGGCCCGCGCCGGCTGACGCAGCCCTGGTCCATGGCCATTGTGCAGGCGCTCGAGCTGCCGGCCGATTTCGCGCGGCGGGTGGCCACTTTGCGCGAGGAGCATCAACAGGGCCGCGCGCCTGGTCCTGCGACGGTGTGGCGGCGCCTGTCCACACCGCTGACGCATCCCGGGGCGGCCGAACAGGCGGTCAGCGACCGGTTCCAGCGTGTCATGGTTTGTGCGGCCAGGGGTGAGGCTTCTTTCGACATGGTGCGCTGGCTGGGAAGGACGCACAAGGCCGAGGTGGTGCACCGACGCTTCGCCGGCAGCCGTGCCGACGGGCTGGACGTGGCGACCGATTATGTGGATCTCGATTCCGGCGCCGTCGTGCGGAGGGTGATCGCCATGGCACGCAATGGCCTGCATCTCGGGCTGACGCAGGCCTTTCTGCCCGACTATTCGCACGTGATCCTGCTGCTTAGCGGCGACAGCACCCGTGACGGCGACCTGATGCAGCGGCTGGTGGTGGCCTGTGCGCGTCTGGTGCACCGGCCCGTGGTGGTAGGACTGGGACAGCCGTTTTGCGATCACGCCGCGCTGCAGAAGATGGCGCACCGCGGCGGGCTGGTTTACCTGGACTGTGATCTCGCAGGGCACATCGACGCGCAGGCCTGGTGGGATGCCGCCGAGCCCCTGCTGGACCTGAGTCTGGCGGCCAACTCCGACTGGCTGCCGCTGTCAGTAAGTGCCGGGTAGCAAAATCCCCTTGTTCACCGTCTCGATGTTGGTGTGGCCGCAAAACGCCATGGTCAGATCGAGCTCGCGGTGGATGATCTGCAGCGCCTTGCTCACGCCTTCCTCGCCCATGGCGCCCAGACCATAGAGGAAGGAGCGCCCGATGTAGGTGCCCTTGGCGCCGAGCGCCCGTGCCTTGAGCACGTCCTGGCCACTGCGGATGCCGCCGTCCATGTGGATCTCGATCTGGCTGCCGACGGCGTCCACGATCTGCGGCAGTGCGCGAATCGACGACTCGGCCCCGTCGAGCTGGCGCCCGCCGTGGTTGGACACGATCAGCGCGTCGGCGCCGGAGTCGACCGCGAGTTTGGCGTCTTCCACGTCCTGGATGCCCTTGAGGATCAGCTTGCCGCCCCAGCGTTTCTTGATCCATTCCACGTCGCCCCAGTTCAGGCCCGGGTCGAACTGCTTGGCCGTCCACTCGGAAAGCGAACCCATGTTTTCGACGCCCTTGACGTGGCCGACGATGTTGCCGAAGCCGTGGCGTTTGGTGCCCAGCATGCCCAGGCCCCAGCGCGGCTTGGTCATCAGGTTCAGGATGGTTGCCAGTGTCGGTTTGGGCGGCGCACTCAGGCCGTTCTTGAGGTCCTTGTGGCGCTGGCCGAGAATCTGCAGGTCCAGCGTGAGAACCAGCGCCGAACAGTTGGCGGCCTTGGCGCGGTCTATCAGGCGCTCGATGAAGTCGCGGTCCTTCATCACATAGAGCTGGAACCAGAAGGGGTGGCGATCGGTCCCGGCCGCCACGTCCTCGATGGAGCAGATGCTCATGGTCGAGAGCGTGAACGGAATGCCGAATTTTTTCGCCGCACGCGCGCCCAGGATCTCGCCGTCGGCATGCTGCATGCCGGTCAGGCCGGTAGGCGCAATCGCCACCGGCATGGCCACGTTCTGGCCGATCATCTGCGTGGCCGTGCTGCGGTTTTCCATGTTGACGGCCACGCGCTGGCGCAGCTTGATCGACTGGAAGTCGCTTTCATTGGCGCGGTAGGTGCTCTCGGTCCACGAGCCCGAGTCGGCGTAGTCGTAGAACATGCGGGGTACGCGCTTTTTTGCCAGAACGCGCAGGTCTTCGATGGTGGTGATCACGGGCATGGAGTCTCCTGGTTATGCCAGCATGGTAGCGGCGTCCCGGCGGGCGCGGCGTGAATAACGCTTTGACCGGTTGAAATTATTTTGATGGGCCGCTACCGGCCTGCGTGGCCTTTGCCGGCGGCTGCAAAGCCACCTTGACGCCGGCGCCGCGCACCTCGATGCGGATCTCGTCGAGTACCTCGCCACTTTTGCCCACCAGCTGCACCACGTGCCGGCCCGGCCAGGGCAGCCACTGGGCTTGCGCGCCGCGTGCAAACTCCTTGCCGTCCATGCGCCAGCGCAGCTGCTGGCCTTCGGCGGCAAAGCCCAGGCGCTGGCGATTCGGCGGAATGTCGGGGTCCAGCGCCACGATGGTGCCGTTGGCGGGGGCGGTGATGCGTGATGCGACAGATGCCGCGCTGCCCGAATCTTTCAAGCCTTTTTGGCCTCCAGCCCTTGTCCTGTCTGCGCCGAGAGCTCCTGAATCCATAGCAAACAGGGCCTGCTCCGTGCCTCGTAGAAACCATTCGCTGCGTGCCGCCTCGACCGGTCTGCCTGCAGCATCGGCAAAGGTCACCTGTTTTTGCACCACGCCAGCCGGCGGTGCCGGTGCGCGGCTGGGCTCGGTCTGGTGCAGGTAATTCATCAGTGCCGCCCAGACCGGCGTGGCGCCGCTGGTGCCGCTGACGTCCCACATGGGCGCACCGCTGGCGTTGCCCACCCAGACGCCCACGGTGTAGCGCTGTGAGTAGCCCAGCGCCCAGTTGTCGCGCATGTCCTTGCTGGTGCCGGTTTTCACAGCGGTCCAGAAACGTGTGGCCAGAAGGCTGTCGGTCCCGAAGGTGCGCGCACGCGCCAGCGGGTCCGAAAGGATGTCGCTGACGATGAAGGTCGCGCCGGGGGCTATTGCGGGTTTGAAATCTGGTCTGGCTGGCCGGCTGAGCGAGGTGGTGCTGTAACGCCCGCCATTGGCCAGTGCGCGGTAGGCATTGGCCAGCGCCAGCAGCGAGACCTCGCTGCTGCCCAGTGCCAGGCTGTAGCCGTAGTAGTCGCCGGTTTCCTTCAGGGGCAGGCCCACCGCCCGGAGCTGCTTGTGAAAGGCATCGGGCGACACCATCACGAGGGTGCGCACGGCAGGCACGTTGAGCGAGGCGCCCAGCGCGGTGCGGCTGGACACCAGGCCCTTGAACTGGCGGTCGTAATTTTGCGGAATGTAGAGGCCGCCGGCCGTGGGGATTTGCGAGGACGAATCTTCCAGCAACGATGCGGCGGTGATGCGCCGCTCGGCAATCGCCTGCGCGTACAGAAAGGGCTTGAGCGTGGAGCCCGGCTGGCGCAGCGCCAGCACACCATCGACCTCGGCCGCGCCGCTGAGTTCACCCGACGATCCGACCCAGGCCAGTACTTCGCCACTGGCGTTGTCGAGCACGACGATGGCGCCGTCTTCCACATGGCGGCCGCGCAGCTCGCGCAGTTGCTGGGTCAGGGTCTGGACGGCAAAGCGCTGCAATGGCGCACGCACCGTGGACGTCACAGTGGCCGGCCGGGACTTGCCATCGGCTGGGGCCTGGCGCACAAGCTGTCGCGCCAGATGCGGCGCGAAACCTTCGGTCGCGTCAAAGGCCCGGCGCTGCAGCGCAGCGCTGGCATACAGGTCCAGGCCGTCGCAATCCGCTTTGGCAGGCGCCTGCATGGTTTTCAGGACGCCGCAGGCGCGCTGGCTCACTTGCACCGCTTTTGCATTCGGCGCCCGCACCAGCGCTGCCGCCAGCGCCGCCTCGCGCTCGTCCAGCCCGTGCGCGGCCTTGCCGAACAGGGTGCGGCTCAGCGCATCGATGCCGACGATTTCGCCGCGGAAGGGTACAAGGTTGAGATAGGCCTCGAGAATCTGGTCCTTGCGCCAGCTGCGCTCCAGCAACTGCGCCGACACGGTCTGGCCGATCTTCTGCGGCAGACTGCGCCCGCCCGCTGTCGCGCGCCAGTCCTCGTCGAGCAGACCAGCCAGCTGCATGCTCAGGGTCGAAGCGCCGCGGGTCTTGGTGGCCCACAGGTTGCCCCAGGCCGCAGCAGAGACCGCGCGCCAGTCCACGCCGCTGTGTTCGTAGAAGCGTTTGTCTTCGCTGAGCACCAGCGCCGTGCGCAGCGCCGGCGACACATCGGGCAGCGCCACCCACTGGCCGCGCCGCACCGTGGCATCCGTGCGCAGGCGCTGGATGACTTCACCGCTGCGGTCCAGCACCAGGGTGTCGGACGGACGGTACTCGCGTTTGACATCGTCAAATGTGGCTACAGCCCAAGCGGGATGGGTGATAGCAGCTATCAAAAAAATAGCGGCCGCGGATCTCCGGACGGCGGAGGCGTTCATTTGGCGGCTTCCACTTTCACCCGCGCATTCGGCGCTTCCCCAAACATCTCGGGCGCATACATCGCTTCCACACGACTCGGCGGCAGAGCGAAGTCGCCGACGTTGTTCAGGCGCACGGTGTATTCCATCTTCACCACGCCTTTGGGCAGGTACTCGTAATAACTGCGGAAGGCTTCGAAGCTGCGTTCCTCGAACGCCGGCCAGCCCGCACCTGTTTTCTTCTCGCCGCTGGTGGCGATCTGCGAATCACGTCCCAGGCCGCTGCCGAGAATGGTCGCGCCGCCGGGCACCGGGTCGCTGATCACCACCCAGGTCATGTCGGTGCTGGCGTTGACTTCGAGCGAAATACGCACCACGTCACCGCGCGTGTACATGCCCTTGACGGCCTGTTCCACCGATGTGATGGTTTTCCTGATCTGGTAGCCGGCATTGAACGGCGCTTTCAGGGGGACCGCTGCCAGCGATTGCAAAGTGAGCCAGGGTTTGCCCGTGCCCTGGTGCGTCACCGTCAGCGTGTCTTTGCCTGTGCCGGCCCAGGGCAAAAACATGCTGTTGCCCCGCAGGTTGCCGGGTGAGGCAGGCGCGCCGAAGAAGGTGGTCTGGTTGGGTGCGCCGCCGGCGTCGGTGGTCTTGAGGCGTTCGACCTTGCGCCAGTCCACACTGGCGGTTGCTGCGGCCAGCGCGGCCTTGGTGATACCGGCCACCGGCGTCGCCTCGAATTTCGCCGAGAAGCGGTCGAGTGCCAGCCCGCCCCACAGATTGGCGGTGGTGGTGTGCCACGCGCCTTGTTGCTGGCGTGCGATGAAGCCGTTGGCCAGGCGACCCATGTCGTCCTTCCAGGCCGGGTCGTCCATCACGGCCAGCATCAGGCGCGCGGTGTTGACGTCGCCGTTGGTCATCAGCCACCACCAGTAGTCGTCTTTTTCGGTACTGAAGCTGACCTTGGTGCCTTGCCACGACAGGCGCGACTTGAGCACCTGGTGCGCCTCGGCCAGACGCTGCTCGCGCTGTGGCACGTCGGCCACGCGTTTGAGGATGTTCAGCCAGTCGATCACCGTGTGGGTCGGCCACTGGTTCGGCGCAATCGTGATGCTGCCCAGCATGCGGCCCTGCGCCTTGCCGTAACGCGACAAGGCTTCAATCGCGGCGAGCTTGCGCATGTCGAGATCCTTGCGCGGGCTCCAGAACTCGCGCTGGATGCGGCCCTCGACAAACGCAATCAGGCCGCGTTCCATCGGTGCGCGGGCGTCGTCGGGCAGGGCGAACGCGGGGTTGATGGCCGCCGCTTCGTGCGTCGCCGCCAGCAGGTAGGCCGTCAAGGTGTCGCTGCCGCGCGAGGCGTCACCGTCGCGCGGCGGAAAATAACTGGCCAGGCCGTCGCGGTCGAGGTAGCCGGGCAGTTGCGCCAGCACGGTTTGCCAGAGTTTGCTGTCACGCAGGCCGACGGCCTTGCTGGTTTTTTGCTCCAGGCAGGCAAAGGGGTAGTTGGCCCACCAGTCGCGCACGCCGTCCAAACCCTCTGCGAGTTTCGGTTGCAGCGACATTTTCAAACCTCCGCGGCCGGGCAGGGCATCGGCCGGCGGGGCGACGTCCAGCGTGAAGGAACCATCGACCTGCACCAGCGTGGCTTGCTGCACCGTGAGCGGCACGGCGGGAATGATGCGCTGGCGCGCCTTGAGGCCGTCGCGTGCGCCGCTCACCGTATCTTTGGCCTCTATCTCCCACAGGATGGCTTCCGCGCGTGTGAGCGCGAGCTGTGCCGGCGCGGTCACCATCCACGCTACTTCGCGCGCTTCCCCCGCGGGAATGTCGACGGTCTGCGGCTTGAGGTCCAGCAAGGTCGCACGCGGACTGACTTCGACCTTCATCGCCGTCTGGGTCGTGTTTCTCAGCGTGATCTGCGCGCGGAACTGGTCGTCCTCGCGCACCAGCGGCGGCAGGCCGCTGATAATCTGCAGGTCCTGCGTGGCCCGGATGCTGGTTTGCCCGGTGCCGAAGAGGCCAGTCGCTGCATCGGCCACCGCGACAATTTTGAAAGTCGTCAGCGCGTCATTGAGCGGCACGGTGACGACGGCCTGGCCTCTGGCGTCTAGCATGACCTTGGGGTTCCACAGCAGTAGCGTGTCCAGCAATTCGCGCGTGTTGCTGCGTCCGCCGCCGCCACCCGCCGGCACGGCCTTGCGGCCGTAATGCCGGCGGCCGATGATTTCCATTTGTGCGGTCGAGGTCTCCACGCCCCAGGCCCGGCGCTGCAGCATGGCTTCCAGCAGGCCCCAGGAGGTGTTGGGCATCAGTTCCAGCAGTGCCTGGTCCACCGCGGCGATGGCTACTTCGGCGTTCGCTGCCGGCTGGCCATTGGGAAGTTTGGCGGTGATGGTGACCTGGGCTTGACCACGCACCGGGTAACTCTCCTTGTCGGCCTTGACCGTCACGGCAAGCTGGTGCGCCTGCGTGCCCACGCGGATCTCCGCCAGGCCCAGGCGGAAGGCTGGTTTGCTCAGGTCCACCAGCGCCGTGGGCGCCACATACTCGCGGCCCTCGTACCAGAACGAGGTCCACCATTCACGCGGCGCCTTGTAGCCCCAGGTGAAGAAGCTGTACCACGGCACTTCGCGCAGGCGGCCGCGCAGCGCCAGCACACTGACGTACACGTTCGGGCCCCAGCCGTCCTTGACCTGCAACTGGATGGTCGGGTCCTGGCCGTTGAGCTGAACCACCTGCGTTTCGATGATGCCTTCGCGTTCGATCGCCACCAGCGCGGTGGCAAAACGAAAGGGCATGCGCACCTGGAACTTGGCAGTTTCGCCGGGCTGGTAGCTTTTTTTCTCGGGCAGCACGTCCATGCGGTCATGGTTCTCCCCGCCAAACCAGAGCTCGCCCTGTTTGGTCACATAGACCGAGCTGGCTGCCTGGATGGTGTGGCCGTCCTTGTCCTTGGCCGTCACGACCAGTTCCACTTCGCCGGGCTCACCAAGTTTGGCTTCGCACAGCAGCAGGCCGCGCGCATCGCTGGGGCCGCTGCAGACAGAGCCGAGGTCCTTGATGTCGGTCTTGTTGTCGTAGGTGTAAAAGCCGCCCACCATGCGTTTGCGGCTGGTGGTGACGATGCGCGCCACCGCCTTCACCTCCAGCGGCACGCCCGCCGCCGGCTTGCCCGTCAGATCCAGCGCCAGGGCCTGGAACCGGATCTTCTGGCTGGTGGACACCCAGCCCTCGGTCTTGATGCCGGCGACCACGGCGGCCGGCCAGAGCGTGGAGACGCTGCGAATCGTCTGCACCTCGCCGTTCGGGTCGGCGTAGCTGGCTTCGAGCAGCAACTCCCTGGGCTGCTTGCTGGCCGGCACGTCCTTGATGGTGAGCTTGCCGGCACCGTTGCGGTCCAGGCTCAGGGGCAGCTTGTCGGCAATCACGCGCTGGTCTTGCGCGGCCGTGGCTTCCTCCTCGCCTTCGCTGCCTTCCCCGCGCCGGGCGCGCGGCGGCGAGAAACTGAAGGCCTCGTGATCGCTGTAGCTCAAGGTTTTGCCGCGTACCAGTGCCGACACGCGCACCGGCAGGTTGACGGCGGCACCGCCAGAGACATAGTTGACCTGCACATCGGTGGGCACCGAACTCACGTTGACCAGGGCTTTTTTGTCGGCCGGGGTGATGCGGCCTTCGAGGACTGGCAGGCGGAATTCTTCCACGCGGAATTGCCCGCTGCTGAAGCTGCGGTTTTTTTCGTCGGTGGCCTTGAGTTGCACCTCGTAGATGCCGAGTTTGGCCGCGGGCGGAATGACAAAGGTGTTTTCGGCACTCTGTCCACCGGTGGCGGTTTTGCGCCAGCTGATGGGCTGGGTGTACTGCTGGCCGCTGCCGATGTGGGTCACCACCAGGGTGGCGGGCGGCGCCTCGACGATGCCAAACCCGCGGCTGGTCTCGGTGCGCAGCACATGTTTCATGGACACGGTTTCGCCGGCGCGCAGCAGCGTGCGGTCGAAAATGGTGTGGGCGCGCGCGTCGGGCTGCGGGTCCTGACTGGTCGGCACATTGAAGCGCCAGGGTTCGATGCCTTTTTGCCAGTTGCTCCAGGTGAAGGCCAGGTCTTCAATACCTCCCGAGGTGGCGCGCGCGCTCACAAAGTAGGCGTTGCCGCCGTAGTCGCCTTCACCGCAGCGCAGCGGGTCGGGCGACAGACCGGTGAAGCGGGCAAGCCCTTGCGCATCTGTTACGGCCTTGGCCAGCTCCTTGCCATCGCAGCTGGAGACACGCACGGTGGCGCCCGTGACCGGCGCGCCCTTGTCCAGCGTGGTCACCCAGGCCAGCGCGTTTTCGCGGCCCAGCTTGAAATGCACGCCCAGGTTGGTCACCAGCGCGGAAGTGCGCACAACCATGGTCCGGCTGTCACCGTGGCGTTCGTCGAGCAGCGAGGTGCCGAGTTTTTGCGAGGCGATTTCGACCACGTGAAAACCGGGCGAGAGCGGGATGCCGATGACCTCGAAAGGACGAGGGTCACCGCTGGCCGGTTTCGGCAGGTCCAGCGTTTTCACGCCGGGTTGGCCGGCCAGCAGCGAGAGCATGCGCGACTGCACGTACTCTTTGCCTTGCGCGTCGAGGGCCTTGGGCAGCGGGCTTTTCACGTCCCGGCCGGCCTGGTCGCGGTCCACCTGGTAGTCGTTGTAACGCTCCACCTTGCGGAACCAGGCAATGATGTCGGCATCGGTTTTGGGCTGCAGGTCGCTGACCTTGCCGGGGGACAGGCCTTTGACCTGTAGCGCGGCTTCCACATTGCGCAGCGTCACGGGCAGCAGCGCCGGGTCACCCGCTTTGGCGCCGGGTTCGGCAAACCGCTCGACGATGCCAAACGGTGAGGCAGCAAACTTGGCCAGCGGCGGCATGGCACCGCTCGCTACCTTCAAGGGAAAGTTGTCGGCATTGCGCAGGCTGCGGCCGGACGCGTCCTTGAAGTCCTTGGGAAGCTCCAGCGTGAAGGCGGTCTGCTCTGCAAAAGGCGGCTTGAAGCTGACACCGTTGACCACGTTGTCGCCGTCGCCGCTTTCCGTGTCGAACACCGGCTTGAGCGTGTTTTTGGCCGATGTGAGGCGAATCGCCTCGGCCAGCTTGCGCGGCACCGGCGCGTTGAAGTTCAGGCTCATGGGTCGTATCGGCAGGCAGGCCGACTGCGCGTTTTCGCGCTCGCAGTTGAAGCTGGCAGAAAACGGCTCGCGCACCTGGAAGTTGTAGCGCCGCTCCACCGAATTGGCCACGCCGCTCGGAGTGGCGACACCTTTTCCGTACACCAGCTGGAGCTTGCTCGCGGGTGTGAGGCGGCGGTTGCAGGCCAGCGTCACCAGCGTCAAGGGATCTTTTTCCGCCGCCTTGTCCAGGTTCTGCGACTTGAGCAGCGCCTCCCGCTCCTTGCCCTCGATCAGTTTCACGGGAACCCGCTCGCCCAGGCCCTCGACCGCGCACCAGACATTTTCGCGGACGCTGGCCAGGGTGGCAGGGCCGTTGAGCTGCAGCACGAAATACTGTTCTTCGTCGATGCGCTGATACGTGCCAGGGCGCAGGTTCTGCACGAAAGGGCCGCCGGTGTTGAACTTCCACGACACCTTGCCGCTGATGGCCTGGTCTTTGGGCGAACGGAAGGTGGTGATGCCCTGCAGCGTGCAGCTGACCCCGGGCGGCAGATCGTTTTCGAATTCAAACGCCCACTGGCGGTCGCTGATCCAGCGGCCCGAGCCTTTGGTGGCCTGCGCGTCGCTGCAGCTCAGGCTGACCGGGGCGGGCGCTTTGGGGTCGCCGAAGTTGACGGCGCTGTCATCAAACTTGACGGCAATCTGCCTTACCCTGGCGATTTCGCCCTGGGGCGAGAGGCTGGTGACCTGCAGGGCCTGCGCGCTGATGGGCAGGTACAAAGCAGCGGTTGCTGCCAGCAGGGCGGCTGTTTTTTTTCTTGTCGTGCTTGTGGCCACGGTTCCTCCTCGTTAGGAGGTCAAGCGTAGCTGATTTGCATGTAACAAAACAGCGCAAACCCACGGAACAAAGACGCAAAAAAAGGCGGGCATCACCCGCCTTTTCAGTCGAACATCAAGGCGGGCCGGTTCAGCCCGGGGTGAGCCGTGCCCGGTGCCGCGCAATTTGCATGCGCACCTGTGCCGGCGCCGTGCCGCCCAGGGTGTTGCGGGCATTGAGCGAGCCGCGCAGGCTCAGCACGTCGTAGACGTCTTTTTCGATCTTCGGGTTGAACTGCTGCAGCACGGCCAGCGGCAGCTCCGACAGATCCACCGCGTGGGAAATGGCGGCTTTCACCGCGTGGGCCACGGCTTCATGCGCATCGCGGAAGGGCAGGCCCTTCTTGACCATGTAGTCGGCCAGGTCGGTGGCGGTGGCGTAACCCTTGAGGGCGGCGCGCTCCATGGCTTCGGGTTTGACGGTGATGCCGCCCACCATCTCGGCAAAGATGCGCAGCGTGTCTTTCAGCGTGTCCACGGTGTCGAACAGCGG
>ERZ1292640.3289-Hain-H43-02um-R1-3289-length-12609-cov-7_pt1 | contig 12609 bp, 11 predicted proteins | sample MGYA00564404_ERZ1292640 | MGnify/ENA primary metagenome ERZ1292640 (study PRJEB36523, sample SAMEA6512636) | groundwater metagenome | collected 2019-01-08 | study: AquaDiva: Metagenomics assemblies of 32 groundwater samples | reverse complement strand
GTATCCCGGCACGTACCCAGACGCAGTTCAGGTTAGTTTCCCAGCAACAAGGATGAATACCCCACCGCATCAGTGCTGGCTGGATCGGTCTCGGCGTGGTCAGTTCGGGCACGGTGGATGGCCTGTCGGTGACCGGACATCGTCCATGGCGATCTGCCCGACGATTGAGGACGGTGCGACATTGCATAACTTGGCGCAGCAAAGGCAGTCCCGCTCTGATGCCTCGCCCAGCGGTGGGGCGTGTTCAGGACGTTTCAGCCTCCTGGCTGCTGGAAGTCACAACGCGCGCGGCACACCTGCCGCGCGCACCGCCAGGCGAGTCCCCAGCAGGGCTGACCCCAAGTGCACCAAGCTTCACAGCGATTCGAGATTCCATCGGCGCCCGCTGTGCCGCGACCAACGTGACCGAGCTCTCACAAACGACTTCGTGGTCATCGGAAACTTGAACGCAAAACGTTGCACTTCGTTCGCCCAGCCGTTCCACCCACCCGCGCAGCTTCAGCGACGATCCCGGCGGGATCGGCCCCTTGTGCTCCAACTGGATCGTCCGGCCCACCACCACTTCGGTGGCGGCGTCTACATGCTGCTGCATCTCGCGGATGCAGATGGACTCAATGACTGCGACCAGGTACCCGGTCGCCAGACATTCAATCAGTCGCTCCGCGTAATCGCTTCCGTGCGGAAGCCTGGAAAACAATGCCCGTGCCGTCTGCTCGGGCGGCACGCAATAGGTTTCTTCAAAGGATATTTCACTAACGCCTTGGTGATTCATGGGTATTTTTTTGAAAGGTTGTCGAAGTGAATCCGTTCCGAACATCCGCACAAAACGGGATGACCGGAACAGCTTTCGATCCTCGTGCGGGTGAGCCGCACGACCAACCCACTCTGGCGTTCTCCAGCGTAGCTGGGCTTGATACCGCTGTTCACCGCGATTGCCCACTGGGGCAACGCTGAAGGGGTGTTGGGTGTGGTGGCTGCAGGAAGTCAAAACGCGCGCGGCAGGTGTGCCGCGCGCGCCGCGCTGTTGGGGTTCAAGCCCCAATCCAAAGGACCAGGGCTTCGTGCTTACGCCAGCGCGGGCTCTTGCTCGTGATCTGCATCCGCAGCGGTGGCCTCTGCTTCAACCGCCGACACGGCCTGCACCTCGGTGTCAGGTTCTTCCGCGCCCCTGAACATCGCCGGCAACCATCCCGTCCCAGCCACCAGTCGCTCGGCCTCGTTGGCAAGTTCTACCTTCTTGAGCTTGGCCAGCCGGCTGACCTGCTCCGGCGCGAACACCTGCACCGCTTCCAGCGTCTTGGCCTTGGAGACGTGTTCAAAGTAGCCCACAACGGTGGGCGTCCACCAGTCGTGCATATCCAGGCCCACCGCCTGCGCCAGCAAAACGGCAGGTGTGTCACCCTCCCGCCCAGTCACAGCACCGACCGTCGCAGCCACACACACCGCCAGCAGCGACAACAGCTCAGACTGGGGGAAGGCCAGCAGTTCGGTAAACAGCGCATCCGGGTCTTGGGGCAGGCGGTCCGCCCAAGCCTGCCGGACTTCCCGGATGCCGATGGCGGCACGCGATTGCGCCACGTCCGGTGCATGGGCGTCCAGCCCATCCTGTGGTGACGCGCTGATGTTGACCGGCGATCCCTCCGAACGGTAGGCATCAAGCACCACCCGCAGCGCCAGCCGGTGCACCACGGCCACCAGTGCAATATGGGGATGGCGTGCCACCTCAGCCTGCAAGGCTGCCGTGCGGTGCGCACTCAGGCGCTTCGCCAGCTTCTCCGAAATACCGGACTTGACAGGCTGTTCCGCGCCCTCTTCCGCGCCGCCGTCCATTTCTCCCGCCTCCTGCCGCTCCTGCGCCCGCATTGCCTTGGCCTGTTCCTCCCGCAGCAGCCCGCGATGCACCACCACGCCGCCCATGTGATCGACCGATACCACGGCCCCGCCCAGCGCCAGCGTATCCGGCGCATAGACGGTCAAGCCCTGCTCGATGGCCTCCAGGTCGTTGCCGAGCCGGTCGATTTCCTCATGCAGTGCCTGCACCTCTTCATCCGGCAGATCGGAATCTTCATCGTCCAGCCGGTCCTGCAGTTCGTGCTGCCTGGCTTCCAGCTTGGCAATGCGCTTGGCCTCAGACTTATTCGGGTCGCGGCGCGTGCGCCGGGCACGCTGGAATGCGTGCAATTCCGCATGGGTGGCGCGCGGTGCCACTTCCACCCAGTTCCAGCCCTCCAAGCGAATGGAATCCGCCACGGCGGCAAGCTTGTCCCGCGCGAGGGTATCCAGCAAGGCCGAATCCGTCAGGTAAACGCCTTGCTGTGCGTCCGAGAACAGATCACGCCGCACACCGCCGCCCGCCACCTCGTAGGCCTCGATACCCACCAGACGCGCCAGCGCATCGCGGCTGGCATCGATCTCCTCATGGGTCAAATGCTCCCGCAAGGCCTGAGGGCTGCGTTGCCATTGCGGGGCGTCATAGAACGCCGCTTCCTGTGCAGCGTGGTCATCGGTGATCGCCAGCGCCATCAACTGGTCCAGTGTGACGGCATCAGAGCGGTAATCCTCCAGAAGACGCGGCGAGACATTGGCCAGTTTCAAACGCCGCTGCACCACCAAGGGCGTGACCCCGAAATCCGCCGCAATGTCTTCGACCGGTCGCCCCTCGGCCACCAGTGACGCGAAAGCTTCGAACTGGTCAGCCGGGTGCATGGCTTCGCGCTGCACGTTTTCTGTCAGGCTGGCCGTGCGGGCCGATGCATCGGCCACCAGCAGGCAAGGCACTTGATAGTCCTTGGCGATGCGTCGGCGCTTTGCCAGCAGCTTGAGCGCCGCCAGACGACGCCCACCCGCCACGACTTCGTAGTGCTGGCCGTCGACGGAAACCACGACGGTGAGGTTTTGCAGCAGGCCCACGCGCAGGATGCTGGCGGCCAATTCGGGAATGGAGGCGCGTCGGCTCTTGCGCACGTTGCGCATGGAGGGACGCGAACGCAATTGCGTCAACGGCACAAGGCGCATGTCCTGTGCAGGCATGGCAGCCTGCAAGGCCTGCGTTTCTTCAAGGGTAGCGGTATTCATGGTGATAGCTCCTGTCCCTGGAGGGACGTTAATAACAAAGAGAAATAAGAAACAAGACTTCGATGTCGATTCACGTTGTTGGTGTCTGCATGCACTGCCCTCCTGTGGTTTCCAAAACCAACCGGATTCCAAGATTCGGAGCCCGGTGTGGCTTCGGTGGGTTCGGCGCAATGACCTGGGCGGGTCGCCATAACCGTCATGCGTCGCCGTCTTTCCTGAGTTCATCGCCCGCGAAGAACCGGGCCAGCGGGGACTGGCTGTCAAGGAACAAGCGCAGGGGTGGTGCGGCCCGCAGCCGCAGGCGAGGACACGGCCCTGCGCGCCTTGACGACCAGGCACCGCGGGCTACGGTCGCGGGATCAGTGATGAAGGAGGGATAAGACGGATGAGCGACCTACGGCCAAAGATCAACAGGGATGCGACGGACCCACGCCGCGCGGCGAGCGCCCCTGCGTGTGCCTGCCAACAGGGACACGCCTGGTTGGAGGTGGGCCAAGCGCATCGCGCGAAATGAGCATGAAGAACTGGCCGATCAGGCAACGCCTGTTCGGCTGCATTGCAGGGGCGCCAAACGGAGTGCGGCGGGGATGGGCTGACCAGCCGATCCCCTAGAGGGCAAGCGCAGCGGGCAGTTCCGCAGGGCCACAGGAATCGACATCAGATGCAGCAAAAAAACACCGTCCCCGTAGTCAGCGGGAACGGCGCACTGGATGCTTACATCAAGCGATCAATCTGACGCCGGTGCCACCATCGTCTGAAGCTGCTCAATCACGCCGGGCTCGACGAAGACGCAGGCCTGATCGGCTGTGATCGGTACGTTGAACATGGCGGCGAACACGTCGCGTTTCAGGTGAGCCAGTCGGCCTGTTCGATAGGCTTGTCCCGGTTTCAAACGATCAGCGCCTGAAGCCTTGCCACTGCGCTGTGGGTCGCATTCGACCAGTGCGACAAAGCCGTCATCGGACAGCTTCTGGTGTTCGGCGCACAGGCCCCAGCCTGTCGTCGTGTGGCGCTCCAGACTTGCTCGCAGGCGCTTGTCGAGCAGAATGCTGCCGGTGTCATAGGCGATGCCGCAGACCAGGCAGGCGTGTTGTTCCAGCGAAACGTGTGATTTGTCGTTCATGATTGCTCTCCGGTTACTCGGGCGGAATTGCCCGGAACCGACGCCAGCACGGCGCAGCGCAAGCAGTCAGGGGTCACAGACGGCCACGGGCCGCAAGCGCCAGAGGCGCGTAGCCCTTGACGGCGAGCACGCCGTGGTACGGTAAAGGGACACAGCAAGACCACCCAACCCACCTTCAACGAAGGCACGCATTGGCAAGCGCAGCGCGCAGGCCAAGAACGAAGTAGAGGCCGGAGGCGTCAGGGATCAAAGCCGCATGGCCGCGACTCGGTACGAGGCGTGGGGCAACGCCCGCGAGCCCGACGGCGGTACGCCGGGATGCACAGACTGTTGTCATATGCAACAACCTTGTCCAAGGGCCCCTCCCGACTACCTAATAACCCCCATCAAAGGAATCGTTTTGTTACCATTAATAAAAAGTGAGCAGAAATGACTTTGGCATCAGGGGGATGCGACCGACGCAAGCCAATCAAAATTGGTGCAAGCTTGAATCCCTTCATGTCACGTCTGACTGCTCGTTCGAAGAACAATCGACATAGGGGCTAGAGCATGGGAGAGGCTTCCACCGACCAGTATTCCGCCGGAGAGCAGGGGCTGGGATACATCTATCAGCCTCGCTTCGCACTGCTTAGGCTCTTGCAGTTGCCGGAGAGCACATCGGTTTTAATTGAAAAAGACGATGATCTTGACTTCATCGATAAGGATGGCGTCAAAACACTTGCCTCGCTCAAGCACAAGGGAGTCGGTGATCGTCTGACGGATCTGTCGACGGACTTCTGGAAGTCGGTCCGAATCTGGCTGGCCCGCTATAACCGTGATGGGCGCAGCGAGGCGAGTCTCCGCTTCTTCCTGTTTTCGACGGGCACTGTTTCAAATACCTCGTTCTTGCGACGCTTCCTGCCTGAACCGCCGGCAGAAGATGAAGATGCCGTGTCGTTGTCTCAGCTTGCCGCCGATGCTCTTGCCAAGTCAGAATCGAAGCTCATTGGTGAAATCGCCGTCGAGTTCCATAAACTCAACGATGATGAAAAGGATGATTTTCTTTCGCGCATCGTGATATTTGATGGCGGACCGCGCATTGAGGATGTGCCTTCAATCATCAAAGACCAGCACATGCGCAGCATCCGGCGCGAAAACCGAGACGCCATCTTCGAGCGTCTCGAAGGTTGGTGGAATGACACCATCGTCAACCTATTAGTCGGCAAGCGCGCAGACGCCATCGTCGGCTACGAGATTTCGGACAAGCTTTCCGCATTTTCGGAGGAGTACAAGTCCGACAACCTCCCAATCACATTCAGAGGGAAGGTTCCCGCTGGAGAAATCGATGCAGACAACGACCCGCGACTTTTCGTTGTGCAACTGCGAGAAATTGGCATTGCCTCGAACCGCATTCGCAACGCCATCCTGGATTACTACCGAGCGTTCGAGCAACGGTCCTCCTGGGCTCGCCAAAACCTTCTGGTTTCGGGAGAAATGGAGGAGTATGAAGACCGCCTTGTTGATGAGTGGAGCCGCTACCGAGATGTGGTCTTCGAGGAACTTGATACGGAAAGTGCCGATTCAGTTCTTTTGGAAGCAGGCAAAGCGCTGTATCAATGGGCTGACCTAGAAAGTGGCAACAGCAGCACTCTTCGCATTCGGGAGCGTGTGACCGAACCCTATGTTGTGCGTGGCGGATTTCATATTCTTGCGAACAACCGACCGCTTCCCAGGATTTATTGGCACCCTCGTTTCCTTAGCCGTGTCGGCCAATTGTTGGGGGCGGCGGAATGAAAAGATGGGATCAACGGCCATTCGAAGTTAAGAATCTTTTCAATCCCGCATTCTGCGGCCTGGTGCTATTCAGGGCATTGCAAGGCTATGAGGAGGAGAACCCGGACGGCATGCCGTTCTCTCTTGCGCTGCTGGTGTTACCGCTGTGTTTGCAGAAAGACTCTCGCGAAGTGATCGCGGGCAGTTCTCGCAGCTATCTTCTGAAAATCGTCGAAAAAAACCCTCAATTGCTGGTTGGCTTCGCCGACCGCGCCAGCGACCTGTTGCCATTTGCGCTCGAAGCTTTCGGCGTGCTGATGGAACGAGGATGTTTTGTCGTGTCGCACGATGGCCGGTTGAAGACCGTGCCGAATCGCGTTCGGAAATCTGTGACAGGGACCGATGAATCCATCGCCTGCCAGCGCGTCGCACGCATTGTTGGAAAAGAATTTGCCCGCATCGCAGACCGCGTGACGGTGTACACGACCTTTGGAATTCGCCCATGAAAATCAAATCGATTCATATCTACAGTCACGACGGGCAACGCCGGGATCTTCAGTTCAAGGTGGATGGCCTGAACGTCATCACCGGTCGTTCCTCCACTGGGAAATCAGCGCTCTCCGAGATCATTGAGTACTGTATGGGGCGTTCAACCTTCAATGTCCCGGAAGGCATCATTCGGGACAAGGTGGCGTGGTTCGCTGTGATCTATCAGTTCGCCCAGGAACAGGTACTAATCGCAAAACCCACACCAACCGCTGGCGGCACAAGCTGCAGTACCGCCATGCAGCGAAGGGGGAGTCAACTGGCAGCCCCTGACTTTAAGGAATTGGCGGCCAACACCGACGACGATGCGGTGGTTGCGCTGCTGTCGCGGCTGCTCGGCATCCCGGAGAACCGTACCGATGTTGCGATAGAGCACAGCCGGGAAAGCTATGACGCGAACGTCAAGCACTCGTACTACTACTTATTCCAGAAGCAAGGCATCGTTGCCAACAAGGATCAACTTTTCTATCGTCAGAATGAAGCGTTTCAGCCACAGGCGATCCGCGACACATTGCCGATCCTTCTTGGCATTTCTTCCAATGACCGGTACGAGCTGGAAGCCAAACTGCGCGCGGCGCAGCGAGAGCTGAAACTCAACGCCAAGCTCCTCGAACAGGCTCGGGACGCCATCGATACATCCCAGCAGAAGGGAATTGGCCTTTTCTCGGAAGCCAAGACGGTTGGCATCATTGCGCTGGAGAATCAACAGGCTGGGCCGGATGGCGTGATCGACGCCTTGCGTACTACCCTGCAATGGAAGCCGGCCACGGTTCCCGACGACGACGGTCAAAGAATATCTCGGCTCGAAGAAGAGATTAGCCAACTACGCAAGGATCGGCGAGAGGTCCAATCCAGGGTTGATGCTGCCCGCCAGTTCTCCAGGCGGGCTGGTGGTTTTGAAAGTGAAGCGCTGGAGCAAAAAGATCGACTCGCGTCCATCAAGGCGCTTCCCAAGAACCCTGAGACCGGTGAATGGCAGTGGCCATTTTGCGAAGCAAATCTGGCTCTGGAGTCCCCCATTGCACAAGTGCTCCTCAAAGAACTGGCAACACTCGACGAAGAAATGAGCATTGTCGCGGGTCAACGCCCCAAATTGGAGGCGTACCTTGCCGAGCAGGATGACAAGGTGCGCGAGGTCGTGGACGCGATAAAGAACAAGGAGGCGGAGTTGTCTGCTGCGATCGCGGCCAACGAAGTTATCGCACAAATGGGGACGCGCAACAATGCGGCGGCACGGGTTGTTGGCCGCATCAGTTTGTTCCTGGAAAATCTCATTCCCAATGCGGAGTTGGCGTCACGCGAAGCAGAGCATCGGCGCCTGAAGTTCAAGGTTGATGAACTGGAGAAGAAAGTCGGTGCTGACGACAGCCACGAACGACTAACTTCGATTCTGAACAACATCTCGGCACAGGTGTCACGGTACATCCAGACCTTCGAGGCGGAGTTCAGCGCCTTCCCCGCACGGCTTGATCTCAACCATCTCACCATCGTTTTTGATCGCCCGGATCGTCCGGTTCCCATGAGCCGTACGGGCGGTGGCGAAAATCATCTGGCCTACCACCTCTCGGCGTTATTGGCACTGCATCTTTTCGCCTCAAGGAATAACTGCCCGATTCCTCAATTCTTGCTTATCGACCAGCCAACCCAAGTCTATTTCCCTTCGGAAAAGGTCTACCAAGAAGCGGATGGAACTGTCCAGAAAACGGAGGCGGACGCCGACTTAGCAGCGGTCCGCCGACTGTTCGAGTTACTGCTGAATTTCACGAAGAAGGATGTCCCTGGTTTCCAACTCATCGTGACAGAACATGCCAATCTTCGGGACCAGTGGTTCCAAGATTCCTTGGTTGAGCAGCCCTGGACCAAACCGCCAGCGCTGGTGCCGGAAGATTGGCCCTTGATGTCGAAGCATACTTCTTGATCAGAAGTGCTGGATGAAGAGCCATGACGATTCGACGTACTCGCGCACCGTCCACGCGCTCCAACGTTCAGCACTGGCGATCTGTGCGCAGTAGTCCCGCTGGAGCGGGTCTTCCAGCGGAATAAGCACGATGAAGTGAGTCCCACTCAATTGTCGTATCAGTGATACGACAATCAGCTCATCTTGGAAGATGACGGCGAATTGCACCATGCGGCGCAGGTTCTTGAATGAGAAACTGCCACCGTACTCCTTCGTCAACTGCACCGCCAGCCTGAGCAGAACTTTCGCCCATGTTCCACCCGCCTCCTCGCCCCTCCAAGACTTGCGTGTGGATGCGCTGGTCGATGCGCCAGTAGAGCAACATCAGTTTGCTATTCATCTCTGCGCGGCCAGCGAAGGGCGCAGGCCCGGATCTGAAAGCCGGGCTGGAGGCGTCAGCCGAGCGGAGCGAGGGAACGATGGGAACCCGAATGGGGCGAGACGCTCCAGGCGGCTCGCCGCAAAGCACAACAGCGTCCCAGGCCGTGATTCACGGCCGGGGACGCTCTTTTTCAGGATTTGGAGCTATTGAAATCCACTCAAACACCCTCACTTCTCCAACGGCACTCGCCATTCACATAATAAGGTAGGGAAATGACAGATTTTTGCATCACGGCTGTCAGGTACAACCAAGAACGCAGCCATATCGAATTCGTTCGTGTAAAAGAAGAAAAGCCCGGAGAAATCGGGCCGAACCGAACTGTGCCGCGTGCGTTCGTCGCCGATCTCATTCGCCTCGGCAAAGTGACATTCCAGACAAGGACGAAAACCCCTGAGGGGAAATGGAAGACAGGTGCGCAAGTGCACCTCATTGACGACATCTACCTGACAACCAACAAAAACAGCACCGAACGGGATAACCTCGAAAACTTGCCCGAGTTCTAATGAAATAGACCAATCTTCTTCGCCTGAAAGCACTCTGGTGATGTACGTAGATCTAGGTGCCCTATAACGTCTCATTTACTTTGTTAGGCATCAATCCGTCCAGCCAGTCGCGCTTCGCGTGTATCGCGGTACTCAAAGGCTTCTCGGCGCTGAATGACAAGTCACGTTCAATCGGCAGGCCTAGCTTGAATGGGCTGGCAGGCTACTCTTACGAACGAATCTTCTGGCTCAAATAGTGAAAGATCGTTCGGACGGCATTGACAACCAATTCGCCCTCAGCCCGCTCAACAATATTCTCGTTGGGGTGGGCGACACTTCCATGGTTACGGAGGGTGTTAAGTGCATCGAGTACAGATGCAAATGATCCCAATATTCTCCCGATCTCACTGTCATGCTCACCCAACGATTGCAACGCAGGGTGTTGAGCACGAAGCGCCTTGTACGCCTGGGTGAGAGTTGCACTTTCTGGGACCGCGATCGCACCGTCCTGGCAAGCCGACTTCAGATACCCATGCATGGCTGTATGAAGGCGATCGATCGCACTTGGAGCCCCAGATGTGAGAAGCAAGTGGTCGGCATCTGCTAGAGCGCGGCGCACGACCTCTGATGCAGAGACGGTTGGCAGCACAGCAGGAACATGCCCCGCCTGGTAGCCCAGTTCAATCAGCTTGGCTGGTTGTTCCCGTTCAAGATTCGGGCGAACCTTGAGGTGGTCAATGACGGCAACCAAGGCTCGAATGTCGTTGCTCGCAAAATGCTCAAGCACCTGGAAGACACAGCTACCGTAGTCGTCATCCCCGAATCCCAGGCTTCGGAGCAGCCGTGCGTGCCCACGGATGTAGTCATGGAACCCTGTTAGGTAGCCAAGCTCATGCCAATCCGTCGAATTGAATTCGGCCAAGATGGCGCGCTGCATCGCAAGCATGAGAGGGCCACGCCATGCGGAATCCTCCAACAGTTCATGGTTCATTCCTATCCCTTCAAATTAGCATTTTGACTGAGCATAGCTGCGATGGCAGCCTAGACTTTCTCCGCACGCACCTAAGAGTCATCCTGTCGCCTTGTTGGCGGCCATCGACACTGGGTACCACCGGTTGTATCCATGCACGGGGCCATATCAAGTGGCCACAACTACGGTAAGACAAATGAAGATCCAGCAACGAAAAGCACCGCAACAAGAGAGCGATGGAGTGGCTAGCTGACCGACTGATGTGTCCAATACGGTTGTCCGCGCAGCCTTTACACGCCCCACTACGCCCAACCGCGCCCACGCAGGTTTTGCGCAAGGGGCATGGCTAGGACAATGTCCCCGTGTCGTACACGACCACTCAGCACGATGGTCCTACATGGAGGCCACCATGAGCAATCCCAGCCAGTGGGTACTGGTCAAGCGATTCGCCGGTGTCATTTGGTACAGCGAAGAATCCGCATGCCACGAGAACATGACCGAACTATGGAAAGGCAACCGCTTCATGGCTTTCGACGCGCGCGATAGCCACAAACACTATCGGCAAGGCGGCGCAGCATGACTGACGAAACGATCAACGCCGAACAGTGCGCCGAACTCCTGCACTGCACCGAACAACGGATAGAGGAACTGACCCGTAGCGGCGAGCTACCGGGGATGAAATTCGGCCGCGGCTGGATTTATGTGAAGGCCGACCTGCTGGCCTACATCGCGGATCGCGCCCGGAAGGAGGCTGAGGAGCGGCGCCAGGACCTCAATGCCAGAAAGACGGTCCCGAACCTGAATACACCGATCAGGCCACGGCGGCAGATACCCCCGCCGCTTCCGATACCGACCAAAGCCTTTGTGCAAGGTCTACTCCCCTGAAACTGGCGTACCGCTGGGCCATCACCGAACCAGGTTTCCATCCCATAATTTTGTTCAACTCTTCCAAGCGAAACATATCGCGTCCGTCTACGTCTTTCAGCTCCAGCCATCGGCACGTCGCCTCGTGTCTCAGGTCGTGCTCATGCAGACCTTCAATGTCCATGTACTCGAAAGCGATCCTAAAACGGAACGACAGCCGCTGGCTGGCACGCGTCAAGCCCTTCTTCCCCTCCTCTACCCCCTCTTCCGCCAGGAACGGAAATATCGGCGTGCCGCGTTCAAAAGGGGGCCGGCTCGCAAAGTAGGAAGACAGCGCCCTATACACCTCGGGGCGCATGGGCACATCCCGGAAAGAAATCTTTCCCCGCCACTGTTTTGTTTCCTTGACTCGAATCACCTTGTTCTCCATGTCAACCTGGCCACTGGTAAGCGTGTAGGCCTCCCTCAGCCGCAGACCGGTATTCAGGATCAACAGATACAAGGTCAACAATGCATCACCGCCCTTGAGTTCCAGGCCGCGCTCGCGATCCGGTCGCTCATAACCCGACAACACCGCAACAATCTTCTCGTGTTCCCCTGGCAGCAGGCGCCTATCGCGTGCCTCATTCACCTTCACCTCGCCGCCCTTGGCCACCACCATCTTGGCATCGACCTCGGAATAGGTCGAGTAGCCCTTGGGGAGCAGCTTCACTGGGTTGCTGATCTTCACGTTCAGGTTATGGCGCAAATACTCGTCGATGGCGCGGCTTAGAGCCTGGATGCGGTGTTTGATAGACGTGGGTGACAGATTCTTTTCCACCTTCAGGAAGCGGAGATAGCCGGTCAGCCACTTGTAGTTAGCCTCTGAAAATCGTATCGACCCCACCTCGTGCGTCAGCGTCTTGAGGGTGAGGATTTGCGTAGGCGCTGCGAAACCGCTGTCCGACCACTCGCCAAGAATGCGCAACAAGCGCACACCCTCGCCCGGGGATGTCGGGGTGGTCAGCTCTGCCGGCGGGGGGATATCCGCATGCTTCATCAGCTTCCACTGCTGTCCGTAGCCAATGGCTTCAGCCTCCGTGTCAAAGGTAAAATATTTGCGTCCGTTCGGGAGTAATGGGTGCCTCAGCCCTATTTCCCATTTCCCAGATGGCTTGAGTCGGGGTTTTGCCATGAAACGATCTCCAAGACTTGAACAAGATGGATCATCGTACAGTCTGATTGAGTTTCAGCCGCCATTTTTTGGCGTCTTTCATCATTTATCAGGCATGTTGAGGCATTTTTCCGATATTACAATGCACGTAACTTGTTGATTCATAATGATTTATGAAAATATGGAAATTAGATCAATCGGCTACAAGATTGAACTCATTGAGCGCAAGAACGATACGGGTGGTGCGGGGCTGCGTTAACTCCGGGGATTTTTTGCATCACGCTCCGCCTGCGGTCTGCTCTGGA
>ERZ1292640.3287-Hain-H43-02um-R1-3287-length-12610-cov-7_pt1 | contig 12610 bp, 13 predicted proteins | sample MGYA00564404_ERZ1292640 | MGnify/ENA primary metagenome ERZ1292640 (study PRJEB36523, sample SAMEA6512636) | groundwater metagenome | collected 2019-01-08 | study: AquaDiva: Metagenomics assemblies of 32 groundwater samples | reverse complement strand
CGCGGGGAGTGCTGGTAACACTCCCCGCCCAATGGCCCGATGATCGCACAAAACCCAAAGGGCTTGAGTGGGAGTATCAAGGTCGGTGCAGCCAACAGCCGCCGCGCCAGGCTGTTGGGCCGTTGTAAGTTTTCGTTCATCCCAGTTGCATTTCGAGGTCACGCTCCGGCGGCTGTGGCAGACCTCTCACGTTGGGCGGTCGGCGAACATGACACAGTCATCTGAAAGCGGCCGCGAATTCCCGAGGAGCCCGCCATGTATCAACCTCAAGTGATTCTCGTCTCTCTAATTCTGGCCGTGCTCACGGCTCCAGCGGCAGGCCATGGCCAGGGGCACCAAGAGCAGCCCCGGCCCCGTCCGATCCTGTTATCGACGGACATCGGGGCTGACATGGACGACCAGTGGGTTCTGGCCCACCTGGTCCTCAGCGGGGAGTTCGACCTTCGCGGCGTGGTGAGCACTCATACCGGAAGCCATCCCGTGCTGGCGGCGCCGGCAGCGGCAAGCTCCGCGCGCGTGGCCAAAGAGGTCCTGGATCACCTGCCGCTCCCCAAACACCCAAAGGTGATTGCCGGCTCCAGCGATCCCCTGCGTGCCAAAGCCGAGCCTCGCCTTGGCCAGGGGGTGGATTTCATCCTGAGGGAATCCCGCGGCTTCAACCGAACCCGGCCTCTGACCGTTCTGGTCATCGGCGCGGCTACCGATGTTGCGTCCGCTCTGCTGGCCGACCCTACCTTGGCGGAACGGATCGAGATCATCGCGATGGCCTTCAGCAAATGGCCGGAAGGGGACGACCTGTTCAACGTCAAGAATGACGTGAAGGCCTGGCAGGTGCTCCTCGAATCTCCCGCGCCCATCGTGGTCGCGGACGCGGCCGTCGCGCTGGATCATTTGCGCATGACCCGGGAACGCGTCCGGACCCTGTTCGAGGAGCGGGGCAAGCCCGGCCGCTACTTGGCAGGCCTGCTCGTTGGCTGGCTGGAGCGCCAGGAGAATCTGATTCAGATGGTAACGGGGGACCGGAACACCTGGCCAGTTTGGGACGAGGCAACCGTGGCTTACTTGCTCGGTCTGACCAAGACCGAAGTCCATCCCCGGCCGCGGCTGCGGGATGACTTGAAGTTTGAGCACCCGCCTGCTGGACAATCCTCGGGCCCAACCGTGAGGTGGGTGACTTGGATTAATGCCGAGAAGCTCTGGGAGGACTTTGGCCGCAAGCTGGACCGGGCTCTCCGGGAGCAAGGGACGCAATGAGGAACAGGAGTCCGGAAGCGGGGGCACCCAATGAGGACCCGACGAGAGCTGGGCCGTTCGAGGGCACCTGAATCATCTCAGAACCAACATGGTGAAAAGCAGACACATCGCGGATGTCGAAGCCGTGCTCGCCCGACGGCGTGACAATGGCGGAAACTACTGGGCCAGTGCGGATGGGCGCCTCGCTGTTGGCGCTCCCTTCAGCACGCTCACTTCACTGCTGATCCTTCACGAACTGGGCGTGGTCCGCACTCACGAGGCAGTCAACGGCGGGCTCCAACTTATCCTCCAAGCGTGGCGAGAGGACGGTCGGTTTCGGCTGGCGCCCAGCGGCGCGCTGTACCCCTGCGGCACGGCGGACGCGGCGAGAGTGCTGTGTCGTTTCGGTTATGTGCGCGACCGCAGACTTCAACAGACGTTCGCTCACCTGCTGGAGACTCAGCACCATGACGGCGGCTGGCGCTGCCGTAAGTTCTCCTTCGGGCGAGGGCCGGAAACTGAGTTCTCCAATCCCGGCGTCACGCTGCTGGCGTTGGACGCGTTTCGCTTCACGGAGCATCTCAACCGGAACCCAGGTCTTGATCGTGCGGTCGAATCGCTGCTGGAGCACTGGGTGGTGAGACGTCCCATGGGGCCTTGTCATTTCGGCATCGGCACGCTGTTCATGCAAGTGGAGTACCCGTTCCTGCGGTACAATCTTTTCTCCTACGTGTACGTCTTGTCGTTTTATGACCGCGCGAAGCACGACGCCCGCTACTTGGAAGCCCTGCGCACCCTCGAATCCAAGCTTGATGAACGGGGCCGCGTCGTGGTCGAGCGTCCACACCGCAACTTGACCGGCCTCTCGTTCTGCGCGAAGGGACGTCCATCCGACCTGGCCACCGCACGCTACCGAGAGGTTCGGGAGAACTTGGAAAGATGACACTCGGATCAACGGTGTCCAGAGTGTCGGTCCGGGCGAGCGCAGCGGAGCGAAGTGAGATCCAGCGCGCCAGCGCGAGTGCTTCGGGCCGGTTCGCCACGCTGGATCTTAAAAGCAAGCGTTGGGTGAATTCTTTTTTAAAAGCTCTTCATTATTTTAGGCACGGTCTTCCCGCTGGTACTTTGATGTGAGAACGCGCGCCGCGATTCCAGTGAAGTCCAAGGTGACTCTTTGGCCTGATGAACTACGAGCGTTGGCTTCATCCAACGCCTGTTGATAATCCGGATCGTCCTGTTCAGCCAGGTGGCGCAAAAAAGCCGCCAGGCGGAATCGCTCGTCGGGTGTGAGTCCGATCACGCTCTGTTTCAACTCTTCCAGGCTCATGTCTGCAAATTACTTCCTGAAGCCAGTGTGACAAGGGAAACCCTGCCCGGTTTTTGATCACTCGACTTGCCTTCACTATTCGGGCGGACATACTGAGCAGACGCAAGTCACGACATCAAAGATGAACAAAATCGGCATTGCCATCATCGGCTGCGGCGGCATCACGCTGCAGAATCACCTTCCGGGACTCGCCCTTTGCCCGGACACCAAGGTCGTCGCTCTCTGCGACACCGATTCGGCCACGCTCGAACGGGCGCGCCAACAGACCGGTGTCACCATCACTTCCACGAACTACGAGGAGACCGTCCGGCGTGACGATGTTCAGGCCGTCATCATTGCGACGCCGAATTTCACTCACGCGCCCATCGCGCTGGCCGCCATCGCGCACGGCAAGCATCTGCTCTGCGAAAAGCCGCTCGCGTTGAACTATCCAGATGCCAGGGCCATGGCGGAGGCCGCTGACAAAGCCGGCGTCCGGCACATGACCGCCTTCACGTATCGTTTTGTGCCGGCCTTTCGCTACCTGGCGCATTTGGTGAACACCGGCGCCATTGGCCGGCCGTTTCACTTTCACATTCAGCGTTTCCAGGATTGGGGCACGCGCGCCTTGGGCTGGCGGCAAGTGGCGAGGCTGGCGGGCAGCGGCGAGCTGGGCGACATGCTGTCGCACCGCATTGATTACGCGCACGTCCTCATGGGTCAAATCCAACAGTTGGTCGCTGATCTGCAGCGGTTTCATGATGTGCGCGACGGCCTGGTTTCGGACCTGGAAGACTGGGTGGCGGTGATCGCCCGGTTTGCCAGCGGCGCGACCGGCGTGCTGGAAAGCACCAAAGTGGCGACGGGCCGGGGCGAGAGCGCGCGCAGCCGCGATTATTGCGAGATCAATGGCAGCGAAGCCACGCTCGTCTATTATTTGGGCCAAAAACAAGAACTCGAAATCGGCCGCCGTGGTCAAAGCGGTCTGGAAACACTCCCGGTGCCGAGAGAGTTTCTGAAGTGGCCCGGCTCACCGCGCGATCCAACCCAAGGCGATCCGCTCTTCAACTTTCGTTACGATCAGAACTTCGAGTTTATCGACGCCATCCTCAGCCGGCGCCCCTGCGTCCCCTCCTTCTTCGACGGCGCCAGAGTGCAGGCGGTCATGGATGCCGCCAAGGTTTCGGCGGTTGAAAAGCGATGGGTTGATTGGCCTGAACACCAGGAAGACCATTTATGAACAAAATCGCAGTGGTAACGGGCGCAGGCAGCGGCGTAGGACAAGCGGTCGCCCTGGCCCTGGCCCAACAGGATTGGAAACTGGCTTTGCTGGGCCGGAGAGAAAGCGCTTTGCAGGAAACAGCGCTGCTTGCCGGCAAGTATTCCTCGGAGCCTTGCCTGGTTTGCCCTTGCGACATCGGTCAGGCCGAGGCCGTCGAAAAAGTGGCCCAACGGATTTTGGAGAAGTTTGGAGCCGTGGAAGTGCTGGTCAACGCCGCCGGCACCAACACTCCGAAGCGCAGCCTGGAGGTCTTGTCGCTGGCAGAGTACCACCGGCTGCTCGACACGAATCTGAACGGCGCTTATTACTGCACACAGGCTTTTCTTCCGGTCATGCGCCGGCAGAAGTCTGGGACCATCGTCAACATCGTTTCCGATGCCGGCAAACAAGCCAGCCCCAAGGCCGGTCCCGCTTACGTCATGTCCAAGTTCGGTCTGGCCGGCTTGACGCAATCGATCAATGCCGAGGAACGCGCCCAGGGCATTCGCGCCTGCGCCGTTTTCTCCGGCGATATTGACACGCCGATTCTGAATTTGCGGCCCAATCCGCCGCCGCCGGAAGCGCGCCAGAGTATGTTGCGATCTGAAGATGTCGCGCAATGCGTGTTGCTGGCGATCAATCTTCCATCGCGCGCCCTCGTCGAAGAGATTGTCATCCGGCCAAGGTAACCAATCGAACCGCATTTGAGCTGGGAGCCAAGACGGCCATGATGACGGATGCTATTGCCCGCTCTCAGAAGCTCGTGGCGCAATATCCCAACAACGAGCTGGCGCGCTTCAGCCTGGGCAAGGCTTACTACGATGACGGCCAGTATGCTCCGGCCAAAGAGCAACTCAATGTGGCTTTGGCCCGCAAACCGGACTGGATGGTCGTGCAAATCTTGATTGGCAAATGCGAGTTGTCCTTGGGCGACCGCGCCGCCGCCCGATCTGCTTTCGAGCGGGCTCGACAGTTGGCTCTCGAACAACATCACGAGGGACCATTGGCCGAAATGGAGCAATTGCTGGGCGAGCTGTCCGAACCGTAGCGCGGGCGAAGTGGAGTCCTTGAATTTCAAAACTTGTTGTCTTACCATATCTGGCGCGCTGGCAGCCGGTGCTTGCATTCCAGGTTCTTTTTCACGCATGATGGGCCGGTGAAAACTGGCCGGGCGCGCCTCCGCTGGCTGGTTCCTTGAGCGGTGCGGTGTTTTTGCTCGGACCCGACATTGTTGGAGGAGGCAACGGTTTCCCAAAAGCAGACAAGTTTCCAGAAACAATGCGCAACCTTTTTCGCGTCAAATCGCTCGATCAACTGCTCCGGGAAAGCGAGCGTCCGGAACAGCAACTCCGGCGCACCTTGGGCCCGCTGCAACTGACTTTCCTTGGGATTGGCGCCATCGTCGGCGCAGGAATCTTTTCCACGGTCGGCACGGCTGCGGCTGGAGGCGCAGAACACACGGGGGCGGGACCTGCTTTGGTGGTTTCCTTCCTGATGGTAGCGGTGGCCTGCGGCTTTGCCGCGCTCTGTTACGCGGAATTCGCGTCGATGGTGCCGGTGGCGGGTTCTGCTTACACTTACGCTTACGCCACCCTGGGCGAACTCACGGCTTGGATGATTGGCTGGGATTTAATCCTGGAATACGCGGTGGGAAACGTGGCCGTCGCCATTTCCTGGTCGGCTTACTTTCAGGAATTGCTGCGCGGATTGGGAATGACTTTCCCGACCTGGCTCGGCACGGATTTTCGATCCGCTCTGCAAGCGGCCAAACATTTGGCCGAGGCCCAGGCCACCCACGCGGATATGGCGTCGCTCGGCGCCTCCGTTTTGAGAGACGCGCAAGCGCTGGCCGACGCGCCGCGCCTGGCGGGTTTGCCCATTATTTTCAACCTGCCGGCCTTGCTGATTGTGGCCCTGATCACCTGGATTCTGGTGCGGGGCATTCGTGAAACGGCTCGGTTCAACTCGACGTTTGTGGTGTTGAAGCTGGCGATCATCGGTTTCTTTCTAGTTCTGGGCGCGATGTATGTTAAGCCGGAGAATTGGATCCCGTTTGCGCCGAACGGTTTTGCGGGCATTTCCAGCGCCGCCGCCATCATTTTTTTCGCTTACATCGGATTCGACGCCGTCTCGACGGCCGCCGAGGAAGCCCGCCATCCGCAGCGGGACATGCCGATTGCCATCATCGGCAGCCTGGTGGTTTGCACCTTTATTTATGTGGCGGTCGCGGTGGTGCTGACCGGCATGGCGAAGTGGGACAAGTTGGGCACCGCCGAACCGCTGGCCTCGGTGTTTTCCATGCTGGGAATGAACTGGACGGCCGGGATCATCTCCGTCGGTGCGCTCCTGGCCACGACCTCCGTGCTGGTGGCCTTTCAACTGGGACAACCGCGCATCTTTTTCTCGATGGCCCGTGACGGTCTGCTCCCTCCTTGGGCCGCCCGCATCCATCCCCGTTTTCGCACGCCGCATGTCACGACCATTGTCACCGGTGTTCTGGTGGCAGCATTTTCCGCCGTCACCAATATCAATGAAATGGTTGAGTTGACCAACATTGGGACCTTGTTTGCGTTCATCCTGGTTGCCATTGGCATCGTCGTGCTGCGCCGGGCGGACCCGAACCGCTCGCGGCCCTTTCGCACGCCGCTGGTGCCGTGGGTGCCGCTGGGCGCGGTTCTGTCCTGCGGCTACCTCATGATCGAATTGCCCTGGATCACCTGGATTCGATTTGCGCTTTGGATGGCGATTGGACTGGTGATTTACCTTGCCTACGGCGCGCGGCGCAGCCGGCAGGCTGCCGACGCAAAGTGACGAAGCAGAGGACGGCTTCACTTCCTTTGGGCTGCGGCTCCGCCACGCTGCGGCCTTTCTTTTCGTCCCCAGGTCCATAGCGCAGGCTCTGTTCGCCTGGAAGGCCTTGAGGCGCGCTTCAGTGGCCGGCGTTTTTCGGGGTGCCGCCTTGGGCCAGGTTGCTTTTTCGGATGCCGTAGCCGAAGTAAATCACCAAGCCAATGGCCAGCCAGATGAGCAATCGTTCCCACGTTCGCCACGGCAGTGAGACCATCAGGTAAAGCGCCGAGGCGGCTCCCATCGGCCCAACAAACCACACCCAGGGCGTCTTGAACGAGCGCGGCAGGTTGGGCTCGCGCACCCGCAGCACCACCACGCCGACCGAGACAATGACGAACGCGAGCAGCGTGCCGATGGAGCAAAGGCTGCCGGCTTCGCGCACCGTAAACACAGCCGAGAAAAACGCCACGCCGACCCCGGTTACAATCGAAGTGATCCAAGGGGTCCGGAACTTTGGATGAACCCGGTTAACGAACTCGGGCAGCAGCCCGTCCCTGGCCATGGCAAAGAAGACGCGCGATTGGCCAAATAACATGACCAGGATCACCGAGGAAAGGCCGGCAATCGCGCCCAGCTTGATCAAGGAGGCCATCCAGCCCATGCCGGCCCGGTCCGCCGCCACTGCAATCGGGTCCCGCACGTCCAGCAACTGGTAAGGCACGATGCCCGTCGCAATGGCCGCGACGAGGATGTAAAGCACCGTGCAAATCAGGAGCGATCCAATGATGCCGATCGGCATGTCCCGCTGCGGATTCTTCGCCTCTTGAGCCGCCGTGCTGACGGCATCGAAACCAATGTAAGCAAAAAAGACAATGCCCGCTCCCGTCATCACGCCCGTCCAGCCGAAATGCTCGCGCAGGCCGGTGTTTTTCGGAATGAACGGGAACCAATTGGCGGTATCGATGGCATGGGCCGCGCCAATAATAAAGAGCACAACCACGGCCAGCTTGATGAAAACGATGATGTTGTTGAAGTGCGCCGACTCACGCACGCCAATGACCAGGAGCGTGGTGACCACGGCGATGATGATCACGGCGGGCAGGTTGAAAAGCGTGGTGATCTGCGGTAGCGCGGTTGGGTCCACACCCGTGGCTTTGAGGTGCTCCAACAATTGGACCGTGGCCGCTTGCCAGCCCAGGCCGGGGACTTCGATCAGGTGAGTGCCGCGGGCATCGGAGAGCGCGGGCGGTATGTGCAGACCAACATCATGCAGAAAAGAGACGACATAGCCCGACCATCCAATGGCAACGGTGACCGCCCCCACCGCGTATTCCAGGATCAAGTCCCAGCCAATGATCCAGGCAAACAACTCGCCGAGCGTCGCGTAGCCATAGGTGTAAGCGCTGCCCGCCATCGGCACAACCGAAGCAAACTCGGAATAGCAGAGCGCCGCGAAGATCGAGGCCACACCAGCGAGCACAAACGAAAGAATAACGGCGGGTCCCGCGTTTTGTGCCGCGACCGTGCCGGTGAGCACGAAAATGCCCGTGCCAATAATGGCCCCGATGCCCAGCAGGGTCAGGTTCAACGGTCCCAGCACGCGTTTCAGCCTTTGATCCGCCAAGGCCTCCGCTTGCATGTCAGTCACGCTCTTTCGTCGAAACAAATTCATGGATACAATATGTTTGCGGTCAATTGACAGGACGCTTGAGTTTTGGTCTGCGTTAATGGGCCACAAGCATCCGGAAGTCAAGCAAATGTCGGAGAATGTCGGAAAATGAAGTGTAGTGTCTTGATATTGCCATGTCCCTAGCCGGCCGATTTCTGGCGGCATGGCCCGCACACCGGCACGGTGCCGCAAAGGCCAGGAGTCACCAATCGCAAGACCCCTTTGCCGGGCGCAACCAAATATTGAGATTGGTGTTTACTCGGATATGGTTTATGGTGAATAGATGAGTTGGAAAGTGAAAATGCTGGCGCTTCTAGCGTGCGCTTGGATGCTGGGCGTGGCCCCTCTGTGGGCTGTCACTCCGACCAGCAATCCCAAGGACCATTCTTACCAGTCAATCATCGACCGGAACCCGTTTGGGCTCAAACCTCCTCCGCCTCCAGCCCCTCCGCCTCCGCCGCCAACCAACCCGGCCAATAGTGAAATCGTTTTGACCGGCATCGCCAGCGTCGTCAAGCCGACCCAGGCCTATCTGATGCGGAAAGAGGCCGGGAAAAAGGACCCCTCCTATTACAACCTTTCCCAAGGCCAGGTCAAAGACGGCATCGAAATCCTCCAGATCGACGAGAAAGCGCGCAGCGTCAGAATCCGCAATGCCGGCCTGGAAACGTTTCTGACCTTTGCCACGCACGGGGTGAAAGCTCCCGCCGGAGCTCCTTTGCCTCCGGGCGGGGCGCTACCTGCGCCACCGCAGCCGGGCGCTCCGGCGCCTATGGCCCAAGTCCAGCCCGGAAATCCAGCCTTCGGCGGGACCATGCCGGCAGCAAACCCGTTTAGCCCGACCAGCAGCGGCATCCGCACGATTCCATCGCGCACGCTGCGTGCGCAACCGGAGAACTACCTGGGGCCAGGCCAGGCCGCCTTGAATGTTGGGGCTCCCGGCCAGATGGGCCTGGGCGGAGGTTCAAGTTCATCGTCCACTCCCGTAACTCAGCAATCGCTGCCGCAAAATACCCTCAGCCGGGAAGAGCAGTATTTGCTCATGAAAGCCAACGAAGTGGTCCAGGAGCAACGCCATCAGCAAGGGCTGGGACCCAAGTTCCCGCCGATGCCGCCTTTGCCGGAACTGGTCATCCCCGGAGCAGGAACACAACCGAAATAGCCCAAAGCCGGGCCTGGGATGGCACGGCGCTTGAGGAAAAACGCGCCGGCTCCATGTCCAGACCGGCGCTGGTGCGTGGAAAGCCGGATGCGCACTCGCGGCCCCGGTGTTCACTGTTGGTTAAGGGCCATCCGCGCCACGACTTGGATGATCTCCAGCGGTCTGTGCGTGTGAGATGACCCATTTCCTTTCCTGCTTTTTCAGGACCATGCTTAATTCATGGACCACGGGATCTGTCTCGCCATTGAGGTAGGCCAGCGCAATCAGGTGGGCGTTGGCAGTCTGCCGGTCAGGCGAGAAACCGATGGCAATGCTGTAAAACCTGATGTCAGACTGCCGCAGACGGGCCAGGGCAGCCTGAATCGTCTGCACGAGTTCATCCCGCCCTTGGACGTCTGACCAGTCGCGGCCTGCAATTTCGATATCGACCACAATGTCCGGCGTAAAGAAAGGGTTGAGGTTGCTCCCCCGCGCCAGGCGCGACAGGGCTGATTGATTGGGCCTGACGGATAGGCGGGCGGCCAATTGGTTGAGCAGCTTGTGAATGCGCTTGTCGTCGCTCGGAAAAAGCATGCGCCATCCCCAGAACAATCCAGCGGCTGCCAGCACCGCCAGCCCGGCCCGCGCAAACCCCTTCAAAACAAGACCTTTCCGACGATTTTCCGCTCCTCAACCGAGCGGAGATCGGAGATTTGGCGATTATCGCCAATCACGAAATATTCGTCTTCCTTCAACTGGACCTCCGGCCCCCCTCTCCAGGGGATGCGAGACTGCGTATAAGGTTCCGCGAGACGCTGGCCGTTGATCTTGATGCCCTCCCTGCTAATGGCGATGCGCTCACCAGGCAGGCCAACGATGCGCTTCAAAAGCAAGACTCTGGCAAAGACCGGCTCATTCGTCAGGGACATCTCGATGCCTACCACGTCTCCTCGTTTGGGTTTGCTCCAGACATAAGAAAGCCGGTTGACAAAATTCACGCCTCCATTCCGGTACGTAGGGTCCATGCTGTTGCCCGTGACGCGGATGGGCACCAGGACGAATTTAAACACAACCAGGCTGACGACAATGAGCGCCGCCACCCGGAGAAGCGTCCGTTTGGGGCGCCGGCCAATGATCACCCTCAACCACCAGGGTGGATTCTCTGCCCATTCTCTCGAGCTTTCCATAACTCTTACGCTTGGTTTAGACCTGAATGGAGTTGCGTCATTTCAAGGATTGTTCAACACACTAACCCAGCGCGAAAATCCTGCAAAGCCGCTCCGTTTTCAAGCCCTGGTTTATGCCCGCTCACGGTTCTTCCACGGCGTCAGGAATTCCGAGCTGGGAGGCGGCGTGCGAAGGCGGACCCGGCTCGGGACCCACCGGCTTTTGGCGCAACTGTTCCAAAGCGGCCAGGGCGGCGCTGCTTTCGGCCTCTTTTTTGCTTTTTCCCTCGCCGCGCGCCAGTTCCACGCCCTGATGATGCACGGCGCATTTAAACAGGCGGTCATGGTCCGGACCCGTCACCGATTCCAGCCGATATTGGGGCGGCTCGGACGATTTCGACTGCAGCATTTCCTGCAATTCACCTTTGGGATTTGCCAGAATCGGAATGACCTGCAAATTGCCCAGCAGGCCTCGAAACTGCCGGAGGATGAATTCCCGTGCCGCTGCAAAGCCGCCATCCAGAAAAACAGCGCCGAGCAAGGCCTCGTAGGCATCCGCCAGCGCCGAGGGCCGCCGGCGGCCGCCGCTCAGTTCCTCGCCCCAGCTCACGGCCAGATGTTCACCGATGCCCAGACGGCGTCCCTGCTCGGCCAGGGACCGGCGATTGACCAGGTGGGCGCGGGCTTTCGTCAGGGGGCCTTCGCCCACCGACGGGAATTGTTCGTACAACTCGCGGGTCAGAACCAGTTGCAGAACGGCATCCCCCAGGAATTCGAGCCGCTGATTATGCTGCAGGGCCGTTCCGTGTTCATGGGCCACGGACGGATGAGTCAGAGCCAATTGCAGCAAGCCGATGTCCTTAAATAAATATCCCAGTTGGACTTGGAAAGCGATGAGGTCAGACACAGGCGGCCTTATCGGGCTTCATCGGGTTCCAGAGCGGGACTGTCGCCCGCCGGAGCCGTGCTCTCAGCGTTCGCCCCTTGGGGCAGAGCTGCGGAGTCAATTCCGATTTCCGGAGCTGCGGCTGGCTGAGCATCGGCTGGGGGATTCAGGCCGTGCTCCAGGAGTTGGGCGATATCACGCTGCACGTCTTCGAGCTGGTCTAGTTGCAGGTTGGGATCGGGAATCTGGAACAGCTCGCCGGTCTTGGCATGCTCATAAACAAAGATGCGCTGTTGATCCTGAGCCAATTGAGCTTTGACTTTGAAAAGGCGCTTTCGTTCCAGCATGACGGCCAGAATGTAGCGGGCCGCCGCGTGGCTCGGGTCATTTTGTTCGATCAATTTGCGCAGCAGCGTTTCGGCGGTTTCCTTTTGAATTGCATCGGGCGCGGTCGCCGGCGGCACCGTGTAAGTGCCCTGCCAAAATGAAACAAACCCTTTCCGATCCGTGGCGCCCTGGCTGTACTGCGACTCCCAGCACCGCTCGCAAATATCGATCCTTTCATAATCGCGCTTATGATCAAAGAGCAACGTGTGGTAAGGCTCCTGGTCCACGAAAGATTTCCGGCAGGCCTGACAGACGTGCGCCCGCGATTGAATGTTCCATTCGATCATTCTGAACTATTTAAACGAATCGCCGGAATTTACAAAATAAAATCTGGGCTGACGGCCTGTTCAACTCGGAACTGTTCCTGCGGGCTGTTGAGGACATTGGGGGCCATGATGGCGCCGTGCTCGGTGAAGGCCCACGGCAGCTTGCGGCGTCCGCCGTGGGCAGAACTTGAAGTCGCAATTTGCGACTTCAAGTTGTGGCCGAAGTTTGAGGTCGCAATTTGCGACCGGCTCCCATCAACGTCCGCCGCATCAATGAGTTGCGATCTTAGTCCATCGGGAAACCCTCCGGCTTTGCCGGAGGACTCGCTGAGTTCGACAGTTCCTGAAATAGGCTGTTGGGGTGAGATAAACTCGAGGCGGTCGCCAACGAACTCCCTCTCCTCCGAGCGAAGCCGGAGGAGAGGGCCGGGGAGAGGAGGAATCTATTATGAGCCTCCCCTCTCTCCGGCTCTCTCCCCGCTCGTTCCTCGCGGGGAGAGAGTGA
>ERZ1292640.3286-Hain-H43-02um-R1-3286-length-12611-cov-5_pt1 | contig 12611 bp, 10 predicted proteins | sample MGYA00564404_ERZ1292640 | MGnify/ENA primary metagenome ERZ1292640 (study PRJEB36523, sample SAMEA6512636) | groundwater metagenome | collected 2019-01-08 | study: AquaDiva: Metagenomics assemblies of 32 groundwater samples | reverse complement strand
CCAGCCGGACAAAGACGGCTGGTGGGAAATCCGTGCCGGGGAGCGTCGCTGGCGGGCTGCCAAGCTCGCCGGTCTCACGCACATCCCGGCGGTCGTCCGTTCGCTCGATGATGTTTCGGCCCTGTCCGTGACCATCGCCGAGAACCTCCAGCGTCAGGACCTGCACCCGTTGGAGGAGGCCGCGACGATCCAGCAGGCCTTCGACCGCGGCTACGACGCCAAGGCGATCGCGGCCCGGCTCGGCAAGAGCGTCGTGCACATCGCCCGGCGTGCTTCCCTCACGAAGCTCTGCAAGGTCTGGCGTGACGAGGTACTCAAGCCGGACACCGAGGCGAGTCGCCTCTCGGTGGCCCACCTGGAGTTGATCGCCCGTCTCCCCGAAGAGACGCAGCAGGCTCTCGCGGAGCACAACTTCTCGACGGTGTTCGCCCGGGGCTTCCCGACGGTCGATGAACTCAAGCGGGTCATCGACGGCGGGCTCCAGTCGCTCAAGGCCATGCCATGGGCTCTGGAGGACGAGACGCTCGACCCGAAAGCGGGCTCGTGCCTCAACTGCCCGAAGCGTTCCGGGATGCACCCGGCGCTCTTCGACGCGGAGGATGCCCCGCAGGACGGGAAGGTCTCGAAGACCGACCGGTGCCTGGACCCCGTGTGCTTCGAGGGCAAGAAGGTCGCGTACCTGGAGCGGCGGGAGTCGGAGCTCCGTTCGGAGCATCCCGGCGTCCGCCTGGTGCAGGTCGGGTTCAATGGCCTGAGCCCCAAGGTCCGCGAGAAGTTCGGCGAGCGGGTGACGCAGGTGTACCAGCCCAAGTTCGTGAATCCCACCGCGAAGGGGGGCACGCCGGCGATGCAGGTCGACGGCCCGAAGGCGGGAACACTGGTGCATATCGACTTCGGCGAGAGCGTGTCCCGCAACGGCACGGCCTCGACGAAGCGGCCCACCGATGAGTCGGGCAAGCCTGTCCCGTTCACGATGGCCGAACGCAAGGCCCGGCTCCAGAAACGCCGCGATGCGTTCATGGTGAACAAGGTCGGCGAGTCGCTCCGGGGAATGACACCCGAAGCCCTCACGAAGACGGCGGCGACGCTGGGCACCCGCACGGATGCAGCGGCCAAGCGGTTCAACCCGTTGGCTCTGGTTCTCGCGTTCGGCACGTCCACACGGGCCGACCGTGAGCACGACGACGGTCCCTGGAAGCGGTACGAGGAACTCCTCGCCCGCTCCAAGGACCTCCCCGTCGTGGCTGCCCTGCATGAAGTGACCCAGGTTTGGTCACGGCGTCTGGGCGGTTCGGATACGCACCACGTGACCGAGCAGGCGGCCGACGCCCGCAAGGTCAGCGAACTCCTCGGGCTCGATGTCAACGCCATCGAGTCGGAAGCCGAGCAGGCCATCCCGACACCGAAGGCGTGGGCATCCCTCCCCGAGAGTGCCGCCAAAGCCAAGGAAGGGGAAGCGACGGCGGAGCAACCCCCTCGGAAGGCCGCCGTTCGTTCCGCGAAAGCGGCCACGGCTCTCCCCCCGAGTCGGTCAGCACGGAAGCGGGCACGGTCTCGTTGACCACCCGCGATGCGCTGCTGCCGGAGGTTCTTGTCATGGTTGACACGAACGTACGACCAGCGGCGCATTCTCCTCTGTGCCCGCCGCACCTGGACCCAGAACCGCACAAATCGGCCACCTGGGTCGAACCAGCCGAGCGGAATCGAAGTATAAATGTATGACTTTACACCATGTGTAAAGTCAGTGCTTGACACAGACGATTTGCCCGCTAGACTCGTCCATGGAAGTCCGCTTCGCCGACGCACGGCTCCAGCGGCTGGAGACCGACCCGGGCTTTGTGGCCCGGGAGTTCAGCCAGGATGTCGTGCGCAGTTTCCGGAAGAAGATGCAGTTCATCCGGGCCGCCACCGACGAACGCGACTTCTACGGGATGAAGTCCCTGCACTTCGAGAAGTTGCAGGGGGACCGATCGCACCAGCGTTCGATGCGGCTGAACAACCAATGGAGGCTCATTCTGGAGTTCGAGACAGGGCCGGGTGGGAAAGTCGTCGTGGTGATGAAGATCGAGGATTACCACTAGCAAGGAGCAGCATGAGCAAGCAGGACACCATCCCGGTTGAGGCGTTCCCGCCCGGCGAGTTCATCAAGGATGAGCTGGAGGCCCGGGGATGGGAGCAGCGTGACCTCGCGGAGATCATGGGACGCCCCGAGCGTCTGGTGAGCGAGCTCATCGCGGGCAAGCGGGCCCTGACGGCCGAGACCGCCCTCCAGTTGGGGCAGGCTTTCGGCACGGGCGCCCAGCTCTGGCTCAACCTGGAATCGGCCTACCGGCTCCATCGACTCGGCAAGCCCGACGAAACGGTTGCCCGTCGTTCACGTCTGTACTCGGCGGCCCCCATCAAGGAAATGCTCCAGCGGGGCTGGGTCGTCGAATCCGAGAACGTGACGGTGATGGAGCAGCGGGTCATGCAGTTCTTCGGGACGGACTCGCTGGACGCTCCACCGAGTTTCTACCGGGCGGCTGCCCGCAAGAGCACGTCGTACGACCACTTCTCGCCGGCCCAGACCGCGTGGCTGTTCCGTGCGAAGCGGCTGGCGGAGACGCTCAAGCCTGCGAAGTTCGATTCTGCGGGGTTCGCCGCGGGCCTTCCGAAGCTGCGTGCGTTGCTCCTGAACGCGGAGGATGTGCGACAGGTTCCCAAGGTGCTGTCCACGCTGGGTGTTCGCTGCGTGGTTGTGGAGCACCTCCCCGAGACAAAGATCGACGGGGCCTGCTTCTGGCTCGACAAGCACAGCCCGGTCGTGGCGCTCTCCGCCCGGTTTGACCGCATCGACTGCTTCTGGTTCACGCTCATGCACGAGCTTGGTCATATCCACGCGGGCGATGGCCGCGATGAGCCGCTCGAACCCGACATCGATCTCGTGGGCGGACAGGGCGAGTCGTCCCCGGCCAAATCCAAGGTGGAGGCCGCCGCCGACACGTTCGCGTCGTCGTCTCTCATCCCGGAAGCCGCGCTTCAGGACTTCATCCGCCGCGTCAAGCCTCTCTTCTCGAAGCAGAAGGTGGAAGGGTTCGCGGCAATCCAGAACGTTCATCCCGGCCTGGTGGTGGGACAACTCCAGCACCGGAAGCTGATTCCCTACGCCAACCTTCGGGCGTCGCTTGTGAAGGTGCGGTCGATGTTCCTTGAAACAGTCCTGTATGACGGCTGGGGTATGACACCCCAGGTCTGATACCAGCGGAGACTCAGCCATGGCCACAACGAAATCGACGTACAGCGAGCAGATGCAGAAGATCGTCGCTGAGTATCGCTCGGCGGGGAACTCTTGGCCGGCCACAACGCACGACATCGCCGCGTGGGCGGTGCGGACTGGCAAGTGGCACGCCCCGCGTGAGCTGGCCATCGATCGCTGCGCGGACGATCTGGCCCGGGCCATGCGGGAGGAGTTCATCACCGACCGGCAGGGCCGCCGCGTGCGGGCCAAGCACGCGGCCCGCCAGGAGGTCAACGGTGAGCAGCAGACCTTCTGGGCGGATCTCCGCACGGCGCCCCGCGAGCACATGGAAGTCGCCTTCGCGCAGCGGCGGCAGCAGGTGGTGAGCGATTGCGCCCAGTTGAAGCGGGATGTGGACAGCTACAACGAGAACTTCAACGCCGAAGAGACGATCCAGATGGTCTTCGACTTCACGATGGACCTGGCGGAACTGGAAGCGGTACGGGTCTGATCGGCTCTCAGGAATGCCGTCGCCGTCGAAATGACGCCACACTGAACGACTGCCTCCGGGGCGACAGAAAAGCCAACATGAATCAGCTTGCCGCGGCTTGGGCTGACTCCACGCGCCTGACCCATGCAGAAAGCCGGTCGATCTCTTGACCAAGCCGATCAGGAGTTGGCGAGGCTTCTCCCAACTCGGGACTGTCGCTGTGGGACCATCGGGAGCATTGGCCGTATCCCGTAGATGCATCGGTTGCGTCTGACGGGGTCAACGCGCAGACACGCCCCAGCCCACCGACTTTGACTTTGTGCGCGAATCGGCTGAGCACCGGCTTCAGAGCGGCCTCGATGGCCAGTTCCCAGCAGTCGCGGAGCTGGTTGGCGATGCCCTTCGCCGCGATGCCCCACTGGTCGTGCTGGCCCAGTTCGTGCAGACGCCGCATATTGGTCAGGTGTGTGCGAATACCCTCGATCGCGCGACTCGGAGGGAGTGCCTTGAACGGTGGTGATGGACTCGTAATTCCCACGCGGTCATCGATCCTCGCCACATACTGAAAGGTTCGTGCCGCGCTGTCCTCTCCCGCGAAGTGGTCCAGCATGAAAACAAACGGGAGATCGTGGCTGAACACGACGATCTGGCGAGTCTTGGAGACGGCGACCAGGCGTTTGGCGACATCCTCGCGATGGTTGTGGTCGAGAGAAGAGATCGGGTCATCAAAGACGATTCCCGACGGCTCATCGGCCGTGGCCAACTCCGCGAGGAAGGCCGCCAGCGCAATGCACCGGTGCTCCCCCTCACTGAAGACCTGGCCGATCTTGGCGTTCGGACTTCGGACAAGGCGAATCCCGAACTTCGGGTCCCCAATGTCCCCACCAAGCTGCTTCATCTCCGCTCGAAGGTAGCCAAGCCCGAGTTTCTGGGCCTCGTCCGCGAAGGCGTCGCGAAGTTTGTCGGTAACAAGGACCTTGGCAAGCAACGTAGCGCGGCGGGTAAGCGGCGCTGCTCGATCAGCAGACCGGTCGCTTGCAGAGCCCTGAATGAAGGCATCAAGCCCGTCTCCGCGCCCGGAATGAAAACGACACTGCCGCTCAGCCCCTTGGCGCCGTGCATGGTCAGAATGCGGATGCGTTTGGCTTGGACCTGGGCCGGGGCAGCCGCGGGTTGACCTGTTCGCTCGTTGACCGCTGACAGAATCTGGTCCTGCTCAGCCTCATCGTCCGCGGAGAGATACGCGAGGAGTTCCTCCAGAGTCATCTGTGGGGGCAACGTGCCCAGGAAAGTCTGCCACTCCACGGGCGCGGTCGCGGCCAATGCTCCAGAGTTGAATACCTGAACTCTCAACAGGGTGTCGAGGTCTGCCTGCCGTGTGGCGATCGTGTCAGTGAGACTCCACCCCGATACAGCCTGAACGACGGCAGTCGCCCGGCCAAATGCCCCAGAGCCCCGGGCCGTGAGCCATGCGGGACCTGGCTGAGCATGGAACAAACCACGGAAGTTCTGGTTGTTTGTGATGCAGCCATCGCCAATGGCTTTGGAGGTGGCAGCGCCGACACCAGTGAGCAGTTCGAGCAGGTCGCGGTAGGCCGGATAGTCCTGGTCCGTGCCGGTGATATCGCGGATCAGGCGGAGGATGGTGTAGCCCGCCCGAACACCATCCTGCTCGTCAACGAGGCTCTTCCCCCTCGGCAAAGAGAAGGGGAGTCCCCTCGCGGTCAGTTCTTGTTGGATCGGAGCCAGTTGGACTCGCCTATTGGCGATGAGGATCACGATCTCGTCTTCGCGCCCCTGCAAGCCCGCCGCACGCAGGGCTTCACACGACCCTGCGATGATCTGCGCTTCCTGCTGGACCGAACCGCACGACCACACCGCCATCGTGCCGGGCACAGGCGGCTGGGACGCGGCGTACAGCGAGACGATGTTCTTCGCTACTCGATTAGGATTGTGCTGAATGAGGCGGTCGGCCGGAGTCAGGACGGCAGGCGTGCATCGGAAGCAGTCAGTCAGAATGTGGGTGCTGGCGTTCGGGTACGGGGTCAGAAAGTTCACGATCCCGTCCGGGTTCGCGTGACGGAAGGAATAAATGCTCTGGTCATCGTCGCCAGCGACGAAGAGAACGGCGCCGTTGATCGTCAGCAGTCGAATGAACTCCTGGTCGCACGCGTTGAGGTCTTGATACTCATCGACGATCAAGTGAGCGATAGTGGGCAACTGGGCCGGGGTGAGCGCGCCCTGTTGGATCGCCTCAACGCAGCGATGGATTACCTCGCCGGGCAGCACGCAGCTGTAGAGGTGTGTCCGCGTTCCGTGAAACGACTGAAACCCGGCGATCTCCTGCGGAGTAATCTGAGCCTGAGCGATTTGGGCAGGGTTCAAGGTCTGCCACTCTGCGTCGTATGCAAGGCGAATCTCGGATGCTCGGCCTGGCTGACACCCGAGATGGGCAGCGAGTTCCGCGTCGTAGACTTGCGTCTGCTCCCAGTCGTCCAAGAGCATCGGGGTGCTCGGATACGCCGTGAGCAGATTTGCTCGACGCAAAATCCGCAATGCGAGCGAGTGCATGGTGGAGACGGGGATGTTCGCGGCTTGGGCTGCGAACGGGAATGGCGCACAGGCCGCTTGAGTGCGCTGCCGCAACTCCTTGCACGTCAGGCGGGTGAACGAAACCACGAAGATGCCGTCCGCTGCCACGCCTTGACCCAGCAAATGCACGACACGTTTCTCAATCGTCTTGGACTTGCCAGTTCCTGGGCCCGCGAGCAGCCGGACTTGTGGCGCAGGGTCGCACGCGGCAGCGGCTTGCTGCTGTTCGGCGTGCTGTTTCTGCGCCTGCGTGATCGGCATAGGGGGTCCTGAACTAGCGGGACGGGATGATGGCCTGTGCGGGAATCTCGAACATCTTGGCGACCGTGATCTCTCGCTTCGCGTGGTCGAGCCGCTCGGCCGGGTTCTGAATCAGCACAAGTTCGTTGGCGGTTTCCAGCGGGTCCCAGACCACCGCAAGCCAGTAGGTGGCCGCGAGTTGCTGTGCCTTGTACCACTCGTTCGTGGTCATCTGGATGTTGTTGCCGCGGCTGTAGCCCTTGACCTCGATTCGACGCACCTCAATCTGGCCTGTGGCGGGATCGCTGATTCGATGGGCGCGGATGTCGAAGCCCACCTTCAAGTGGCCGACGCGCTCAATCTGGTCTTTCGGGAACCCGTCCGCAATAAGTCTGGCAATCACGATGTCCTCGGCAGTTCGCTCCTTGCGGATTCGGAGGTCCACATCGTGCTCGCGCCCGAGCCGGCCCATCTGGCGCTCTACGTCGCCAGTGGGTGAGAGAACAAGAGCCGTCGCGAGATGCCGGATGGGTCCCGTCCTGGCGATTTCAAGGCGTTGGAGTCCGGCAAGCCGCTCCTTCCGCGTTCGCTCAAGGTCGTCGATGTATTTCTTGGCCTCGTCGGCGGCAAGCTTGTATTCGGGGCGGGTGCCGAGTTCACCCATCAACTCCATGTAGCGGTTCTGAGCACGGCGAATCCGGGCCTCGAAAGATTTGGTGAGGTACTCGCGGACGATGGAGGCGAAGTGCTTGCGGTCTTGGTGGCAGCGATTCCGGCGTTCGAGTTGGTAGTCGCTCTTCACGAACGCGGCCGCGTGGTCGTGGGCGACGGGTTCGATGTTCGCCGGTGGCTGCGGGTGCGATGCCAAGTCGAGCAGACAATCGGCGGGCACCATTTGCAGGACACCGGCATCATCCCGGACCGCGACGACCTCGCCGTGAAGGGGAACGTCGTGGCCGTGCGAGTCCTGCCCCTTGATGGCGATCTCGTAGAAATGGAGTCGATAAGGGCTCGCCGCGAGCGGGTCGAGAAACACCGCCTGGGAGCCGGCGACGGAGGCGAGTTGCTCATTGAGCCGTTCATCCAACGCCGCGTAGAGGGCGTGTCCCGGGCCGAGCAACACGGCGTCGATGTGCTCGTCGCGTTCGAGCACTTCCTTGTGGAAGGCAACCTTTCGATAAGCCTGTTCAGCCTTGCCGAGTTTCTTCGCGGAGTTCAACCGATCCGACCGCAGATCCGCGAGAACGTGTTCGATGCGCCAAAGCCCATCGGCCCGGGGTTCGACACGGAGACCGATTCGCTTGGCCGCCTCGATGAAGTGGGCCTCGACGTAACGGGGCATGAGACGGCGCTCTTCGACCTCAAGGTTTTGGCGCTGGAAGCCGGAAAAATCGACGTGGCTTCGGGCGAGCGCGATGCCCGTGGCCTCCTCATATTCCTTGAGTTTGTTGGGGTCAATGTTGTCGATCTGGTCCAGGTAATCGTCCAGCCGTCCGGGGTCAACCGCCGCGTCGCGGAGCATCTCCGGCAGGTTTACGTCGTTCAGGGACAAGACTTCCCCAATGACATCGAACACGCGGTTGTCGAGCGCAACCTTCATCTGCTCCAGTTTCTCTAGGAGCCTGTGGAGAATGCGGCCCTCGACGATCTGTTCGCCATCCTCGGATTCGGTCGCGACGAAGTTGAAGGCGTAGCACTCGCGAGTCTGGCCGATGCGGTGGATGCGTCCGAGCCGCTGCTCCAGCCGCGTGGGGTTCCACGGCATGTCGTAATTGATCATCAAATGGCAGAACTGGAGGTTGATGCCTTCGCCGGCTGCCTCGGTCGCCACGCAAATCTGGGTGGTAGTTCGGAACTGCTCCTGGGCTCGCTTGCGTTCGTGCGGGTTCATCTGCTCGATGGACAAGTCCGGCCACCGAGCGACAATGCTCCCTAAAATCTCGTCGTGAGCGCCAAGCAGAACGCCTAGACGCTTCCAATCGGCCTCCTGTGCGGCATCCCGGATTGCCCTAAACTCTCGGGATTCGGAGTCATTTTGGCCCCGTGGCGGAACGGCAGACGCAGCGGACTTAAAAGCATCCTGGCGATTGCCGATCTTCGCACTTCGCTGCAAGTGCCTGTGTTTCGGTGGTTTATGCCGTTGTACGCAGCGGAGCAGGAATCCGCTGCGAATGACCATCGTGACATCTTTGCGCTTTCACCGATCGCCATCTGAACATGGACCCTGGCCGACCGAGACCTGCTTCAGTGGCGTGACCGGGCCGCTCGCATCACTCTCAAACCATTGGCGATGACCACCAGCGTCGCTCCCACATCCGCCAGCACGGCCATCCACATCGTGGCCACGCCCACTACGGCGAGCACGAAGAACACCGCTTTGGCCGCCAGCGCGAAAGAGATGTTCTGCACCAAGATCGCGGAGGTGCGACGGCTGAGTGCGAGAAACTCGGGAACGCCACGAAGGTCATCCCTCATCAAGGCTACGTCAGCGGTCTCCAGTGCCGTGTCAGTTCCTGCCGCGCCCATCGCAAAGCCCACAGTCGCCTCCGCCAGCGCCGGGGCATCGTTGACGCCGTCGCCCACCATCCCCACGGCGCCGTACTTGGCGACGAGTTCTTTGATCGCTTTCAGTTTGTCCTCCGGCAGCAAACCGCCTCGGGCGTCGTCAATGCCGACCGACCGGGCGATCACCTCCGCGGTGGTTTGATTGTCGCCGCTGAGCATGATCGTCCTGACGCCTAACTCGTGAAGCTCGCGCACCGCCTGGATGCTCGTCTCGCGCGGTGTGTCCGCCACCGCGAGAATCCCCAGCGCCGTCGTTTCATCGGTCAGTACGATCGTCGTCTGCCCCTTGGCTTCCAGTTCACCAAGCACGGCCTCGACCTGCGGCGAGCAGACGCCGCGCTCATGGCCGAAGCGGTGGTTGCCGACGAAGTAGGTCTTTCCGTCGATCGACCCTGACACACCGCGGCCCGGAACCGAAGTGAAGTTCTCGACCTTGAAGAGCGGGCCGACCGCCTCGACTCTCCCGCTGTCCCATGCTGCGGACACCGCCCGGGCAACCGGATGGTCCGACCCGGCGTCAAGGCTGGCGGCAAGGCGGAGCATCTGGTCGGGCGAGAGCGAGCCGAGCGTGCGCACCTCCGTCACCTTCGGCTTCCCTTCGGTGATCGTGCCGGTCTTGTCGAGTGCTACGACCTTGATCGCTTTGCCCTGCTCCAGGTACACGCCGCCCTTAATGAGTATGCCGCGTTTGGCAGCCGCCGCAAGCCCGCTGACGATCGTTACGGGCGTGGAAATCACCAGCGCACACGGGCACCCGACCACCAGCAGCACGAGCGCCTTGTAGACCCACGGCATCCACGGCTGGTGGAAGAGCACCGGTGGTACGACGGCAACCAGCATTGCCAACCCGCACACGATCGGCGTGTAGACGCGCGCGAAGGAATCTACGAACCGCTGGGTTGGCGCACGCTGACCCTGCGCCTCCTGCACGGTCTTGATGATCCGGGCAAGGGTCGTGTCATCCTTTCCGCCGGTGGTGTTGAACTCCAAGAGCCCGTTGCCATTGATCGTGCCCGCGAAAACCGGGTCGCCCACCGTCTTTTCGACGGGGATGCTCTCGCCTGTGATCGGGGCCTGGTCCACGGCCGAAGCCCCACTCGTCACGCGACCATCGAGGGCGATGCGCGCGCCGGGCTTGACTCGCACGGTCGAACCGACGGCCACCTCTGCCGCGGCGACCTCGGCCCACGAACCGTCCGCCGCCTTCACGCTGGCTGTATCGGGCGTGAGCGTCATCAGGGAGCGCACGGCGTTGCGTGCCCGCTCCAGCGAGTATGCCTCAATCAACTCAGCAACCGCGAAAAGGAACAGGACCATCGCGGCCTCGGGCCACGCGCCAATCGCGGCCGCGCCGATCACCGCGACGGTCATCAGGAAGTTGATGTTGAGCGTGAAGGTCTTGACCGCGATGAGGCCCTTCTTGAGCACGGGCAGCCCGCCGAGAAGGATTGATACAACCGCCATCGCGATGACTGGCCAGGACCCCTCCTCTTTTGTCGCCCATGCGACAACTTCGGCGCCGAGCGCCAAGATGCCGGAAAGGCCCAGCGCGCCGAGCTGCACGCGCGTGGCAACCGGGCGTGAGTCGGAGTGGGGTTGGTCCGTCGCGGGACTGCCCGGTTCGCAGGTCTCGCACTCTCCGGCCGAAGCAGACTCAGGGCCACGCTCCGATCCTCCAGCGCGAGCACCGTCGGACCGGGGCGGGATGGGAATGGCGGGTGTCATACCCGCGCCCTTGATGACACGCGATAGCTCGACCGGGTCCGCCCCCTCGTGTGTGACGACCACGCGGCGGTTCATCACGTCGCACTCGACCGCCCTGACGCCGGGCACAGAGCCAAGCACCTTGCGCAGGACCGCCTCCTCGGCAGCGCAGTCGAGTTCATGGACGCCGATGATTGTCTGGGATGGTTCGGGCATGGGTGCTCAGGGCCGCGGGGTGCCGGGTGAGTGCGGCTCTGGGTCGTGCTTGACCTTCACCACGGAGCCCTCGGGCGGGAGTCCGGGGAAACGAACGGAATAGACGCCGTAGGAGCCGTAGCGGGTGTGCGCGCGGCGGAGCGAGCCGTGCCGCGGTGTCGGCGTACCAGTCGGCGAGACCGTGCCGGCACGATAGTTCACCTGCGCGTCGTACACGAGCGTTCCGTCGGGAGCGATGACAGTCACGTCCATATGTCCGGCGAGGTCGCGGGGCAGTCCGCGTTCGAGGCGGCCCGACACGACGAGATCGCCCTTGTCTTCGTAGACCTCGGGCGGCTTCCGCAAGGCCCGATCGACACGCGGCTCGGCCGTAACCCAGCCCGCGGCGATCAGGTCGTTGCCGCTCGCGCAGCCTCCCAGAAGGGCCGCGGCCGCGAGTAGCCGCGCGCCCGCCCAGCCGAAGATTCGAAGCGTAGTCGATCTCATTGCTGCTCCTTCCGTTCTCGGTTCCTCGCGGTGGCATCCGGCGGCTTGACCGCCTGCCTCCCGCCCGACCCTTTGCGCACTTCCTTCCGGACAGCGATGCAGGCATAGACCGCCAGCCCAGTGAACCCAAACGCCATCGCAGCAATGTCGAGCCGAATGCCAAGGTGTCCATGCCTGGCGTAATGGTCGCTGACAAACCCATAGAGCGCCACATCCGAGCCCACCGCCAGCAGGGCGAGCGGGACCAGCAGCGGGAGCGCGGACCGCCACGTGAGCGGCCGGTTTCGGCGCAGCCGGACCCGCTCGCCCTCGCTCTCGCCTTCAGCGGGCGGTCGCAGCGAAGGCGAACGCTTACTTCTTGGGCGTTTCCTTCCCATGATCGTGCCCGTCACCTTCCTTGTGGTCGTCGTGGCCCTTCGCCTTGCACTCCTTGCACTCGCCGTGAGCGACGACGCGGAGGTTCGTGCCCTCTCGCACCCACAGGTGGGCGCCCTCGCCGTCGGGCGTCACGAAGTACTGCGGCTCGCTCTTGACGGGCTGCGAAGCGCCCTGGCCCATCATGACGGCGGCGAGGGCGGTAAAACCGACGCCGGCGGCGAGGCCAAGGAACAGAGACTTGGAACGAGGGTTGGCGTGGGACATGGATGGACTCCTTTTTGGATGACACGGACGCGGACTGAGCATTCCAAATCGCCGGGCACGCGCCGGCGCGTCGGACGCTCATGGTTTGGGATCGGACTTCGAATCGGGCTTGGGGTTGGGTTCTGTCGATGGGGCCTGAGGCGGGAGCGCGGCCGGAGCGGAGACCGGGGCGACCTCCTCGGGTTTCACTTCGAGAGGCCCTGTCTCGGGCTTCTCCCACTCCTGGACCGCCGCGGCGAGTCGGCCCTCGGCATCCCGGCCGGTGAAGATTCGGTACAACGCGGGGAGGACGACCAGCGTCAGCAGCGTGCTGGAGATCAGGCCGCCGATGACGACCGTCGCAAGCGGGCGCTGCACCTCCGAGCCGGTGCCGGTGGCGATCGCCATGGGCACGAAGCCGAGCGACGCCACCATGGCGGTCATGAGCACCGGACGGATGCGCACGAGGCACCCCTTGAT
>ERZ1292640.3285-Hain-H43-02um-R1-3285-length-12613-cov-11_pt1 | contig 12613 bp, 12 predicted proteins | sample MGYA00564404_ERZ1292640 | MGnify/ENA primary metagenome ERZ1292640 (study PRJEB36523, sample SAMEA6512636) | groundwater metagenome | collected 2019-01-08 | study: AquaDiva: Metagenomics assemblies of 32 groundwater samples | reverse complement strand
AATTTACCCAAACATACCCATATAGTCTTCGCCTTCTGCTTTCTCGTCCAGCTTTACTTTGTCAATTGCTTTTAAGAAATCTTCTCTTTTTACGAATTCCCTGTTCTCGCGAATCGCGAAATAGCCTGCTTCTGTGCATACGGCTTTTATCTCTGCTCCGCTGAACCCTTCCATTCTTTCAACTATTATTTCAGGCGCAACACTTTTGTCAAAAGTCATGTTCTTTGAATGGATTTTAAAGATATCTGCTCTGGATTCTTTGCTTGGAATTGGTATGTGAATTAATCTGTCTAATCTTCCGGGCCTTATGATTGCAGTGTCAAGTATGTCTTTCCTGTTTGTTGCTCCGATTATCTTGACATTACCAAGAGGCTTGAAGCCGTCCAATTCGGCAAGGAGCTGCATAAAAGTTCTGTTGACTTCCCTTTCTCCTGAAGTGCCGACTTCAACTCTTTTTGCCGCAAGCGCATCCAGTTCGTCAATGAAAACAATAGCTGGGGCTTTTTTTCTTGCAAATTCGAAAATTTCCTTGACTAATTTTGCCCCTTCTCCAATGAATTTCTGAACTAATTCAGAGCCGACTACTTCTATAAAAGTTGAATTTGTTGATGCGGCAACTGCTTTTGCAAGCAAAGTTTTTCCGGTTCCAGGCTCGCCGTAAAGAAGAATCCCTTTTGGCGGAGTGATTCCAACTTTCCTGAATAATTCCGGTTTTTTAAGCGGAAGCTCTATAACTTCCCTTATCTCCTCTGCCTGCCTGTCCAGGCCGCCTATATCTCTCCAAGAGATGGTGGGCTTTTCAACAATCACATATTTCTCAATGTTGAATCTTTTTGTAATTGGCGTCTTTCTTATGACTGTAAGGTTTTTCTGCTCTACAAGTATCAAGTCCCCTGCCTTCAGCTTATCACAGTCGCCCGCTATATTCACAAGAAACTGGTTGCCGTTCGGGATTTTTATTATTGCAGTGTCTCCAAACAATTCCTTGACTTCACAGACCATTAATGGGGCGGATTTAAACCTTTCAACTTCATCTTTGAGCCGAGTAACTGTTTCCCTAAGAATCCTGTTCTCTTCTTCAAAAGGGTTTGCAGAAGTAGAGTAACGGTACATTATGCTGTCGATTATGTTTTTGTCCTTTGCTTCTTTTGCCGGCATTTTTATATTGTGAAAAAAAATAGTATAAAAAGGTTTGGATTTAGAGCTTAAATTTGCCATTATGCATTATTAGAATGTTATCGGCATAAATTGTCGGATTTCTAATGACAAAATCAACATGGAATGGGACATCAACTTTGCCTCCAAAATGCCTGTTGTTGCCGAAAGCAATGTGGCACGTTCCCATTACTTTCTCATCCTCAAGAACTTCCCCCGTTATTTTTGCTTTTGGGTTTGTGCCAATTCCAAGCTCGGCAACATTTTTGTATAATTTGCTTTTAAGTAATTTTGTAAAAATGTTTGCAATTTTTCCACCTCTTACGCTTTCAATAAAGCCACCTTTAACAATAATTTCAATATTTTTATCGACTTTTCCCAATCCGCCAACGCTTGCATCTGCCACAATTCTTCCGTTTGTTTTTCCTTCAAGCGGAGCAATGAAAATTTCTCCTGCAGGGAGGTTTCCGAAAGCTGATTTTTTTGTGTAGATTCCGCTATCCGGCTTCCATGTCCTTCCTTTAAGATTAAATTCAATGCTTGTTCCTTTGCCTGTTGTGATTTTTATTCTTGATTTATTTTTCAATTTAGATAATAAATTGTTGTTTGTTTCCCTGATTTTATAAAAATCAACATTTAAAGTGCGCTGCATCATGTCTTCCGTTATGCCAGGCATGCTTGCTATTCTTGCCCCTGTGTTTGTTGCAGCATTCCTTGCTCTTGTGTGGCTCAATGATTTTATTGTTGCCAGCAGAATAACATCATAATTCAGCATTTCTTCGGCAACATTTTTAGGAGGCTCCGAGCCATGGGATTTTGGAATGTTTGTAAAAATTAGCTTTGATTTTTTGCATATTTTCAAAGAGTTCCTGAAGAGAAGTTCTCCGATTGATTTTAATTTTTTGTCTGTAACAATCAGGCAAGATTCATTTTTCTTCAAAGCCATGCAATCTCTAAGAATTATGTTAGCTGATTTATTTAAGAGCATTTTTTACCGATTATTAAATTTTTAAAGATAAATGGATTGAACAAATTCTTATGCCGCAAACTCCCCATCCTTCAAAATCCAATGCTTATTATTTTTTTTATCAACACCATAAACATCAAGCTTCTGTCTTGGGGCATTAAAGACAATATCCATGTGGTATTCTGTGCTTCTGTCAGGCTCAAATCCTGAGCCTAAAGCGATGTGCATCATCTTGGCTATTTTCTCATTAACAATAAGGTAATCGCATAATCTTGCTTTGGGGTTTGTGTTGATTGCAAACTCCCCGACTCTTTCAAAATTTTTCTTTTTCATTTCAATGATTTCTTTCGGCAAACTTTTGTTTTTCTCTGCTTCCAATAGCATTTGCATGGATTCTTTTTTTCTTTTGTTGATCTTTTCAATTATGTCTTTAGGGCCGCCAATTATTTTGTAGCTTTCTCCGTAGCATTCAACAATAATAGGATTTTTTTCATTCAACTGATAACTTTGGTCAACGTGAATAACCACATCACCAACAAAAATGCCTTTTATGTATTCCGGTGTTACGAAAGCTTCCCCTCCTGGTATATTGCCCATATTACCTGCTTTTATTCCAGTCATTCTCAGATAATCCTTGTTTATTTTTTCCCGAACATCAGTATCTGAGCGCCTTATCCATCTTCTTGTGCCGTCTGGCTTGACTAATCCAACTTCAAGTTTTGTAACATATTTTTCTTTGAGCTTACCTTCAACATAAATTACATCGCATTTGTCCATCTTGTCTTTCAATTTTTGATTTCTTGACCTTATATCAGCCCAGTCAACCAAATTTGTCTCGATAAAAATATCAATCGGGATTGTTTCAGTGAAAGCAACCCTTGCTAAAGGATCACGATCTTCCAATGCAGTTTGCGGATAGAAGTCAAGCTTGTAAACCATTTGCCCAGGCGATTGCCATCTTGTTTTTTTGTTTGCAGACGGGTAGCCGATTAATTCTCCGAAAAGATGTTTCCCGGGATAACCCTTTGCGCTAATTGAAAAAGATAAATCAATCGGCTTAATTCTGTTTAATCCTAATGAGTTGGATAATTTTTTGTATTTGATGAATGGCTCTTCGTCAATTTCTTTTTCCAGCTCGCAGCCGAGCAAAGTTGCCCTTAATTCAGAAACTCTCTCGCTTTTTTCAAGCATAGAGCCCCTGAATGTAGAACTATTCATGGTTGGTTCAGCAATTTTTGCAGCAGCCTGCGTCATTGCCCAGATTATTGAATACGAATCAAGATAATCTTCCAAAGGATGTCCAATCAAAGATTCTTTAGGTATAAGTGAAAATCCGATGCCTGCCCTTTCATTTCTTTTAAGAGCATAAACATCTCTCCAGAGTATTTCTGAAGTCTGCATTAATTCTTCCATTCTGTAATCATTAAACCATTCTGGATGAAATGGCAATTCCAAATCACCGGTAAATTTTTTATCAGTTGCTTCAATCATTACATCCGGCTTTTTGAATAATTTTCTGAACTCTCCTTTTGCTTTTTTATCAACTTCTTCAATAAATCCTTTCAGAGCATTTGTTTTTTCATTTTTGATTTCTTTTTCCAGTTCTTCAAAAATATTCCATACATCTTTTACTGCTTCCAAGCTTTCTGATGTTTTGTTTATTCCTATGCAGCTTACATCTGCACCCAAATCATGCAAGGCCCTTGACAATGGAGCAAGTGAATAGAAGGCATTTTTATTGCTCAAGTCAAATTTTATAAAGAAATCTTTGTCTTTTGCGTTCTTGATAAGCTTTTTGTAGTCTTCAACAGCAGAATTAAACACTTTTTCGTTGTATTTCATTTTATTCAGGAAGGTTAAATAATTAATAAATTTTTTGATGTTTTTGTCAAAACTGTAGGCTTGTCCTTAAACATCAACGTATCTTCAATTCTGATTCCAAATTTCTTTGGAAAATAAACGCCTGGCTCTATGGTAAAGGCCATGTTGTTTTGTATTCTGTCCTTTGAATTCAGGCTTAGATTTGGCATTTCATGGATTTCAATTCCAACTCCGTGCCCAAGTCCATGAGTAAAATATTTTTTGTATTTTCCAAGATTTTTGTTTACAAAATCATACAATTCAGAGCATTTTTTGTTTTCTTTAACTTCGTTTATCGTGTCATTTTGTATTTTTAATAATAAATTATACATATCAATTTCTTCTTTTTTTTGCTTTCCAACATAGATTGTTCTTGTTATATCCGAGCAATATCCCTTATATTTTACTCCGAAATCAATAACACACAAACCATTTTTTATTCTCTCATTTTTCGGCTCATGATGCGGCATGCTGCCGTTGCTTCCAGAAGCAACAATAGGGTTAAATGATAATTCCAAGCCCAGTTTTTTGGTTGCATATTCAAGAAAAGCTGCAGCTCCTGATTCTGTTTTGAAATCTTTAAAATTTTTTATTGTTTTTTGAATTATTTTGTCAGCGTAATCACATGATTTTTTTAGATATTCAATTTCTTTATTGGTTTTGATTTCTCTTAATTTAATGCAGTTTAATGCAACATCTTTGAATTTGGATTTTCTAAATGATTTTCTGAAGTATTTGAAAGAGTTTAAAGTGAAATTATTCCTGTCAATTGCAATATTCTTTGTTTTTATGCCGTTTTTCCTGATTATATCCGATACGGATTCAAAAAACCTTTTTTTCTGCATTGAAAATACTTTTTTTATCATTGATTTTTTAGCTTTCTGGAATTCCATTTCAGGGGTTATCAAAAACGGCTCTTTTCTTTGAGGAACTACAAGAACACCTAAACCGGTGTAGCCGGAGAAATAGGCCATATTTGGATTTATTCTGGGAAATTCGGAATTGTAGAAGATTGCCGCATCCAGATTCTTTTTTTCAAGCATGCCCCGGAATTCCTTTATTTTCATGAAAATAATAAGTCTTATAAACCATTTAAATCTTTTCTTTTAAGGATATGAAAAAACACATACTGAAAAACGGAATAACTCTGATTTTCGAGAAGACTTCTTCAAAATCTGTTGCTGTCGAAATCATGTTCAAAGTCGGCTCAAATTACGAAAATCTGAAAGTTGCGGGCATTTCGCATTTTCTTGAGCACATGCTTTTTGAAGGCACCAAGAAAAGAAAAACCAGCAGGGAAATCGCAAATGAAATTGAAAAATACGGCGGCGATTTTAATGCTTACACGACAGGAGACAGGACTGCTTTCTTTATCAAGATTATAAACAAAAAATTTGACAATGCGCTTGATATTCTTTCTGATATTATTAAGAATCCTGTATTCGGGGAAAAGATTATGGAAAAAGAGAAGCAGGTTATCCTGAAAGAAATAAACATGGTCAATGATGATCCCCGCCTGTTCCAATGGATATTGTTCCAGCAGGCATTGTTTGAAAAGCATCCTGCCGCTAATCCTACTTATGGAACTGCCAAGACTGTAAAAGCCATCACGCGAAAGCAGCTTGTTGATCATTATACAACACATTATACTCCAAATAACATGATTATTTCAATTGCCGGGAATGTTAACAGCGTCAGGAAAAAAATAGAGAGGTATTTTCATGAGTTAAAGCAAAAAAAAATTATCACAAGAGAAAAAGTTAATGAGCCTGCGCAGAAGAGAATGAAAAAAGTCGTGAGGAAAAAGAAAACTCTCAACTCCTATATGGTTTTAGGCTACAAGGCAGTTCCGCGAATGCATAAAGACAGCTATGTTTTTGATGTCATAACTGCTATTCTCGGCCGCGGACAATCCGGATGGATGTTTGACGAGATAAGAAACAAGCGCGGCTTAGCATACCAGGTCGGAATAAACAATGAAAGTGAGAAAGATTACGGGATGTTTGCAGTTTATACAAACCTTGACAAGAAAAATATCGGCAAGGCAAAAGAGATTATCATGCAGCAGTTCCATAAATTAAGAGGAGTTACAAAACTTGACATTGATGAGGCAAAAACATTTATTGAGGGAAACCATACTTTGCAGATGGAAGATAATTTTCATTGCACTGATAATTTTTCATTCTGGGATACAATCAAGGATGCAAAGCTTGCAAATTCTTACATCAATAATATAAAAAAAGTAACTGCTGAAGATATTAAAAGAATTGCAGCAGAATATTTCACTGACAAATACACTTTGGTTGTGGTAGAGCAGAAATAGAAATTTATTATTTATCTCGTCACTTCAAATTTCCTAATTGTTTCAAGAAGATGCTTTAATTTCTGGTCTTTATGGAAAGCTTCTCTAACTGGAGCTACCATTTCATTAATATAATAAGAAACTGCATTCTTCAAATCTATTGGGTGAATTTTTCCTTCAGCGTATAATCTTTCTAATTCTTTATAATTCTCAACAACTAAATCGCCGCCGAATTTTTCCGGTCGCTTAAACTCCATGACATTGAATTTTTCGAATATTAGGTATTTTGAATACTCGAGCATCGGGTTTTCTTCAGTGACTTTTGCAGGACAATATGATTTTCCAATCTTTCTCTTGATATTTTCTTCGGAATCATTCATGAAGATTGTAGTGTCCGGCTTGGATTTTGACATTTTCAAGTCAATAATCCTGTCAATGTCTTTTGTTGTTGGCGGCTCTCCAAGGCCCATCAGCATATGGTGGCTTACAACAACAGGCTTCCAAAATCCTAATTTTGGGCCCAATTCTCTTGCCAAAACATTAACCTTTCTTTGGTCCATTCCTAATTGGCAAATATCTGCTTTTAGCTGGAAAATATCAGCGCACTGCATGCATGGATAGAGTATTTGAGAAGCCTGCTGCACTTCTGCCTCTTTCCTTCCCATTATCTGGCCTGTCCTTATTATTCTGTTGACTGTGGAATTCCTTGCAACCTGCATTACTTTTTTCCAGTAACCTGTATCTTTTACAAAATCATTTGCCCAGATGAATTCAACATTCTTCAAATCCATTCCGCAATGATGCCATACTTCAATAAGATACTTGCCAACTGTCTGTATTCTGTCTAAATCGCCACCCATCTTGTTGTTTGCCCAGGCGTGCCAGTCAGCAACAAGCATCTTGAACTTGACACCGGCTTTAGTCATCTTGTTGATGTTTATTGATCTTAAGATGCCTTGAGCTATGTGTATATCTTGGCCACTGGGTTCAAAGCCATCATAAGCAATCGGATGCTCTTTTGTTTGCAGAAGATGTTTTAGCTCTTCTTCTGTCAGAATTTCCTCTCCAACCTGCTTAATCAAGCTTATTTTATTTTCTAAGTCCATAAAATAATAATTTTAATTATGAATATTTAAAGGTGTCGAAAGAATTTTATTTTCTTTGTTTAGATGTTAGAATAAGCAAATAACCGAATTATTGCTGTTTTGGCTCATAGACTTTCCTGAATACCATCTGAGCCCCTATTCCCAAAGAAACACCCATTATTTCCAAAGCAAAGAATATAATTGTGCTGAACGGGAGATTTGAGACATAACTATTAAAAGAATTTGTATCAGATATAACATTTGCTGTTGGAAATACGCTCGCAGGCTGCCCGTTGTCTCCGTAGATTGGGAGCATTACATAAACCAGCAAAGCTATAATGGCTCCGATAAAAGCTCCTTCTTTCATAGATTAATTCTTAGAATAAGTAGAATATAAAGGTTGCGGTTTGGAAAAGTTTTTATATGTTAATTATAAAATTTGATTTATGGTAATTAAACAACTTGAAGAGTCACATAAAAAATTAGTTGAAGCGGAAAAAGATATGGAGTATTACCTACATTCTACAATAACATTAACTCTTGGTTTTGTTCTAGGCATTTTTGCTAGTATTATAGCTACAATAGCATGGGAAGAAATTTTGCGTACCTTACCAGATAAAATGAGATGGTCTATTGAACTTATAATTTTAATATTATTCTTGGTAGTATGGATGGGGTTTTATAAAAGGCATAAAAAAGGATTAGAAATACTAAATGAATTAAAAAATCTAAGAGAGGGGGTAGAAAAGATGGGTTATCCAAATAAATAATTCTTTTCTTTTCCATAGTGACCACTGGACATCTTCACACAAGATTTATAAAACCTAATTTCATCTAAACTTGAATGAAAATCTCTGTTACTTTGCTGTCAAGCTACCTGTACTGCTCCAGAAAGCTGTTTCTTGAAAAAGTTTTGATGCAGGCAGAGCCTCCAAAGGAGTCTTTAGTGATGGGCACAATAAGGCACGAGACTTATGACAAGATAAACAAGAATGAAGAGTTTATTGTTACTTCCATAACAAAAAAGATGGATTTTGCGGAAATGCAAGAGTTGTACAAACAGAATCATCTAAAATTCCTCAGGAAATCAATTGCAAACAACAAAGACAGGCTAAAAGAAGTAAATTTGAACATGCTTGACGCTTATAAAAAATCATTTCCATTCATAATGGAAGAGTCAGTTACAAGGTCAGCAAATGTTTTTGATTTTATACTAAAAAACAATGTTTTTGGTGATGAATTATGGCAGAGACTGACGCCAAAAATTTTGTCAGAGCTAAGAGTTGAGTCGGATGAATTAAAATTGAAAGGGATAATTGACCAGGTTCATGTTTATGAGCAGGATTATGTGCCGTTTGAACTGAAAACCGGAAGAACTCCGGCTGACGGCGTATGGCCTTCACATCGCATTCAAATAGCAGCTTACTCCATGCTCTTGCAGGAGAAGTTCAGGAAGCCGATAAAGGAAGGGTTTGTTTTTTACCTTGACACAAAAGAAAAAAGGCATATTGCAATAAACCCTTTCATGAAAGATGAAGTCAGGCAGATCGTAGATGAAGTCATTGCTTTGCTGGAAAACAGGAATCTCCCGGATTTTTGCAATAATGAGAATAAATGCAGGAAATGCGGTTTAAAGCAAACATGTTACAATGAAGAAGAAATGAACAAATTACTAAAGATAAACAATATATTAGCCTAAAAAAGTGGATATAGAATTATTGCATATCCTGCCTTTATTCGAAAGATTTAAATAAAGAAATCCAGGATTTTCCAATTTAAATCTCCGAAATGCCAAAAACATTTCGATAGATTTAAATATAACTTACGCAACAATATTTCGTATTAACTTAAGAGGGAAGAAAATGCCAGAAGACGATAAGAAGTTCTCAAAGCAGCTGATTGGAAAGACCGTTGTTTCAAAGACGGGAAAGAGATTTGGTGAAGTAGGTGATATTATATTTGAGACACGCTCAGGCGAATTGATACACATGGTGCTTCACAGTCCGACTTCTTACACAGAGAAATTAGAGCTGGAGAAAGACAAGGAAGGGCATATTCTGATACCTTTCAGCGCAGTTATTGCAATCGGCGACTTTATGGTTGTTGCTGAAGAGGATATTATTTAAGATTATTTTTAGAGTTTCTAGTATCTTTATCCCAAAATAAGGGTAGTAGTTCTTCACAATAACTTTTTAAACCGCCCAGTATTCTCTAGTCTTGAAAATGAAGATAGAGAATGCTCTGTGGACCGAGAAGTACAGGCCTAGTGATTTCTCTGACATTAAAGGGCAGAGGGATATTGTAAAGCGTGTTAAAGCATTTGTGGAGCAGCATAATCTGCCTCATTTGATGTTTGCAGGGCCTGCCGGTGTAGGAAAAACCAGCTTAGCGCTGGTCATAGCAAAAAAACTTTTCAAGGACTTGTGGCACCAGAATTTTCTTGAATTAAATGCATCAGATGAAAGAGGCATTGATATCATAAGAAACAAAGTGAAAGACTTTGCAAGGACAAGAGCAATTGGGGATGTGCCTTTCAAAATAATTTATCTTGATGAATGCGACGCTTTGACAAGAGAAGCGCAGCAGGCACTGAGAAGGACTATGGAAAATTACACGCAGACATGCAGGTTTGTTTTGTCTGCAAATTATTCTTCAAAAATAATTGACCCCATTCAGAGCAGATGTGTTGTTTTCAGATTCAAGCAGCTTGATAAAAAAGATATTTTTGAAATTATAGACAACATAGCCAAAGAAGAAAAACTAAAGATTGACTATAAGGCTAAAGAAGCGCTTTATGAGATTTCTGAAGGCGACTGCAGGAAGCTTGAGAATATTCTGCAAAGTGCAGGAGCAATTGAAAATCATATCACAGAAGATTTAGTGCATTCAATGGCTTCGATAGCAAAGCCGAAGGAGATAAAGGAAGTTCTGGAATTAGCGTTAAAAAACAAATTTATTGACGCAAGGAACAAATTATTGGATTTGATGCTTACTTATGGATTAGCAGGCTCTGATGTGATAAAACAGATACAGAAAGAGATTATTGATTTGGATGTGGATAATAAATCAAAAATGATTCTTATAGAGAAATGCGGCGAAATCGAGTTCAGGATGACAGAAGGCTCTGATGAGTTCATACAGCTGGAAGCTTTGCTGAGCCAGTTTGCTTTAGTTGGAAATAAATAAGTTATTGGTTCTGAGTTTTTTTAATGAAAATAAACACAAATAAAAGAAATACTAAATCAAAAAATAAAAACTTAAGGTGTGCTGGCCAAGTGCTTGACGAGAACATCTGTTTCCTTGTTGTCGAGAACATTGTACTCAAGCAAAATGCCGACTGTCTTCTCCAAATCAAGCCTGTCCTGAACAAGCGAAGCTGTGCATGTAATTGCTCGCCTTCCGTTTATCATCCTGACAACTCCAGTTGAGCCGCCGTCTAAGCCGCCGCATTTCAAGTCAGAGAACAACGGATCAGTTGGAATTTCGGTTATGGTGACTCCAACGTTGCTTTCGACTGCCCTTCTTGCAGTTGGGTTTCTCGGGCAGCCGTCATCAAAAGTTACCGGCTTTCTCTTTTCTTTGCTCCAGAAGACGTCCACATTGCCGCTTAATACAACATCGAATGTAAATGATAATTTATCTTTTCCTATGACGCTTTGCCTGAAATTTACAACCTGCACGGGGGCTGATGAACTATAAATTGTCCTGCCCTGAGTTGGGATACATATCCCACCCTGCCTAATGTTAATCATATCCTTCAATATGCAAAGCTGGGCATCAGCCTGAGTCTGGTAATTATAGCATACATCTGCCCTGAAAGTAAATGGTGTGTTGCCGGGGAATTTTGTCGGGATGAAATCATCGCCGCTTCTCGGGAATTGCGCATAGGTTGTCGTGCCCTCTAAAATATTGCCCTCAGCATCCCTTCTCTTTGAATCAAGGTTGTCATCCGGTAGCACGTCCCTCAAATCGTCAAAAGTCTTGCCAAAGTCTGCCGGGTCAAATCCTACCAAATTTACTTTGACTGCGTCTCTTGGAACGCTGTACTCGCCTTCATTCTTCAAGTCTATAATCGCCCTAAATCCAAATGTATCATCGTCGGTAACTTCAGGAGGGGGATTGTCCTTCTCAAAATTGATTGTAATTCCGGCCGTGCCGCCTATGAAAGGTGTTCTTGGAGCGCTTCCTGTTGATGCGCCGCTCTTGCCAGTGCATGCTGAAACAAAAAGAACTAAGATAACCAAGAATGCAAGAATATAATTTCGTTTACTCATTTTTGCCTCTTTTCAATAAATTTAATTGATTTTATTTTGATGTAGGTATATAAAGTTTTCTGTTTAAGGATTGGAAGTTTGTGATCCCGTGCTGGGAGGCTCCCTTATTATCTGCATCGTGCGCGTGATTGAAGTCCTGTAGCCATAGCTTAAGTGTATTACCATCGGTGTCGTGTAGGCAGAAGCTGTGTTTGAATATTCTCCTTTACTCTTTTGCAGTTCGCATATTATGAAACCCTCGCCGTTTATCATTCTTAAGATCCCCTTTGTCCCTTTTACAGTGCCGTCGGCAAATGGGCCGCATGTGATTGGACGGTCAGCTATATTTACAAAATCAACATACACCTTATCCAGATCATCCCTCTCTATTTTGCTGGAACTTGAAGGGCCTGCAGCAGTGGAGCTTTTGCCGTATGGGTCACATTTGTCCAATGATTCTTTTTTGATGACCTCTCCGCCACCGACGTTCTTTATTGTTATTTTAAATTGGGTTTTTTGGTCAAACGCTTCTTCATTAATGCTTGTAATAGCAACTGGAGCGCCCTGGCTTGAAAGTGTTGTATCTTTAACCTGGCACACTTTCTTTTGGTTTACCGTTGTGTAAGGGTCAGGGTCTATGCACACAGTGGGGCCGACAGCAGTTTCATATTGGTAGCATGCAGTTGCAAGCAAAGTAACATCATATTTATCAACCTTAAGTCTAGAATATTCTATACTGCCTTGAAACGCCAGAATATCCTGGCCTCCATTGGGATTGATAGTGCTTTTTCCGTCAAGAGCCAGCTGATTTAGATCAGCTCCCGTAGCTGATTGCCCGCTCTTAAGCTCTTTTGGCACTAAAGTAATTATATATGGGTCATAGCCGCTTAAATATAACCTTCCTTTAGGACCTCCCAAGCCGCCAATCAGGCTTAAATCTTCAGGCTGGGGATAAGCTCCTTGGTTTCTAAGTTCCAGAATAACATCAAAT
>ERZ1292640.3283-Hain-H43-02um-R1-3283-length-12624-cov-5_pt1 | contig 12624 bp, 7 predicted proteins | sample MGYA00564404_ERZ1292640 | MGnify/ENA primary metagenome ERZ1292640 (study PRJEB36523, sample SAMEA6512636) | groundwater metagenome | collected 2019-01-08 | study: AquaDiva: Metagenomics assemblies of 32 groundwater samples | reverse complement strand
TTGAAAAGCTGGCGGACCCGGCGAGATTCGAACTCACGACCTCTGCCTTCGGAGGCAAAATCCGCGTCCTTCGCCGTACCGCGATATTTTACACTATAGCGCGCCAGAGCGCTGAAAACAAAGGAAAAAGTTGACGTTGTCGCCGTCGTCCATACGATGGAGGCACTCCTCGATTTCCTTCCAACAGCTTCCGTGGTGCTTCCGCGGAAGCAACGATCATCTGAGTTGTTCGCATGGTCAATCTCACTAAGCGCGTTGTCGACGCCGCTGAAGTGCGGCCGGTCGAGTACTTCATCTGGGACGATGCTCTTCCTGGCTTTGGCCTTCGTGTCTTCCCATCCGGCAAGTGCAGCTATCTCGTGCAGTATCGAGCGGGTGGCCGCACTCGCCGATATGCGATTGGTCTACACGGGATCTGGACATCCGAGACGGCTCGACGCGAGGCGCGAATACTCCTTGGGCGCGTCGCCCAGGGCGATAACCCAGCTGAGGAAAAGCGACTCGATGCAAAGTCAATGACCGTCCAAGAGCTCTGCGAGCGTTATCTTGCAGATTGCGAACGAGGCCTCATTCCCGGCAAGAAAGGCCGCCCAAAGCGGCCGTCCACATTGGCAATTGATCGGAGCCGGATCAACCGGCACATCATTCCGTTGCTTGGGAATCGCAGGGTCAAGGACCTTACCTCCAGTGACATCACGCGCTTCCTTCGCGATGTTGCAGAGGGAAAGACCAAGATCGACGTGAAAACAAGAAAGCGAGGCAGGGCCATCGTACGCGGCGGCATTGGGACCGGAGCGCGGGGCGTCGGCTTGCTCGGCGGCATCTTCACATACGCGATCCGTGAAGGGGTGATCGAGAAGAACCCGGCGCACGGTATTCGTAAAGTTGCCGATGCCGTGCGTGATCGGCGCCTGTCTGACCGAGAGTATCGCGTGTTCGGCGAGATCCTCACTGAAGCGAGCACTAACGCACAGTTCGAAACGGTGACGAAAATGATTCGCGCCATAGCACTCACAGGCAGTCGGCGCGGAGAGATCATCAATCTGATGGGACGTGAGGTCGACGTCGAGCGCAGTTGCTTCCGGCTCCAGGACAGCAAGGAGGGCGCGTCGATCAGGCCGATTGGGCTGCCGACTATAGAGTTACTAGACCCACTTCTTCCCGAAAACGAGGCGGCATTTGTCTTTCCCGGCACGGAAGAGGGCAAACCGCTCGCCGGGTTTCCGAAGCTCTGGAAGAAGCTTCTTGCTGGCACTCCGCTTGCCGACATCACACCTCACGTTCTTCGCCATAGCTTTGCAAGCGTAGCGAACGACCTCGGTTTTGCCGAAGCGACGGTCGCCGCTCTTCTTGGCCATTCCCGCGGCACCGTGACCAGCCGATACATTCACACTATCGATACGGCTCTTGTGATGGCTGCGGATGCGGTCTCGAGCTACATAAATGGCCTCCTCAATGGGAGGGTGTTCGCGCGTAGCTCCTATTCCCTCGACAGGCCATCCAGGCGGGCGGCGCTTGACCGGCTGTTCGGCGAACAGCGCCAACCCGCGGCTACTATCGAACAGCGCCTCGCTGCGTGACATGCTTGCGGCAGAACATCGAAGCGCTGAGCTACACAACGTCGAAGCGCGGCAAGCCACCGAAGAACTTCAGTCCATCTCGAGCGAATAGCTCTGCAGCGGCAAACGGATAGGTATTCGGGTCAGTTTACCTATTTTAGGTTAGGTAAAGCTGCACTTGTCATATCGCCCTAGGATCAAACTTTGAGTTTGTTTGGATCTGTGCCAATTTGTCAAATGTGACTGGACGAAATAACAATCTTCTAAACAGACTGGAACGGGAGCTGCCGGAGGGGCTTCTCGCGCATTCTGCATGGTTCAGGAAGAAAGGATATTCGCGTCAGCTCCTCAATCACTACGTCTCGACCGGCTGGCTTGAACAGCCAGCGAGGGGGCTCTTCCGACGTCCGCGCGGCACGCTGAGCTGGCAGCAGGTCGTCATCTCCCTTCAGACCATCCTTCTTGACCATCCGTTCATTGTCGGCGGTCGGACCGCGCTTGATCTACAGGGCTACGCGCATTTCCTTCCGCAGCAGACGAAGGAAGTTCATCTGTACGGGCCGCGCCCGCTCCCGACCTGGCTCGACAAGCTTCCGCTGGACGTGCGCTTCGTTCATCACAACAGCCGCAAGCTGTTCAAGAACGATCCGATCACCTACGGCATCAGCAGCCTTACGGTGAACGTGCTTGCGCATGCCAGCTCGAGCAATGATCCACTCCAGCGGGGACTCACTGTTCAGTCATGGGGACCTTGGGACTGGCATCTGACCCTGTCGACGCCGGAACGTGCCATCCTCGAGCTGCTCGACGAGCTGCCCCAGCACGAGAGCTTCCATCAGGTCGACAAGCTCATGGAAGGACTGACCAACCTCAGCCCGCGCCGCCTGCAAAAGCTGCTGGTCGATTGCCACAGCGTGAAGGTCAAACGGCTCTTCCTCTTCTTTGCAGACCGCCACACGCACGCCTGGTTCAAACAATTGAAGAAGGATCAAATCGACCTTGGCACCGGCAATCGCATGCTGGTGAGGGGCGGCAAGCTTGACCGCAGGTACCAGATCACCGTGCCGGAGGATCTGGGTGCCCTTTGAAGAACAGTATCGGCGTCAGGTCGCCTTTCTCCTCCGAACCATCGGGAGCGCCCTGCCTAAGACGTTCAAGCCTCTTCAATCGTCTTGATGGCACGGACTGCGGAATGCCCGTGATCGGGATGGATCGACCAGGCCCGAAGGAGCGGGATATCGCGCGCGTTGCCAAAGCATCCCAGGTTCACTAACGCCTTCTCGATCACGTCGTCGACGCGGAAGAACTCGAAATACCCCGTTTGACGTGTGGGGTGCTCGAGCGCCGCGCGGTAGATGGCGGCAATCTCCTCCGGAAAATCCCTGTCGAAAGACGTGATCACCGGCTCCGATCCCGGAAGCCGCTTCGCACTTTCGGAGAACATAGAATCGGAGCGGGAGAATGCCCCAACCACCGCCGCCGCTACGCCGCTTTCATGCTGCAATAGCACCGCCAGCGGGCGGGCGCAGTTATGCCTCCGTTCCGCTCGCGGAAGATCCTCTCGGTTCAGCCAATAGACAATCGCGCCACAAGCCAGGAGCGCATGATCAGCCGGGGATGCGGCTTCGGCAGAGTGATCCGGCAACGGACAGCGCAAGCGCGCCAGTGCCGCATGCGCTATCTCGAAGCTACGAATGGCATCACCTACCATCGCTTGCTTCTTCGGTGGCGGGGCCGTCCAGCGCGCGAGGATGGTGCCGGCTGCGGGGTCGGCATGCGACGCCACTTCTGCGACCAGGGGAGGCGTGAACATCGAGTCGCCTTCAGCGGCCTGGGCGGCCATGAAGAGCAGCGACTTACGGTCGTCGCTCGACAATTCACTCCAAGCTTCACAATACGCACCGTCATAGGGATGGTCGAACTGTGCACTCCACAATCCGTCAGCCACGTGCCACATCAAGGGGTTGTCGCGTTCGGCCAACGCCGCATCGATCTGAGCCTTGACGCTGGCAACATGTTTTGCCTCATCATCATCCAGTGCGCCCAGGAACTTCAGCGCATCTATCATACCCGTTGAATCGAACCCGCCATTGGTCGGCATTAAGTCCTCGATGATGGAGATCAAAGCGCGACGCTCATCATCGCTGAGCGCGTGCGCACTCATACCTGCCGCATGCATCAGCCCTATCCGTAAACGCTGTGCTGCTCTTGGCCAGAGGCGCTTGAGGAGGCTTGGCAATACGGTGCCAATCGACGGAGCGTCGAGGGTGGAATATTTGTCCAGTTCGACCAGCAAACCGACTTGGCCGGGACTCAGGGTTTCAGAACGCAGGCGCCCCAGCAGATTTGCACCCACCGCTACCTTCGGCCCGTCATAGAGGTGACCGTTATGAAGAGGGCTGCTGATCTGGCAGAGACCGATCTCGCGCCCTCCTATACCTGCGTAACTCGCGGCATAGAGGTCGCTGCGCAGGGCCACCTTCCTTTCTCTCGCTTCATCGAGCAATCTTCGGTGTTCTTCATCGAGCCGTTCATCCATCTTGCCGATCAGACTCAGCACGTCATCAAGGCGCCGCCCCGCCACGAGTTCGTGTGGAATCGCCGCAAGCACTGCCCGATCCTGCGGTGTCCAGTTCTGAAGGGTCTCCGGCTTTGCCCGGACGCTCCAACGGAACTCTTCCAAGAGCTCAAACCGTACCGTTCCGACCTCTTGGCCGATCCGGCCGAGCACATCGTCGCAGCGCGTATTCGCCCAGAGCTGCGCGTCGCGTCCGCACTGACCCGCAAGGCACTGTCGAATGACTCGCGCATCCGATAGGCCGGAGAGTACCCGGCGTCGAAAGCTATCGTCGTCGATCGCTCCCAGCACAAACGGCTTCATCTCGAGATGCTGTGGCAGTCGCAATGCGGCGACCACTGCATCGGAATCGTCGCCCGCACGCCGGATAATGGCTTCGGCGGCAAACACGTTCAGAAACATCTCGTGGCTGAAGCTCACTCGGTCGCCGCGGGTGTCCAGGATGTTTGCATCCTGAAGCGCTTGTAACAGGACGCCTGATATGCCTTCGCGATCTGACAACCGGTCAAGCTCCCGAACCGACAAGCCGAAGCTAATGCGCTCGGTCATCATCCTGGCGATTCGTGACAAGGCCCGGATGCCGTCGGAGGCGGCCGCGCCGAGTCGCTCGCGCACATACGCATCGAAAAGGCCGTACTTGCTGGCCCCCGCTGGCAGGTGCTGTCCGAGTTGCCCGATCAAGCGGGCTTCGAGTCCGCTCCCGATGCTGCCGAGTAACTCTGAGAACGCGTCGACGGACACACCACCGGCGGCCTGTTGGGCAATCGCCCGCTTCATTCTTAGATCTGGCACCTGCACGACATAGGTGCGCGCGGGTAGAAGATCTTCTCGTTCGAGCGTAATCCGGCTCGATATCACTGCAGTTGCGCCGTACCGCCACACCGCCGCTGCGATGCTTCGCGTAAGGCGCTGCCGCTCCGATGGCGTACACTCGTTGTATCCGTCGACCACGACTATGAGGTCCCGATTCAGCAGCCGCGCTGCGGATATCACTGCCGCCGCCGATGGCGCGTCGAGCAGCGCCGCCTCGCGGTTGGCCACATCGCGCAAATTTCCCTCGAAGTCTTTGGCCGGTATGACGATCGGCACGCGCCCATGGCTTAGCGCAGCGAGGGCAATCGCATAAGATAAAAGGCTCTTGCCGCAGCCCGACTGCCCGGTCAGGAGAGCAACGCCGTTTCGCGCCGCTTGTTCCAGGAGAATGTCCGACGAAAGTGTTTCGCCATTACACACGCACGACAGTGGGATCATGGCGGAAGCGGGTGGGCCATAGGTGAGCCGAAACGCCTCGCCGTAAGCCGTGAGCAGCCGTTCGGCATCAAGCAGCTCGGGACTCGAGGCTGCATCGATTGAAGGAACGGCGACCAAGCGATGATGGGCCGCAAAGGCACGCCACTGGTCCAGGGACCAGCCGCGGCGTTTCGCGGAAGCAATCCGATCCGGCAGATCATCAAGACCACCAACTGAAACCTTGAAGTCGCCCAGGGGGATTACCGACGCCGCCGGAATAGCCGGGACAAATATCACCGCGGCGTCAGGATACGGAACGTCTGTTCCGGCAAACGCGGCCATTGCATCCCGAAGCGCCAGCTTTTCACCCAGGGCCTGAGCGTAGGCGTTGGGAATGTCCTTCCACCCGCCTGACGTGAGACGTACCTGCCAGTCGCCGTTCTCGGTCCCGCGCACGGCTGACGAGAGCCCCTTGGATTCAACGACGAGGCAGCCTTGATCGAGCCCGATCACCAGATCAATTTGCCGACCGCCGAGATTCACGTTGGCCAAGACAACCGCTGGAATGACCTGCGCCGAAAGGAACGCAATGGCGCGCGCGAGAGTGCCTCGCTCGGATTCGTGCTCTATAGGCGCACCAATGAATATATCGATGGAAGCCAATCTGGGCTCCAGAATGCCATGCGGCCTTATGACTTGACCCGATTATGCACGAAAAGCCGGTGTGGCACCCGCCAGCCATTTCAGCTCGTGCGCCCGCCCATCCAAATCACCGATGCGTAAAATTCGTCGCGCCGACCATGGAGGCTGCACCGGGAGCCCACGGGGCAGCACACCTGGGGTTGGCTTTGGAAGCTCTCTAATGAAGGCGAGGCGCTCTTGGGGTGGATGCATCAGCCACCTCAGACTGATTCGCTCCGAATCGAAGGGTCTGATCCTGCTGTTAAACGAGCCAGAGGTCATCCGGGCCGAGATAGCTGAGATCAATCTTGCCTGGGTCTGTGCTGACGGCGGCGCGCAGTAACCCACGTCGCGAAGGATTGAGCGGAGCATTCGCTTCACCCAGGACGGAGCCGTCGGCGGAAAGGACGATGGGCCGGCCCTGTAGGTGATGTAATCGCAGGGGCGTCCCGGCGGGAGGTGATGCAGCGAGGTTCCACTGCGCGTACGCCCAATAGCGGTGGTCTTTCCAGATTGTCGACGCCTGCGGGATGAAACTCGCCACGAATGAAGCCCACATCTCCTTTGTCTCGGGCGTTGGCCAATCGGGCTGCGCGCTGAGCGCCTTCACCGTATCCGACACGAGCCATTGATGAAGTTCGAAGCCGTTCGAAAAGGTTGCGCCGGCGTCGCTCACCGCCTTGATGGCGGCAAGTCGGGATGAAAAGCCGGCCTGGATGAGAATTGAGGCCGGTCGTTGGATCGTACCGGTCTCAACGGCGGAAACAGCGAGTCCCAGCTCGAAGTCGCCCAAGCCCATGTCGCCAATCCTGTCGTCGTTGGCAAGGCCGCGGACGCGTATCGCCTCCATAGCCCAAGGGAGACGGTAAACGAGACCGCCTTCGACGAACTGGAGGGTATCGGCTTCCTGGCCAGCTGCGACGGCCGCGAGAGGTTGGCCGAGTAGCCAGGAGCGGAGAATGCCGTGCCAATTGGCTGGGCGCTTGTCCGGTATGAAGGGGCTGATGGCGAAGACGCGCTCGGCAATCGCGGTAATCGCGGCGATGGCGTGGTCCGCATTTCCGGCCACGAGGCCAGTATTGGCGGCAATGAGAAGAGCATTGGCCTCGGTCGCCATGGCGTCGAGGGCGTGGCCGGCTTTCAGGCCGATACCGGCCAGGAAGTAGCCGCGCCGCTTGATCGCGGTGGATTGTGCCCAGATCTGACGGGAACGCGACAGCAAGCCGGCTTTGAGTGCCGCTTTGACTTCGTCGCTACGGCGGTTGAGGCGTCGTTCCCAAAGCGACGATTGCAGAATCTCGTCGAGAGCTGCCGGAATGTCGGCGTCCGCGATTTCATTCTCACCTATAAGGCTGAGGATCGCCGTATCGAGCGTCGCGAGGTAAGTGTCCCAATCCGACAAAGCAAGTTCCCGGGCTTCGGGTTCTTCTTCGGCGACCTCTGGGAAGGACCATGCCTCGGTGTTGTTGACGACATAGTCGACGAGCTGATCGAGAGAGCCCCCGACCTTCGCGCCCATGCGCTGCAGCAGCGTGATCAGCAGCCGCACCAAGCCGCTTTCCATCTCGCGGGACTTCAAATCGTCAATCAGCGCTTCCCATTGGCGGGTACGCTTCGTCTGATCGTCGAAGATTGGATAGAGGACCAGGCCCTCGACATCGACATAAGCGCGGCCGGCGCGACCGACGACATTCCTGAATTCCGAGGTCTCGATCCGTTCGCGATTGCGGAAGAGAGAATGGATGATGACAGTTGTCGCCGAAAGATTGAGGCCTTGCGCCAGCGTCGGCGATGAAATCGTCACCTTGAGGATGCCATCGCGCAATAGCCGTTCGACTTCCTTCCGGAAGGCCGTCGGCAGTGCGCCGTGATGGATCGCGACACCCAGTTTCAGGCACTCAAGGATGGGATGGTCGGCGCCGAGCCATTCCGCACCGAGCGTGAGGGAAGTGTCGAGGATTGCTTGGTCGACTTTAAGCAGTGACGGCAGTGCGCCGCGCTTGTGGAGATCGAGAATACGAGCGGCGAACGGCTCGACATGAGCGCGAACCGGGCAGAAGACGAGGACGGACTGTCCGTCGTTTACGAGACGCCAAGCGGTGGCGAGGCAGAGCTCGCCGAGATCGTTAGGAAACGCCTTCTTACGTCGTCCAACCGGCGGTACGAACCCGGTCAGGAAGCGGGGAACGAACGGGCGTTCCTCACCGACGCGTAGGTTGAGCCGGGCATGCTGGCCGCTCCAGACTACCTCGCCATAGCGTAACCGCGTCGGACGCCAGTCGCTCTTCACCAGGCCGCCGGGCTGGTCGCGGCGGAGCCAGGCGGCGAAGTCATCGAGCTGGTCGCCGTCGGGCAAGATGGCAGAGAGGCAAACGATCCGGCGTTGGGCGGCGTCGGCGCGTCGCAAGAGCCGTTGAATTTGGACCTCATATCGGACTTCGCGCTCGCTGAGCCCTATCATGTGGCCCTCGTCGAATACGAGCAGGCCGACGTCGTCGAGAAGGCTTGGATCGTTCCTGAGCGCAAAGTCCAGTTTCTCGGGGGTGGCCACCACGATGTGGCGCTGGCGGATGGCGTCCTCGTCGAAGCCGCTGACGCCGACACTCCCGTAAAGGGCGGAGATGGTCTTCCCGAGCGGACCGAAGGAACGTTGCAGGGTTGATTCCGTCTGAGCCGAAAGAGCTCGCAGCGGTGTCACGAAAATGACCCGGCGGCCCGCTGCAAGGCATCGGAGGATGCACAGCTCGGCGATGCGGGTCTTGCCGGCGCTGGTCGGCAGAGAGACGACGAGGTCATCGGCTTGGTCGACCGCACGGGCGGCGGCGGCGATCTGTGAAGGCCAGAGGTCGATCTCAGCCTTCGGACGGCGCACTAGCGAGGCGATGAAAAGCTCGCGCAACGACGGCCAGTCGGCCGAATCCCCGCCGGTAGGGAGCAATGGCAGGCGTTCGTGGAACGTGGAATTCCAGAGATCGGACAGCAGGTGAAGAGCGACGCGGTGTGCCCACCATTGCGGCAGCAGGTTGATTTCTGCGCAGATACTCAAGCCTTCGCGGAGTCGTTCGACGGCTTGCTCCATGAGCGGGCGATCACCTCGCTCGAGGGCGAGCAGGAACATCGCAAGGGCGCCAAAGAAGCCGTCTATGAGCGCGAGGTCGACGCCGTCAAACAGGAAGGACGATGCGCCGTCCGTCGTATCGCCTGCCGCCTCGGCCTGATCCCACTGCGCCTGGAAGGCGGCGGTGATCGTGGCATCGCTGCCGCTGCCTTGCACTCGAAAGTCGAGAACGGTCGTCTGTAGTGCACCCAGATCTCGAAGCATGAGCTGGGCGAGCGCACGCTCGATCGGCGAGAAATTGTCTTCTGCCTGAACGATCGTCAGCAGCGAATAGGCCCGGGCCGAGAGATGGGCGAGATGGTAGGCTGCAGCAGCCATCACGAAATGAAAGTCGCGGTCGATTTCGCCGCGCGCGCCCTTGGCCATAACCGCTTCCAATGCGGTCGCCGCTTGTTCGAAGGCGATCCGCGCACGGCCCGGATCGCCGCCCAGCTCGCGGAGGCGCAGGCCGAGCTCAAGGAGTGAATAGCCGTAGGAGTGGAGGTCGTAGCTGAGTTGGGGCGAAAAGGCAGGGGCGCCTGGAGGCAGCACACCTTCGCGCCAGATCATCGCCCTAGCCTGGCCGCGTGCGATCAGCCGGGCCCGGAATCCTGGGGTAACCGCTTCGTCGATGTCGGCCTGGATGCTCTCAATGGTGGGCATTGGCGATCACCAGGTCGAAGACCGCGGCCACGAAGGCGGCATGACCCTCGATCCGCAGGCCCACACTCCATTGCGCGATGTCCCCTACATAGGTCTGCAGTGACCTGCTGAGGTGAGCTTCGGGGTTGTTGCCGGAGAAGGTGAAGAGAAGGTGGTGAACGTTGTGGGGTTGGATGCCATGCTTGAGCTGGGCGTCAAGAATCGCATCCGACAGCCCGTCGTTGCCATGCTCGGCCAACCGGTCTGCGATGAATGCCAGGGCATGGGCCGATGGGAGGCCGCCATCCCTGTCGAGGCTGGCCCGTGCTTCGGCTACGACGCCGGCGCTCAGGGATACGCGGCTCTTGGCCTCTGTCTTGAGGAACAACAGACCATTAGCCTGCGCGTTCAGCCGTATCCCGATCACGTCATCGCCGCGCATGGCCATGTTGCGGTGGTCCTTCCAGCGCAACCTCTTGATCGGCACCTCGTAGCCGGCCTGTGTGACGATCCATTCGGCGGCCAGGATCTCACCGAGATCTCCGGAACGGATGGATTTGCTCGTGGGTAGTTTGCCTTCAAGGAATGTGGCGGCCTCGGTCTTGCCGAGTCGCCGAAGAATCCCGGCGACGCGGTCTTCGGCCGTGTAGTGATTGGGGACGACCGCGGCGGTCGCAGCCACACCCGTATTCAACCGCGCCGGGTCGCCGTTAAGAATGCGAACCGGGTGCGTACCCACCTTGCTATCAGCGGCGTCACACCAATTGTTGAACTGCACCATGTCGATCCCGGGGTCGGCCTTCCGAGTGGCCGGTTTAGGCCTTTTTCACTGCACAGTAAATATTACATTTTCCTTGAACATGCGGTAGATATGGGATATTTACTGTGCAGAAAATTTACCGGTTTCCCATGCTTTCCGTAGATGCCAGCGAACGTCAACTCGTCGAGAAGCTCTTGGAGACTCTCCGGGCGCTTCCGGAAGTGACGGCCGAGAACGCGGATTTTGCTCCCGGTGGCGAGTCCCACCGTGGCTATGACGCGCGCGTCGATATTCGCGTCGCTGGCAAGCCACTGACGCTTCTGATCGAGGCCAAGAAATCACTCTATCCTCGCGACGTACGCCAAGCTCTTTGGCAGCTTCGGGAGTTCGGGCGCCGCTGGTCGGAGAGCACCATGAGCGCAGGGCGGGTGTGCCTCCTCATTGCGGAATCGATCTCGCCAGGCGCCAAGGAGCTGCTTCAAGAGGAGCGGGTTGGATACTACGACAGCGGGGGCAGTCTCTTCCTCCCGGCCCAGGGCGTATACCTCTACGTTGACAAGCCTCCACCCAAACCCCTCTCGAAAGCCTTGCGATCCCTGTTTTCAGGCCGCCGAGCGCAGGTGCTGCACGCGCTCCTGAATCGGCATGACGCCTGGGTCGGGGGCAAGATGCTCGCTGAACAAGCGCAAGTGTCGCCAGCGACAGCATCCCAGGTGCTGACGGAGCTCGAACGGTTCGATTGGCTTGAGCTACGCGGTCAGGGACCGTCCAAGGAGCGCCATCTGCGTGAGCCTGCAGCGCTCCTGGATGCTTGGGCAAAACAACTCACAACCATGCGGCCTCCCGAGCTGCGACGGTTCTATATCCCCGCCGCGCGCACCAACGCCCTCGTCGACAGGATCGCTGAGGTGCTTGGAGAGCACGAGCTAGAGTATGCCATCACTCATGAGGCCGCCGCGCAGCGGTACGCGCCATTCCTGTCCAGTGTGTCGCAAGTGCGCTGTCGCCTCATGCCTGGACACGCCACAGAAGAGGCGTTGGGCACGCTGGATGCTCGAGTTGTCAGTGATGGCGCCAACTTGGCAATCATCGAAGCCAAGTCTTCGGGTGAGTTGCTGTTCCGGGAAAAGGTCGGCGGGGCATGGTTGGCCAGTCCGGTCCAGGTCTATCTCGATCTCGTGCGTAGCGAAGGCCGTGCGAAAGAAATGGCAGATCACCTGCGTCGAGAGAGGATTGGGTTCTGATGGCCAAGCCGGCGACCCTCGACGGCTATACGGATGAACACACGCTCGATTGCGAGCGGGTTCTGGTGACTCTTCTCCGTGGGTTGGGACCGTGGAAGGACTCCGTCTTTCTCATCGGGGGACTCACGCCAAGATACCTCGTCAAGGTGCGGCCGCCTGATGTGCCCGCGCATGCCGGCACGCAAGACGTGGACATCGTGATCGACCTTCAAATCCTCGCCGATACTGAGGCCTATCACACGCTCGAGGATAATCTGCACAAACTCGGGTTCGAGCGCGCGACCAACGAGAAGGGGCAGAAGCTCTCCTGGCGTTGGCAGACCCGGACAGAGCATGGCGCCTTGATGGTGCTCGAGTTCCTGGCCGATGCGCCTGAAATCGCTGGCGGCAAGGTCCAGCCATTGCCGACCGAGGGCAGGATTTCGGCCCTGAACATCCCTCACTCGGCGATCGTCTTCGATCTACACCAGGTGACCGAAATTCAGGCCGAACTGCTGGGCGGCGGCGGCATCACCACCGAAACCGTCAGGCACGCCAATCTCGTGAGCTTCACCTGTTTGAAGGCGTTTGCGTTCGACCAACGATTCGAGCGCAAGGACGCGCATGATCTGGTCTACTGCATCGAGCATGCACCTGAAGGCTTGGACGCAGCAGGGGCAGCGTTCAGAGACGCGCGGGCCGGGAAGCATGGCGATGTGGTGCGCGAATCGCTCTCGATCCTCAGGCGACGCTTCGTCCAGGAGGATAATGTCGAGGTCTTCAGCAAGGATGGTCCTGTTGCTGTAGCTCAATTCGAAAAGGGTGAGTGTGATGCGCCAGATCTGCGTGAAGCG
>ERZ1292640.3282-Hain-H43-02um-R1-3282-length-12626-cov-8_pt1 | contig 12626 bp, 12 predicted proteins | sample MGYA00564404_ERZ1292640 | MGnify/ENA primary metagenome ERZ1292640 (study PRJEB36523, sample SAMEA6512636) | groundwater metagenome | collected 2019-01-08 | study: AquaDiva: Metagenomics assemblies of 32 groundwater samples | reverse complement strand
TGCGCGAGGGCGAACTGCTGGTGGTGACACCGCGCAACGCGCGGGTGTTTGTGGATGCGGGGCAGGGGATCTGAGGCGTTAGGCTAAAGCGATGGTACCCACAAGAAATGTGTCACTGAGTTAACGCCTTTTTCGTTCGACTACGTGCGCCAACTAAAAATCCTTGCCAGTACTGAGAGGTTTCGTTCGCAGCGTCTATTGTCGATTCTGCAATTGCGTTAACAGTCCCCGAAAGAGGGAAGAGAAGACCCAATGCGTCGCCGAGCATTGCTTTGCCTACTGATGTGAAATGTCGTTTGGGATTGAGGTTTTTTAAGAAGACCTCTTCCTGCGCATTTTGCAGTGCTTGCTCAATATCTTGCTTCATTTCCAAAATTTCTTGTGGCGAGGTGTGCTTGGGACGTTGAGAAATCCAAATTCTGAAATCCGATAAATATTTATCTGCTCGAACTTCTTCTATTACTGGGTGGTATGGGCCCTGCAATGTCAAGTAATTCGGGATGTTATTGATTACGAGAAGTTCGGTGAGTTTGGCTTGTGCAATATCGACTTTGCTATTTTCAATTTCAGGCTGAAGTCGGCAATTAGCGATTAGCTCAAGGCTTGGGTCGTTGAGTTTTGACACTACTAACATATCTATCGCCAAATTAGTGAAGCTGGCATTCCCATTCGCTTTAATCCCCCGGATGCTCAACCCATGAGTATGGTTATCGACATTCATGTTGTCCAAGACACCGACGTTTTGAATGACTTCTGCGAACGGGGTCATGTAATTTTCTCGTTCGATTTTTTTGCTCGTTCGATGGCAGTTTCGATTTCTTCGGTTGATACGATCGCCAAATTTGTTTCATCCAAAAATGAAACATAAGGCAGTCTCCGCATGTTTTCTGGACATAGGCTGCGCGTTAAAAAGACAAGTTCATCAAAAAGAAGAAGGAGTCCAAAAGGTGAATCAAGTATTGGATTCGGGGAGCTATACGTATCAGCTTTAGTCTTCGTAGCCTGATTTTTGTAGTCGTATCCAATAGGTGTCGAAAGACCAATATAGGCTCGGCGCATGCGTTCCTCCTGTTACTTCGAATTTGTTCTTCTTGATTGAATGCTGTTTTACAAGGCATTCCACAAGAAGTATGTCTGAGAGTTTGCTATAAGTCGCACATAGCATTGTGATTGCCATCGAACATTTCTGATGGTGATAACGTGACATCCATGTTTTTTTTTGATCAGGGAACTTATCCCCGCTTAACCTCACGAACCATCGGACAATCCGTACATTGAAGAAAAAAGGACCGTGATGTTGTTGACGTATTTCCAAACCGCGCCGCGCCGCGTGCTGGCGCTGGTATCGGTGGTGTGTGTGGCCATGCTGGCTTTTGGCCTCTACCTGCAGCATGTGGTCGGGCTCGAGCCTTGCCCCATGTGTATCGTGCAGCGTTATGCGCTGGTGCTGGTGGCGGTGGTGACGGGTGTCACGGCTTTCGCGCGCGGCAAAGCGTTGCTCATGACGGGCTCTGCGGTGACGCTGCTGGTGGCCGGTTTCGGGGCTTTTGTCGCCGCGCGCCAGAGTTTCCTGCAGTGGTACCCGCCCGAAGTCGCTTCCTGCGGGCGCGACTTTTACGGAATGATCGAGACCTTTCCGCTGCAGCGCGTGATCCCGATGATCTTCAAGGGCAGCGGCGACTGCACCAAGATCGACTGGACTTTTCTGGGCCTGTCGATTGCCAACTGGTCGTTTCTCTGTTTTGCCGGCATCTCGCTGCTGATGCTGGCCCTGCTGGTGGTTCAGGGGCGCAGGGCGCAAGCCGCACGCCGCTGATCCGGTCGTTCAGGGTGGCAGCGGTGCCACCCGCGCCGGCACCAGCACAATTTCAATGCTGCCGCCCGGGTTGTGGCTCCTGAGCCGCAACTCGTCGTGGCTCAGGCTCAGGATGTCGGTCTTGTACTCCTGCGCTTCCTCGATCATCGTGAGCTTGCCGTTTTGGTAGGTCCAGGCACCGAAGGCGGCCTTGCTGTTGGGCGAGGTGACCACCAGCGTGCCGTCCGACAAAAACGCGTACAGCGTGCCGGGCGCGACCCCGGTGGACAGGCTGACTTCCCACACCTTGTTGATAAAACCCGGCTTCACGTTGGCGGGGTAAGGCTTGGGCGTGTCGGCCAAGTCGACGGGTTCGGGCTCTTTCGAGCAGGCCGCGACCAGCAAAAGCACAGCCAGGCAACAGGCCCGCCGCAGTGAATGTTTCATCGTGCGTGACTCCAAAAGAAAGTCCCAAAGAAACGATTCTCCCTTGAGGCCGGAAAAGGTGTAATACTGTACATACAAACAGTATTTTATGCCTTTTCCCTTCATGACTCCGCTTTCTTCCGTCACGCCCACGCCGCCTTTGTCTCCGGGCCAGGCGCTGAACGCCATGCACGCCGACGTCTGGCGCGCCGCCGAGCTGGGCAGTCACAGCCTGCCGGCCCTGGACACCGGGTATGCGCCGCTGAACCAGGTGCTGCCCGGCGGCGGCTGGCCGCAGGGCGCGCTGGTGGAAATGCTGCAGCCGCAGGCCGGCCTGCACGAGTGGGGTCTGCTGGCGCCAGCGCTGGCCGCCGTGCAGGCCGCGGCGCCGGCCAAGCTGGTGGTGCTGGTGGGCGCGCCCTGGCTGCCGTTTGGCCCGGCGCTGGGCGCGCGCCAGCTCAACATGCAGCGCGTGCTCTGTGTGCACAGCCAGGGGCCGGCGCTGCTGTGGGCCACACGCGAAGCGCTGCAGTGTGCCGACGTGGCCGCCGTGCTGGCCTGGCTGCCCGATGCGCGCAGCGCCCATTTGCGCCGCCTGCAGATGGCCGCGCATGCGCACAGCCAGCTGTTGTTTGTGTTCCGGCCGCTGCGCGCGCAGCTCGAGTCTTCGCCCGCGCCGCTGCGCCTGTTGCTCGAAGGGGCGGCGGCCGAAGAGGGCAACCTGCGGGTGCATGTGCTCAAGCGGCGCGGCCCGCCGCTGGCCGCGCCGCTGCTGCTGGCCACGCGGCCGGCGCGCCTGACGGCCCTGCTGGCGGCCAGCCGCGAACGCGTGCGCCGCCGCCGCGAGGAAGCCGGTGTGCTGCTGCCCCGGCTGCAGCCGGCCCCGGCGCGTATGGCGGTTGTACCCGGGGAGGAGGCCCATGCACTGCTGGATCGCATTGCATACATCCATCAGCACTGAGGCTGGACCGGCGCTGATGGACGAGGCCGCGCTGCAGCGCACCGTGGCCAGCCTGGCGCTGGGCTTCACGCCGCGCGTGGCGCTGGTCGACGAAGCCGTGTTGCTGGACGTGAGCGGCAGCCTGCGCCTGTTCGGCGGGCTGGCGCGGCTGATGCAGCTGCTGGAGCAGCGTTTGATCGAATTTTTTGAATCAAATCGGGCGGTACCCCTTATACGGCGTGCGCAAGGCGCTACATCCTTGATAGCGCTGGGGCGCTTGCGTCACGCGGCCGGCAAGCCGGGGCAGGGCCGCACGCGGGTGGCCGATCTGCCCATGCACACCTTGACTGCGGCGCGCCCGCACCTGGGCGTGCTCGAGCGCATCGGTTGCCGCAGCTGGGACGACCTGCTACGCCTGCCGCGCGACGGCGTGGCCCGGCGTTTCGGCGCGGAACTGCTGGAAGCGCTGGACCGTGCGCGCGGCAACCTGCCCGACAACCACGACTGGCTGGTGCTGCCCGAACGCTTCGAGGAAAAGATCGAGCTCAACGCGCTGGTCACCCACGGCCCGGCGCTGATGGCCGGGGCCGAACGCCTGCTGGTCGGCCTGCACGCCTGGCTGCTGGGGCGCCAGAGCGGCATTTGCGCACTGCGGCTCACCTGGCACCTGGACAAGCGCCGCGACGTGGCGCCCACCGGCGAGATGGAAGTCCGCACCGCCCAGCCCGCACAGGACCTGCGCCACGTAACACGCCTGATCGCCGAGCACCTGGCGCAGCAAAAGCTGCCGGCGCCGGTGCATTCCCTGAGCCTGCGTTCGCTGGTCACCGAGCCACTGGTGGACGCGGCTGCCGCCACCACCAGCCTGCTGATGGAGGCGCGCCAGCAGGGCGACAGCGCGGTGGAACTGATCGAGCGCCTGAGCGCCCGCCTGGGGCCGGCGCAGGTGCAGGCCTGGCAGCCCTGCGCCGACTACCGGCCCGAGCAGATGCAGCGCTGGGTCAGCGCCCAGGGCGCTATGCAATCCATAGCTGGTGGCGCCCGCCAGACAAGGGCCAGAGGCCAAAAAGGCTTGAGAAAATCGGAAGAGGAGGCCAGAGCCGACGCCCTCTACCCGACCTGGCTGCTGCCCGAACCGCTGCGGCTGGCGGCGGTGGGTGACAGCCCGGTGTACCAGGGCCCGCTGCTGCGGCTGGCCGGCCCGCAGCGGCTGGAGGCCAGCGGCTGGCTGATGACCGGTGAAGCGGCTGGTGTGCGCAGCAAGCCCGCGGCGATTCGTGACTACTTCATCTACCGCAGCCAGCAGGCGGGTTTGCTGTGGATTTTCAGCGAGCGTTTGCCGGTGCCACAGCCGGCACACACGCAGCGGCGCGCCTGGTACCTGCACGGTTTTTTTGCCTGAGTTGCTGGATTGAAATTGTCATGTTCAGCGGACCGCTTCCCGACTATGCCGAGCTGCATGCACTGAGCAACTTCAGCTTCCAGCGCGGCGCCTCGCACGCCGAAGAGCTGGTCGAACGGGCCGCCGGCCTGGGTTACCGCGCGCTGGCCATCACCGACGAATGTTCGGTAGCCGGCGTGGTACGCGCCCATGTGGCGGCCAAAAAACACGGGCTCAAGCTGCTGCCCGGGGCCGAGTTTTTTGTGCAGGCGGCGCATGCCTTCCGGCTGGTGGTGCTGCCGCACAACGCGGCCGGCTGGGGCAACCTGTGCGAGTTCATCACCGCGGCCAAACAGGCCGGTGACGTGATCGACAAAGGCAGCTACCGCGTGGCGCTGGGCGAAAGCGATTTTTCGCTGCTGGCCGATTGCGAAGTGGTGTTGGTTCCCTTGCCGGATGTTATCGATACCGAAGCGCTTGGCGCCCATGCTGCCTGGGCTGCAGGCCTGTTTGGCTTGCAGGCCTGGCTGGCTGTCGAACTGCTGCAGGGCCTGGACGATGCGCTGCGCCTGCAGCAGCTGCAAACGGTGGCGCGGCGCACCGGCATGCGCCTGGTGGCGGCGGGCGGGGTGCTCATGCATGTGCGTTCGCGCAAGCCGCTGCATGACGTGATGACGGCCGTCAAGTTGGGAAAAACCGTGCATGAGTGCGGCTTTGCGCTGCAGGCCAATGCCGAAGCGCATTTGCGCCCGCGCATGCGCCTGGCCGACCTTTACCCGGCCGGGCTGCTGCGCGCCACGCTGGCGGTGGCGGCGCGCTGCAGCTTCAGCCTGGACGAGATCCGCGACCTGTACCGCTACCCGGTGGGCGACATGGTGCCCGAAGCGGAAACGCCGGCCCGGTGCCTGCGCCGGCTGACGGCCGAAGGCGCGCACGAGCGTTACCCGGGCGGCGTGCCGGAAGAGATCCAGACGCAGATCAACTACGAACTGGCGCTGATCGAGGAACTCGGCTACGAGATGTACTTCATCACCGTGCACGACATCGTGCGTTTTGCCCGGCAGCAGGGCATTCTGTGCCAGGGGCGCGGCTCGGCCGCCAACTCGGCCGTCTGTTTCTGTCTCGGCGTGACGGCCGTCAACCCGGCGGAAAGCCAGTTGCTGTTCGAGCGTTTCATCAGCCGCGAACGGCGCGAGCCGCCCGACATCGATGTGGACTTCGAACACCAGCGGCGCGAGGAAGTCATCCAGTACATCTACGCCAAATACGGCCACGACCGGGCCGCGATTGCCGCCACCGTGATCAGCTACCGGCCGCGCAGCGCCATCCGTGACGTGGGCAAGGCGCTGGGCGTGGCGCCCGAACTGGTCGAGCAGCTGGCCAAAGAACATTTCTGGTTTGACGGCAGCGAGGCGTTGGAGAAAAAACTGGCCGAAGCCGGCCTGCAGCAGGACCCCGGGCCGGTGCTGCAGTGGCTGGACCTGTCGGTGCAACTGATCGGTTTTCCGCGCCACCTGAGCCAGCATGTGGGCGGCTTTGTGCTGACCCAGGGCAAACTCACGCGCCTGGTGCCGGTACAGCCGGCGTCCATGGAAGCGCGCCGCATCATCCAGTGGGACAAGGACGACCTCGACGCCATGGGCCTGCTCAAGGTCGATGTGCTGGCGCTGGGCATGCTCTCGGCCATCCGCCGCTGTCTGCAGCTGGTGGACCAGCTGCGCGGTGGCGAACTGCAGATGCACCAGATTGCCGGCGACGACAAGCCCACTTACGACATGATCTGCGCGGCCGACACGGTGGGTGTGTTCCAGATCGAAAGCCGTGCGCAGATGTCCATGCTGCCGCGGCTGCAGCCGCGCAACTACTACGACCTGGTGGTGGAAGTGGCCATCGTGCGGCCCGGGCCCATCCAGGGCGGCATGGTGCACCCCTACCTGCGCAACCGCGAGATGGTCCGCAAGGGCGGTGAGATTGCCTACCCTTATCCGGAACTCAAGGACGCGCTGGGTCGCACGCTGGGCGTGCCGATTTTCCAGGAGCAGGTGATGCAGATCGCCATGATCGCGGCCAGATTCACCGCCGACGAGGCCGACGATCTGCGCCGCTCCATGGCGGCCTGGAAACGCAAGGGCGGCGTCGAGCGTTTTCACGACCGCCTCGTCAACGCGATGACGGCGCGCGGGTATGACGCCACCTTTTCGGAAAACATCTTCAGCCAGATCCGCGGCTTTGGCGAGTACGGTTTTCCGGAAAGCCATGCCGCCAGTTTTGCCAAGCTGGTTTATGTGAGCTGCTGGCTCAAGTGCCACGAGCCCGCGTGTTTTCTGGCGGCCATGCTCAACTCGCAGCCCATGGGGTTTTATGCACCGTCGCAGCTGGTGCAGGACGCGCGCCGGCATGGGGTGGAGGTGCGCGCGGTGGACGTGACCTGCAGCCAGTGGGATTGCACGCTGGAGACGGCAGACGAAGTGGCCCGCTTGCCGCAGTATCCAGGCATCCATCCCGGCCAGCCCGCCGTCCGCCTGGGCCTGCGTCTGGTGGCGGGCCTGGCTGAAGCGGCGGCGCTGCGCATCACGCAAGCCCGCGCGCTAGCGCCTTTCACCTCGACCGAAGACCTGGTCGCGCGCGCGCAGCTCGGCACCCGAGAGATCAACGCGCTGGCCGCCGCCGATGCGCTGCGGCCCCTGGCCGGCCACCGGCGCCAGCAGGTCTGGGAAGCCTCGGCCATCCAGCCCGCGCCCGCCTTGCTCAAGGCCGTGCCCACGCATGAAACGCCGCTGGTGTTGCCGGAGACGCCCGAGGGCGAAAACATCCTGTTCGACTACCAGGCCACCGGCCTCACGCTGCGCCGCCATCCGCTGGCCCTGCTGCGCCCGCGCCTGGCCCGCCGCGGCCTGCTGAGTGCCGGTGAGCTCAATGCCCTGCCCAGCGGCCGGGAGGTGGCGGCCTGCGGCATTGTCACGGTGCGCCAGCAGCCGCAAACCGCCAAGGGCACCATCTTCGTGACGCTGGAAGACGAGACCGGCCCGGTCAACGTGATTGTCTGGAAATCACTGCGCGACACCCAGCGCCACGAGGTGCTGCATGCGCGCCTGCTGGCGGTGTACGGCGTCTGGCAGCGCAGCGAGGAAAGCGACACCCGGGAAGGGTATGGCGCTGTGCGCAACCTGGTGGCGCACCGGCTCGAAGACCTGACGCTGCTGCTGGGGCGGCTGGGTACGTCCAGCCGCGATTTTCATTAGAGGCCGCAGACCGCGCGGGTTCACATGCCCGAAGGGAAGGTTTCGGGCGCCTCGCCGGTATGCCACACCGGGCCCCGGTCCAGCGGTTCCAGCGCATGGGTTTCGTCGATGTGGATCAGCGCGTCGAACTGCTGGCTCAGGTGGGTGTGAAAGTAGTGGCTCTGGCGTTCGGTGTCGGGCCGGTAGATCACGCCGATGGCGCGCTGCAGCCGCTGCGGCTCCGTGAGTTCGCCGAGGGTGGTGTTGTCGCGCAGGTTCAGCCAGAAGCGGCTGGTACCGGTCTGGTGGAAGACTGCCTCCCAGCTGCCGGGCAGGCCGGCGCGCACCCGCTTGTGCTGCGGCGGTTCGTCCCAGTTCGACGCGGCCGTCACCGAACCGTGGTGGGTGCTGAAGCCCACCAGCACCGCGTCGCCGTCATGGCGGTCGCGCACGAGCTGGCCCACGTTCCACTCCCCGCGGTCGCCCATTTCGGTGGCGGCCGCGTCGCCGAGGTGCGAGTTGTGCGCCCAGACGGCCATGCGCGGCGGCACGCCGCCGGCGCCCAGGTGGCGGTCCAGCGCCTGCAGCGTTTCTTCCATGTGGCTGTCGCGCAGATTCCAGGACGACACACGGCCGTGGAACATGGTGCGGTAGTACTCCTCGGCGTTGCGCACCAGGCGTGCGTTCTGCTGCGCGTAAAACATCTCGTCGCGTTCCAGCCCGGGCGTGGACGGCAACTGGGCGAAACGCCGGGTCATGGCGCGCAGTTGCTGCACCACCTCGTCTTCGCAACTGCGTGCCAGGCCGAAACTGGCGGCGTAACCATAAGCCTGGCTGTCTTCGGCCGCATGGTCGAAACAGGCATAGCGGTCGCGCGCCCGCTGCGCCGCCGGCGGGTCGGTGCGGTCCAGGTAGGCCAGCACTTCCTGGATGGAGGTGAACAGGCTGTACAGGTCCATGCCGTAAAAGCCGACCTGGCTGGCGGCGCTGCGCCCGGCGTTGTACTCGCGCAGCCACTCCACAAAATCGCGCACCACGGTGTTGCGCCACATCCAGGCGGGAAAACGTTCAAACCCCGACAGGGCGTCGCCGGCGTTGCGGTCGTCCGACAGGCCGCGCACATAACGGTTGACGCGCCAGGCGTCGGGCCAGTCGGCCTCCACCGCGATGGCGGTGAAGCCTTTTTCGATGATGAGCCGCTTCGTGATGTTGACGCGCTCCTGGTAGGACTCGCGCGTGCCGTGCGAGGCTTCACCGAGCAGCACAAACCGCGCCGGGCCGATCATCTGCAGCAAGCCATCGTGGTCGTGCGTGCTGCCAGTCAGGGGGTGCAGGGGCGGCCGCCGGCCCTCGAGCAGGGCCGTGTCGGGGTGGGGGGGGGAATGCTGCGCGGTCATGGCAGGGTCCTGGTGGGTTGTCAGGGGGAAGGCGCGTGCACGCGGGCGTCGTCAAGCAGCGTGCGCACCTCGTCGTCGCTGGTCTGGGGAAACTGCCGGTACCACAGGCCAACGGCGCGAAACGGCTCGGGCATGGCGACGCAGACCACCTCATCGGCCACACCCTGCAGCGCGTCGCAGCTGTCCGCGGCGCCTACCGGCACGGCCATCACCAGATGCGCCGGTTGCTGCTGGCGGATGGCCAGCAGCGCGGCGTGCATGGTCGCGCCGGTGGCCAGCCCGTCGTCAACCACGATTACCGTGCGGCCGTGCAGGTCGGGCGCCGGGCTCTGGCCGCGGTAGAGGCGTTCGCGCCGCTGCAGCTCGGGTTGTTCGCGCGCCACCGCGGCGGCGACCTCTTCGGGCGTGACGTGCATGCCCGGCATCGGGTTCATCACGCGCACGCCGCCGCTGGCAATCGCCCCCATGGCGTATTCCTCGTGGCCTGGAAAGCCGAGCTTGCGCACCACAAACACATCGAGCGGTGCCTTCAGCGCGCGCGCCACCTCGTAGGCCACGGGCACGCCGCCGCGCGGCAGGGCCAGCACCAGCAGGTGGGGGCGGCCGCGGTAGTGCGCCAGCGCGCCGGCCAGCACGCGGCCCGCCTCGCGGCGGTCCTCATAGGGAAGGCGTGTGTCTCTCATGATGAACCCCCATGGTTGTCACCGGCGCCAAATAGGCGCTGAACCAGTCGGCCGCCAGCTCGGCCACCTGCTCCAGGGTGCCGCGTTCCTCGAACAGGTGGGTGGCGCCCGGCACGATCGCCAGCCGTTTTTCGCAATGCAAATGGGCGTAGGCCTGCTCGTTGAGCGTAATCACCTCGTCGTCGTCGCCGCCCACAATCAGCAGGGTGGGCGCGCTGACTGCCGCCAGCGCCACCGGGCCGGCCAGGTCGGGGCGGCCCCCGCGCGAGACCACGGCCGCAATGCGTTTTCCGAGCCGCGCCGCGGCAATCAGCGCCGCCGCGCTGCCCGTGCTGGCGCCGAAGTAGCCGATGGGGGCGTGTTTCAGGTCCGGCTGGGCAGACACCCACTCGGTGACTTCCTGCATGCGCCCGGTCAGCAGGGCGATGTCGAAACGGTGTTCGCGGGTGTGGGTGTCGACCTGTTCTTCCTGTACGGTGAGCAGGTCGAACAGCAGGGTGGCAATGCCCGCCTGCTGGAGTTTTTGCGCCACCTGGCGGTTGCGGGCGCTGTGCCGGCCGCTGCCGCTGCCATGAGCAAACAGCACCAGGCCTTTGGCCCCGGCCGGCAGGACGAGGTCGCCGTACAGCCAGGTGTCACCGCAGGGAATGCGGACTTCTCGGCTCGTCGGGGCAGAGGTGGGACGGTTCATGGACATCTCCGTTAGAGAAACCCACCATAGTCCTGCGCGGCGTGGCCTGCTATCAGACAAGTCCTATTTGACGGTCAGACGGGCCAGGCCTTGATCTGGAACAAAAACAGGCACCAGCCCAATCAGGACGGGCGTAACCAGCTATGAAATCAGGAGTTGCTGGCGCGGCGGTAGAAAGCCAGTGAGCCGGCCAGGCTCAGCAGGGCGCCGCCACACAGGCGGTCCAGCCAGCGTGTGGCACCGGCCTTGAGCAGCCGCAACGCCCGCGCGCCGATGACGGCATACGCCAGCATCACGGTGAAGTCCAGTCCCCCGAACACCAGTGCGATCGTGATGTACTGCGGCGCCTGCGCGGCGGCCGGGTCGATGAACTGCGGCAGCAGGGCGGAGCAAAACAGATAACCCTTGGGGTTGGTGGCGGCCACCAGAAAGGATTTCATGAAGATGGCCCGGCCATTGCGTGGTTCGGCATCGGCCTCGCCGGCTGGCAATTCAAAACCGCCTTTCGAGCGCAGCATGCGCACGCCCAGCCAGGCCAGGTAGAGGGCCCCCACCCATTTGAGCACCGAGAACCAGAACTCCGAAGCCGCCAACAGCGCGCCCAGACCCAGCGCCACCGCACCGACCAGCACGAAGTCCGAGGCCACGGCCCCCAACATGCCGGGCACGGAGCGGCGAACGCCGTAACGCGAGCCGTTGATCAGCGCCAGCAGCACCGTGGGACCGGGCGTGGCGATCACCGCCAGCGCGACGGCTGCAAACAGCAGCAGGCTGCTGCTGGTCATGCCGTGGCTCCGCAACCGGCCGGTTTGAAGACACGCTCGGTCGATGCCGGGTAGCGGGCCAGTTTGTCAGCCGGCCGGCGTGGCCGGGCGACCAGTTCGCCGCCGCAGTTGGGGCAGATGCCGCGCAGCTTGCTGCTGGCGCAATCGCTGCAGAAGGTGCATTCGAAGGTGCAGATGCGGGCCTCAGGGGACTCGTTGGGCAGGTCTTTGTTGCAGCATTCGCAGTTGGGGCGGAGTTGGAGCATGGTGTGTCCTGTTCAAAAGCGGGTGGGAGGAGCCTGGCCCCTGCCGCGCATTTTGGGGTATTTTCCCTCAGAAGGGTCTTCACCTATCAGCCCGGCGGCCTGCGGGGTTGCCCGATTGTCACTACCATTGGCCTGATTTCCCACCCCTCTGACAAGGACACACGCATGAGCACCCCGGCACCGACCCCCATGAAAATCGACTTCGTCTCCGACGTGTCCTGCCCCTGGTGCGTGATCGGCCTCAAATCTCTCGAAGACGCGCTGGGCCGGGTCGCCGGCGAAGTCCGGGCCGAGATACATTTCCAGCCTTTCGAGCTGAACCCGAAGATGCCGGCCGAAGGCCAGGACATCGCCGAACACCTGGCCGAAAAATACGGCTCCACCCCCGAGCAGTCGCAGCGCAACCGCGAGATGATCCGCGCGCGCGGGCAAGACGTGGGTTTCACCTTCAGCATGGACAAACGCAGCCGCATTTACAACACCTTTGATGCCCACCGCCTGCTGCACTGGGCCGAAGAAGAAGGAGAAGGGCGCCAGCTGGCGCTCAAGGAAGCGCTGTTCAAGGCCTATTTCACCGACGGCGAAAGCCCCGGCTCGCACGAGGTGCTGGCCCGGGTGGCCGGCGAGGTCGGCCTGGACATCACGCGTGCGAAAGCCATTCTGGCCTCGAACGAGTACGCCGACGCCGTGCGTCAACGCGAGCAGTTTTACCTGCAGCAGGGCATCCACGCGGTGCCGGCCGTCATCATCAACGACAAACACCTGATCTCGGGCGGCCAGCCGGCGGAGGTGTTCGAGCAGGCCTTGCGGCAGATTGCTGCCGCAGGCTGAATGTGTCGATCACGGCTTGAGGGTTGCCTTCAGCGTGATCTCGGGCACGCTGGCAAGTGCCCTGGACAGCGGGCAGCCGCGTTTGGCGGCCTCGACGATCTGCTGGAATTGGTCCGGCGCCATGCCCGGCACCTTGGCTTCGAGCGTCAGGGCAATGCGGTCGATCACAAAACCATCGCCTTCCGGCACCAGCCGGACTTTGGCCTGGGTGTCGACCTGCTCGGTGGCAAA
>ERZ1292640.3281-Hain-H43-02um-R1-3281-length-12627-cov-4_pt1 | contig 12627 bp, 12 predicted proteins | sample MGYA00564404_ERZ1292640 | MGnify/ENA primary metagenome ERZ1292640 (study PRJEB36523, sample SAMEA6512636) | groundwater metagenome | collected 2019-01-08 | study: AquaDiva: Metagenomics assemblies of 32 groundwater samples | reverse complement strand
GATTAATTTGGAAAAGTTGTAGCCTATTTCTTCTTCTCCTTCGGATTCTTCACTCCGTATTTGGAACGACCACGGCGGCGACCTTCAACGCCTTGGGTGTCAAACACTCCGCGCACTATGTGATAACGCACACCTGGCAAATCTTTCACGCGTCCACCACGCAACATCACAATGGAGTGCTCCTGCAAATTGTGTCCCTCGCCAGGAATATACGCGTTCACTTCGGTACCGTTAGAAAGTCGCACACGCGCAATCTTGCGAATAGCGGAGTTTGGTTTCTTTGGCGTCATGGTGGTCACCTTCACGCACACACCGCGCTTGAAAGAAGCACCATGAGAAAGCGGCGTGCGTTTTCGATGCAAAGAATCCAGCGTGTATTGCAGCGCTGGCGACTTGCTCTTGTACGACTTAGGATGACGACCTTTTCTGATGAGTTGATTGACTGTTGGCATAATAAGTGGAAGTTGGAAGTAAGAAGTAGGAAGTAGGAATGGTGAAATAAAAGCGCCTGGAGAGTATCACGAGGCCCGCTAGTGGGTCAAGAAAAGCGTGGTCGTCAGGATGACAGGCTGGAGAGTCATCGGCTATAACAAAGAAAAAATCGAAGAAAAATATCCGCCGCAGCTTTGGCCTAAGAGTGCGTCGCAGGTGGCGAAGGCTGGGGTGCTGATGAAGAAGAACACGTTGAGGGAAGTGAATGCGGAGATGAGGACGGCAAACATGAGGACACGTGGTCCATGTGTGGACACAGCTTCGCGCATCGCTGCGTACTTGGGGTGATCGAACAGTGCAAAGAAAAGTTTTGATCCATCAAGTGGATGCACAGGGATCACATTGAAGAACATAAGGAACAGGTTGAGGAGAATCGTGAGGAACAAAAAGATCGCGAGCAAGTTCAAAATCTCAATCACTCCACCACCGACGAGCACACGAAACGCGACGCCCGCTAAAATCGCCACAAGAAGATTCGAGAGCGGTCCTGCCAGCGCGATCTTCACTGAATCCCATTTTGGATCTTTCAGGTTGTATGGGTTGTACGGGACAGGCTTTGCCCAGCCAAATCCAAACAAGAGGAGTAGGATGAACCCTGTTGGATCGATATGCGCGATTGGATTCAACGTCAATCGCCCTTCCCGCTCAGCGGTCTTGTCACCAACGAGCTTCCCCACAAGCGCGTGAGAAAACTCATGAATAGTGAGCGAACCGAGAATTGCCACGACCCACGCGACCGCAATTGCCGGTGAGCCAAAAAAGAGGTCGAGGAACATAGTTGAAAAAGGTTGTAGGTTTTAGGTAGTAGGTTGTAATAAGAGAGAAATTGTCTAGAAGGAAAAATATGCTATCCTTAACTCCGTCAGTCTTGACAATCTAAGTAACTACGATAGTATAGTGCATCCACTATGAAAAGTCCTGGATCACATCCATTGGAAGGACAGCTCGGTGAATACCACCGAATCCACTTTTATGAAAATGAGGGGCGAGGAGCTGAATCAGAACGTGGAGAGGGAAAAATCTACGATACTCGTCTTTCTCGACTGACGAAACAAATGAGCGACTCTCTGGAATCTATTCCAGCCGAAAGACGAGAGGTTTTCAAAAATCTGGTCGACGACATTACGCGCTCTTCACTCAAGTACATCGATTCGCGCATTGGTCTCATCAGTGCGAGCAAATCGCAAGACAAACAAGCCATCATGGAAGCAGATCGCGCTCGAAGATTTGCCCATATCCGACTTGTCGACTCGATCATGATTGCCTGCCGTAACTTTGCTTCAACAGCTGAAGGATGGATAGTGGAAGCAGACGTTGCACAGCTCGTTGGCAGTGGTGACGACGCACGAGTCAGGGACACAGTCGCTGCAGCCGCCATCGATTTTGTGTGGCAACTCCTTGATCAAGAGAAGGCGATCAGTCGAAAAAAATGATGATGAGATGTTGAGAGTTGTTCCTGCCTACATACTGTGGACAGGGACTTCCTCTCAACATCGAGGTCCAAAGATCATGCTCTGGATCCCCATCGATCTCGCACTCACCTTCACGCGCCAGCTCATCGCCGCCAAACTCGGACACGAGCCGACCGGCCCGCCGATCACACTCGACCAGATCCGTGCACAAGTCGGAGGCAAAACAAATCTCTCTGATCGCGAACTCACACGACAACTCCTCAACACAGCATTCAATCGCATCAAAGAGGACTAGCTCGACTGCTCAGCTCATCGCTGGGCGTTTTATTTTTTCAACTTTGTACTGATACTCGCTCAATCTTCGCACCAACGCCTTTCAACTTCTCCTCCAACCGTTCGTAGCCGCGGTCGAGGTGATGGATGCCGGTGAGGGTGGACGTTCCGTCAGCAACGAGCGCTGCGACCACAAATGCAAGACCGGCTCGGATGTCGGGAACTGCGACTTCTGCTGCGTGGAGTTTGGATGGTCCCGTGATGACCGCTGAGTGTTTGTAATTTTGTCTGCGGAAGCGGCACTTGATCTCACCAAGACAATTACTAAACAGCGTGATATCCGCACCCATTTTTTTCAGCGCGTCTGTGTAACCGAAGCGTTCCTCGTAAACCGTCTCGTGAACCACGCTTGTACCATGCGCTTGCGTCAAGCACACCACAAACGGTTGCTGCCAGTCGGTCATGAAACCTGGGTGCGTGTCAGTTTCCAGCTCGATGCCCTTGAGCGACTCTGATCCTCTGAATAAAATACCGTCCTCTTGAACCTCGTACGTGCCTCCAATTTTGCGCACGGCATTTAAAAACGTGATCATGTGCTCGTGCTGCGCTCCGCGCACAAAAATTTCACCTCGTGTTCCAACGGCCATCGCACCATACGACGCTGCTTCGATACGGTCTGGCATGACGCGTGCTGATGTGCCATACAACTTCTCAACGCCAATAATTTCGATAGAACGTCCAGAGTTCACCTGAATCATCGCTCCCATGTTTTGCAGCATCATGATGAGCGCCTTCACCTCAGGCTCGCCAGCGGCATTGCGAATCATTGTGCGACCCTCAGCAAGCACACCAGCCAAAATCGCGGTCTCGGTAGCCATCACAGACGGATACGGAAATTTGATAAGCCCGCCCTTCAGTCGTTTATTCACGGTCGCGCGATAGCCGTCTGTCGTCTCTTCGATCGTGGCGCCCAGAGTCTGGAGCGCTTGAATATGAAAATTCACCGGACGCGCACCGATTTTGTCACCTCCCACGAGTGGCACAAATGCTTCTCCTGTGCGATGCAGAAGCGGCGCAATCGCCAACACGCTGATGCGATTTTTTCGTGTGAGCTCTGCCACGTGACTAGACGTAATCGTCGAGGTTTGTGTCTTGAGCGTGTGCTCGTCGAGCCACTGGGTCTGTGCACCAACGGTTGTGATGATCTCGTGTGTAATATCTGTTTCCTGTTGCCGAGGAAGGTTAGACAAAACAACCTGCTCGTCAGTGAGAAGCGAGGCGATCATCATCTTACTCGCCGCGTTCTTGGCACCTGAAACCGCCATCTCTCCTTTGAGTGGCACACCGCCAGTGATTTTGAAAACGTCATTCATAACGCTCTGAGACTACCAGAAAGAACAAAACTCTGCTATTCTCTTCCTTGCTTTTTCGATCCTCCTTCCCCTCCCGCCTTTTCCACCTTATCCACCTATTCCACCTCTCCCCGTATGTTCGTCACCATCATCACTGACTGTCGCGATGACAATGCGCGTTCACGACAGGAGACCCGCTATGCTCACCTGTTTCCACAAATGCATGTGAGTTTTATTAGCGCGACCTCTGATATCGAAGCGGCGGGAAACGTCATTGACGTACTGGACGCAAGTGATGACGCACCAGGTGTAATCGCGGTGAACTGCGCTCCACGTCACGGCCGCGCTAAAAAATGGAAAAACGGTTCACCGTTTGGCTACGCGTGGGTGGGAAACAAACTTGTGATCGGCACAGTGGATGGATTTTGTTTAAGCCTTCTTAAACGTTTCAAACTGATTGATGCTGTACATGTCACAGACATTGAAGCCGCTCTCACAGCAGGAGGTTATACTCTTTCACAAATCGACGCAGCCGTGCACACACAATTCCGTTCTCTCAACTATCTACCACGTCTTGCTCGCATTGTTTGGGACAAAAAAAATGTCAACGCACAAGTGCTTCCCGTTGCCGATATCGCTGATCTCCCATCGCTCGTCTGGTGGGCAGACTCTTTCGGCAACTGTAAAACCAGCATCACCTCAATCGAATGCGCATTTGAAGCAGGAGACCGAAAACGCGTCACGTTTGCTGACACAACATCACTTGAAGTTCTATGCGTGGAACGACTTGCGGAAGTTCCCGATGGTCAAACCGCGCTGATCGTCGGATCTTCAGGCCTACACGATCACCGCTTCGTCGAGCTCATCATCCAAGGCGGCTCTGCCTCCGAAAAATTCGGCATTCGCAAAGGCGACCCGATTTCTATCTCCTAAACCCTAAAACCTACCGTCCCTCGGCCGTGCCCGTCCTATGGGCGAGGCTACTCCCTTTCCCGTTGACAGATGTCATCATCCGTGGCATCTTTTTGAGTCCACTCTTGGAGGATGCATGGGCACAGACAAACGAACTCTCGTCCTATTCCCTGGGGCATGGGGAAACCAGACTGAACTCGTGGCTCGATGGTGGTTTCGAAACGTGATCAACTATTTCAGCGACTACCAAATCGTCGTTGTAACCTACAAAGGCGAAAGCATGAACGAGATGGTCTTACATGCTATCAGACAGCTCGAGCCTGTCCCAAACGGAAGCCTGGCGCTCGCCTACTCCATGGGCGCGCAGATCGCCCGCGGTGTCGCGGTTCGTCGGACGGATTTGTTCAAAAAGGTAGCGCTGATCTCTGGACTGGAGCGCTTCGGTGTGCGCTTCAGCGTCCTGCTCACATCTCTCACCTTTGCTCTGCGTCCCATCCTACGTACGCTGTTTGGCAAGCCACTCATGCTGGACACACAGAGTCAGGTGAGACGCATCTTCGCACAGGCAACCCAAGAGGATGACGCAAAATCTCTCAGCACAGAGCTCTTCGATCGCCACATGCACGCAGAATCTGGCTGGACAAGCATCCAGATGTTCCTGCCACCACTGCGCGTGTGGATGCCACGCTTCCCATGTCCTGTGATGGCCATCATCCCAGAACACGACTTCCTCCTTCCGTCACCGACCTACCGCGGTGAGCAGGTACAAAAAATTCGTGTGACTGGCGATCACTCCTTGCTCTGTGGAAGCGAGACACGGCTGCGACTTCACCTGATGCGTCTGCGATCCTGGTTCGAACTTCCCTGATCCTGAGACTTGCTCTCAGGATTTTATGTATTTCAGTGAACCTTGTTCCCAGCCCGCTGGAACAAAATTCAAAACCACTCACCGAGATTGTCGATGAGTGGCTCACCCCTTCGATAGAACTCAGGGTGGTGCATATTTTTGGTGCCCTACGAAAAGATGGGTGGCCCAGATAAGATTAGTGCAGAGTGCGGTTGTGACGGATTACCCTGAGAGCCATAAGCTCGGGTTCCGTAGCGATCCTGGCTGTGCAGCGATGATGGCAGCTTGTCGTATCCACCATGTCGTCCGCAACAGTGGGTTAAAACCGGATGATCCTATTGCCCTGCCAAAAGGCGAGGCATTCCCGGATCGGTGGGTTAATTTTTGTTCATGGAACTCACCCATCTGACCGTAAGGCAATTTAAATGTAACATGCTCTCAGAAAGACGCAAGTCTGGCAAGGGATAATTGTCCCTTGTCTATCCACGAGTTTTGCACAGACTCCTTAGGCAACTTTTGCCTCTTCTTCCTCTTCGTCATCTTCTCCCTTACGCGCTTCTTCCATTCGTATCGCACGCTGTTCCTCTTCAATTATGGAAGCGAGTGTCTCACGAGGAAAATTGAGCCATGTGTCCACCATCCGTTCAAATTCAGGAATGGTATGTCCACCACCCTGTCCATGCACGAGCCTAGTTTCGCCAATCACACGAACGTTGTCCAAAAGGTCACTTGTTAAAATTCCACGAATGAGTCGCCGTGCGTATGCCTCACGCTCTGTCTGCGACCTGGCGCCTTCCAAACCAAGATTGGCAGCTTGCTCTTCCAGGTTCGCGCGGTGTTGAGGAAAATCACTGAGTCCAAAATTTTTCTTTTCCATAGTAGACCTGTTGCTTAATAACTTTCGAGATAGTTCGGATGCCGTTTGAGCCGAAACGGTTGAAGAACGAGGAAGAATATCTGGATATTTTGACGAGTTCTGAAACCGTTGCAGGCCAAACCGGCGCCGAAATGGCCGAAAGATTATTAAGCAACAGGTCTACTAGACGCCTTCGCCAAAAATAAAACGATCCGTGATCTTCTCGTAGTCAAAAATTTCTTCGTCCTTGAAGAATCGCCTGATCTCCGTTACTGCGGCTTCTGGGGAATCAGAGGCATGAATCAAGTTAGAAGGAACGCTCATTGAAAAGTCTGCTCGAATGGTTCCAGCATCAGCTTCGCGAGGATTGGTCGAGCCGACGATTTTTCTCATCTCCGCTACCGCGTCGTAGCCTTCAAGCACAAGACCGACCACAGGCGTCTGCATCATGAACTGTTTGAGACTCACAAAAAACGGCTTGTCGGTAAGATGCGAATAATGTTCATCCAACAGCTCCTCAGTAAGACGGATAAACTTGAGACCAACAATTTTAAGTCCCTTCATTTCAAAACGGCGGATGATTTCACCTAGGAGATCGCGTTGAAGAGCATCGGGTTTGAGCAGGACGAGGGTTTGGTGTTTGTCGGGCATAGGGGAGGTTTTAGGTTGTAGGTTGTAGGGAATAGGTTCTATGTTTTAGGTGGTAGTGGAAAAAATTTCCGAATTACAACCTACTCCCTAAAACCTATAACCTTTTTTACAACCTACAACCTACAACCTACAACCTAAAATGGCAATGGGTGTGATTCAATCGTTGGCTCGCCGCCGAATGATGTAAGAAGAATATCACCATCGAGATCTGTCCTGAAAATCTTTGCGCCGACTTGATTCAAACGATCGAGGATCACTGGATGAGGGTGGCCATACGAATTATCTTTCCCCAAAGAAATGAGCGCGACTTCAGGATCAGTGGGCTTTAGAAGACCCCAGCTGGTTGAGGTCAGACTGCCATGATGACTAACTTTCAGAACGTCGATATCGCCCACCTGCAAGGCATATTCGTCTTCTACTTCTTGCTCTGTGTCTGCTGTAAACAACACTGACGTTTCACCATACTCGAGTAAAAAAACGATCGAAACATTATTTCGTTTTGCAGGATACTGTCCCTCCTGCGTTTGTTCTGGCCACAACACCGTGAGCGTTACCTCGCCAATCGTGATCACATCGCCCTGCGAAATCTCGACGACCTGCGCCTGCTCTGAATCACGACGCTCTTCGTACGCCTGTCCAAACGGCGTGTGAGCTCCAACACCACTTTCATAAATCGTCGAGACATCATAACGATCCAACACAGAAATAATTCCACTCACGTGATCGGCATCTGGATGGGTCGCAAGAACCACGTCGAGTGTCCGATCCCAAGGAGGCAACACACTCCCAAGTTTTGCTAGGACAGAATCGTCTGGTCCCCCATCGACAAGCATTTGCTCACCTGTTGGAAACTCGATGAAGAGTGCGTCGCCTTGTCCAATGTCGAGCATCCAGATTTTGAGCGGCTGCTCAGACAACGGCCATGATTGTGCACTTAGAAACGTCCACTGGACAATGGAAAACAAAAAGATCAACGAGATAACAAGCGCGATCGAAATCTTGTCTGAGTTGATGTATGGATGACGAGGCTTAGCGCGCATAGCGACGATGGATCAAGAATGCGACGAATACACCGACGGTGAGGACGGCGAGAATCTGTGCATGTGCAGGTTCAACAAATGCAAATGGAATTGCACCAAAAATGGAGATGAGCCAGAGCATGAGCCAGGAAAGCGCCCAGGCTGGCAAAATCGAAATTTGAGCGATCGCTCCAAAAGTGATAACGACTCCCAGTCCGATCAACGTGAGCCACATCGCGTAGGGAACCAACGGGAGGACAAGTAGGTTTACAAAGGGAGCGACCAGAGACACGCTCCCAAAGTGCCACAAGAGAATCGGAAGCGTAACGATGATGGCAGAAAGTGAAGCAGCGAAGGAGGTACGGAATGCGAACGTATTGGGGATGAATGCAAGATGCTTACTCACTCGGTCCGTGAGCGCAAGAATCCCAGCCGTCGCGACAAAGGATAATTGAAATCCAACGTCGGAGAGGACGAACGGATTCAAGAGAAACATCACGCTTGCCGTCAACAGCAACACATTTGGTATGAAAGCTTTGCGTGAAATCCATTTGGAGAGAACCACGACCACACCCATGATCCCAGCGCGCACCACAGCCGGAGTCGCACCAGCCATGAGAACGTAGCCCACGATCAACATCGTTGTGAGGATGAGTCCGCGCTTGCGACCGATACGTGTGGTGAGAATCCAAGAAAGAAACGTAAGCGAAAAAAGCGAGACGTTAAATCCTGAAGCCGCGAGGATGTGGGACGTTCCTGTCGCAGCAAAGTCGTCTTTCATGTCATTTGAGAGCGATGAACTCCCTCCAAACAAGAGGCCTGAGAGAAACGATGCGTGAGGTTCTGGAAGGATCATCTGCAACCGATGTACCGCGGCTGTTTTAAGAAGGAGAAGACTTCCTAAAAAAGACACGGACTCAGCCGAATGAACATCGATGTACTCGGGTCTCGGGCACACAGCAAGAATCCCCTGCGACGCAAGATGTTTGTCGTACGCGAATCCTTCAAACGGTTCTGGCTTTTCTACGCGGCAATTAAAAACAAGTGCGTCGCCAAAAAGAACTTCTGGATAGAGCGGCGCCCAGACGAGGAGCTTGCCAGCGCGAGGTTCATCAGCAACGAAGACATCGTCCAAGACAATACGCTGCGAGCTGACTCGACGCTCGACCTCAGAGGAAACAATGCCAGAGACGCGCGTCTGTGAACTCGAAGCGTCTGCCACAGATGGAATAATCGAGGGGGTGATCGCGCTTGTAAATCGAAAAAGAGCGAAGAAAAAAATGGCAATGAGCGCACTTGTGAAGCGTTGTTCTTTATTCCTCAAAAAAAAAGCAAGCGCCATGGTAATGACTGTGATTGTCAAAAACATCTCCCACGCGACTGGAGGAACAAGAGGCCCAAGCACGATGCCAAAACAAAACACCGCCAAAGAAATGGCGAGTGTTTTGGATGGCGACTGGAGGATTTCACGCAGACGCATAGCTGCCAAGTCCTACACCTCGATACTGGAACCCGTGGTTCTCAAGATTCAAATCCGCGAGATGATTGCGGCCGTCAAAAATTCTTGGCTCGAGCATGCTCTCCTTCAACGTTGAAAAAGAAACTTCGCGAAACTCTGGCCACTCAGTCAACACAACAAGAACGTCAGCTCCCGTGGCAGCATCCACCGCCGTGGGTGCAAACTCAACATGATCGGAGAGAACCTGTTTTGCGTTGTCCATGGCCTGAGGATCATACACAACCAAATCTGCACCAGCGGCATGAAGTCGCTGGGCGATCTCGATGCCAGCAGACTCGCGAATGTCATCTGTGTGCGCTTTGAACGCCAGTCCCCACACCGCAACACGCCGGCCTTTCACGCCACCCAACTCTTCCATCATGCGCTTAAAAAAGATTTCACGCTGCCGATTGTTCACTTCGATCACGGCAGAGAGAAGCTTGAATGAATACCCATGGGCACCAGAAATTTGTTCCAGCGCTGAAACGTCTTTGGGGAAACACGAACCGCCGTAGCCTACACCAGCCTTCAAAAAGTGCGGACCGATGCGGTGATCGTGACCAATACCTTCAGCCACATGCCGAACATCAGCACCAACTCGATCGGCGAGATTAGCAATCTCGTTGATGAAGGAAATTTTTGTGGCGAGAAACGCATTGGCCGCGTACTTGATAAGCTCGGCAGATTCAAGTGTCGTCATCACACGCGGTGCCACAATATTCTTATGAAGCCGCTCAACCGTTTGTGCAGCAACCTGGTCATCGCTCCCGATCACGATACGATCGGGCTTCAAAAAATCTTCAAACGCCGAGCCTTCGCGTAAAAATTCTGGAATCGAAACGATATGAATAAGACTCGTTAGTTCATCACGTCCTGCCGCAAACATCGACTCTCGAACACGTGCGAGGACTCGACGATTCGTCCCAACTGGCACCGTGCTCTTCACCGCGATCACGGCTTCGTGATCGAGAAGTTGTCCCACCTGATCGGCAACAGCAAACAGCGCTGTAAGATCTGCCTCACCTGTACTCTTCGGAGGCGTCCCAACCGCGATCATGACAATCTCCGCGTCGCTGATAACCGATTTCAAATCCGTTGTGAACAACAAACGTCCACGTTCTTGAACCTGCTTGAGAGCCTCCTGAAGCCCAGGCTCATAAAACGGCACCTCCCCTCGATCCAGCCGCGCGATCTTTCCAGCATCAATATCAACGCACGCAACTTGGTTGCCCAAACTTGCAAAGCCAACACCGGTCGTAAGTCCCACATAACCCGTTCCAATCATGACAAGATTCATAGTCCCGAGAGCTTACCCCCGAATAATTCTTTCTTCAACTCCTTCTCATTTCACCACGACATTTACAATCCTTCCTGGTACGTACACAATCTTCACGATTTCTTTTCCTTCAAGATGCTTTGCAACATTTTCATCCGCCATCGCCGCGACACGCACTGTTGCTTCGTCTGCGTCTGGCGCAATCGTAATCGTCGAGCGGGCTTTGCCATTTACCTGTACCGCGATCTGGACAAGGTCGCGCTTGAGTAACTGCTCATCAAACTCTGGCCACACTTGTTCCTCGACCAAGCCTTTCTCACCAATCATCTCAAAGCACTCGTTGGCCACGTGCGGCGCAAACGGACAGAGCACGGTCAAGATGCGCTTGAGCTGATCGCGTGTGAGAGACTGATCGCCAATGTCGTTGAACAACATCATAAACTCAGCGACGGCGGTGTTGAATTTGAATGCTTCGATGTCGTCGGAAATTTTTTTGAGATGGCGCTCTACGACCCCCTCCGACTCCCCCTTGGTAAGGGGGAGAGCGTTCGACTCATTCCACTTCTCAACATACCTCACGACTTTATCCAAAAACCGACGCACGCCGATCACGCCATTCAGGCTCCACGGCACGGGTTCCTCAAACGGTCCCATGAACAAGATGTACATGCGCAGCGAGTCCGCACCATATTCGGAAACGATCTCGTCTGGGTTCACGACGTTGCCCTTGGACTTACTCATCTTTGTTCCGTCGCTCGCAAGGACTAGTCCATGGCTGTGACGACGCGCATATGGTTCAGATGTTGGTACATGTCCTTGATCAAACAAAAACTTGTTCCAGAATCTGGAGTAGAGCAAGTGTAGAGTCGTGTGTTCCATGCCACCGTTGTAGAGATCAACTGGCATCCAGTATTTAAGGAGGTTGTAGGTTTTAGGTTGTAGGTGTTTAGAAGGCTGTGCGCCGAGCTCTGAATGCATGGCGTACGCCAAAAAGTACCAGCTTGACCCTGCCCAGTTTGGCATGGTGTCTGTCTCCCGTTTTGCTGGACCGCCGCAGGTTAGACACGTCGTGTTCACAAAACTCTCGATGGTCGCAAGCGGAGATTCGCCTGTGTCGGTCGGTTCGTATTTCTCAATCTCAGGGAGCACAACAGGAAGCTGATCCTCTGGAACAGGAACCCATTTGTGTTCCTCACACCACACAAGTGGAATCGGTTCACCCCAATAACGCTGACGAGAAAAAACCCAGTCACGGAGTTTGTACTTCACGGTTTTTTTACCACCGACCTTCTTGACCACTTCATCAATATCAACAAGAGGCTCATCCACAATCGGTAAACCAAACTTCGTGGCGAATGCTCGATCACGTTCGTCATGTTGTGGCACTGCCATGATCGCCCCTGTGCCGTAGCTTCCCAGCACATAGTCAGCAACCCACACAGAAATTTCTTTTTGATTGGCAGGATTCACCGCAACGACGCCAGAATCCACACCCGTCTTCTCTCGCTCAGCATTGACCCGATCCATCTCAGCTCGCCCGAGAGATTCTTGGACATACACCCGTACAGCTTCTGGCGCCTCCCACCCAACATCAATCCACTTCTTGGCGACCTCAGGTGAGACAACCAAAAACGTGGCACCAAAAATAGTGTCTGCTCGCGTGGTAAAAACTTCTATGTCATTGCGAGGAGCTGCTGGCGACGAAGCAATCTCTCCGCCTTGAGATTGCTTCGCTTCGCTCGCAATGACAAAAGAAATTTCGACTCCTTCACTCTTGCCGATCCAGTTGCGCTGCTGCGTTTTGATCTTCTCCAGATAATCAACGTGATCCAAATCTGCAAGCAAGCGATCCGCGTACTTGGTGATGGCAATCATCCACTGTTCCTTCTCGCGCTTCTCCGTGTCTCCTCCACAGCGCTCACACTTTCCATTCACGACTTCTTCGTTGGCGAGTCCGATCTTGCATGACAAACACCAGTTGATAGGCATCTTCGCTTTGTACGCAAGCCCAGCTTTAAAAAATTGTAGGAACATCCATT
>ERZ1292640.2263-Hain-H43-02um-R1-2263-length-15450-cov-7_pt1 | contig 12627 bp, 10 predicted proteins | sample MGYA00564404_ERZ1292640 | MGnify/ENA primary metagenome ERZ1292640 (study PRJEB36523, sample SAMEA6512636) | groundwater metagenome | collected 2019-01-08 | study: AquaDiva: Metagenomics assemblies of 32 groundwater samples | reverse complement strand
CGCGACGTGCTTGATGCGCTGCCGTTTCCAAGTGTAAGTGACGTGGACCAGCCCGTCCCTGCTTTGAATCACGGCCGGATAAGAATATTCGTCGCCCGGCTGGCTTTCGAGCACCAGGGCGGCCTGCCACTTTTTCCCGTCCGCTGAGAGCGCGACATTGAGCAGGCCGCGATCCGTCGGCGAGTGATTATAAACCAGCAGCGCCCGGCCATCCTGGAGCATGAGCGCGTCGATGGCGCTGTTGGGATTCGGCAAGTCCGTGGCCTTCATGGAGCTCCACGTTTGGCCGTCATGATCGGACCAGCACTCGGCAATCTTGCCTTGTTTGGTGCGGCAAAGGACTTGGATTTTGCCAGAGCGATGCGCGAGGATCGTCGGCTGGATCGCGCCAAACTCCATCGCGCTGTTGAGCGGTGGGGTCCGGTCCCAGCCTTTGAGCGGGTTTTTGGTCCGTTCAATATGGACCCGCCAGCCCGCGTTCTCAGTGCTCGAACCGCATAAGAGCCAGCCGCTCTCCAGCTCGACAGGCTTGTTGCGGATAGGGCCATAGATGTTGCTGCGAAGACGTTTAGGCTTGGTCCAGGTCCGGCCGTTATCCTGCGACGTCATGACCATGCCCCACCAGGTTTCGGGGCTGGGACCGACTTTGTAAAAAAGAAGTAGAGGTCCGTCCTTGGGGCGGAAGAGGACCGGGTTCCAACACGGATACCGCACCTGCCCACGTTCGTTGAGGCCCGTAACGACTTGCTCCGGCGCTGACCAAGAATGGCCGTCATAACGCGAAAGCCAGATGCTGATATCCGGAGAGCGCTCGCGTGATCCGCCAAACCAAGCCGCCAGCAGCGTTTCTTTTGTTTCGACAATGGTCGAAGAATGGCTTGTCGGGAAGGGAGGGTTATCAACAATGAATTCTGCCTTGACGATCGCGAGGTCTGGGGTCGCCGCTTCCGCGCCCGCCGTTTCAACTCCCCAGGCCAAGGCCGTCAGGAAGGCCAGGAAGACCCTACGCATAATTTTGTTCCAGCTTGCGAGTTTCACTTCGGACCTGTCACCATGGGAAAGTTGTCGGTGCGGAAGGGCGAAGCCGGCAGGCCGTCCTTATTCCACAGGTTCACCACCGGAAAATCGGCCCAGCCAAAGCGGACCGCCACCGGTTTGGTGACCTCCGGGCAACTCACCACCACTCTGTTCCTCTGAATTTCGGCCTTGGCCCAGACGAATTTGCGGTCCGCGCCGGCGATGGCAAAACCTTTCAGGTCGCCGTCGCGCGCTTCCAGGCCGCCGCCCACATTGCCAAAAGTCAGAACCGCTTTGTCGCCCTCGATGGCCATGCTTCGAAACGTCGGGCCGGAGTAGGCGATTCTTTTGCTATAGGCAATGCCCTGCGCCGCCAAAGCCAAGCGAGCGCCCACCGGTTCCTTCTTGCGGGGATGAATGTCCTTTTCCTCGCCTACATCCGTGATCACCGCCACACCGACCTTCGGCAAAACTTTTGTGGCCAGCAATTGCGCCTCGCGCAGTTCCGCCCAATTGCTCTCGCCCGGTTGATCCTTGATCGCTGTAAAGGGCGCCAATTGCACTGCCAGAAACGTGAAATCACCCAGTCCCCAGTCCTGCCGCCAATTGCTGATCATGTCCGCGAAAAGCGCGCGGTACTGGTAAGCACGGCCTGCATTCGATTCGCCCTGATACCAAATTGCGCCTTGGATCGCGCAGGGCAGCAGCGGCGCAATCATGCCGTTGTAGAGTTCCGACGGCTTCCAAAACGGTTTGCCGGGCGGTTTCTTGTCGGAAGTTTTGCCTTCCTTCTTGAGCTCGGCTTGCTCGGCTTCGAATTTCGCCAGAGCCTCTTCGTAGTTCTTCAGAGCTGCGGCATAACCGTCCAGGATGGACTTCTTGTATTCGGCATTGGCTTCGAGCGCCTCCTGGCTCATCCAAACTTCGGCCGGTGATCCGCCCCAGGACGTGTGAATCAATCCGACGGGCACCCCGAGCGCTTTCTGGAGCTCGCGTCCGAAGAAATAGGCTACCGCCGAGAAGTTGGTCACGGATTCCGGATTGCTTTCTTGCCAGCGGCCAACCACGTCGGCCACGGGAGCATCCGCTTTCAGCTTGGGCACGGTGAAGAGCCGGAGCGACGGGTTGGCTGAGTTGGCAATGGCCGTTTGCGGTTCAAAACTCAACCGCAGCGGCCATTCCATGTTCGATTGGCCGCTGCAAACCCAGACTTCGCCAACGAGAACGTTTTTCAGTTCGATTTTGTTTTTGCCGGAAACAGTCAACGTGTCGGGCCCTCCCGCCTTGACGGGGCGCAGTCGGACGGACCATTTTCCGTCTTTGGCCGTGGCCGTTGCTTTTTGGTCTCGAAACTCTACGGTCACCATTTCTCCTTCGTCGGCCCAACCCCAAACGGGCACGAGCTTGCCTTGTTGCAGGACCGCGTTGTCGGAGAAAACGGCGGCGAGTTTGACGTCGGCATAGAGCGCCGGCGAGCAGGCAAAGGCCGAAAGAATGGCGCAAGCCACACCGGTTTGAAGAAAGCAAGTCGGGCGTGAAAGCAGGTGTCTAAATTTATTCATTGGCATGGCCAACACTACACCTGGACGGAGCCGCCAGGTCAATCCTGAATCGCAGGACTCTTAAACCCGTCGGCGAGGCTAACCGGCGCTTATCCTCCCCGATTCGCGCGCCAGAGCAGCACTGCGCCCACGGCTTGAAAAATAAAATTCGGCAGCCAGAGAATCAGATGGGGCGCCAGCTCCGGGCGGGTCTCCAGCGCCTGCCCAAGAATGAAGAAGCTGTAGTAAATAAGGACCAGGATCAATGCGATGGCCACCCCGGCCATGGTTTCGCGCCGGTGCGCGCGAATGCCCAGAGGGATGCCGATGAGGGTGAAGCCGAGACTGGCAAAGGAAAACGCGAACTGCCGGTGCAACTGCACTTCCGCCGGGGTGGTATCGACCCCTTGCTCCTCGCGCTGGCGGATTTCCGTTTGCAGTTGGCGGAATGTCATCTCGCTGATTCTCGGTTTTCGTTCGGTTTCGAGGGCTGGTTTCAGATCGATCGGTTCCGGTTCGTACTCGCCCACATAGAGGAGTTGCCAGACCACTTTTCCATCTTCGGATTGCTCAGGCTCAGGCGTGGACGGCCCTGTTTCCCGTGGTTTGTGCTGGGAAGCCATCCTCGTTCCGATCACGGCTTCAAACAGGCGCAGGTGAATCTTGCGGTCGGCCTGGTCCACCACCAGTTTGCCGCGAGGCGCGCTGATCCATTCGACTGTTTCATTGTTTTCCAGCCGATGCAGCCGGATATCGTGCAGGTCTTCGCCCTCCTTTTTCCGGACGTAAATGATGTAACCGGGGATGTCATCGACAAAGCGGTCTTCCACCAGGAAGGAAGTCGAGTGCTCGGCGCCGAGCCGAAAGAGCAGTTGCTTGTAGGCAATCCGGCATTGCGGGGCAATCTGCAGATTGAAAGCGGCGCACAGCACGCTCAAGGCCACGCTCAACAACAAAACCGGTGTGACCACCGAGACCAGGCTGATGCCGCTGGCCCGCGCGGCCGTCAGCTCTTGATCGGCGCTGAACCGTCCAAAGACCAGCAGCGTGGCGGTCAACAATCCCATCGGCAACGCAAAAGCCATGACGTAGGGCACGAGCAAGGCAATGGCTTTCAGCACCAGCCCGAGCGTGGCCTGGCGATTGACCAGGAGGGCCAGGATTTCCTTGAGCACATTTCCAAGCAGCAGCACAAAGGTAAACACCGCCACCGTCATCAGCAGCGTCAACAAGACCTGTCGCGTCAGATAATTGTGCAGGGTCCGCATGCGGTCTTAGCGGCCGCTAAGCTCGCAACAATTTCCAAGGCTCTTGATCGCTGACCTCGACTGTGGCTGGTCCGTCACTCTTGGCCGGCGAGAGGATCGCCAGGAAATCGAGAACGGTATCGCCGATGTTGTAAGTGCCGTGCACAACGCCGGCCGGCAGATAGAGGGAATCGCCCGGGCCGATCACCCGCCTTTCCCTTTCCACCCATTGTTCGGCCTGGCCTGAAAGCACATACAATATTTCCTCCATCTTCGGATGAAAATGAAACGGATGCGCTTGGCCCGGTGGCAGATGGGCGCGCACGAACATAAGATTGGTGTCTTTGACCATGCCGGGTCGGCAATACCAGTGATGGGTCTTGCCGGGCAACTGTTCCACTTCGGTTTCAGCAAGGGAAACAAACCGCCAGGCGGCTTCATTATTCGTTGGCATGGCTCTCAGTCTTGGGCTGGCTCTTATTCAGTCAAGTGAAATGCGGATCAGTGGTCTGTGGTCAGTAGTCCGTGGCTTGGGCCGGCTCGTGTGCGGTCAAGTGAAATGCTGAGGCCAGCGGCACGCTGACCGCTCGCCCGTCTGCCGAGTCGAACGTCAGCCGATCCTTCGTGAGTTGGACCCCGTCACATCCGGCGGCGGGGTGTTATTCAGTCGCATTCAATTCGCTGTTCTCTCGGCCTTCTTCCGAACACCCACCTGGCCAAGGTCGATCGGTTTGAATCCAAGTTTCAAAGCGGGAGAATTCTCCTTCAACCGAAAATCGTATTGCTGCGGCGCCACGAAGAGAGGATCGGCGATCACGGAACTCAAATCGTGTCCGCGCTTGCGCCACTCGGCCAGGGTTGTTCCGGCAAAGCGCATCGCTTCCGGTGTCGCCCCAGGCCGCGCGTCAAAATAAACGTTGCCGTCGATTCTATAATTCTCGTTGGACCAGTTGCTGCCCAGGAGGTTGCCCGAATCGTAATAGACGATGTTATTGGTGAAAATGAAGGAAATGTGTTGCTCTTCCCGGCTGCGCATGACCTGGTTTTCCTTGCCGAAAGCGAAAATGTTGTTGCGAACGATGTTCTCGCGTCCGTAATGCTGGTGAAAACCGGCGCTCTTGGTGCGATAAACGATGTTGTTCTCCCACACCATGTCGGTGCTGCCTTCATCCGGGTACAGCCCCCAGCCGCCGTAGGTAAAGGAATTGACATCGTGGATCAAGTTGTTGCGGATGGCGGTCCCTTTCTGGATGCCCAGCGTATAGACGGCGCCCATGTCGCTCAGCATGCTCTGTCCGACGTCATGCATGTGATTGAACTCAACGATGTTGTCACGGCAAGGCGTTTCCTGGTAGCCCCAGTTCCATCCCACGGAAATCGCGGTGTAATACAAGTCATGGATGTGATTGTGCGCTATCCGGTTTTGGCCGCTCTGTAAGACCAGCACCCCGACCGCCGGCGGATAAACCCGGCCCAATCGATACAGGTGATTGTCGGTCATGATGTGATTGTGATTCATTTCAAATGCGTCTTGTCTCTTGGCCGTTTCTCCCAAGCGCACCCCGCCGGCACCGAGGTCGAACATCTCGTTTCCGACAATCTTATTTCGCTGACAGCCGCGTCCGAACTCCAGCGCGTATCCCGCCAGACGGGTGAACACACAATCTTCCACCACGCAATCGACGGCGCCTTCCGCCAGAATGTCGCCCCGTGTCGCGATGGCCGCTTGGGTGTCGGCGTAGCCCTTTTCGCCCAATGTCCAGTCTGTATAACTGAAGGTGAGTCCGCGCAAAACCAGGTGTTGCACCGGTTTCCTGGCCGCAAAGTCACCTTGAATCAGCAACAAATCGTTCAATTGCGGCGCGATGACTTCTGCCCGGCTTAGGTTCTCGTTGGGGTCCGCCCAATACGTGACGAGGCCGGTTTTCCTGTCCAGATACCATTCGCCTGGCCTGTCCAAGCCGTCCGGTGCATTCTCGATATAATAGCGCGCGTTATTCTCCTTGTTGGATGGCCTGGCGTCGCCCGACAAAGTGGCGATGTGCGCGGCCTCATCCACTGACCGGATTTGCAGCCGAAAATCGGCCCAAGCCAAAAGCGCAATCACTTCCACCTCGCCGTCATCGGCCCATTCCTTCTTGATATCGCCTGGCAGGAACTTCAATTTCACCGGTTTGTCTTGAGGGCTTTCACCTTGAATGCGAAGAAAACCTTCGTTGGGTGTGCGCGCTCGTTGCTTGCGCTGGCCGTTGATAAAGAGCTGGCGGAAATGCCATTTGCCCTCCCGAACCGCCGGCACTTCGGCCTGCCAAAGGCCCGGTTTCCCTTCCACCTTTTTCCAGCCGGTGATGCGCCGACCGCCGCTCAGGATTGGTGTTTCGCCGGGATATGCCGCGATGGTAAACGGCTGCTGTGCGCTCGCGCCCGAATCTTCAGGTCCCAAAACCAGTGGCTCAGCCAACTCATATACGCCCTCGCGCAACAGGATCGTAATTCCGCCAGCCGCCTGGGCCGCTGTTGGGCGGGCGGCTCGCACCGCTTTCAACGCCGCCGGCACTGTGGCAAAAGGGCCGTCCTTGCCATCGGCGGACGGTTTGTCGAGTCGTCCGGACCAGAGGTCGTTGCCGTTGGTGGCGACATGGAAGGTGAGCGGTTGCGCCGCCCAAACGATGACAGACTGAAATGCGAAGAGGACCGTCAGAATGATTCGATGCATAGAAAATCCATTTATTTAAACTTTTTCCGCTCCGTCCAGCGCGGCTCTCAAAAACAGCCTGGAGGCTGGACGCCAAACACAACATTGCAGGCAAGCTCTCAGCCAATAAGCGAGACGATGGACCGAGGCTTTTTCTTCAATGGCTAGCCATGTTTCAGGCTCTGCGCGTCGCACTGGCCGGCTCCAATGACGGCCATCAGTCTCATGCCAAACAGACGCTGGCTAAAGTCGTGTATTGGGCCCCTTCCGATGAAAGCCGGCTCTGTATCAAGTCGATCTGGCTGATGGTCCAGGTGCCGAGGGCCTCGGCTTTGATGCTTTGAAGCGCCTGAGCGAGACGGCGCAGTTCCCGGCCGGAAGCGGCCTTGTTGACTCGGCCCAATGTGAGGTGCGGGTGGAAGGAACGATCCTCCTGCGGCTCGCCCAAACCGCGTGTTTCGACGGCAATCCGATGCTGCAAGCCGCACAAGGGGGCCACGTCGCCACTGAATCCCACCCAGAGCACGCGCGGACGGTTCGCCTGCGGAAAACAGCCCAGCCTCTCCACCTGCACGTGGGGGCTGGGGTTGCCCTGACAAGCGCGCTGCAAGGCCAGTTCCAGTTCCGGCAAGCCATCGCCGGGAATAGTCCCCAGGAACCTCAAGGTTAAGTGGAATTGCCCGGCGCGCGTCCAGCGCACCACGCCTTCGGCGCAGTGCGCCTGGATCTGCTCCTGCACGAGCTCCAGTTGCGCGGCCACTTCCGGTGGCGCCGTGGCAGCGATGAAAGCGCGCATGGTTTCAGCCATTTTTCTTCTGACGTTGCGGGCGGCCGCTGGCTGCTCCACTCGGTGGTTGGCGCCTTTACTCCGGCTCCTGCTGGGTAAGGCGGTGCAACGAACCGAAACCCCGGATCCATTCTCTGGCCTCGAGGCCAATCACCCGGCGGTCGGGGAATTCCTTTTGCAGAATTCTCAAAGCGCGGGCGTCATTGGCATGATGGAAAGTCGGGACCAGGACGATGCCATTGGCGATGTAAAAATTGGCATAGCTGGCGGGCAGGCGCTGGCCCTAGTGCTCGACAAAGCCGGGCATGGGCAACTCCACGACTCGAAAATAGCGGTCATGCTGGTCTCGCGCCGTGCGAATCCGGCGCAGGTTATCGCGCAATAACTGGTAATTGGCGTCATCAGGATTTTCTTCCACCACCGTGACGATGGTGGTTGGGTTGACAAAGTGGGCCAATTCATCAATGTGACCGTCGGCCTCGTCGCCCACGATGCCTTCGCCCAGCCAGATGATCTGGGTGACGCCCAGAAAATCACGGAGATATTGGGCGATTTCCCGTTGGGAAAGATGCGGATTCCGGTTCGAGTTTAACAGGCAGGCTTCCGTCGTCAGCAGGGCGCCGCGGCCATTGACTTCGATGGCGCCCCCTTCCAGCACAATGCCGGGCGAGAACAGCGGCCGTTGGCGAAGCTGGGCGATTTGCCGGGGAATGGCATTATCAAGATCGTACGACAGATGCTTGGTTCCCCAGGCATTGTACTCCCAATCCACGATGGCCTGTTCCCGCTTGCCGTGGTGAGTTCGGGCCAAAAAAATGGGGCCATGGTCGCGGCAGCAGGGTTCGTAGGCCGGAAAGTGGTGGAAATGCACACGGTCCAACGGCACCTCATGCTTCGTCAGCAAGTTGCGCACACCCGCCTCCATTTCGGCGTCCCACACGCTGATGTTCACCTCTTCCACCTGGACCAAATGGCGAATCAACCCGGAGTAAACCAGAGAAACGGTTTCATATTTGTCGCGAAAGCTGAGGCCGGCGGAGCGCGGCCAGGTCAGCCAAGTGCCGGCATGGCGTTCCCATTCAGCGGGCATGCGGTAACCGAGTTCAGCAGGTGTGGACATCTGATTTGAGTTTGAGGTTAGAACAGACTCACGGCAAGCGTTGTCCCATTGCCGCCTCCAAGAGATGGTACCATTCTTCACGGCTCAGGGCCAAGTCAACGGCCTTGGCCAGATCACGAATATTATCGGGATTGACCGACCCAATAATGGGAATGATGCCCGCCGGATGTTTCAAAAGCCAAGCTACCGCCACGGCGGGGCGGCTGACCTCATGCGTTCGCGCGATTAAATCCAGCGCTTCCCGCACGTGGAGCCGCCGGGCGTGGTTAGGATCACGCAGATCGATCGGATCAACCGTGCCCAGACGTCCTCCCGCCAGGGGACTCCAAGCCAACGGTGTGATCTTTTCGGCCAGGCATTGGTCCAACGTTCCATCCAGGAAGCAATCGAGCTTGGCCAGGCTGATTTCAACTTGATTCACGATCAGCGGCATCGGGCAAGCCTTTTGCAGAGCCGTGATTTGCCGCGGGCGAAAATTGCTCACGCCGAACTCGCGCACTTTGCCCGCTTGCCTTAAGCGGGAAAAGGCGCCGGCCACTTCGGCCGGGTCTCCAAGGAAATCCGGCCGATGGAGTTGAAAAAGGTCAAGGGTCTCAACTCCGAGCCGTTTCAAAGATTGCTCGCACGACCAGATAATGTGGCCGGCGGAAAAGTCATAACGGTAGGGCGAGTCCGGGTTCGGGTCGCCTTGCTTCCGAAGGCCGCATTTCGAGGCAATGAGAATTCTCTCGCGCATGCCGGGCACTGCTTTGAGCGCCAGGCCAAAGATGCGTTCCGCCTCGCCGCCGCAATAAATATCGGCGTGATCAAAGAGAGTGTAGCCGGCTTCGTAGGCGGCAACAACGGCGCGGCGGCCATGAACTTCGCGGTCGGCGGTGACTTCCGCCGGTTCCCAAGTGCCGGCCAAACGCCAGCAGCCATAGGCCAACCGGCTCGATTGGAGCGCGCTCACTCCTAATGATGCTTTTTCCATGATCATTGATCTTGCCGGGAAAGATTAGAGGCAAAACAGAGCAGCGAAAAGCGAAATTCCTCTGAAAAAACCAGGAATCAAGCCTTTAAGAATGAGATCGAATGGCGATGGACCAAGCGGAGGAGTTCCGCTGCTGCCGCACAGTTGAAATCCTTCTTTTTGATGAGGTTCTCGCCGAATTTGGACCCGAAGCAGCTTTCCGTTGGGGAAATGAACTTCGTCAACGTCCCGCCGGAGTCTGGACGGTTTTCTTCAGTTCGAGCAAAGCAGTTGGGCTGGCATTTCCACAACGGTCAACGGCGGTCACGGCTACAACTTCCGGCAGGACGCGCACGGCTTCGTTGGGTTTGACGGTGCGGTTGCCCGGCAGAATTTCCGTCCGCCATTGCCCGGCAGTTTTGGTTTGGACCAGCCAGAGCCACGGTTTCTCCTCTCCGGTGGGCTGCCAATGAATGGTCGCTTCGCCGGAAACTGCGGCATTCGTCAGAGTGAACTGAGGTTTGCCTGGGGGCTTATCATCCAACCAGGGCGAAGCTGGAACCAGGGCCGGCTCCGCGTAAACCGCTTGCGCCAGCAGGTCGGCCCAGCCAGCTTTGTTGCGCATGAGACTGCCCATATTCCAGTAGATGTGACCATTGGATAGCTGCCGGCTGATTTGAATTTGCTGAAAGATTTCTTCGGGTCGCCAAGCCCCGCCCACTTTGGTGGAAGCAATCCCCGGCCAAAGATGCCGGCTTCTTTTGTTTTCATCCGCCCACCATTTGAGTAAGGCCGAAAAACTTTGCTCCGGCGGCGCGATAGCCCAGTAGAGCTGCGGGGCAAAATAATCAAGCCAACCGTTAGCCAGCCATTGTTTGGAGTCCGCATAGATTCCTTCGTAGGCATCGAAGCCTTTGATTTGCTTTGGAAATCCGGGCCGCCAGATGCCAAACGGGCTGAGGCCGACTTTGACCCACGGTTTTTCGGCCTTAATCCTGTCGTGAAGGGTCTTGATGAAACGATGGACGTTTTCGCGCCGCCAGTCCGCCCGGCTCAATTTCCCGCCGCCGGCGACATAATTCTTCCAGCTTCGATCATCCGGAAAATCGAGCATCTTCCCGGAAGCGTCCTTTTCCTGGTAAGGATAAAAGTAGTCGTCAAGGTGTACGCCATCGACGTCGTAGCGCCTGGCCACATCGAGAATCACGGCCAGGCTGTGTTCCTGCACGTCCTTCTCGCCGGGATCGAGCCAGAGCTGTCTGCCGTACGATCGCACCAGCCCAGGCCGCGAATGGCTGATGTGGTTCGCGGCGACGGTGGATTTTCCGGAAGGATGCCGCGCGCGAAAGGGATTAAACCAGGCATGCAATTCCAAACCACGTTCATGGGCTTGGGTAACGGCGAAGGCCAAGGGGTCGTAAAACGGGGCGGGGGGGCGGCCCATCTGCCCGGTCAGATACTCCGACCACGGCTCCAATTTCGAGGCGTACAACGCATCGCAGGCGGGCCGAACCTGGAAGATGATAGCATTGAGCTTGAGCTGCGCCGCCCGGTCCAGGATGGCGAGCAATTCCTTTTGCTGCTGCGCCACGCTTAAGGCGGGCTTCGATGGCCAGTCAATGTTCGCTACCGTGGCCACCCACGCGCCGCGAAACTCTCTTCTTATCGGAGGCGGCAGGCTGGTCAGAGCGATGTCCTTTCCCTGAACCGGCTGCATCGGCAAACCAGCGAAGGCCAGGATCAAACTGAAGCTGCCGACTTTTCTGAGCATACGGGATTCTCTCAAGAAGACCGCTTGCGGGCAAGGATTTACGAAAGACTTGGGCACGCCCCAGCACCATGCCGGCAGGGCGAGACTCCGCCGTTATGCGGCGGCGTCGGTCTCGATGAATCCCTGCAACTGGCGAATGCGGGTCGGGTGCCGCAGTTTGCGCAAGGCTTTGGCTTCGATTTGGCGGATGCGTTCCCGGGTCACCTTGTATTGCTTGCCCACTTCTTCCAGGGTGCGCTCGTAACCGTCGGTCAGGCCAAACCGCAATTCCAGCACCCTCCGTTCGCGTTCGGACAAGCTGGCCAGCACATCGCCCAACTTGGCTTTCAACAAGCTGTAGCTGGTCATTTCGGAAGGGTTTTCGGCCGTTTTGTCCTCGATCAGATCGCCAAAACTGGCATCGGACTCCTCGCCGACGGGGCTTTGCAGCGAAATGGGCTGCCGGGCCATTTTCAAGAGCGAGTTGACCCGTTCCACCGGGACATGCATTTCATCGGCGATTTCTTCCGGCGTGGCTTCGCGTCCGAGCTCCTGCATCAGTTGCTTTTGCGCGCGCCAGAGCTTGTTAATAATCTCGATCATGTGGACCGGAATGCGGATGGTGCGTGCCTGATCGGCAATCGAGCGGGTGATGGCTTGGCGAATCCACCAGGTGGCGTAGGTGGAGAATTTATAACCGCGCCGGTACTCGAACTTTTCCACGCCTTTCATCAGGCCCATGTTGCCTTCCTGAATCAAATCGAGAAAAGACTGGCCCCGGTTGGTGTATTTCTTGGCGATGGAGATGACCAGGCGCAAGTTGGCTTCCGCCATTTCGGTTTTGGCTTGCTGAGCCTGCCCGGCAAAGGCCTGCATCCGGGCATAAGCAGCCAGGTAATCCTTGGCCGGCATGCGGACAAACCTTTCCAAGGACTGAATCTTGTGTCGTTCCGAAGCGATGATTTCCTGCTGATGGGCCGATTTAGGATGACGTTCCAGATCCTGAATGGCCCGCAAACTGGCCTGAATCTTGTCGCAGATATTTTCGGCCACCAGGGTCATCTCTTCGATGACCTTATGTTTGTAAAAGAACCGTGAAAACAGCTCCTGAAGTTTCTGGTCCAGTTTCCTCAGCCGGGTGAACTCCTTGGCGCGGCTGGGGTTGCTGGTGGCGCTCTCCCAATCGGCATATTTCTCGTCCACCTGCTGGTCCAAAGCCCGCACCTTTTTGATCAACAAGCGCAACGCTTTCAGGTGCTTTTCGCGGCCTTCGATCTTCTTGTCCACGATGACGCGATCAAACCTCTCTTTGGGCGGCTCGGAAATCAATTTTTCAGCCAGGGCGATGTGTTCCTTGGCCGTAAATCCGAAACTATAAATGATGCGCTTCAGTTCGGTTTCCGCGTCCTCGATGCGTTTGCAGATGGCCACTTCCTGTTCGCGCGTCAGCAGCGGCACCTTTCCCATCTGGCGCATGTACATCCGGAGGGGATCATCCAGACTATCCAACCGGCTCTT